>Ga0197142_1004956_pt1 | contig 10592 bp, 8 predicted proteins | sample GBS60_MetaG_FD_148614 | JGI IMG/M metagenome (GOLD analysis project Ga0197142, IMG submission 148614) | Sediment microbial communities from Great Boiling Springs, Gerlach, Nevada, United States - GBS 60_MetaG | ecosystem: Environmental > Aquatic > Thermal springs > Hot (42-90C) > Sediment...
GCAGGTGAAGACCGCCATGCGCCAGAGCCACCTGGGCAACGAGGACTTCACGGTGCTTACCCAGAAAGACCTGCTGAAGCTCATCTACACTCTTTTGAACCTGCTTCAGATTGCGCTCACCGGCATCAGCAGTATCTCGCTGATTGTGGGCGGAGTCGGGATTATGAATATCATGCTGGTCTCGGTGACGGAGCGCACCCGCGAAATTGGAATTCGCAAGGCGGCAGGGGCGCGCCAGCGCGACATCTTCTGGCAGTTTCTCACAGAGGCGGTCATCCTTTCGCTGAGCGGTGGGGTGCTGGGCATCGTTCTGGCAACGGGCGTGGCGGAAGTGCTTCGTGGCACCACCGTGCTGAAACCCGAAATCACGGTTGGAGCTGTTGCGCTGGCGTTCGGGGTGAGTGTGTTGGTGGGGATTGTGTTTGGCGTGGCTCCCGCCATCCGCGCTGCAAGGAAAGAGCCAATAGAGGCGTTAAGGTATGAGTAGGCCTCCCTGCAGCTCACGCTCCTGAAGTGCCTCCGCCGCGCAGCGTAGCGCCTCCTGCTGGGGGTCAGTAATACAACTGGCTGCCCGGGATGGATTCGAACCACCACTAACGGCTCCAAAGGCCGCTGTCCTGCCATTAGACGACCGGGCAGCACCGAATAATATTATGCCCCGTTACAGCCACCTTGTCAAGGGAGAGAAAAGGTATCCGGCAGGAGAACCCGTTTGTCTCGATAAATTACCAAATACGCGAGGAACTTGTAGCGCAGGGAGGACATCCGGTGTGAAAATCCATGAGTATCAGGCAAAAGAGGTACTGGCACGCTACGGGGTAACCGTGCCTCGCGGGCGCGTGGCGTCCACCCCCGAAGAGGCGCGAACCATCGCACAGGAGCTGGGCGGGCGCGTGGTGGTAAAGGCGCAGGTACACGCGGGCGGGCGCGGCAAGGCAGGGGGCATCCGACTGGCAGACACCCCCGAACAGGCGGAGCAATACGCGCGAGACCTTATCGGGTCGCGGCTGGTCACTCCGCAGGCGCCACAGGGAGTGTTGGTCGAAAAGGTGCTGATTGAAGAGGCCATCTCCATCGCGCAGGAGTACTATCTCGGAATCACTTTAGACCGTGCGCGGCAGCGCGACGTGGTGATGGTCAGCGCGATGGGCGGGATGGACATCGAGCAGGTGGCAGAGGAACATCCTGAAGCCATCGTCAAGGTGTGGGTAGAGCCCTGGCAGGGGTTAATGCCCTATCAGGCGCGGCAGGCGCTGTATGAGGCAGGCATCGCGCGGGAGGCGGTTCCCACAGCGACAAAGTTCCTCCTTGCGCTTTTCAAAGCCTATGTGGCTTGCGACGCTTCGCTGGCAGAGATTAACCCCTTTGTGCTGACGCAGGATGGAGAGTGCCTTGCCGCCGATGCCAAATTGAACATTGACGATAACGCCCTGTTCCGCCATCCCGAGTTCAACGAGTATCGCGAGGAGAGCCACGAAGACCCCATCGAGGCGGAGGCGCACCGAAGGGGCATCCAGTACGTGCGGCTCGGTGGGGATATCGGCATCATCGGCAACGGTGCGGGACTGGTAATGGGCACGCTGGACGAGGTAAGCCGCGCGGGAGGCAAACCCGCGAACTTTCTGGACATCGGCGGCGGCGCGAAGGCAGACCTGGTGCGCAACGCGATCGAGATTGTGCTGATGGACCCCAACGTCAAGGGCGTGTTGTTCAACGTGTTTGGGGGCATCACGCGCGGCGACGAGGTGGCAAAGGGCATCATCGAGGGCATCCAGAGCCTGCAGGTGAAGGTGCCTATCGTCATTCGGCTGGCGGGCACGCGGGCGGAGGAAGGGCTGGCGCTGCTGCAGGGAACCGACCTCATCCCTGCCGTGACCATGCAGGAGGCGGCTCGAAAGATTGTGGAGGTAACGCGCTGATGGCGGTGCTGGTTGACAAGAACACGCGTGTGCTGGTGCAGGGTATCACCGGACGCGAAGGCGAGTTCCACACACGACAGATGCTGGAATACGGCACGCAGGTAGTGGCGGGGGTGACGCCGGGCAAGGGCGGACAGGAGGTGCTGGGCGTGCCGGTGTTCGATACCGTCAGGCAAGCAGTGGCAGCGACTGGAGCCGATGCTTCCGTTGTTTTCGTGCCGGCACCCTTCGCAGCGGATGCGGTGCTGGAGGCGGCGGACGCAGGCGTGCGTCTCGTCGTGTGCATCACCGAGGGCATCCCCGTGCAGGATATGGTGAAAACGGTCGCACTGTTGCGTCAAAAAGGCGTGCGCCTTATCGGTCCCAACTGTCCGGGCATCATGACTGCCGGGCAATGTAAAATCGGTATCATGCCGGGCAATATCTTCACGCCCGGACCCGTGGGCTTAATCTCGCGCAGCGGCACACTCACCTACGAAATCGTGGACTTGCTAACAAAATCGGGGCTGGGACAGTCTACCTGTATAGGAATAGGCGGTGACCCAGTGCTGGGAAGCACGTTTGCAGACCTGCTCCCGCTGTTTGAAGCCGACGCCGAGACGCAGGCAATTGTGCTGGTGGGTGAAATCGGAGGCTCGGATGAGGAGATTGCAGCGGAGTATATCCGCACGATGCGCAAGCCGGTGGTCGGCTTCATCTCTGGGCGTACTGCGCCGCCAGGCAAGCGCATGGGGCACGCAGGGGCGATTATCTCGGGGCGCACGGGAACGCCACAGGCGAAAGTCGACGCCCTGCGCGCAGCGGGCGTACCGGTAGCGGACGCGCTTTACGAGATACCCGAACTGGTCAAACAGGCACTGGGACGCCGAACCTAACAGGAGGTGTTCCGATGAGAAGGACGATTTGGCTCGCGCTGGTGATGGCGCTGGTGTGGACCGCCAGTGCGACGGAACTGAGTCGGGCGCAAGACCTAGGTAAGATTCTGCGCGGTGGTGTGAAGCTGGTGGGTATCGGCTATCTGGTGAAGCAGAACGCCAGAGCGCTGGACAAGTTCATCAACGACATCACCATCCGCCAGAACGTGCCCATCCATCAGGCGACCAAAGTGGTACCTATCCTGAGCGTCGGCGACAAGGGCTACGTGGGTGCGGCGCAGGTGATGGGTCCCAAAGAGGCGGTGAACAAGGTGCAGGCGGTGTTCCAGATCGAAGAGTCGCTGGATAGGTTCCGCATCAAGGTGCTGGTACCCAGCGACAGCCTTACCGGTTTGCGTCGGGTGGAGAAGGTCGGCATCTCCGCGTTGATTGACGTGGCGCTGGAGGGCGGTTTCAAAGTAACCCACCCGAAGGGATTCGGTGGCAAGGAGGTTATCGCCGCGGCGGCGGTGGCGGTGGCGGTCAAAAACGCGGGCAACCAGCTGAACGAGGTCATCAACAAGCTAAGCCTGCGCAAAGATGCGGAGGAGTTTACCAAGGTCATTCCGATGGCGACGCTGGGCGAGAACGCCTATATCGGTGGGGCGCAGGTGTCGGGAGCCTCCGCTGATGTGGACAAAGTCGCTGGCGTGTGGCAGTATGAGGACCTCTTCTCGAACGGCATGTTTCGCGTGAAGATACTCATCCCCACTGATGACCTGAACCCACTGAAGCTGCGCCGTGTAGACGGCGTGGGCTTGACGTCGGTGATAGACATGCGGGTGATGAGCTGAGTTGCCCTCACCCCTGCCCTCTCCCACGCGGTGGGAGAGGGGTATATTCATTGCGTGGAGCCTCCATCGAGCTGCAGGTTGCGTCCTGCGCCAAATGAGCCTTCCCCGTTTTCTTCCAGAATTGCAGTTTCACGTTACCCTCCAGTTTTTTTACTGGTTTCACGATAATTCAGCATGAGGGACGTCCTGTGCATTCGTTGTTACGTGGAAGGATTCCTCACACGCCCCCAGCCGCTTGCCGGTCTGGGGTGTTACAGGGGGCAGCCAAATGGCTCGTTGGAAGGGAGTTTTCCATAAACAGGGCATCATCGGGCTGGACCTGGGCAGCTGCACCATCAAGGCAGCCCAGGTGGAACCTACCCGTACTGGCTGGCGACTGTTGCAGGTTGCCCAGAGCCCTACCCCGTCCGAAACGATACGCGACGGCGTTATCGTGCAGCCAGAAGAGGTTGCGGAAGCCATCAAACGGCTCCTGCGTGATAACGCATTCCGAGCCTCTGCCGCAGTCACCGCCATCGCTGGCGCGCCGGTCATTGTCAGACAGGTCACCCTGCCCAAAATGACAGAGGCAATGCTGCGCAAAACCATTCGCTACGAGGCAAGTAAGTACGTCTCGACCTCCATCGAGGACAGCTATATTGGCTTTGAAATCCTCGGTGACGTAGAGCACGCTCCAGCCGAAGGCGAACAGCCAGAAAACGCGGAGAAGCAAATGCAGGTGCTGCTGGTGGTCGCCCCCCGCGAGATGGTGGATGCGCAGATTCGCACCCTGGAGCTGGCGGGACTGGAAGCGCTGGCGATTGAGGTGGAGGCGTTCGCACTCTTCCGCGCCCTGTTCGAAATCAACAGGACAGCGATGGAAAAGTTGCAGGAACGCCCTGTTGCCTTGGTGGACGTTGGCGCCTCATACACCAACCTGTATATCGTTTCGAACGGCGGCTTCTTCCTGACGCGCACCATCCCCATTGCAGGCGACGCCTTCACCCAGACCGTGCAGGCAGCGCTGCACTGTAGCTGGTCGGAAGCCGAGAAGTTCAAGCACACCGTAGACTTCCGGCAGCTGCTAAAGCGTCGCAGCAGCCGCTCACGCGCCTCTGTGCCCACAGAGGAGGGCGAAAGCAGTTCAGAGAGCACGAGCAGTCAGGACGAAGCGGTACTGAAGGCTCTACAGGGACAAGTCGATGAGCTGCTGCGCGAGATACGCCGGTCGCTACACTACTATCAATCCCAATTCCCGGAGGGCAGTTCTCAAGGACAGGTCGGCAGCCTCGTCATCACCGGGGGCAGCTCTCGCCTGGGCGGTTTTGCGGAGTATGCTTCGGCACGGTTGGGCTTGGAGGTGGAGCCAGGCGACCCGTTTAACAACCCCGACTTTGATACCGCGCATATCTCTGCCGAAGCGTTGCAGATGTTTACCCCTGTGTTAGGAATCGCGGTAGGACTGGCAGTGCGTGAGGCGTTCGCCGAACGCCAGCGTCATGCCGCCTGAGCGCACAGGAAGAGGAGGTAGTGGCATGCCGTTTATCAACATGATATCGGAGCGCAGACAGCAACAGGCGATGCTTATCCGGCGCCGCAAGCAGTGGTTCGCGGTCCTCCTGGCGGAGATCGGGGTGCTGGCGGGGGTGTTCTCTTTTCTGGGCATGACCAACCTGTCATTGCAGGCCCGCCTCCAGCGCGCCCAACAGGAAATCAACAAGCTCCAACCCACTTTAGACCTGATTGCCAAGACCGAGCGCGACACCCAGGCGCTCATGCCCAAACTGCGCACCCTCAGCGAGGCGCAACAGCATACGGAGCGCTGGTATGCAACCATCAACGGTATCGCCCGATGCCTGCCTGCGGATGTGTGGCTCACGAGTATTACCAGTACTCAAGCACAGGATGGCGAAAGGAACAGGCAGACCACGGTGATCACCCTCGTCGGCTCGACCCTGACCCAGCAGCAGGTCGGTGAGATGATGCTGCGCTTGAACACCATTCCCACCTTCGAAAAGGTGGAATTGCACTACACACAGCAGCGCAGCTACAACAACCTCGAGACAGTAGACTTCGAGGTGGCGGCGCGCATGCAGACGCCCCAAGAGAAGGAGGGCAAGGATGAAGCTGGTAGCTCGTAACTCTGGTGGTAGCACAGTACTGCGCGGTCTGGTGACTATGTCCGTCGCGGTGCTTCTGGTGGGTGGAGGAGCCATTTACTGGCAATACACTGGCTACACCGACCTGCAAGCGCGCGTACAGGCAGCGGAGAAGCAGCTGGAAGAGGGTAAAAGCATCGCTCAGCGTCTCGACCAGACCCAGCAGCAATATCAGAACGCTTTGCAGAGGCTGAAGCACCTCGAACTATCGGTCAGCGAGCGCGCCTATATCCCGACACTGCTGAAGCAGCTGGAAACTGCCGCCAAATCCCGCCGACTGAAAGTGCTGTCAGTTCGACCCTCCGCCGCGCAACCGCAGGCCAAAGCCCAGCAAGAAGGCGATGAACAGAAAAAAGAAGGGAAGAAAAAGCCTGCGGAGCCTTATGAAAGACAGGTCATCGATGTCTCCGTGCAGGGTCAGTTTTGGGACATCATGCGCTTTACAGAAGACCTGACTCGCTTCCCCAAAATCCTGGCGGTGGAACGGGTGCAGTTTCGCCCCCGCCAGCGCAAGGAGCCCACAGACCCCTTTGAAGTGGAGGCGCAGTTCACCCTCACTGCCTTCATCTTCCGCGCTCAGGAAGGAGGTGGTCAGCCTTGAAGAGTCTCGACCGCAAGCAGATGCAACAGGTCGTCGTGCTGGGCGTTTTGTTTCTGGCAGCCATTGGCTACGCCGCCTACCAGCTGCTTTTCACTGGAGCGACAGGCGCCAGCACGAAAAGTCCATCCGACACCGCCGCGCAACAACCAGCCACGAACGCGGAACCACAGACAACGGCTCCAACCTGGCTCCAAACGACCGAGCCTGCCCGTGACCCCTTTGTGGTGCCGCCCCAGTTTGATAACCTGAGGCAGAATCAGGTGCAAACCCCGCGGCAGACACGGGTGGCTTCTGTGCCGAACGTCAGTGAACTGCCACCGATGCCAGTGATGCCCGTTTCGGGTGGTGCAGTGGGCGTGCCATCGCCAGCGGAAACTCAATCCGCCCCAACATCACAACCTGAAACAGAACCGACCATCACCGTGACTGGGGTGGTGGTCGGCGAGTACCCTGTCGCGATACTGCGTTCGGAAGGTGGCCATCAACGCATCGTGCAGCCCGGACAGCAGCTGGAAGGCGGTTATGTGCTGCGCAGGGTATCACGCGAAGGAATCGTTCTGGAAAAGGACGGCAAAACCTTAACATTGCGTCCGGGAGGTAATCCGAATGCGAAGTAGATACGCTTTCATTGGTGTAGTGCTGCTGTTTGTCGTGGGCGTATCAGCAGTGGTGTACAGCGCCCCTAACAGCAGAAGTGTGGAGGTGCAGTTCAACCAGACCGACTCTTACTTTCAGGTGATTATGCAGTTGAATGCACCTGTCACGGCACCCCCCTTGCGATATTATGGGAAGCGAGGATGGGTGTATGTGGACCTGCCTGCCGCTTTAGTCGGCAAAGCCAAAATCGAGCGCGTACGCAGTGGTGGCATTCTCTGGGCGCGCTACGGATGGTATCGGGCTCGCCCGCCTATCACGCGCATCTGGGTGGCGACCAGCGAAAAGCGACCGGCGCAGCTGAACAGCCAAGATGAAGGGCGCAAGCTGGTACTAACCGTTTGGAAACTGGGATATACGCCGACCACAGCACCGCTGCCCAGCGTCAGCGAGCCGCCGGCTCAACCGGCAGCGGCGAGCCCTCCCACACAGGTCGCGCAGCAGGAGCGCACACGGAAGTTGAGAGGGATGAAGCCTCTCATCAAGAGCGCCCCCTCTGCTACAGACAGCCGCGAGACAGAACAACCTCGCCCAGATGCACCTGTGACAGACGAATCAACCAGCAGAGCTGCGCAGGAAGATGTGCAACTGACCCAACAGCCTCGCTCTGATGCTCAGTCGCAGGTGAAGCCACCGCCCCAACCGCGACGCACCAGTCCGCAGGATACCGAACGCAAACGCACGGACACCACGGAAACAGCGACACGCCCAGAGCCACGAGTGACGGTCGACTTCGTTGGGGCGGAAATCGCCGACGTGCTGAAAGCCTTATCCCTGCAAACCCAGACCAACATCGTGACCAGCCCTGAGGTGAAGGGCACGGTGACAGTCAGCCTGACAGGGGTCACGGTGGAAGAGGCGCTGAACCTGATCACGCGGCTCAGCGGTTACCGCTACGTGAAACTGGGTAACACCTACGTGGTGGGAACGGCTGAGAGCATCCAGAAGCTGCTTGCCGACACGTCGACACCCACACCAGCAGCACGCACCAGTCAAATCGTGGCTTACCGTTTCGTTGAACCGACCAGCATCGAGAAAGTGATTCAGGAGCAGGCGCCGGGAGTGCAGATTTCGTGGAACCTGACCAGTGCCCAGATGGGTAAGGGTACCGGCACGAAGGTGGCCTTGGTGTCCGGGGCCGAGGAGGTCGTGCGGGCGGCGGTGGGCATCATCGAGTCCGTCGACAACACCCTCAGCCAGTCCCAGCAGGATGTGGTCGTGGACACCTACACGGTCAAACACGCTTCCCCTACCGACCTGCGCAACATTGTTTCGGAGCTGATTCCAGAGGTCACCATCATCATCGGACCGCGCCCTGGCTTCAACCTGCTCGCCCCCGCACCATTGGGCGACTCGGCAGGCAGGACAGTGGGCGAGAAAGGCATAGACCAAGCGTTGCAGGGCGGCGGTGGTGGTGGCGGCGGGGGACAGCAAGGTGGCAATCAGCCGCAGGGGGGCGGAGGCGACGCCTCCGTGGACGAGCGCGTCAACACCCTGATACTCATGGGCACACGCGCGGCAGTAGACCGCGCTAAAGAGGCTCTCGCTCGCATCGATACCGCACCGCCGCAGGTGCTGATCGAGGCGAAGGTGGTGGAGCTCAGCACCGATGCGGATAACACTCTCGGCGTTCTGTGGGACTTTAGCAGCACCAAAGCCAACTTCAACCTGAGCACTCCGAACCCGCCCGACCGCGGCAACTTCGGCACCATCGTGTTTGGGCGGCTCACGCGCGACGCCATCGGCATCAGCGCCAAGCTGGACGCCCTGTTCAAGGATAACAAAGCGCGTCTACTGGCGAACCCCAAGCTGCTGGTACTGAACGCCAAGCAAGCGCAGATATTCATCGGCGATGAGGTGCGCTACATCGAGAGCGTCCAGTCCACGCAAAACGGCGTCAGCGTCACCACCGGCAAGGTGAACGTCGGCATCCAGCTAAACGTGGTCGCCAAGACCAATCCGGAGGGCGACATCACCCTGCAGATTCACCCCGAGGTGAGTCTGATTACTGGTTTCCTCAAGACCCCCGTAGGCGGTGAGATACCCCAGGTATCGCGACGGTTTGCCGACAGCGCGGTGCGTCTGCGCAGCGGTGAGACCCTAGTTATCGGCGGACTCATCTCCCAGCGTGACCTGAAGCTGGTGCAGAAGGTACCTCTGCTGGGAGACCTACCGATATTGGGCTACCTGTTTAAGCAGACCAACACCAGACGCAGCAACTCGGAGATTATGGTATTTTTGACCGCCACTCTGTGGAAAGAATAGAGTGGATGGCTTGTGAGACAGAGGGTGAGCCACGGCGTCTCTATCGCCCTCACCCTCTGCGTATTCTCTGCGAAAGGGGTGGGCACTGAAGCCCGCCGGAGACTACACGTTAGCCATGGCATCCACGACAGGTGAGATATTCGTACAGGCGGGCCTTATTACCCGCGAGCAGCTCGCCATCGCGATTGAGAAGCAGAAGCAGCTGCAATCGCACGAAAATATCGGCGAGTTGCTGGTGGACATGGGTCTTATCACCGAACGCGACCGCGTGCGGTGCATGGGCGAACACTGGGGTGTCGTCTATGTGGACCTGACGCAACAGCCCCCCGACCCCGAAGCGGTAAAGCTCCTATCGCAGGACATTGCACGCCGTTTCAAGGCAATCCCCGTCAGCCTCAACAACGGGCGATTGACGGTGGCAATGGTCAATCCACTAGACATCTTCGCCATCGATGAGATTCGCCTCATCACCGGCAAAGACGTGGAGCCGGTCATCGCCACAGAAGAAGACGTGCTGACCGCCCTCAACACTGCCTACCGTCAGGAAGCGGCAGTTACCGATGTGCTCAGCCAGGTCGTGCGGGAGTTAGACTCCGCCCAGATAGATGTGCAAACCGCCACGAAACAGGATGAGGAAGAACACCTTAGCGTAGAGCAGCTCCGCGAACTGAGCGAAGATGCCCCTGTCGTGCGCCTGGCAAACCTGATTATCACCAAAGCGATTCAGGATAAAGCGAGCGATATCCATGTTGAGCCATCCAAAGAGTTTGTGAAGGTGCGCTATCGCATCGACGGCATCATGCAGGACGCCATGGTACTGCCTAAAAGAGTGCAGGCGTCGTTGATCAGTCGCTTCAAGATTATGGCAGACATGGACATCGCTGAGAAACGTGTGCCACAAGACAACCGTATCTCCGCCGTGATAGATGGCAAGACATACGACTTCCGTGTCTCCACGTTGCCCTCGGTACACGGTGAAAAGGTGGTCATGCGCGTGCTGGACCGAAGTAGCATCACGGTGGACTTCCACAAACTCGGCATGTTGCCTTACACACTGGAAATGTTTGAGGCGATGATTAGCCGCACTTATGGAATAATTCTGGTGACAGGACCAACCGGTTCGGGCAAATCGACCACGCTTTATTCCGTTTTATCCAAGCTGAACTCGGGCGAGAAGAACATCTTGACAATCGAAGACCCGGTGGAGTACGAGCTGCAGGGCTTGACACAGGTGAACGTCAACCCCAAAGCGGGTATGACCTTTGCAGCGGGGTTGCGCGCGATGTTGCGTCAGGACCCGGACATCA
>Ga0197142_1004957_pt1 | contig 10592 bp, 10 predicted proteins | sample GBS60_MetaG_FD_148614 | JGI IMG/M metagenome (GOLD analysis project Ga0197142, IMG submission 148614) | Sediment microbial communities from Great Boiling Springs, Gerlach, Nevada, United States - GBS 60_MetaG | ecosystem: Environmental > Aquatic > Thermal springs > Hot (42-90C) > Sediment...
TTTAAAAGGTCGTGCTGCGGTCGAAACCTCCCATTCTGGATGTTCGATTTTGTTTTTTAATACACCATCAATAATTTCAGGTTCTATACCTGGCTCATCTCCTTGTATATTTATAACGATAGGATATTCTGGATACAACCTTGCGACTTCGGATACCCTATCTGTTCCACTTTTGAGTTCTTCGCTCGTTATCAAACATTCTCCCCCAAAAGATTCTACTACTTCTCTTACTCTTTCGTCTTCTGTTGCAATAATAATTCTATCAATAAGCTTGCTTTGTTTTGCAGCTTCGAAAACGTATCGAATCATTGGCCAATTACCAATTTTAGCTATTACTTTTCCAGGAAATCTTGTGGAAGAATATCTCGCAGGAATTACCGCTAAAACTTTTTTTTCCATATTATCTCCTTATACTTGTATGTGTTCTAATATTTTTAATGAATCTTTGATTGCTTTTGGATTATGAGTTCTTATCCAATCAACCCCTTTGAATATTAACGCTAACTCGCATGCTAACGTAACATAATTACGCTCTTTCGGATTTTCTATATTTGCAATCTTTCCTAAGAAAGACTTTCGCGAGACAGAAAGATAAACAGGAAGACCATAACGCTTTTTTAATTCTGGTATCATATTGATTACGCTAAATGAATTGAGTGGATTACTTCCTAAAAAAAATCCCATACCTGGATCGATTAAAATTCTTTCTCTGGAGATTCCCGATTTTATCAACTCATTTATTCGAACATCGAAAAAATCAATTATACGAAAATAGATTTGATTATGATCAACTTCGTCGATAACATTTGCCCTACCTTTCGAAATCTGATGCATTACAATCAGCTTAGCAGAATGATCTCTTAAAATCGGATACAATTGTGGATTAGAAAATCCTGTAATATCGTTTAGATAATTAATTGGATAATTCAAACAGAATTTTTGTGTTTCGTATCGCCAAGAATCAATAGAAATAGGAATCGAATGACTTATAGCATATTCGATAACAGGTTTTAATCGATGGATTTCCTCTTCTACTGAAATATCTTTTCCAAAAGGATTACTCGAAACAGCACCAACATCAACTACATCCGAATATTGGTTTAAAAATTCTAATTGTTTAATTGCATTTTCGTATGTGATAAATTCCCCCCCATCCGAAAAAGAATCTTCGGTTATGTTTAAAATACCTGCTATCTGAACATTACGAAACATACAAAAACTTAATGAGTAAAAATATCTAAAAATGTATTGCCTTCAACCAAATTTTCCCACTCTTTTTTTTCTTGGATAATTTTCTGGATTAAAGGATCTTCTTTGGCAATTGCTTTATATACTGGGTTCAAATTTATCGCATTTTCGAGATCTTTATAAGCTTTATCAATTTGATTATTAAATAAACCTATCACAGAACCTAAAAAATATAAAAAAGCATTCAAACGATTTTGATTCAAATTTTGCAATTCGCTTCGATATTGATGAAAATATTTTTCTAAGCTATTATAATCTTTGATTTGATAAGTATGATAAATTAATAACACTCCTAAAAAGTATTGATAAGAAAGTTCGTTTAAAATCAAGTTCAACTCATTTTCTTTTAGGTTCGAAGATTCCAAAAACGTTTTATGCGAAAGATATTTTTTTAATAAAATATTACCAGCGGGTTCAGAAATAAGTTCATTTTTTAGAGAAAGTAATTTTTTTGTATGATTTATGTTATTTCTTTCATTTAATAATAAAATTATGTACATTTGATTTGTAAAATTAGAATATGTAATAAATTTATTCTTTATTTGATAATTTTCTAAAAAATCTATATAAGATTTATATAATCTTTCTATATTTTGAATTTGTACATCATAAATCATTTGCAATAATATATTTTCGAAATTTTCTTTTTCTATATATCTTTGATAATTACTAAAATTATTACCTTGAAGCACCTCAACAAAAGAAGCAAGAATATAATAATTTTTTTCTTTTTGGATTTGTTTAGGATGTTTTTTTAATAATTCATCAATTTGATTTAAAATTTGTTTTGCCTCTTCTATCTGCTCTAAATTAATCAAAATAAATCCTTTCAATAAATGTAATATATAAAGATTTTTAACATCATCTTTAGGAATATTTTTATAAGAGATTTCTATGTGTTTTTTTGCATCATTGGATTTACCATTGTTATAATGAAATAAAGCTAATTCATAATTCGCGTACCAATTATCTGGATCGGATTGTATTACCGTTTCAAAAATTTCGATTGCTTTATTGTTTTCTCCAGCTTTTTTGTAATTATTACCTGCTTTAATTAAATAGACAGTGTTTTTTGTAACTCGAAATAGTTCTTCATATTTTTTTGCGGATTGTAAATAATTTTTATCTTCTTCTAATTGTATTGCTTCGTTTAATAAATCTTTTATGGTTAATCTTTCGGGATTGTGATTTTTTTCTGCTAAGTGATAATATTTTTCGACTTCTTTATGTGGCTTAAACTTTAAAAAAGATTTTGTATAGATATACAAATTTTCCCAATCTTCTGTAAATCGATAATAATTGATGAGCTTCCAATATGCTTGTTCTTTTAATTCATTGGGACATTGCACTTTTACCGCATTCTGGAATTGCTCAATAGCTTTTTCTTTTTCTGCAATTCTTTCATAAGTTAAGCCCAAATAATAATAGCCATAACATACTTTGGGAGAAACCTGAATTTCTTTATTAAAATATTCTATGGCAGATTTAAAATCCTTTTTTGCAAAAGCTTTTTTTCCTTCTCTTATGTTTACAGATTGCGAATAAATATAATGATTCGATAATATAAAAAATATTATAAATTTTATATAAGAATTGATTTTCATATTAAAAATATTTAAAAAAGGATTGACAATAAATGACTAATTTTGTGTTTTTAGATTCGTGTCAACACCATTAATAGAAATAAAAAATTTAAGCAAACATTATGGATCAAAAATTGCTCTTGATAAAATCAATATAAAACTATACAAAAACGAAGTTGTAGGACTATTAGGCTTAAATGGAGCAGGAAAATCCACCTGTCTTAAAATCCTTGCTGGTATTTTGCCACCAACCGAAGGAGAAATTTATTTAAACAACGAAATCTTGTATAGTTCAACCGATATTCAAACAAACGATTATTTAACTCTATATAAATCTAAAATACCTATTGGATATTTACCCGAATTTATTAGCTTATACCCAGAATTAACCATCAAAGACTTTCTATATTTTATGATGGTGATAAAAGACGTTCCCAAACACTTACGAGAAGAACAACTACAAAATGCGATAAAAAAAACTCATTTAGAAGAATATCAAGATACACTGATCAAATATCTTTCTCTCGGCTATCAAAAAAGGACTGGGATTGCACAAACCATCTTAGGAAATCCAACGTTAATCATTTTGGATGAACCTATTTCTGGTTTAGATCCTCGCCAAATTATAGAAATTAGAAATTTAATTCGCGAATTAGCAAAAGAACATGCGATTTTATTATCGAGTCATATTCTTTCCGAAGTTGCTCAAACATGTGACAGAGTTTACATCTTACATAACGGCAAAATTGTCCAAGAAGTAGAAAAAGGACAATTAAATCAAATCGAAAACATATTTATGGAGGCTACCAATGTTTGAAAGATTCTTCGCAATCATAACAAAAGAGATCAAAACACTTCCTTCTAGTTCTATACCACAATTTACTGTGGGAATTTTAAGCTTCTCTGTTGGTTTAATTTCGATTCTGTTGATGCTTTCGAGAGGTTTAACCTACGAAAATGCAACAGCAATCCTGATACATTTTTTTTATATCTTAACATTATTTTCGGGAATGTTTTTATCTATACCTTCTATTATATACGAAAAGCGATATAAAATGCTAGATTTTTTGTTTATCCATTCTATAAACGAGTATGAATTCATTAGTGCGAAAATATTCATTTATACCTTTATAAATTGGATTGTTCTCTCCCTTCTTTTTGTTGTGTATAGCTTATTGATTTTTAAAGCTCCTTTTTACATTGTTTTTACCTGTGTAATTGGTTTTTTATTCTTATCGTATTACTCTTCTTCGATTGGAATTTTTGCCTCTACGTTAACTAGTAGCATCACAACTTCTTTTTTTCTTGCTGGTTTTATTTTGCTGTTAATCGATATCGGGGGATTTTTATCCGGTTTATTTCCATCACCTGCGAAAGAAATTTTTAGTTATTTTCATGCCATCAATCAATTTATGCCATTATCCAAAGGAATCCTTTCCATTAAAGGAATTTTTTTCTTTTTTAGCATTGGACTATTTTTTCATTATTTGAGCATTATAATTCTACAATTACAAAAATTTAAAGGTATTAAAGATTTATAAGGGGGCTTTCTATGCAAGTTTATATGTTTGGTATTATTGGAAGTTTTATCCACATTACAGGTTTAATTTTTATATGTTCTTCGTTTTACCTACTACCTACGAATTATTGGGGCTATATTTTAATTTTTTTAGGTTTATTATTTACTGGGTTTGATTGGTTGTTTCTCTATAAAACTACTAAACATACTCCAGAAAAAAAATTATGGTTATTCCTTGCTTTATTAGACCTTGCAGTGTTAATATTTTTCATAGTATTATGGTATATAGAAGTTCCTATACTAAAAAATCAATCTGCTCTATGGAATAATTTAAAAACGTTATTTATATTTATATTTTTATTAAGTATATTTATAAATTTTATTTATAGAAATATATTAGGATACCACTATTATAATATTTTTTACCAAAAAACGTCTGTTCGAATCGATAATACAAAAATTGTTCTTCAATCTCTTGTTTTAATTCTTGTTTTATTTATAATCAACTTTCTTTTAGTAAAATGGAACCTAACAATCGATTTAACACCGGGATACTATTCTTTTAGTAAGAAAGCAAAAGATATCATTTCTTCTGTAAAAAACCAAAACATCAAAATCTACGTTTTTCTTCCCGATCAACAATTAGTCCAAACCAAAAAAGATACCACCAACCCAGATATTTATAATTTTTCCGAAGAATTAAAAATCTTGTTTAGCAGTATACCCAAATTAAACCCAGAAATAGAAGTGAATTTTTATAATGCAGATCTTTTAGAAAACAATCATTTAAGTTTTGGAAATGTCTCAAACGGTACAATTATTCTTAGAAATTATAAAAATGCTAATAACAATTTACCCTATACAGAACGTCGATTCTATGTATTTACGTCTCTTGATTTAGAAAAATTAGAACAAAATTTAATTCGTTCTTTGATGCAAATTGCAAGTGAACCAATCAAGGTTTATTTTTCTACTGGATTTGGAGAACGCTATACAAACGTACAAAAAAAGCCTTATAATATCGATTTTTTTATCGATGTTCTTCGCTTGTATAATTTCGAAATTTACGAATGGAACGAATCAAAAGGTTTTCCTTATTCCTTACCCAATGATACAGAAATTTTGGTCTTTGCTGGTCCTCAATATCCTATTCCAAAAGAGACTCAGAATGTACTTTTGAACTATATCAACAATAAGGGCAAAATGCTCATAATGATCGATCCTGATGGAAAAGAAAATTTTGAATGGTTATTCCAAGCTTTAAAAATAAATTATAAATTTAATAAGGGAAATTTGCTTCAAGTAGAAAAAAAAACCAACTTTATCTACACAGATCAATTAGGGATTGCAGATATAACACAAAACATAAGAAATATAGATAGACCGCGAATTTTATTTTCTGGTAAAGGCTTTTTTTCAAAGGAAGAAAAAGAAGTTCCATCTGATATTACGATAAAAGAATTTTTGTTTACACCCTTTACTACTTGGAACGATGTGAATTTAAACCAAAAAAAAGACAATATACCAGAAGAAAATAATAAGCAGTATGCTTTAGGATTAACTATAGAAAAAGATCAATCAAAAATTGTGATGTTCTCCGAAGTAGATTGGATTAGCAATAGAACATTGTTACAAAATATTTATAATTTAAACCTACAATTAGCAACCGATAGTTTATTTTATTTAAGTAATCGAATGAACATTCCAGGTATTTTAGAAGAAAAAAGAGAAAATCAAAACATCCTAATTGATGAAAGTGGTAGAGTCCGTATATTGGTACTTGGAATTATTATTCTACCGTTATCAATGGTTCTTCTGGTAATTGGATTGATCTATTTTTACAACAAAAAACACAAAAAAACCCTATGAAGACAAAAACTACCTATTATCTTTTAATCCTTCTTTTGTTGGGAATTGTATTCGTTCTTATATGGGAGGATCAAAAACAAAATAAGGTTTGCGATTCTTATAAAAGTAATTCTATTATTCTCGTAGAAAAACCTTTTATCAAAATTCAAAAACAAAAAGATGATCTTCTCTTCGTTTTAGAACATCCTAATTATGGCAAAAAGCTATACAAGGCAAACTCTCCGTTAATAAATTTTTTTAACGAAATAAATCCTATTTGTTCAAACATTGTTTATAAAATCAATCCAGTTTATTTTAAAGATGCCTATTGTTTTAAAACAGAAAAATATAATATATGCAGAGGAAACCTATTACAAAAAGGATATCCTGTAGCAATTCAAAAAGACAATTATTATCTACAAAACATGTATTTATTAAATAGCTATCCATGGAAATCTATCGAAGAAAAGATAGAAGAATTAAAAAAAGATCCAGATAATATCAACCATTATAAATTTTTTATCGATTCGCAGATATGGAAACTTCCAGAAAATTCTTATATATCCGAATTTAAGATTCGCTATAACAACCAAGATTATGTTCTTCTAAAAAAGAAAAATGATTGGATTTTAAACCAAAAAATTATTTCTCCAGGCATAGCAATGAAGTTTTCTAACGAAGTTGTCATGTTAGAACAAGAAATCCTTTTTAAAGAATCACCACAAAAAAAGGATTTGTCTCCTATCGTAGAGATTACTTTTAAGTTAGACTTTCAAGATTGGAAATATTCCTTGTTTGAGAAAAAAAATTACCAGTTTATAATCTATCAAACCACAGTAGAACCAAAAGAATATTTAATAGAAATAGAAAATCATTCTATCTATCTAAAAAAAGAAAATTACGAAAGATTTTTTTATGCTCTAGATAACCTAATAAAACAATTGTCAACAAACCAACAATAATTTATTTTGAATAAAGCATTATAATCATGTTGAATTCAAAATTAATAAAATATATTAATTTTATAATTATATTTTTTTTGTTATTTTTTTTTATCTATTGCCAATCCTATTATAAAGAATTAAAATTATATCCAGAAAACTTAAAAAAAGTCTATCTAGATAATTTTTCGAATCAAACCTTCGAACCCTACATTCACTTAGAACTAACCGATGCTTTAAAAGAAAAACTTTTTTCGAGAAATCTACTCTATTATACGAACAATATTTCTGATGCAAGATATATTTTAAGTGGGAACATCATTCTTTTTCGAAGAGAAGTACTATTGTACTCCAACGAACTGCAACCAACTCATTATAGAATTGATCTTGTTGTAGAGATTACTATCTCGAAAAAAAATCAGATCTTAACCAAAGAAGAATTATACGATTCTATACGCTACTCTATCAAAGACATAGAAGCAGAAAACGATTTTGTTACAAGACGAAGACTTTACCAAAGAATCAGCTATAAAATTTTGTATTATTTAGAAAAAACCATCCTTGAAGATTTAAAAGGTGCTAACAATGAATAAAATTGCTCAAATTATACAACCAGACGATTTCCATGTTCACCTTCGCGACGAAGAATTTTTAAAAAATACAGTTCAGTACAGCTCTAAATATGGAAGAGCAGTTGTCATGCCAAACCTAAAACCTCCCATTACTTCTATTAAACAAGCAGGGGAATACAAAAACCGTATTATAGAAATCAACCCATCTTTCGGACCTTTAATGACGCTTTATTTAAATTCCTCTGTAAAAAAAGAAGAACTAAAAGAAATTCCTAACTTAGATTGGCTTTTGGGGATTAAATTATATCCCTCTGGTGCAACAACACATTCGGAGGAAGGTGTAAAAGTATCCGAATTAGAAAAATTCTACACTTATTTTGAGCTAATGGAAAAATATCAAATTCCTTTGATGGTCCATGGGGAAGTTTCCGATTACGAAATCGATTTCTTCGAAAGAGAAAAGATTTTTATCGAAAAATATCTCATCAACATTAGAGAAAAATTCCCAAAGTTAAAGATTATCCTAGAACATGTTTCCAGTAAAGAAGGAGTTGATTTTGTCAATAGTTACGATAATACAGCAGCAACTGTAACACCCCAACATTTACTTTTAACAAGAAATGATCTTTTTTTTGGTGGTATTCAACCACATCATTTTTGTCTTCCAATCGTAAAAACTATAAAAGATCAAGAAGCTATCGTCCAAGAGGTTTTAAAAGGAAACCCGAAATTTTTCGCAGGAACTGATAGCGCACCACATCCAAAAAACAAAAAAGAAAGCTGTTGTGGACCTGCAGGAGTCTTTTCTGCTCCTATTTCGATTGAATTATACCTTTATTTTTTCGAAAAACACAACAAAATGGATTGGAACTTGATAGAAAAATTTTTATCCAAATATGGTGCTGATTTTTATGGATTAGAATATAATAAAAAAACTTTATTAATCTTCCAAGAAGCATTGCATATTCCAAAAGAATATCCATTAGGAAAAGAAACCGTAGTGCCTATGTGGGCTGGAAAAACCTTAAACTACACAACCCAAGTATTGGATTAGAAACTATGACAAATATAATACACGAAATCGATTTAGAATATCGAGAATTTCTATACTTAGCACAAAAAGGTATAAATATTTTAAAAAATATATTAACAAAAAATCCTAACTATTATGCAGGTATTGTCTGTCCACTTAGAGGAGGATTTTATTTTACAGATTACGTTGCTCGAAGAATTCCATTACCCGTTCATTATCTTTATATTTCTTCTTATGGAAACGAAAAAATCCAAAAGGATTTTAAAATCCATTTTTTACCAGAATTATCCCCCCATCAAAGATATTTAATTTGTGATGACATTCTTGCAACTGGGAACACAATAAAAAAGATATTAGAACTCTATCCCCATTCAAAATTCGAAGCATTAGTGCTCTATAAACATAAAAATCAAGATTATCCAATCAAACATTATGCTATTCGTGAAGTAGATTCTTCTGTATGGGTGAATTTTTTCTGGGAAAAAACAAACCCAATTGAATAAAGGAAGATTTGTGTGAATTCCTTTTATTTAATGCTTTGTCTAAGACATGAATGTTTATGATAAAGAAAGGCTTGATTTAAAAAAGACAATTCTTTCTCGATAAAATATGGAAATTTTTCAAATTACAAAAAGATATAATTAAATTTATTTACGATTAAACTAAAATTATCCTAACATCACGCCGCAGGACACCAAAACTCACTATAAACCTCTAAGTTTGCATGACAAATTTTGTTGTTTGAGGAATAATTGTTCGCAAATTGTATTTGGCGATGATCTTCGCGATCCTCATCATCTAACTGGGGTAAGAGAATCAAGGGGACAACAGGAATACCTTCTTGTTGCATTTCCCAGTCTAGCATAATGCGAATCAGAAAACTCATCGAATATCCCAAAAAAAATCTTAATTCGTAGAGCTTCCCCCAGTACGTAGGCTGTATGCTGATTTTTCGAATAACATATTCTTTGGTTTTAGGTTGGTACGTAGCGGTTAAGGTTCTTTTATTTTGGGCAGTACTAATTTTATACAGATAAGCAAGATATTTTCTTAAAAGATAATCAATGGTCAAAGATAATTTTCCGTTAAACCTTGTTTGAGTTAAAAACATCAAATATCTATAATGATAAGGAGTAATATTAATCGAGGTAATACATTCCTCTTGGGTAAAAAAATGGTGTACTTTCATACTTTTTATAATCTCTTTTTTGAGAAATATCTAATACAATTTTTTGTATTTTTTAAAATATTTCTAAATTCAATTGCTTTGTCTAATATTTCGATTCCGAAAATCCGACAACCAGATAATTGACTTTTTTTCGTAGCTTTTTAGAATTTTTTTACAAAAAATGCACAAAAATGAGTTAAAATTGTACTAAAAATTTGAAAACTTAGCACAATATTTATGCATATTTTTCAAAAATTTTCAATCAGAATCAAAATTTTAAATTAACTAGACAAAGCAAAATTCAATTAGAAATTTCTTTATTTTTAAGATTTTTATTAGATAATATTTTTATTTTATAAAATCTTCAAAATCTTTGGATTTTTTTTACAAAAAAGTATAAAAATTTTGACAAATACCCAAAAAATGTAACGTTTTGTTTAAGAAAATATCTTTTTATACGTCATATAATGTGATATGCAATATATATGGAGGGTTATATGAAAAAACATATTATTAAAATCATTGGAGGAATTTTAATTTTATTCCTCATCACATCTTGTGGAAAGAAAAAAAATCCTTTCTTGTTATTGTTAAGCGGAGATACAGAGAGCTCCCAAACAGTACCAGCGAAAGGAAATGTTCCTCTAACATACGAAGATACCAATACATCAAATGACCAA
>Ga0197142_1004958_pt1 | contig 10591 bp, 11 predicted proteins | sample GBS60_MetaG_FD_148614 | JGI IMG/M metagenome (GOLD analysis project Ga0197142, IMG submission 148614) | Sediment microbial communities from Great Boiling Springs, Gerlach, Nevada, United States - GBS 60_MetaG | ecosystem: Environmental > Aquatic > Thermal springs > Hot (42-90C) > Sediment...
CCCAGCGATACGGAATTGACGGTGGATGTGGACCCGGACAACGAATTCAACTGGACGGAAGCGGCGGTGGCACGGGTACATCAAAAGTTTGCGGAGCTGGTGCAGGCCTACCGCGGGGCGGATTTGACCGATTACACCCTGCGGCGGATCGGTTCTGACCTGGAACACCTAATCCGCAAAATGTTGCAAGACGGGGAAATTTCCTACAACCTCAACAGCCGCGTGCTGAACTACAGTATGGGACGCCCTCGGCTGGATACCTCATCCCAGCAGCGGTGACAGCGTTTGCTGCCAGGCCAAGGAACGCGGTTGTGCTAAAAAAAAGGTGGCACGTCGGTTTAGCGCGGGTTCATGGCGATTCCAGCGATGACTTCCTGGTGGCAAGTGGACATTGAATGTCCGCCCCTGCTGGAGGAGATGGCATTTTGGCGGTTACAGGAGTTGGATTGTCGCAGCACGGCCACGGTCTATGGGGATGGCTGGGTGCGGATCACGGCCTATGCGCCCCAAGACCAGTACAATGTCCAGCATTGGGAGGCCTTGCAGGGGTTATTGCGGGAGGATGCCCAGGCAGCGGCGTTGCCTTCCCCCCAGGTGCGGTGGCAGGTGTTGACCAACCAGGATTGGTGGGAATATTGGAAACGGCATTGGCAACCCCAACCGGTGGGGGAACGGTTTTTGATCCAACCGGCCTGGTTGCCGGTACAGAACCCCCAACAGCGGCTGGTGTTGCGGCTTGATCCGGGGTTTGCCTTTGGTACGGGCAGCCATCCCACCACCCAGTTGTGTCTGGAAGCGCTGGAAATGCGGCTTGACCCCCGCTGGACGACGCCGGCGGCGGTGGTGATGGCCGACATTGGCTGTGGGTCGGGGATTTTGGCAATTGGGGCGCTGCTGTTGGGTGCCAAGCGGGTGTATGCGGTGGATACGGATGCCCTGGCCGTTGCTGCCACCCGGCAAAATCAATCCTTGAACCAAATTGCCGGGGAACGGTTGGTGGTGGAACAGGGGAGTCTGTCGCGGTTGGCGGAATTGGTGCCCCAACCCCTCGATGGGTTTGTCTGCAATATCGGGGCGGAGACAATTATGGAGATGGCGCCCCACTGGCGGCGGCTCGCCCATGCCAAGACCTGGGGCATTGTCAGTGGCATGACCCAGGAGCAATTGGCCGCGGTGACCCAGGCGTTGGAGGCCCAGGGTTGGATGGTTGGCGCCCTCCGCCAAAGCCAGAATTGGTGCTGTATCCACATTCGCCCCGACCCCGATTACCAGGGAAGTGCCTAACCCCTGCGCCCAGGAGCATCCCCTTCGATTAGGATGGCTATGACGGGGTGTTTGGAGCCAAAGTGATGTCATCCGTACTGAGTCAGTTACAACCGGCGCCGCGGGACCAAGTGTTGTTGTATCAGCCGTTTTTACCGGCGGGGGTGAAACGGGAAACCCTCCCTTATGCCTTAAGTTTGTATCGCCTGGGCAATTTGGAGGGGGAACGGTATGTGGATGGGGGAGATGGCATCCCCTTTGTGGCCACGTGGAATGTGTCTAACTTACCGGCAGATTTGAGCCGTTGCCAAATCCAATTCGAGGGCAATAGCGATCTCACCTACGAAATCATGCTGGTGAATTTTGAATTTGTGGGTTTTTTGGTGGATTTACTCATCCATTACAAACGCAGCCAAAAGGTGGATTTTCCCCAGGATTTCTACCGCCGTTTGTTGAATATCGGCGACGACAAGGACAAAAAAACCACAGGGACAATGCCCTAGGCCACCGGGGGGTGCTGGCATTTCTGCCGCCAGGGGTGGGGGTCGGCAAAACCCGCCGGAAAGGGGACCATTTCCTGCACACCGGTCGCCAACCATTTCACGGGAATTTGCCCTGTGGCCACTTCCGTTTCCCCCAGGATCACGCAGGCTTTGCTCCCCAATTTGTCCGCTCGTTTGATCTGTTTGCCCAGACTGCTATGGCTTAGGTCCAAGTCCACCCGCAGGCCGTGCTGCCGGAGCATCTGGCTGATTTGCAGCGATAGGTTGGCGGTCGCCTCCCCCACCGCCACTACGGTAATGTCGGGAGCGACGCTGCGGGACACCCCTTGTTTTTGCCACAGCGCCACCAGCCGCTCTAGCCCGATGGCCCAACCCACCGCTGGCGTCTCTGGGCCGCCCAGTTGCTGCACCAACCGGTCGTAGCGTCCCCCGCCGGCCACCGCCGATTGCGCCCCCAAATCCACCGTGGTAATTTCAAAGGCCGTCCGGGTGTAGTAGTCCAGCCCCCGCACCAAGCGGGGATTCAAGACATAGGACCAACCCAACGCCGTCAAGCCCGCCTGCACCCGCTCAAAATGTTCCTGCGCCGCTTTGCTCAGGTACTGGGGGAGTTGGGGCGCGGTGGCCAGAATGGCCTGGGTGGTCGGGCATTTGCTGTCGAGAATCCGCAAGGGGTTTTTGGTCAGCCGCACCTGGGAATCCGGGTCCAAATCCTGGACATAGGGCGTGAGATATTCCACCAGCGCCGCTTGATAGCGTTGACGGTCCTCCGGGTCACCGACGGAATTGAGTTCCAGCGTCAGCGATGGCAAAGACAACGTCTGTAAAAATTCCAGCCCCAGCGCAATGACTTCCACATCCGCTCTAGGGTCAGCACTGCCAAACAGTTCCACCCCCAGTTGGTGAAATTGCCGCTGCCGCCCCGCCTGGGGACGTTCGTAGCGGAACATCGGGCCAAGATACCAGCACCGCACCACCCCCTGGGACAGCCGTTTGTGCTCGATCAAACTGCGCACCACCCCTGCGGTTCCCTCCGGGCGCAGGGTCAAACTGCGGTTGCCCCGGTCGGTGAAGGTGTACATTTCCTTGTTAACGATGTCCGTCGCTTCACCGATGCCCCGGCAAAAAAGTTCGGTGGCCTCAAAAATGGGGGTGCGGATTTCCTGGTAATTGGCGCGCCCCAAAAGCTCGCGGGCCTGCTGTTCCAAAGCCTGCCACAGGAGAATTTCCTCCCCCCAGATGTCGCGGGTGCCCCGGCTGGCCTGGAGCGGTGTACTGCTCATGGTGTTTTGGGAATCATGCTCCCTGTTGTAGCATGGCCGGGACACCAACCGCTGCCGGGCTACAGGTCTTTTTTCACCAGGTAAAAGTCCACCTTTTCCGGGTAGTCGCTTTCCCGCCGTTTCTGCAATTCGCTCACCGTCTTCGGCGGCGGTTCGATCACCCGTTCCCCCTTGCGCCAGTTGGCAGGGGTAGCCACCTGGTGGGCGCGGCTGGTTTGCAGGGAATCCAACAACCGCAACAGCTCGTCCAAATTCCGCCCATTGGTCAAGGGGTAATAGATCAACGCCTGGATGATCCCATCGGGGTCAATGAAGAAGACCGCCCGCACCGTGGCCGTGGAACTGGCACCCGGATGCACCATGCCGTAGAGGCTGGCCACTTTCATATCCAGGTCGGCAATGATGGGAAACGGCAATTCAATGTTGAAGTGCTGGCGGATGTTCTCCACCCAGGCAATATGGGCGTGGATGCTGTCAATGCTCAACCCCAAAAGCTTGGCGCCCCGCTTTTCAAATTCTTCATTCATCTGGGCCAAACCCACCATTTCCGTCGTACATACCGGGGTAAAATCCGCCGGGTGGGAAAACAAAATCACCCAATACCCCCGGTAGTCGGAGAGTTTTTTCATGCCGTGGGTGGTCATCGCCTCAAAATCCGGGGCGGGGTCCCCGATGCGGGGAATCGGTCTGAGGGCCACTGCTTCCGTCATTGCAACACCTCCAATTCGGGCAGCCATTACCCTTAATAGGATACTCGAAAACTCACATTTTCCGGTCAAGTTAAGGGATTTTTAAGACCGCCAGTGGTGGAGTGCCACGCCCAGGAGAAAGCCCAAGCCCCCAAAGCGCACGGCCTGCCAAAAAGGTTGTTTGAGACTGCTCCAGGTGAGCAGTTGGCTTTCGAGGGTCACGGCCAGGTGGGCGAGTTGTTCTTGGAGGCGTTGCAATTCGGCCTGGGCTTCCTGGTCCTTATAGCGGCGCAGGTGTTCCCGCAGGTGCTGTTCCCGTTGACGCAGTTGTGCCTGCTGGGCGCGCGCCTGTTGGACCTGGGCATAGCGGGCTTTCAGGGCGGCCAGGTCCTGTTCCAGTTGGGTCAGGGCCTGTTCCCAGTCGTCCGGTGGGGGTGGGGCGCTCACAGGGTGGCAAGCGGTAGAGATTACAATAAAAGCAATCGCTCTTATTATCCTATGCCGATGGTTGGTTCTGACCCGGAGACACGACGGTTGGCGCAGATGCTCTGTGACCGTTTGCGGATTACGCCGGAGCAATGGCACCGTCTGCAAGCGAACCGCTACGCCCGGGCTGCCGAACAGTTGGCGGTGGCTTTGAACTATTTACTGCATGACCGACCCGAACGGGCATTGGCCCACACCCAGCAGGCCCAGGGTTGGCTCGACCGTTCTTTGCACGCTCCCCCCTGCCCGGAACATGGCTGAGGCGGCGGTCTGCTAAAATGGGAAGGGCAGAAATGTTGGCTCCCTGAGGGGAGGCCCTTTTGGATGGGTTTTTAAGCGGGAATGACCATGCCGAATGCTGAAGATGCGGCCCTTGAGCGGGTTGCTGAAGAACCTATTGTTATCCCCACCTTGCGGGAAATCCCCATTCATGAACCGGCGGGGGTGATTCCCACACCGGCAAATGCCTCGATTCTCAATTGGTTGGAGTCCATAGGCCGGATGGATGCCGGCGCTGTCCCGGATTACCCCTCTTTGTACGATGAGGATAGCGAGGTGATTGACGACTTCACCGGCGACGATGAGGATTTGTACGAGGATGACGAATTGGGGGACGAGCTGGGGGATGAGGAGGAAGAAGATTATTGATGGTTGGCGGTGACCGGCCGGTGGTTTGGTCCTACGGGGTGCTGATGTACCCCCTGCACGGTGGCTGGGGTGACCGATGAGTGGGCCGAGTTCCCCTCTGGCGCCCTGGTTGGTGGTGGGATTGGCGGCGGGTTTGGCCGGGGGGGTGGGCTGGTTGGTGCCTCAGCCTGCATGGTGGCTGTTGACGCTGGGGTTGGCAGCCGGTGGGGCGGCGTTGGCGGGCGCGGTGGGCTTGCCCTGGTTGCGCCGGTTGAAAATGGGGCAGGTGATTCGCCAAGAAGGCCCCCAGGCCCATTTCCAGAAGGCAGGGACGCCCACGATGGGCGGTCTTTTGTTTCTGCCGGTGGCGGTTTTGGTCACGCTTTGGGTCATAGGGAGGCAAGGGCTGCCCCTGTCTGCCGATTTGGGGGCGGTGCTGGTGCTGACGCTGGCTTGTGGGGCAATTGGGGCGGTGGATGACGGGTTGATTTTGCGGGCGCGGTCGAACCGGGGCTTGCCCCCGCGGGTGAAATTGGCGTTGCAAATCCTGGCGGCGGTGGGCTTTACCCTGTGGCTGTGGGGGCGGGGGGACCTGCCGCCAACGATTGCCCTGCCGGGGGGAGTCACCCTACACCTGGGGCTGGGGTTTTGGCTGCTGGTGGGGTTTGTGCCGGTGGCCCAGAGCAATGCGGTGAATTTGACGGATGGTTTGGATGGTCTGGCGGCGGGCACCTGTGCGCTGGCGTTGGCGGGTCTGGGGGTGGCCTGTGCGCCTACTGCCCCGGCGGTGAGCCTGTTTGCGGTGGCGTTGGCAGGGGCGTGCCTGGGCTTTTTGGTGCATAACCACCACCCGGCGCAGGTGTTTATGGGGGATACGGGTTCGTTGGCCTTGGGGGGGGCTTTGGCCGGTATCGGCATCGTCACCCAAAACCTCTGGCTGCTGTTGGTCCTCAGTTTGGTGTTTGTCTGGGAAACCCTGACGGTGATGGCCCAGGTGTGGTACTTCAAGGCCACCAAGGGGCCTGATGGCGTGGGCAAACGCCTGTTCAAAATGACCCCTTACCACCACCACCTGGAACTCAGTGGCTGGTCAGAAACCCAAATTGTCGCCTGTTTTTGGGGGATGGAAGCCCTGCTGTGGGGGCTGAGTCTAATCCCGCAGGCGCTCTAACACACTTTGGTCTTCTAGGGTGGAAATGTCACCGCTGGGCGCTTCCCCAGCAGCCAAGGCCCGCAACAACCGACGCATGATTTTGCCGGAACGGGTTTTGGGCAGGCTCTCGGTGAATTTCACCTCGCTGGGCCGGGCAAGGGCGCCGATTTCTCGCACCACGTGCTCTCGCAATTCCTGCTTGAGCGCCTCGCTGGGCTGGTAATGCCCCTCCAAAATCACAAAAGCCACCACCGCTTCCCCTTTAATCTCATCCGGTCGCCCCACCACTGCCGCTTCCGCCACCGCCGGATGGGACACCAACGCCGATTCAATCTCCATCGTCCCCAACCGATGCCCGGCCACGTTGATCACATCATCCACCCGCCCCATGATCCAAACGTAACCGTCCTCATCGCGGCGCGCCCCATCTCCCGTAAAGTAGAAGTACTGACCATCGCGCGGCGGAATCTGCTCCCAGTAGGTGCGGCGGAAGCGCTCCGGGTCTTGGTACACCGTCCGCATCATCCCCGGCCAAGGGTGGGTCACCACCAAATACCCCCCCTGGTTCACCCCCACCGGTTCCCCCTGGCGGTCCACCACCTGGACCTGAATCCCTGGCAGGGGCAAGGTGGCTGACCCCGGTTTGGTGGGTGTCGCTCCCGGCAACGGCGCAATCATGATCCCCCCTGTTTCCGTCTGCCACCAGGTATCCACAATCGGACAGCGCTCCCCCCCAATGACCCGGTGATACCACAGCCACGCCTCCGGATTAATCGGCTCTCCCACCGTGCCCAGCAACCGCAGCGAAGATAAATCCCGCGCCCGCGGATGCTCCTCCCCCATCTTGATAAACGTGCGGATTGCGGTTGGCGCCGTGTAAAAAATTGTCACCCGGTGGGCTTGGATCACATCCCAAAAACAGCCCGGATTTCCTGCGTGGGGCGCCCCCTCATACATCACCGTCGTGGCCCCGTTGGACAAGGGGCCATACACCACATAACTGTGCCCTGTAATCCAACCCACATCCGCGGTACACCAATAGACATCCTCCTCCCGCAGGTCAAACACCCACTGGGCCGTCAGATGCGTGTATAAGTTGTAGCCGGCGGTGGTATGGACAATTCCCTTGGGTTTCCCCGTCGTCCCCGACGTGTACAGGATAAAGAGCATCTGTTCGCTATCCAGCGGCAGGGCCGGGCATTCTGCCGACAGGGTAGGTTGCAGTTCATGCCACCACACATCCCGTCCCGGTGTCATGGGCGTATGGCCCCCCACCCGTTGCACCACCAACACCTGCGTCACGGTAGGCACCTGCCCCGCTGCCAGTGCCTGGTCCACCTGGGGTTTCAAAGGCACGACCTCCCCTTTGCGCCACCCCCCATCTGCCGTAATGACCACCTTCGCCTGTGCCGCCCGCAACCGTTCCTGCAAGGCCGTCGCGCTAAAGCCGCCAAACACCACCGTATGCACCGCCCCGATCCGGGCGCAGGCCAGCATTGCCATTGCCGCCTCGGGAATCATGGGCAAATAGATGCCCACCCGGTCCCCTGCTTGCACCCCCAAGGCCCGCAGGGCATTGGCCATGCGGCAGACCTCTTGGTGCAACTGTTCATACGTGAGAACCCGCACCTCCCCCGGTTCCCCCTGCCAAATAATCGCCGGTTTGGTGCGGCGGTGGGTGTGCAGATGCCGGTCAAGACAGTTGTAGGCCAGGTTGGTCTGTCCTCCTACAAACCAACGGGCCTGGGGCGGTTGCCAGTCCAACACCTGCGTCCAGGGGCGAAACCAATGCAATTCTTGCGCCGCCCACTTGCCCCAAAAACCCTGAGGGTCCTGGGCAAATTCCTGACACAACTGGTGGTACTGTTCTAAGGAGGCAATGCGAGCTTGAGCCTGAAACGCCTTGGGCGGGGGAAATTGCCGCCGTTCCTGGAGTACCGATTCAATCAACAGGTCCGTTGCCCTTGTGTTGTCACCCATAGCTGTTGCTCCCGCCCACGCTGAAATTTATCGTATCGCAGGGGGGAGGGGGGCGACATTCCTAGGGCCTGCCCCCGATGGTCCCGTTGATTTCTGTTTACCCCGCTCCCCGGTTTGCAGCGATCCCCACCCCTAGCACTCTGATCCCTGACCTGTTATGATCAAAACACCTTGCCCAAACTCGTTAGGATTCCTACCGTGAAACTCATTTCAGAAACCGACTTTGAATCCCAAGTTTTACAGGCGACTATTCCCGTAATTGTCCATTTTTCCGCGCCCTGGTGTGGCCTGTGCCGTTTGGTTGCACCCCTACTTACCCAATTACAAGCGCAGTACACTGACCAGATACGGGTCGTGGAGGTCAACGCCGATGAGAGTTTACATTTGGCCAGTCGCTACCGCCTGCGGATGTTGCCCACGCTGTTAGTGGTGCACTACGGGCAGGTGCAGCAGCGGTTGGAACAGTTCCAGAGCCGGGATCAACTGTATCAGCACCTGCAACAGGCCATACAAACGGTTTTGGCGGCATCACCGGTGGTTTCCGTCTGATTTTTTTTAACGGTCAGCGGGAGGTAGCTTCTTGCTCCAGTTCGGCCACCAGGGCTTCCAGGTGGTTGCGTTGGGCGTGGAACACCGAGCTACAGAAGTGGCAGGTCACCTCCGCCCCGCCGTCCTGGTGGATCATGCTTTGCAATTCGCCGACGCCCAGCATTTTCAGGGCGCCCAAGACCCGCTCGAAGTTGCAGCCGCAGTGGAAGCGCACCAACTGAGTTTCCGGGAAAATCGTCAAATCCATATCACCCAGGAGTGCCTCAAACATATCCCCCAACTGGTGTCCGGCCAGGAGCAAGGGGGTAAATCCCGAAAGTCTGGATACGCGGCTGGCCAGCAGGTCAATCAGCGCCTCATCCACCGCCGCTTTCGGCAGGATTTGTAATAACAAGCCCCCTGCTGCCTGCACTTGCCCGCCTTCTAGGTACACCCCCAAGGCCAACGCCGAAGGGGTTTGTTCTGAAGAGGCAAGGTAGTAGGTGATGTCGTCGCCAATTTCGCCGGAGACCAGTGCCACCGTACTGGCGTAGGGGTAGCCGTAGCCGTTGTCCCGCAGCACGTAGAGGTAGCCACTAGAGCCAACTGCCCCGCCCACATCCAGCTTGCCCTGGGGGGTCGGCGGCAATTCTACCCCTGGTTGGTCCACGTAGCCCCGCACCGTGCCATCCCGACCCGCATCCACAAACACCGTCCCTAGGGGGCCATTCCCCTGGAAACGGATGTTCACCCGTGCCGAGAGATGTTTCATGTTGGAAGCAAGCAGCAAACCGGCACTCATCGTCCGCCCCAGGGCCGCCGTCGCCACGTAGGACAGCCCATGCCGTCGCCGCGCTTCTGCCACCAACTGGGTGGTAATGACGCCCACGGCCCGAATGCCGCCCCCTGCCGCTGTAGCCCGCACCAACTGATCTGCCATCGCCTGTTCCCGCCCACAATTGCACCGATGTCTTTATGATGGTATCGTGTTTCTCTGCGTTGCGATGCTGGCCTCCCTGCCCGATATTGCCACGGTGATCGAACATGCCCTGCTGCAACCGGGGATCACCCCTGCCGCCATTGCCCAGGGCTGTGAGGAAGCAGACCGCTACGGTTTTCCGGTCGTGTGTGTCTATCCCAGCGCCGTGCCCCAGTGTGTCGAACTGCTCCACCGGCGGGCTTGCCAGGTGTGTGCCGTCATCGGCTTTCCTACCGGTGCGACAACCCCCTTGGTCAAATACACCGAAGCGATGGAAGCGGTAGAAGCAGGCGCCAAAGAATTGGATGTGATGCTGAATGTGGGGTGGCTCAAAGGCGGGAAAACCAAGGAAGTGTACGAAGAAATTGCCCAAATTGTCAGCGAGAGCCAGCAAACCGTAAAAGCCATTTTGGAAATGAATCTCCTGACGGAAGCAGAGCAAACATTGGCGGTGGAAATTTGTTTGGATGCCGGGGTGCATTATCTGAAAACAGGCACGGGTTGGTGTGGGGGCGTCACGGTCGAGCAGGTACGCTGGCTGCACAAAATGAGCAATCAACGGGTGGGGATCAAAGCTGCCGGTGGAATTAAAACCCTTGCCCAAGCTCAGGAATTACTCCTAGCCGGAGCCACCCGCATTGGCACTTCCCGCGGCGTTGATCTGGTGCAACAACAAGCAGAATTCCATGGTTAATTGGTCGGCCTTTCAACCCCTTGCCTGGATTGCCACTACGCCCACCAGTCAAGCCCGACTGTTCCCGCTGGCGCAGCGCTCCCAAAGCATTTTGTGGTGTTCGCCGCATTTGCCCTGCCCTCCTCCGTGCCAACCCTATCCCCAGCCGTTGCGCGCCCACATCCGTACCCTGTGGCCGCACCACAAAGCGCTCATTTTCGGGTTGACGCTGGGGGCAGTTGTGCGTTTGATTGCCCCTTTACTCACGGATAAACAGCGCGACCCCATTGTCCTTTGCATTCCCGAAGCGGGGGAATACGTCATCAGCGTCTGCGGCGGGCATCAACACCAGGGCAACCAACTGTGCGAAGGGATTGCCGCTGCCTTGGGCATTCCGGCGGTGATTACCGATGCCGCCAGCGCCCAT
>Ga0197142_1004959_pt1 | contig 10591 bp, 9 predicted proteins | sample GBS60_MetaG_FD_148614 | JGI IMG/M metagenome (GOLD analysis project Ga0197142, IMG submission 148614) | Sediment microbial communities from Great Boiling Springs, Gerlach, Nevada, United States - GBS 60_MetaG | ecosystem: Environmental > Aquatic > Thermal springs > Hot (42-90C) > Sediment...
TCCACGAAACCGGGGCAAGTCCACCCCCACCTCCCACGTCACTGGGTCACCGATCCCTCCAACCCAAAGTTTGCGGGCTTGGGCCTTGGTAGGGCGGCTCAAATCTAGGCCGAGACGAAACGTCGAACCCTACCGCTTAGCCGCGGGCCACCTCAACGGGTACAGGGCAGCCACGCCTCGTCGCTCCTAGCCGACAGAGCCTTGCAGCGGCGGCCCCCGCAGCCTGAGGCACTCGCCCCCTGCCAAAGCCGGCACCCGTCGGCCAGCAGGAGTCTTGGGGCGGACGGCGAATTGAACCCACAATTCCGGGAAACTATTCCGATATTCGGGAAACTGTTGGCGCGGCCGCGTACCTCGCAACTCGACGGGCTCCGCAGCATTCAGCGGGCTGCCGGCGTCCTGCGCCTGTTCTCGGTGGATCGGCTTGCCCTCACCCTCCGGGACGTGGCGCGGTCCCTGGACGTCCCCCGGAGTACCGCCCACCGCCTCCTCCGCTCGATGGAACACGCCGGGTTCCTCGTCCACGATCCCGTGACCCAAACGTACCGGCTGGGGCTGTGGTTGGTGCGCTTGGGGGAGGTCGCGGTGGACTCCGTAGACCTGCGCGCCGCAGCCCGTGCCCACCTGCGGGCCCTCGCTGCCGAGACGGGCGAGTCTGCGTTCCTCCTCGTCGTTCAGGGGGGTTCCGCGGTTGTGGTGGATGTCCAGGAGAGCCAGTCCCCGCTGCGGCTCACCCTCCCGGTGGGCACCCCGTGGCCGCTCCACGCGGGTGCCAGCAACCGTGTGCTCCTCGCGTTTCTACCTCCTCCGCAGCGGGAGGAGATCCTCCGACAGCCTCTGAGACGCATCACCCCCCGCACCATCACCGACCCCGCGCGACTTCGCCGCGAGCTCGACCGGGTACGGAGACGGGGGTTCGCGTATTCAGTAGGCGAGCTGACCCCGGGCGTGGCCGCGGTGGCCGTGCCCGTCCTCGCCCAGGGCAGGCTGTTGGGCGGTCTCACCGTGGCTGGGCCCGAAGCCCGGCTCACGCCTGGGCGCGTGCCCAGAATCGTTTGTCGACTCCAGGCAGCCGCACAAGCCCTTGCCCGTGATCTGCTCGGCACGTCAACCAAACCAAGTGAAGGGGTGGTGGTCTGATGCGCAAGATCCTCGCACTGCTGTCCGTGGTCCTCGTCGTCGCCGGTGTCGCCGCCGGCCCCGCTGTGCGCGGCACGATCGTGGTCACCAGTTACGGCGGGTCGTGGGAAGAGTTCATGCGGAAGGTCATCGTCCCCGGTTTCGAGGCGCAACACCCCGGGACCAAGGTGGAACTCGCCGTCGGCCTATCCCGCGACTGGATCGCAAAGTTGCGTGCCGCCGGCAGGGACAACCCACCCTACGACGTGGTCATCGCCAACACCGTCTGGGTCTCCGCAGCCCGCATCGAGGGCTTCTTCGAGACCATGACCGTGGATCGCGTCCCGAACCTCAAGGACGTCTGGCCGGAGCTCCGCAACCCCCGGGACAACGGGGTGATTTTCGCCGTCAACCCGCTCGGGATCGCCTACCGGCGTGACCTGGTGCGGACCCCGCCCAAGCGGTGGCGCGACCTCTGGAACCCCGAGTACCGGGGCAAGCTCGGCATCTACAGCATCAACAACTCCGCCGGGCCGATGTTCATCATGATGACCGCCCGCATCTTCGCCGACGACCCCAAGAACTTCCGCGCCGGCGTGGAGCGGATCAAGGAGTTGCGGCCCTTCCGGCAGACCGACTTCTCCGGCGACATGGAGAAACTGCTGACGGCCGGCGAGGTCCACATCGGCATCCTCGACGCACCGGCCGCCTCCCGGCTCAAGCAGCAGGGGGTGCCGCTGGAGTTCGTTGTGCCCCTGGAGGGGATGTTCATGTTCGAGCAGGACACCAACGTCACAGTGGGATCGAAGAACAAAGCCACCGCCTTCGCCTTCGTGAACTACATGCTGGACCCGGCCACCCAGGAGAAGTGGGCCCGCCAGTACTTCGTGACCCCTGCCAACCGCAGGGTGCGCATCACGGGGGACCTGGCGCGCCTGATCCCGGTGCACACGGGTCCGCAGATCCGGTCCATCGTGAAGTGGGACTGGGAGTGGTTCAACCGCGGGGCTCGCGAGCAGATGATCGAGCTGTGGAACCGGGAGATCGTCGGCCGCTAGGGGATGGCCTCCGTCCAGCTCGCGGAAGTCACCAAACGGTTCGGCTCGGTGGCGGCCGTCTGGCGGCTCACCCTGGAGGTCCGGGACGGGGAACTCCTGACCCTGTTGGGGCCCTCGGGATGCGGGAAGACCACCACCCTGAAGCTGGTGGCGGGCTTCCTCGCCCCCGAAGAGGGAAGGATCCGTTTCGGCGGGCGGGACGTGACCACCCTTCCGCCCGAACATCGAAACGTCGGCATCGTGTTCCAGAACTACGCCCTGTTCCCCCACATGACCGTCGCCCAGAACGTGGCTTTCGGCCTGGAGGTGCGCGGGCGGCCCGCCTCGGAGGTCCGGGCCCGGGTGGGGGAAATCCTCGAGCGCGTTCAACTGCAGGGTCTGGAGCACCGCTACCCCCACCAACTGTCCGGCGGACAACAGCAGCGCGTGGCCCTGGCGCGGGCCCTCGTGATCAACCCGCAGGTCCTCTTGCTCGATGAGCCCCTGGCGAATCTCGACGCCAAACTGCGCGAGGAAGTCCGTTTCTACATCCGCCACCTCCAGCGTGAGCTCGGGATCACCACCATCTACGTGACCCACGACCAGGCCGAGGCCATGGTGCTCGCGGACCGCATCGCCCTGCTCCGGGACGGCGTGCTCCAGCAGGTCGCCCCTCCGGAGGAGATCTACCGGCGTCCCCGGAGTCGGTGGGTCGCGGACTTCGTGGGCCTGTGCAACTTCCTCCCGGGCCAAGTGTTGGGGCGGGAGGATGGTTCCCTGGTGGTAGAGACACCGGTCGGTGTCCTGCGGTGCGCGGGGGCCGCGGACGCAGGTCGCGTCGTCGTGTGCGTGCGGCCGGAGTCCCTGCGCCAGGACGCGGGAGGGACGAACCGGATCGCGGGGGTCGTCCGCGAGCGGACGTTCCTGGGCAACCTGCTGGACCTCCGGGTCTCTTGCCCACGGGGCGTGGTCCTGCGGGTACAGCTCCCGCCCGTGCGGGACATCCGGCCCGGAGAGTCCCTCACCCTCGCCTTCGAACCCCAGGACGCGTGGGCGGTTCCGGAGGAGGACTGACGTGGCCCGCGCGGCTGAGCTCACCGGACCGGAAACGCGCCGCTTGAACCGCTTGTCGCCGCCGCCCGCGTTGCTCCTCGTCCCCGCCGGTCTGTTTCTCGTGGTCTTCTTCCTCGTCCCCTACCTCAACATGGTCCGCATGAGTTTCCTCACCAAGGCGCCGGGCGCCGCCTTCACCCATGTGCTTACGGTGGAGAACTACCTGCGTGTGCTGCAGGACGCCTTCTACTGGCGCGTCATCGCCCGGACCTTCTGGCTTGCGGGCTTGACGACCCTTCTCACCCTTATCCTGGGATACCCCCTGGCGTACACCATCGCCCGCGCCGGCGGGCGGCGCCGGCCTTTGCTCCTCATGCTCCTCCTGGCCCCGCTTCTGGTCGGCGCCGTGGTGCGCTCCTACGGGTGGATGATCTGGCTCGGCCGCGTGGGCCTCATCAACCAGGCCCTGCGGGCGCTCGGCTGGGGCGAGGCCGAGTTGATGTACAACACCCTGGGTGTCCTCATCGGACTCGTGCACGTCTACCTGCCCTTCATGGCCCTGGCCATTGCCAGCTCCCTGGAGCAGATCCCGGCGGACGTGGAGCTCGCCGCCCGCTCCCTGGGCGCCTCTCCGTGGCGCGCCTTCTGGCGGGTCACCTGGCCCCTGTCCCTCCCCGGTGTGTTCTCCGGCGCCATGCTGGTTTTCGTTCTGGCCCTGAGCGCATACGTCATTCCGATCCTCCTGGGAGGGAACAACGTCCTGGTGATGCCCATGCTGATCGTGCAGATGCTGCTGGACGCGTTCCACTGGCCCCTGGGGTCGGCCATGGCCATGGTGCTCTTCGGTCTGGCCTCCCTGGTGCTGTGGCTGTACGTGAAGGCCATGAACCGCGCGTTGCGCTGGATCCCGCGATGAGGTCTACGTCGTACCGCGTCGGCTTCGCCGCCGCCGCGGTGGCGGTCTACGTGTTCCTGCTCGCACCCATCGCCATCGTGGTCGTGGCAGCCTTCAACTCCGGCGAGTATCTCCGGTTCCCTCCAGAGGGCTTCTCCCTCCGCTGGTTCTCCAAGTTCCTGGCGAGCGAGCCGTTCGTCCGGTCCTTCTGGTTCAGCCTCAAGCTGGCGTCCCTGGTGACCCTGCTGAGCACCGTCGCGGGCGGCATGGCCGCCTTCTTCGTGGTGCGCCACGCCCGCCGATCCCGGGACTTCCTCCGCCTGCTCCTGGTGGCCCCGCTGCAGTTGCCCGCCATTCTGACCGGCATCGCGCTCCTGATCTTCTTCTACAGTGTGGGGATCGGAACCCGCGGGATGACGGGCCTGCTCATCGGCCACACCGTGGTGTCCCTGCCGTACGTGTTCTTGATGGTGAGTTCCGTCCTCCTCCGCTTCGACCGCACCCTGGAGGAAGCCGCCCGGTCCCTGGGAGCTTCTCCTTGGGTGACGTTCCGGCGCGTCACCCTCCCCCTCGTGCAGGGCGGAGTGGTCTCCGGGGCCCTCTTCGCCTTCATCACGTCCTTCGACCAGTTCCCCATCTCGCTGCTGCTCGTAAGCGTGGGCAACACCACCTTGCCCATCCAGCTGTTCGACTACCTGCGCTTCTCCTTCGATCCCACGGCCGCAGCCGCCTCCACGGTGAGCATCGCCCTGAGCGTGGCGGTGGTCTGGCTCATCCACCGGCTGGTCGGCCTCGAACAGGTGACCTGGGGAGGACCTCGGTGAACGACGGGCAGCTCCGCGTAGGCATCGACATCGGTGGGACCTTCACGGACCTCGCCCTGGTGGACGGCTCGGGCAGGGTCTGGCGCCACAAGCTGCTCACCACCCCACAGCACCCCGACGAGGCTGCCCTCCGGGGACTCGGGGAGTTGTGTCAACAGGCCGGCGTGCCGCTGGAAGCGCTCGGGTCGGTGGTGCACGCCACCACCCTGGTCACGAACGCCCTCATCGAGCGCAAGGGGGCCAGGACAGCGCTCCTCACCACCGCCGGATTCCGGGACCTCCTCGAGATGGGCCGTGAGCAACGGTACGATATCTACGACCTGTTCCTGAAGTTCCCCGAGCCCCTCGTCCCCCGGCGCTGGCGCGTGGAGGTGGAGGAGCGGGTCGACCGGGACGGGGCGGTGGTGAGGCCTGTAGATCTCGCCGGAGCGCGCAGGCAGCTCGCGCGCCTGGTGAGCGAGGGCGTGGAGGCCGTCGCCGTAGCCTTTCTCCACGCGTACCGGAACCCCGTCCACGAGCAGAGGGTGCGCGACCTGGTGGTCGCGGAGTTCCCCGACCTCGCGGTGTCCACGAGCGGCGAGGTTTGCCCGGAGATCCGGGAGTACGAACGGACCTGTACCACGGTCTGCAACGCCTACGCGCAGCCGCTCGTGGACCGGTACCTGGCGCGGATCGAAGGAGAGCTCCACGGGTTGCATGCGCGCCTGTTGCTCTTCCTCTCCTCAGGCACTTTCGCCACCGCGGAAGTCGCGCGCCGGTACCCTGTCCGCTTGCTCGAGTCCGGACCGGCAGCTGGCGCGCTCCTGGCGGGCCTAGTCGCCTCCCGGATGGGCCGGAGGGAAGCCGTCGCGTTCGACATGGGGGGCACCACGGCCAAGATCAGTCTCGTGCTCGGTGGACGCCCGCGCATCGCGCCCATGATCGAGGCCGCACGCGTGCACCGGTTCAAGCCCGGGTCCGGGATTCCCATTCGGGCCCCGGTGGTGGACACCGTGGAGATCGGTGCCGGTGGGGGTTCGGTGGCCCGCACCGACGCCATGGGCCTCCTGAAGGTCGGCCCCGAAAGCGCGGGCGCGGATCCCGGCCCTGCCTGCTACGGGCGCGGGGGCGAAGAGCCCACGGTGACAGACGCCTGCGTCGTGCTCGGCTACTTCGACCCCGCCGCCTTCCTGGGCGGGACGATGCCCCTGGACGCCAGCGCGGCCCGACGCGCCGTGGGGCGCCTGGGCCAGGCGCTCGGCCTGGATCCGGTGCAGGCTGCGTGGGGGATCTACGCCGTCGTCTGCGAGAACATGGCCCAGGCCGCGCGGCTGCACTTCGCGGAGCGGGGCCAGGACCCCAGGCGCTTCACCCTCGTGGCCTTCGGGGGTGCCGGACCGGCCTTCGCCGCGCGGCTCGCAAGGGTCCTTGGCATCCGGGAGGTGGTGGTGCCGCCCGGGGCCGGGGTCGCCTCGGCCCTCGGCCTCCTCGCAGCACCACCGGGATTCGACCAGGGTCGCTCCTTCGTCTGCGACCTGACGGACCTCGCCCGTCACTGGGAGACCGTCGAGCGCCTCCTGCAGGACATGGAGGAGGAGGGGAGGGCCATGGTCGCCTCAGCAGGCGCCACCCCGGGCTCGGTGCAGGTCGAGCGCCGTGTGGAGCTACGGTACGCTGGTCAGTTCCACGACCTGGAGATCCCCCTCCCCGCGCGCCTCGGTCCCACGAGCGCAGAGGAGCTACGACGTCGGTTCGAGGAACACTACCGGGCTCTGTACGGGGCCTCTCTGGACGGCTATCCCGTGCTCGCGCTCAACTGGAGGACCCTGGTGGTGGGAACGGCGCCTTCCTTCCAGCTGCGCTCGAACGCCGCATCGCCTCGAGCGACGGGCAGCTCGCGTCGTCCGATCTACCTGCCCGGCGAGGGTTTCGTGGAGGTTCCCGTGTACCGACGCGAGGCACTCCCAGCGGGGGCCCTGGTGGAGGGGCCGGCTGTGGTCGAGGAAGATGAGGCGACCACCCTTTTGTGGCGCGGCGACCGCCTCTCGGCGGACCGCGAGGGGAGACTGCAAATCGTGATCGGAGGGCAGCCGTGACCTCTTGGGACCCCGCCACGTTGGAGATCGTCTGGAGCCGCCTCATCCACATCACGGACGAGTGCTGGGTCACCATCGCCCGCACGGCCTTTTCGACCATCGTGGGCGAGGCGGGTGACTTCGCCTGCGAGATCCTGGATGGTCGGGGAGGATCCATCGCACACTCCCCGCGCTCCATGCCGGTTTTCAACCTCACGCTCCCGCGGGCGGTGAAGGCTCTGCTGGCGGTGTTCCCTCCGGAGTCGTTGCAGGAAGGCGACGTCTTGATCACCAACGACCCCTGGATCTGTGCCGGGCACCTCTTCGATGTGGCCATCGTCACGCCTGTGTACCGCAAGGGGCATCTGGTGGGCCTCGTCGCCTCCATCGCCCACTGGTCCGACATCGGAGGGACCAAGGATTCCGGTAGGGCCCGGGAGATTTACGAGGAGGGCCTTCAGATCCCACCCCTCAAGCTGTACCGCGCAGGCACGCTGAACGAGGACCTGGTGGCCCTCATTCGCCAGAACGTTCGCAATCCGGAGATGGTCCTCGGAGACCTCCAGGCTCAAGTGGCCGGCAACCACGTGGGTGCCGAGCGCCTCCTGGCGTTCATGGACGAGTACGACCTCCGAACGCTGGAGCCTCTGGCGGAGGAGATTCAGCAGCGGGCGGAAGCTGCCATGCGACAGGCCATCCGAGGCCTGCCGGACGGCGTCCATCGGGGCCACATCGAGTTCCAGCTGCTCGGCCAACCGTCGCGCCTCGGCTGTGAGGTGCGGGTCCGCGGGGAGGAGCTGACGGTGGACTGGGTGGAGGCTCCCCCTGAGCAGCCCGTGGGTGCGCTCAACTGCACGTACTCCTACACCGCCGCCCACACGGTCTACGCGCTGAAGTGCCTGCTCACGCCCGAAATCCCCTCCAACGCCGGTTGCTTCCGGCCTCTCCACGTGCACGCCCCCCCGGGGAGCGTGCTGAACTGCCGGTACCCGGCGGCGACCAGCCAGCGCACAATGGTGGGGTGGTTCTTGGCCCCCGCGCTCTTCGCCGCCCTCCAAGAAGTGCTCCCCGACCGGGTCCAGGCGTTCACGGGCCTGCCAGGCTCCGTCTCCGCCTACGGATACGACGCCGCGGGGAGGCCCTTCCACGACCACATCATGTTCGGCGGAGGCCAGGGCGCAGGACGGTCGGCCGACGGCCGCTCCGCCCTCATGTTCCCCACCTCTGCGGGCAACGTCCCGGTCGAGCTGTTCGAGCAGCGTACCCCGATCCTCGTGGAGCGCAAGGAACTCATCCCGGACTCGGGAGGGTCCGGCGAGCACCGCGGAGGGCTCGGGCAGCGGCTGGTCTTGCGGAAGCTTGCCGACGACGGCCGGCCGGTCCTCCTCAACATCCTCACGCACGCCGTGGGGCGGCCCGTACCAGGGCTCCGGGGCGGAGGGCCAGGCCGGGACGCGGCCGTCCGGTGCGAAGGGGTCGTTCCCCAGGGCGGGATCGGAACGAGCGTGCTTGTAGAGCTTCGCAGCCCGGACCAACGGGTGATCGTGGAGACCGCAGGGGGAAGCGGGTTCGGAGATCCCAGGCGGCGCGCTGTCGAAGCTGTGGAGCGCGACCTCCGGGAAGGCTATGTGACGATGCCCGAAGGGACGGGGTGAAGCGACGCCTGTACGACTTCGGAGGCTTATGACCGGCGGGGGGGACGGAGACGCGTCTCCGGTTACGCGGTCTCCCGGGCCGGGTGCCGCCCTCGGAAGCAGACGGGCGCGCCTGCCGCGAGGTGGAAGTTTGGCCTAGTCCTGCACGTGAAGGTGCAGGGTGCGGCTCTGTGGAGTGGCCGGAATTCCCGCAACGGTCGATCGTCTGGCCCTCCCAAACTTCTCCCCCGCGCGCACGCAGACGCTCCCGCCCTGCAGGTGGGTCAGCAGGATGTAGTTTCGCGCCCCATGCCGGATCACCACGAAGTGCCCGCGTCTCGCGCGAACGGGTCCACTACCCCCCGGCCACGGACCGGCTCGTTCCCCGTCGCGCAGCTGCACCACGACGCCGTCCCCCGGGGCGGGGATCGGGCGGCTGAAGGGTAGTAGCCCTGTGGCCGCCTGCCGTTCCCCCCGTGGCTGCGCCCGGATTCGTCGGTGACAAAAAGGTCGTACGCGTAGCGCTGGTTGGGGATGCCCCACGAGTGCGAGCTGTCGGCGTCCGCGCCGCCGCACGCCACGGCCCACACACCGGTCAACGGAGGTGCGAGGTTCACCCTCGCATTCCGCTGTGGCGGCCGCAAGGCAGTCCGGAAACCGGCGAGGAGCTGGCCGGCGGCCTTGAGCAGGGACTGTACGAAGACCCAGGGGTTGAACAAAGCGAGGCGCAGCGACACGCCGTACAGGACCACCCGACCCAGCGTCAGAGGAGGGTAAGTTCCGCAAGCGACGGCGGTTCCAGAGGACAAGCCTCACGAAGCCCCGAACCCACTGGACGGGGTAGACGAGGAGGAACAGGGCGAACCAGCGAGCTCCGGGACGCGGTCGTCGAACAACACGACCACGCCGAGCGGTCCCAGCCAGCAGAGGTTGAATCCTCGCCAGGCGCGCCGCAACCGTTCCCCTACGCGCATGGGCCCTCTCGCCCGCGGGCCACCGCTCACCGCTTCCCCCAGCCCAGGGGTTGGCCGTCCCATGCGTCCGCAGAGGGTCCCGAGCCGCCCACTTCCCTGGTTCCCTGGCCGTGCTCCCTCCGTAAGCGGATGGCTGGTCGACCGACTGACCCTTGGGATCTGCAGGCTGCAATTCCTCGCCCCTACCGATTCGAGCCGGAGATCCCTGGGAGCTAGACAGGGCGGCGCCCGACTTGGTGGTGGGAAGGAGCTCTGGGACGGACCTGCTGCGGAAGTGCGGGCTCTGAGGACCGAACCTGGAAGCGCTTCCAGCTTGGCCACACGGAGTCTCAGCTCGAGCCGGCGCGCGGCGGCATCCCGGAAGGCCGGGCAGTGCCCTGCCACGGGGGTGGCCGAGCACGAAATCTTGCACGGGCAGCAAACCAGCCGCACAATGTGGACACGGGAGGTGACCACGATGCCCGTCGAGGTCGGAATCCGCCGGCTGCGGGACAGGCTGACCGCGTATCTGCGCATGGTGCGGGAGGGGGAGTCGCTGCTGGTGGTCGACCGGGGCGAACCGGTGGCGCGGATCGTCCCAGTATCCAGGGGCGCAAGCGGCCTGGCCGGGCTCGTGGCCCAGGGGGTAGTCCGCTGGCATGGCGGGAAGCCGCGGGGCTCGGAGCGTCCTCCGAAGGTCCGCCAGGGGGCGGTGTCCGAGCTGGTAACTGAGGACCGCCGTTGATCCTGTACCTGGACACCAGCGCCCTGGTCAAGCTGTACGTGGAAGAGCAGGGCTCCGCGGAGGTCCGGGCCGCAGTGGACACGGCGCAGGCGGTCTGCACCTCCATGGTGGCCTACGTGGAGGTCCACGCAGCGCTCGCCCGAGCTGCCGATGAAGGGCGCATCACCAGGGAGGAGCGGGCCCGGGCCGTGGCCGACTTCCGAGCGGACTGGCCCGAGTACGCGGTGGTGCAGGTGACCCAGCGAGTGGCGGACCTGGCTGCGGAGCTGGCGCTGGC
>Ga0197142_1004960_pt1 | contig 10591 bp, 5 predicted proteins | sample GBS60_MetaG_FD_148614 | JGI IMG/M metagenome (GOLD analysis project Ga0197142, IMG submission 148614) | Sediment microbial communities from Great Boiling Springs, Gerlach, Nevada, United States - GBS 60_MetaG | ecosystem: Environmental > Aquatic > Thermal springs > Hot (42-90C) > Sediment...
CGATTTCCAGCACTTTCAGGAGGCTATCCAGGTTAGCCAGAGGTTCTCCCATTCCCATGACGACAATGTGGGTCAGTCGCCGGCCAGCGCAGGCCCGAAGGTGCACGAGTTGCTCCAGCATTTCCGCCACACTCAAATTACGTTCCAGACCATTCAGACCGCTAGCACAGAATACGCATCCCATGCCACAGCCGACTTGAGTGCTCAGGCAGGCGGTCACTCGGTTCTGTTCGGGGATCAGTACGCATTCGATCCGACGTTGATCCTTCAGTTGGAGGAGGAGTTTCTGCGTGCCATCGCTCGAGTGGCGGTGGACAACAGGTATGGTGGTCATCAGAGGGAGTTGAGTCTTAAGTAACTGTCGCAACGCTGCGGGCAGGTCCGTCATAGCCGAGTATGTGGTGACACCACGATGGAATACATGATGACGGATTTGCTGCGCACGCCAGGTCGGTTGACCGCGCTGGACCAACCACTGCTGCAATTCTTCCAAAGTCATTTCCATGACAGCCGGACCGGTCACGTCAACCGTCCGCTCGTTCATTCCTTCGTCTTTCAATATGGACAATGAAAGGGTCATGATCGATAGCGATTCCTTATCTGGGATGACGAGTCAATACAACCACTGACCACCTATCACCTAATCTGAGGCTGCGTCCATCTCAAATGGAACTTACCTCCATCGACTGTGGAAGTAGGTCCCAGCGGGAGTATGTGAACCTCAATCTTTGTCTGCGAGGACAGCCCGAACTTTTCTTCGGATTCCCCGACAACCCACTTGACCTATATTGCTTCTGCTATCACTACTATACCACTCCCAAGGCGATGTGAGCATGTCCAGTAGCCTGTCCTACCATGATGATCTTATGCATCGATCGTCCAGGCGGTTTTCGTCTTGAGAGCACGCTGCTGAAGGGGTCGATATAATCCCTCCACTCCTGCAGTTGACGTATCCTCATTTCGCCATGGAGCAGCCCGGGAAGAACCGGTCCTCAGAACCAGCCGAAGATGAGGCGTTGAATATCCAGGGTGATCACAAAGATCATCAATCCCAGGATGATGGCCAGACCCACGTACATGGCAATGTGGAAGAGTCGTTCTGGGACGGGACGACCGAGGATTTTTTCCAGGATGAGGAACACCATATGTCCTCCATCCAGGATGGGAATCGGGAGAAAGTTGACCACCGCCAGGTTGACCGAGATCATGCCGATGAACAGGAGGAATTGCCAGAAATCTTCGCCGGCCACACGGTAGGAGACATTAGCTATAGTGAGGGGCCCGCTCATGGTCTTCGGGCTGATTCTTCCTGACGGAGAGATCATGCCGTAGAGGCTCATGTAAACATATTTGATGAAGCGGATGACCCGCCACGTGCCCAGGCTCACGGCTTCTGCGAGGCCGTCTGCTTTCTGAATGCGATAGTCTCGAGCGAGCAAGAGGCCACGATCCTCCAAGGGGTGCTGTAGATCGGGTCGGGCCTCTAAGCTGAATTCCAGGATCGATTCTCCACGTTGAACTCGTAAATCCACGCGGTGGGGAGGTTGACGTTGGAGAGCGGCATCCACGTAGGCCCATTGATGCGGCTTAAGGGGATTGAACCATTCTCCGGAGCGTACCTGACCGTGGTCATCGAGGGAATAGAGACGGGCAGCCAGAATCACATCATTAGGCTGTAACAGACCATCCGCTGGGGAATCCGGCAAGACCTGGTCCACAACGGTCTCTACCCAATAGGCCAAGCCGAGACCTGCCAGGGAAACGGGACTGTTAGGCAGGTTGATGGTCTCACGGTCCCGATGGTATGCAGGGTCGTATCGCAGAGTCAGCTCGACCGGTTGGGCTTCCTGGTGTCCCACGGTACGCAGCACGGTGAGCCGGACCTGAAGATTGGCATCGCGACCGCGTGCGAGTTGCCGCTCAGCCCACTGTCGAAGCTCGTAGGGCAGAAGAAGGGGATCGAGTTTGCGAACAGTGACTGTGGAATCGGGGGCTTTTTCATCTCCGGTAGTGAGCCAGGTGGTGGTGCCATCGACTTCCGGCAGCTGAATGTGACGAATGCGATCGCCCGGTCGGGGTGGTTGATCCTGATGGGCCAGGACGCCGGCTTGGGCGGCCGGTCCTCCGTCACGCAGGGCCGCGATTTCGCCGATGCGCATACGCAGACCCAAATCGGCGCGAAAAGCAGGGGGAACAGTAATATCTACAGGCACCTCCTGTCCGTCCGGGTGAGAACGCAAGACGCGAATGATGATGGGCTGTCCGGCTAACGTTTGCAGGCGGGTGTAGTAGTCCGCAATATCGGGTCCGCGTTGCGGATCACGCGGGTCAGAATGCAACGGTGTGACTCGATGGGGATCTTGGATATCCGTTAGAGCGATGATGCGATCCCCCGCAGCGAAAGGGGGTTGAGCTCGGGCCGCGGCACTGCCCGGAACAACAGGAGAAAACCGCGTTTTCCGGTATGAGAGCAGTTCGAGGCACAAGGGCGGAACAACGCCGAGTTGAGGGAAACGTGCCCCTTCGTCTCGTCGTGGTTCCACCAGATAGGTATGTCGCGAACCATCGGGTCGCTGGACCACTAGTTCCACGGTTTCGCCGGCGGCGGTGCTCATGACAATCGGTCGCAGATCATCGAAAAAGGGCCGTTCCCGCGACGCAATACGCACGATATCATCACCGGTGCGCAGGCCAGCCCGCCAGGCCGCCCCACCGCTTTCTACAGCCCCAATGGAGGCCGGAATTTCCTTGACCCCATGCAGATAGGCTGCGACGAAACAGACCATCCCCAAAAGGACATTCATGATGACGCCAGCCGAAATGATGAGCATGCGCTGACCCACGCTTTTGTTCCGATAGCTGCGCGGGTCATGTTCTGCTTCTTCTCCATCGGATGTCTCTCCTTCTCCGACCATTTGGACGTAGCCCCCCAGAGGGATCATTCCCACTTTGTAGGTGGTTTCTCCCCATCGTAAGGAGCAGAATGGAAGAGCCGGACCAAAGCCGATGCTGAAGGTGGTAACGTGGACATCGCACCACTTGGCAGCCAGAAAATGCCCGAGTTCGTGAATGAAAATCACTAGCCCCAAGCCGAGCACCACTTTCAACGTGTCGATCGGATCGAGATACAGGAAAACGATCGTGATCAGAACAGTAGTGACGAGGAGCGAAACCGCGTGACGTCGCAGCCAGGCGATCGGCCCTGCCTCAGCTGGAGGTGATCCTTCCTGCGGTGGTCGGGGAGAAGCCGCGGAGGAGGTGCCATCACCCCCAAGGGAGGTGCCATCACCCCTAAGGGAAGAGTCCGAAGGGTTCAGGGGATCGGGTGCAAGCGAGCGGGTGTCCAACGGGTAACCTCCTGCCGTGCCCAACGGTCGAGAGCCAAAAGACGGTCCAGCGATGGGCGTGGTTCGTAGGTATGGACCTCTAGTACTTCGCGACAACAGCGAGGAATATCTAAAAAGGACAGACTCCCCGCCAGAAAACGCTCTACGGCTGCTTCATTAGCCGCGTTCAGGACGACTCCACATGTTCCTCCCCGGTGCGCTGCTTCGTACCCCAAGGTCAGGGCGGGGAATGTCTCGAAGTCTGGAGCCTCGAAGTGAAGAGGACCTAGCTGTTGCCAGTTGATGCGTCGAGCTGGCCCTTGGGGACGATCGGGGTAGAGCAAGGCGGCCTGGATGGGTAGCCGCATGTCTGGCGAGGACAAATGGGCTATCACCGAGCCATCCGTCCATTCCACCAGGGCGTGGACCAGAGATTCGGGATGAATCAGCACTTCCAGACGATCCGGCAAAATATCGAACAACCATCGGGCCTCGACAATCTCCAGGGCTTTATTCATCAGGGTGGCAGAGTCGATGGTGATTTTCGGTCCCATTTGCCAGGTCGGATGCTGAAGAGCTTGCTCTGGAGTCACGTGGGTCAACTGCTCAGCCCGCTTGCCACGAAAAGGGCCTCCGCTGGCCGTCAGGATCAGGCGAAGCACATCGCGGCGGTCCCGGCCCTCCAATAGGTGGAACAAGGCGGAGTGTTCACTATCTACCGGCAAGAGTCGAGCATTCCGGCAGCGTGCCAGATCCATGATCAATGGGCCGGCGACCACTAGAGTTTCCTTGTTGGCCAGAGCGAGAGTTTTACCGGATTCCAAAGCGGCCCAGGAACTGTGCAGCCCCGCAGCACCGACAATGGAGGCCACCACGATATCGACCCCGGGAGCACTCGCCAACTCCACCAAGGCCTCTGGTCCAGCACGCAATTCCGTTGTGGGGGGGAAGGCTTTCCGGTCAACTTGAGGGAATACGGTAGCATCCGCCACGACCGCCCAAGCGGGTCGGAACTCCCGGCACTGCTCTGCCAATAACGGCCAGTTTCGATGAGCCGCCAAACCTACCACCTGGAGACGCTCGGGAAAGTGCCGAACAACTTCCAGCGTGTTCCGTCCGACGGAACCAGTCGAACCCAACACAACCAGATGGCGGCACCCAACAGCTTCCGTTGGTGGGGATGACATACTTTCACCCGAAGGTACAGACGACCGCAGAAATTGTATGACCCACTCCCGTATCCTAACAAGCCGATTGCAGTCAACGAGCAGACGCCCTCGTTACGAACTGCTAGGAAATTCCATGACGCCCACGGTCTGTATCCCACAGGTTTACCCAAACCCCGGCATAGATTCAGGGACCGTAAGAACGGGAGTCCTCTCATGAAGCCTCGACACACCCATTCTCGAACTGAGAGCCCACAAGCTGAGAGCCCAGTGGTATCTACACCGTGGCCAGATCGACGTTCCGTTCTCCAAGCTGGAGTTGCCTTCGGCAGTGCAGCGCTGTTTGGCACAAATGTGAGCGGAACTGCGTCGCAACCTCCCACGCCCGGCTTTGCCTCCCCGCAGCAGGCCCTCCAAGCACCGCGAGAGAAAGTCCTGTTTGTAGCGTGCACCTATGCCAACACAGGTGTGGACCAACCGGACTACCTGGCCGTTGTCGATGTTGATCCATCCTCTCCCCAGTATGGTCAGGTGGTCCATCGCCTGTTCATGCCCAATAGGGGCGATGAGCTGCACCATTATGGCTGGAATATCTGCTCATCATGCCACGGGAGACCGGGAGACCGCCGTTATCTGATCGTTCCGGGGTTCCGCTCCAACCGCATTCACATTGTTGATGCTAAAGACCCCTATCACTTAAGACTCCACAAAGTGATCGAACCCGAAGAGGTGACCAAGGCGGCCCAGCTTTCGGCTCCTCACACGGTGCACTGCTTGCCAACAGGGGAAATCATGATCTCCATGTTGGGGGACGCTTACGGTAATGGTCCAGGGGGTTTCCTGCTGTTGGATGATCAATTCCGCATCAAAGGCCGATGGGAGAAGGAAGCGGTCGGTATGCAGTACAACTACGATTTCTGGTATCAGCCCCGGCATAATGTCATGGTTTCGACGGAATGGGCAGCCCCGAAGACCTTTGCACCAGGACCACGCTTTGAAGATGTAGCAGCCGGGAAATATGGTCGTCGCATCCACTTCTGGGATTGGAAACAACGCCGCCTGACTCAGTCGATAGACCTGGGCGAAGGTTCCATACCTCTGGAAGTTCGTTGTGCTCATGATCCTGATAAGGATTTTGGTTACGTGGGTGCTGCCTTGAGCAGTACGGTCTGGCATTTTTCACGGGGTACGAAATCCTTCTGGCAGGCCCAACCTGTCATTCGTCTCGAGCCTCGGAAGAAAGTGGACTTTCCGGGAGGACAAGTCCCTGCCTTGATCAGCGATATCCTCATCTCAATGGATGATAAGTTCTTGTATGTTTCTGCCTGGCTTCATGGACGAGTCCTTCAATACGACATCCGCGATCCCGCCCAGCCAAAATTGGTGGGAACTGTTCACTTCGGAGGCTTACTGGAACCTCCTCTACGCCTCAAAGGAAAGGAGTTGACGGGTGGACCGCAAATGTTGCAACTGAGTCTGGATGGTCGGCGTTTGTACGTCACCAATTCCTTGTACAGTACCTGGGACAATCTGTTCTATCCGCAAATAGCCAAACAAGGATCCTGGCTGGTCCAAATTGATTGCGATACCGAGCGGGGCGGGATGAAATTGAATGAGAACTTTCTGATCGATTTTGGTAAGGAACCGAGGGGGCCTGTCCGGGCTCATGAAATCCGCTATCCGGGTGGCGATTGCAGCAGTGATATCTTCTCGTAATCCTGCCGGGACGTTATCCCACTTGTTGTGCTGCTGTCACAGCTCCTGGGGGGATCCCCAGGGGCGTACGGCTAGAGGATCAGATTCTCGACAATCATCGCGACTGCATTCCCTCCGCCCAAGCACAAGCAAGCCAGTCCATAACGCTTGCGATAACGCTGGAGGGCATGGAGCAGGGTGGTCAGGATGCGTGCCCCGCTAGCTCCGATCGGATGTCCTAGAGCAATAGCCCCGCCGTGAACGTTGACGCGGCTCTCGTCCCAACCGTCGGCTTGGAGTTGGCGCCCGCAGGCGAGCATCTGAGCTGCAAAGGCTTCGTTGAGTTCGATCAGATCGATCTGCCGCAACGATAGTCCCGCCTTGAGGCAAACCCGCTGAATAGCCGTGACCGGCGCCAGGAACAATTCCCGGGGTGGTGTCCCACTCATAGCGCTCGCCACAATACGTGCTACAGGCCGTATGGACGGATGCGTGCGGACATACTCTTCGGAGGCTACTACCACAGCAGCCGCTCCATCAGACAGTTGCGAAGCATTTCCCGCAGTAACTGTTCCTTCTGCTCGAAAGACGGGGCGTAATTGCGACAGGCTGTTGACGGACGTGTCGGGACGGACACCTTCATCTTGACGTAGGGTCTCCTTACGGCCCGCGGTAGCAGGAATCGGTACTACCTCCGCCTCGAAAGAGCCGTTGGCCCATGCTTGTGCTGCTCGCTGATGGCTCTGGGCTGCAAAGCGATCCTGTTCCGCACGACTGATCTGACACAGTTGAGCGGTATCTTCAGCCGCCGCACCCATGGGCCAGTTTTCAAACGGGCACCATAAGCCATCATGGAGCAGGGCATCGATGAGTTGGTGATGGCCATACTTATATCCCCGACGAATCTGCGGCAGGAGAAACGGTGCCTGGCTCATGCTTTCCATGCCACCAGCGACGATCAGATGCGCGTCACCTGCGCGGATACTCTGGGCCGCCAGCATAACCGCTTTGAGACCGGAGCCGCAGACCATATTGGTCGTGTGCGCGGGTACAGTTGCGGGAATACCAGCTTGAAGTGAAGCTTGTCGGGCAGGCGCCTGACCTGTACCCGCCTGAACAACCTGCCCCATGATGACTTCATCGACCTCGGAAGTCGGCACGCCAGCTCGTCGCACAGCCTCGGCGATAACCAGAGCACCGAGTTGGGGAGCAGTATGATCGGCCAGCCCACCCAGAAACTTGCCGATCGGTGTCCGCACGGCCGAGAGCAGGTACACTTCCATACCGAAAACCTCCGGGACTCCAGGAGAGGGTGCGTGTTCCGGGAAAAACGCCACCGTCTGAGATCAGCGGGCTTTTTCCGCCGCTGCCAGCAACTCACGGCAATGCTCTTCCAGATCCCGGTTCTGACTTTGATGGGCCAGACGCAGGCCGCGGTCCGCAAAATCACGGGCCTTATCCAACACCTTCAACCGAAGCATTTCCTCGGCGGCAGTGGTATAGAGTCTCCCTTCGTGGGGGTATTGGGCAATCAACCGGTCGAAGGTTTCAACGGCGTGCTCCACATCCTTCATGCGCACATAGACGTTGGCTCTTTTCAAAGCATAGTCGATCGCCCGTGCTCCGTTGTTATGCTGGGTATCATATTGCTCCCCTCGTTGAACCAAGCGAAGGGCCTCGGCGTAATTCCCCTGTACTAAAGCTCCCGTAATGGCAGCGGCGTAGAGAGGATAGCGGTCCGGCTTGTTCGGATCAAACGGTTTGTCCACACCCGAACGGGCGAAAGCGACGGCCAGATCACGTGCCTCCAGACGTAAAGCCGCACGCATCGCTTGCTCGATTTCATCGACCGATAATGCCTGATGATCCAAGGCGGCTAGCTCGGCGACGTTCAGGGCGCTGATGTCCCGTCGGGAATTCGGCGTTGACGCTGGGGTCGGTGTTGAGGAAACCGAGGCAGTTGGATAGTCAGGGGAGCTGGGTGCTGAGGTTTCCCCGACGATGACAGGGGGTGAATCGCTCGACTCCGCTGAGGTTGTTTCCGGTTCGCTAGCAGCGAGGAAGGTATATTCCAGACCCAATTTGAGGCGCAAACATTGGAAATTGTAATGATCCTGCTGCTCTGTAGAAAACGTTGACGCTTCTGCTGTCTCATCCGGCAAACCGTAGTGGGCCCGATAGCATTCTTCCATAAAGCGTACCGCCCCGAAAACGCGTTTACGCAGGCGAGGGTTCGCCATAGCGTTCCCAGGCGAGTTTCCTTCCAAAGACTTGAGCGGCTGGTGCAGCCAGGTGCCCTCGAAATAGTCTGCGACATACTGCCGTTGTCTCTGACGGACATCGGGATCTGAGAGTTCGCTGGAACGGGCCAGGGTATGGTAGAGAAGCTTCAGGCTTTGGGGTTCGGGCGTTTTGGTGAGTTCGCGGGGAGGTTCCAAAGCCATCTGGGATTGCTCGTACAGCTCCTGAGCCAGAGTGGCCACTTGATCTCTTAGTGGAGAGACGAGGTGCACCTGGGGAGGGACGATGTAGAAAGAGGCGCGGATGCGATAGATGGGGGTATGCTCGCTCATCACCAGCGTGGGGATTTCCTCGATGAACAGCCCGCGGATCATCCCTGCTTCTTCTTGGAGTTCCACATGGGAAATAGAACCCTGGCGACGTTTGTCCTCGAGGACCTGCCAGAACCGTTGCGGGTCCCGAATGGTCATGCTGAAGATGTATTCCAGGTAGTTGGCCTGGGACTCCATTCCTTGAGCGGTGAGCAGGATTTCGACCAGCGTCCCGGTCTGTTCCGCGAGTCGATCATCCGATTCGACATCGAGGGAGCGGTAAAAGGCCTCGAGAGCTCGTGAGTTTTCCCCCCGCCAGGCGAGGATGAGGCCCAGGTTGAACCATGCAGCGGGGTCTTGAGGTGTACGTTGGACCAACTGCTCATAAGCGTTGCGGATATCGCTGAGACGACCTGTGTGGTGATTTCCCACGATCGGTTGACGGGTCCGCCGCAGGGAATGTCGCCGACGGGCTGATACCGGTAGTCCGGAGTTCGGCGAGTTCCACTTCTCCAGCGATTGATGAAGATTCGGTAGGTCCGGACGCAGTTGGATGGCCTGATCCAACGCATATCGGACCGCTAGATATTGTCGGCAATAACTGCCCAATTGGATGATTTTGAAGTAAATCTCCAAGAGCTGATCCTTGGCCTCCGGGGAGATGAGGTCCGCCGCCTTGTGGTAGAGCATCAACGCGCCGAGCAATTCCCCCTCCCGTTCCCGAAGTTGGCCGCGTTGGTAATAGGCCATTCCCAACTGAGGATGCCGTCGGAGTGCTTCATCGAGAGCAGACTCGGCCTGATCCCATTGGGCAGTTTGGGTAAGGAAGTTGGCATAATAGAGCCAGATCGCCGCAGCGTTGGGGTGAGTCTGAAGAAGTTCCTGGAAGAGTTTGTGAGCGGACTCCTGCTGGCCTTCCCGGAGCAGGTCAAAAGCCCGCTGTACACGTGAGAGAAACGGTGCGCAACACCACTTCACCTTCTTGCCGCTACCACAAGGGCACAAAGCATACGGGTCGATACTCATGGAATCCTCAACCTGTATGGACTGACCGGAACTGGCTGCCCATTCTCTGTTTCCTGGGGATGAGTGCATAGTAGGCGTGGATCCGCGATATGGGAATAGGGCACAGGAGAAATCTTTCGCAACGGGTTTGACTTGCTGCCGGGCCGTTCTATCTTTCTGTGACTGAATCTTGTTCACAGACGACAGTGACCACTGCCTGGCGGCTCTGACTCAGGCAAAATATTTCGAGTCCAGCATCGTTATGCAGCGCCAGGTCGGGAATCCCGGAAAAATTGGATCTACCGCATTAGTTTTTTGTTCTCGAGGTGAGACTGCCTATGGTCGGCAACGAACTTGGTGCCTGTGAATGGTTCGTTTGGGACCTGCGTCGTAGCGGATTGATCGAACGCAGTACCTTGGATCAGATAGTGAGTGATTATCTCAAAACTCATCCACGAGCGGAAGCGCCCGCCCTGGCAGAACACCTGGTGGGTCAGGGACTACTGACACCATTTCAAGCGGAGCGCATACTCAACGGCAAGTCCCAAGGTCTGGTTCTCGGGCCGTACGTATTGCTGGATGCCATCGGTTCGGGGAGCATGGGTCAGGTTTACAAAGCATCGTCCCGCAACGATGAACGGCTCTATGCGGTCAAAGTTTTGCCCCGTCGGAGTATGTGGAACGTACGACTGGCCCGCCGGCAAGTGCGGGCTTTCCAGAGCTTTCAGCATCCGGCGGTTGTCCCGTTTCTCGATGTGGGTACGGCCGGCGGCTTGCATTATCTTGTCTGGCCGTTGGTCGAGGGGACGCCCTTGGATCGCCTAGTTCAAGAGCGTGGCCCCCTGCC
>Ga0197142_1004961_pt1 | contig 10591 bp, 8 predicted proteins | sample GBS60_MetaG_FD_148614 | JGI IMG/M metagenome (GOLD analysis project Ga0197142, IMG submission 148614) | Sediment microbial communities from Great Boiling Springs, Gerlach, Nevada, United States - GBS 60_MetaG | ecosystem: Environmental > Aquatic > Thermal springs > Hot (42-90C) > Sediment...
CGAACTCGCTTGGGGTTCCCACTTGTGGGAGCGTATCCGCCCCGCGCAGTCCTGTGTTGCTGCCCCCCTCCCTCAAATCCTCTGTGCCTCCTCACGCATCGCAAGACGACGGAGGCGTTCTGTGATGGGCCCCAGCATTCCACGGCGACCTAGAAGGTCGCCCTTCCATCGTCGTGGCCCTGGCGTTCCGCGCTTGTGCGGGCCGCGCAATTCCGACACCCTCGCTTCGGGATGCACCGTGCCACTCTTCGAATTCCGGCAAGCTTCGAGGAACGCCGCATAGGAGTGTACGCAGGCGAGATGCCAAGTGAATCCCCTGGCGATCGTGACCTACCTGCGTGGAGTCGAACCACTCCTTCCGTACGCAGGTCGGGGACACCTTTGCCGCGAACCCGAGCAAGCGCCGGAAGCCACGAGCTGTAGGGGACGCCAAGAGAAGCGCGCACCATACACGAACTTTGTTTTTCAGTCCTACTTGGGGTGCGGGTGCTACTCGGCCTCCGAGAGTTGGGGACGAGCGAGACGTGCCGTGAACGTCGGGTGGGTCGGAGGAATCACGTCGAGGGCTTGGCACCCAACGCACGGGTATAAAGGTCGTGGTACTGGGCGGCGGAACGGGACCAAGAAAAATCTGCCCGCATGGCCTTCTGAACGATCCCTTGCCAGCGAGCCGCCTCATGGTATGCGCGCAGTGCTCGATCGATGGCTTCCAGAAAACGATCCGCAGTCCACGGCCGAAACTTGAAACCCGTACCCGCGTCGGGATGCTCGTCGGCATCGACTACAGAATCCTCGAGTCCACCGGTGGCGTGCACGACGGGCACGGCCCCGTAGCGCATTGCGTACATTTGCGCCAAACCACATGGCTCGAATTGGGAAGGCATCAAAAACAGGTCGCAGCCCCCGTACATGCGCTTCGCCAGCGTTTGATCAAAGCGCAAAGCAACACCCATGCGGTCGCGATGCCGAGAGGCTAGTTCTGCCCAAGTTCGCTCCCATTGGGGGTTTCCTTTGCCGAGCACGGCCAGTTGCACTCCGCGGCGGAGAAGCTCCGGCGCGATGTCGGCAAGCAACGCCATGCCCTTCTCGGCTACGAGTCGCGAAACCGTGCCCAGAAGCGGCGTGTTCGGGTCAGCAGTCCACCCGAACTCGCGTTGCACACTTGCCTTGACGGCCACCCTGCCGCCGAGATCGTCGACCCGGAACGGCCGAGGAAGCGCCGGGTCAGAGGAGGGATCCCATTCTTCGTAATCCACTCCGTTCAAGATTCCCGTAAGACGGGCGGCGCGATACCGCAGAGCACCATCGAGTCCGCAGCCATACTCGGGGCGTTGAATCTCTTGGGCATACGTCGGGCTAACGGTGGTCAGCCAGTCGGCAAACATAATTCCTGCCTTCAAGTAATTGATGTTGCCCCACGCCTCGAACGCATCGAAAGAGAAGTACCGATGGTCGAGGCACAACAAGTGCCAGTCTAAAGGCCAAAAGGATCCTTGGTACGCAAGATTGTGGATGGTTAGGACGGTGCGCACGCTGGAACCCCAAGGGTAGCGCGCGCTGTCCGCACGGAGAAATGCTGGCACCAGTGCGGCGTGCCAGTCATGAGCGTGCAAAATATCCGGAACACCGAGCGCGCTCACCAAGTCCAGCACCGCCCGACTGAAAAAAGCGAACCGCTCTGCATTGTCCGTGTATGCTTGGCCTCCTTCGCCGTACAACTCGGCACGGTCGAAGTATTGGTCCGCCATGATCGCGTACACGGGAACACCGTCGCGCATCTCCGTGCGCCACACGGGCGCGGACACCCAACGATCGGAGATGGGCACTTGAACGTCCCACTCCGTGGGTTCCCAAGCAACGTTGCCACGGCGCACGCAGCGGTACCCCGGCATCACTACCGCCACGTCGACACCACGACGTTTGAGGAAGCGCGGCAAGGCGCCGAGAACATCGCCAAGGCCGCCCGTCCGTGCGTAAGGGGCGACCTCGGCAGCGGCCATCAATACGAACATGCTCGCGGAACGGCGGGAACCTCGGAGCCCACCGCCATGGCGCCGCGACTACAACGCCGCGGCCCTCTTTTGGGCGGCAGCGGCTGGCTCGAGAGCGTGCCGGAGAACTTCGTCTACGGTTTCCACGAAGATGAAGTTCATCTCTTTGCGCACCGCCTCCGGCACCTCCTCCAAGTCTTTCTCGTTCCGCTTCGGCAAAATGACGGTCTTGATACCAGCGCGGCGCGCACCCAGGACTTTCTCCTTGATCCCGCCCACGGGCAACACCTTCCCGCGGAGGGTAATTTCGCCGGTCATCGCCACGTCGTGACGTACGAGCCGGCCAGTAAGCAGCGACGCCAGCGAAGTCGCCAACGCCACACCTGCAGACGGTCCATCCTTAGGCACAGCGCCCGCTGGAACGTGGATGTGGATGTCCAGGTTCTCGAAAAAGTCCGGAGCGATGCCCAGGCTTGCGGCATGCGCGCGAATGTAGCTCAAGGCCGCTTGTGCCGACTCCTTCATCACGTCGCCCAGTTGACCGGTAAGGATCAAGCCCTTTTTGCCAACCATCTTTGTCGACTCGATGAAAATGATGTCGCCACCGTTCGGCGTCCACGCCAAACCCACGGCCACTCCTGGTTCTTGAGTGCGGTCGGCAACTTCGGAGAAGAACCGCTCCGGCCCCAGCATTTCCCGCACCTTGGCAGGGTCGACCGTAACTGGTTCGGTACGCCCCTCTGTGATTGCACGCGCGACTTTCCGGCAAATGCTGCCAATCTCGCGCTCGAGGTTCCGCAGCCCAGCTTCGCGCGTGTAGTACCGGATAATGTGCAGGATCCCTTCGTCAGTGAACGAGACCTGCCCTTCTTGCAGGCCGTTTTCCCGCGTCTGTTTGGGGATCAAGTGTCGCCGCGCAATGACCAGCTTTTCCTCTTCGGTGTACCCCGCGAGTTCGATGACCTCCATGCGGTCGCGCAGGGGCGCCGGAATCGGGTCGAGCAAGTTGGCGGTGGTCACGAACATCACGCGCGACAAGTCGAACGGCACGTCGAGGTAGTGATCGACGAAGGCATTGTTTTGCTCCGGATCCAGGACCTCGAGCAACGCGGACGCTGGGTCCCCCCGGAAATCCGCACCCAGCTTGTCGATTTCGTCGAGCATGAGCAGAGGGTTGTTCGAGCCTGCGTTGCGAATGCTCTGAATGATCCGGCCAGGCAGTGCGCCAATGTAGGTCCTGCGGTGGCCGCGGATCTCGGCCTCGTCACGCACACCGCCTAGGGACAAACGGACGAACTTTCGCCCCAGGGCTCGGGCGATCGAGCGTCCGAGAGAGGTCTTGCCCGTGCCTGGAGGACCAACGAAGCAAAGGATTGGCCCCTTGGAATCCTGCTTCAATTTTCGCACCGCAAGGAACTCGAGAATGCGGTCTTTGATTTTCTCCAAATCGTAGTGGTCTTCGTCGAGCACCTGGCGAGCGTGAGCAATGTCCAGATTGTCCTCGGTCGACACCGACCAGGGCAAATTCACCAGCCACTCGAGGTACGTACGTACCACCGTATGTTCCGCAGACTCCGGCGGAATGATTTTCAGCCGTTCCAATTCCTGCTCCGCCGCTTTCCGTGCCTCGGGAGGAAGCTTGGCCTCTTCCATCTTTTTGCGGAGCTCTTCGACCTCGGCGGCGCGCGGGTCAGACTCGCCAAGCTCTTTCTGAATCGCGCGCATCTGCTGGCGCAGGTAAAATTCTTTCTGGTTTTTGGTTAGCTCCGACTGAACCTGCGCCTGAATCTTGTGCCCGAGCTCGAGCAGCTCGATTTCGCGTTTGAGAATCATGAGCAAGCGTTCCATGCGCTGCTTGACATCGAGCGTGCTCAGGAGCTCTTGCTTTTCTTCCACGCCGATATTCAGGTTCGAGGCAATCAGGTCCGTCACCTTGGCCGGGTCGCGGATGTTGTTCACCACCACCTGCAACTCATCCGGCAAATAAGGGATCATCGAGACGTACTTGGAGAACTGATTGACCAACTGAGTCTGGATGGCCGCCAGTAGTGGCGACTCCGGTTTTACGTCGGAGAGTTGCCGGACCCTTGCCCGGAAGTATGGACTTGCTTGCGTAAATTCGACGAGCTCGATCCGGCGCAATCCTTGGACGAGGATTCGCACACTACCATCCGGATACTTGAGCATCTTGAGGATGCGCCCCGCGGTACCACGCGAATACAAACCTTCTGTAGTCGGGCTTTCTTCTTCAGGGTTCTTCTGGCTCACGAGGCCGAGGAGCCGGTCGCCCGTCAGGGCATCCTCCACTAGTTTCAGCGAGGAGGCCCGCGAGATCAGCAAAGGCACAATAGCCGCGGGAAAAATCACCACCCCGCGTAGCGGCAAAATGGGCAATTCCTCGGGAACGTTCACCTCCCCGAGGTCCGCCTCGAATCCGATGTAGCGCTGCTTTTTCGATTCTTCTCTTTCGTCTTCCAACGTCATGGGCGGAAACTAATACCGCCTTCCAGGGCTGACAAGGCACGTTTTTCCTCGACCGATCCGTGGCGCCACACAGCACGCACCAAGTACCTCGCACGCCGGGTCGTCGACGCCGGCAATCCTGATCTACGCGCGGCGCCGAAACGAGCATCGATCGCGTACGCGTCGCTCAGCGCGGACGCAGGCACAAAGTGCACCAAGCATTGCTCGAAAATGGCTTTTCGTCCAAACTTCGCACGTTGATGGAGAGATCCGTCCCATGCGCCGGCTTTTTACCGTCAAGGAAGTCAACGAACTCATTCCCGCCCTGGAAGTCGTGATGGGCCACCTACTGCAGAACGCGCACCAAATACGCGACGCCGTTCTGGCTGCCGCTCGCCAGCTCGGCAAGCACCCTGACGAGATCGGCGCCGCAGATTTGATCGCTATCCGTCCGGAGCTCGAGGGGAATCTGGAGGCGATCCGCGAAGCGATGGCGCAAATTGCCGGCATGGGAGGCGAGGTGAAAGGGCTCGACTTGGGGCTTGTAGACTTTCCCAGCGAGATCGATGGGCAAGAAGTGTTGCTGTGCTGGCAGTTTGGCGAGCGAGAAGTGGGATTCTACCACCTACCCGAGGAAGGCTTTGCCGGGCGGAAACCGCTGGCAGGGAGCGGCCCCAGCGTTCGGATCGTACACTAGGGACAACGGAGGTTTGTGATGCGTACCGCGGTGGCCACGGCCTATTTGCTCGCCCTTGCCGTATGGTTGGGAACCATCGTCTTTCACTCGTTTGTGGTGGCTCCGGCGCTCTTTCGCACTCTTCCACAAACAACCGCTGGCGACGTCGTGTCGCGAATCTTTCCCGCCTACTACATGGTTGGCTATGTGTGCGGAGCGGTTGCGGTGGCTGCGCCGTGGTACTTGACGCTCAGCGCCCCGGGAGAGCCCTCGTGGCGTTGGGCCAGCACGATTGCGGCGATCATGCTGGCCCTGACCCTCGTCGCCGGGGTGGTGATCCATCCGCGTGCGGCTGCACTGAGGCGCGAACTTCCGGCCGCTGCCGCGGACGCGCCGGTGCGAAAACAGTTCCGCCAACTGCACCAGATGGCGGTGGTGGCCAACCTGCTCGTTCTCACAAGCGGGCTCGGCCTCGTGGTCGTCGTAGCCCGGCAACTTCGCTAGACGTCTTGGAGTGCAATGCCAAAAGCCGTATTGTTCGACCTCTTCGGCACCTTGGTGCACTTCCAGGAGCAGGTCCCGACGGTGGAGATCGGCGGGCAGCCTTGGAGAACGACCATGCGGTGGCTGGAGCCTGTGGTTCAAGAATATCTTCCGCGCTGCCCGTTCGACTCGTTCCTCGCCGCCTTGCTCGGGGTCACCCGAGAACTAGCCGCACAACGTGCCCCCGAGTATTTGGAAGTTCCCTCCGTCGTGCGCTTTCGCCGCACGCTTGCGGCCCTTGGGATCGACGAGGCGCAACAAGCGGTGATCGCTCCGCGACTTGTCGAGGCACATATGGCGCGTCTAGCTAGTTCCACCCGTCCCGATCCCGACGCGACCACCGTGCTGCGAAGCTTGCGCAACGCAGGATACGCACTCGGGGTGGTTTCGAACTTCGACCACGAGCCGACTGCCCTGGGCATTCTCGACAAGTTTGGCCTCCGCTCGTGGCTTGACGTAGTCGTCATTTCCGCTGGCTTCGGTCGGCGCAAGCCACATCCTGCCATTTTCCGCGCTGCGATCGAGTCCCTTGGCACCGATGCCCCCGCCACCTGGTTCGTGGGCGACAACTACGAAGAAGACGTTCGTGGCGCTCGAGCTGTGGGGTTGAAAGTTGCGTGGATCCACTCAGACCCTAGCGAGTCGCAAGCGCACGAGTGCGTGGTTGACGTGGTGCAAATTGCCACACTCGCGGCTGTTCCTGAGTTGGTCGTTTCCGGATCCACGTTCGCAGCCGGAAACGCTCCGATTTCCTAGAACGCGTCGAGGGAATCGGCTAGCGTGCGCTCGACTGGAGGGGTGGGTGAGCGGTTGAAACCACCGGTCTTGAAAACCGGCAACCCGCAAGGGTTCGAGGGTTCGAATCCCTCCCCCTCCGTTTTGCTGCCAGAAGAAGTTGTGGACCGTGCGCGATGAAACAACAAACATCCGGAGAGCGGCAAACACGTCTCCGAGTGTTCCTGCGCACTGGCCGGGCCGGAAAGGACGGCGGCGATTTACCTGAACGGCGATCTTGTGCCAACCAGCGAGCAAGACGCCGCTATTGTGCGCCTTTGTGGCGTTTCATGTGCTTGCGCGGTTGCGCCAAATGCTTCTTGCAAGCTTCGGATAGTTCGTTTTCGTGCTCCTTGAGGCAAGCCCGGTACCGTCCCTTCCCCGGCTTTACATCGTGACAAAATTTTTCGATATCACTTGCACAAGGCCCTTTCCCCACAGCCCAGGCTTGGGGTGCCGCCCAAGCGAGGCCTAGCCCGAGGGCAAATGCGATCCGTGTGTGCTTCATTGTTCGTTCCTCCTTCGTTCCGAACATCACAACCGGAAGCCGCCGTCCAGTTCCTTGTACCATGAAAGCCCGAACCGGGCGCCACAGCGAACTCCAATGACGCCCTTCTTGTTTCTCCATTCAATTTTTAATCTGGACACAAAGGTCGAAATTGCCTCGTCGAATGCTCCAACACCGGTGCGACTCATGAAGATGGAGATGCCCAAAATCATTGGTCATCGCGGCTGCCGTGCTCCGGGGGTTTGCGAGAACACGGCAGCCGCGATGTGCTTGGCGATCGAGCAGGGAGCGGACATCGTGGAATTCGATGTCGTCAGCACCAAAGACGGCCACTTTGTGGCCCTGCACTGGCCCGACGTGCGCTTCCTGAGCTTCCGGCCGTGGAGCTACCGGCTCGAAGAATTGCCTCCACTGGACACTTTGCCCGTGATTCTCCAGGCAGTAGGCAGCCGCGTACCCATCTATCTCGATATCAAGCAGCCGCTCGACGAAGCCCGCTTTCTCTCTCTCGCCGAGGCCGTGGACGCTTTTCATCACAACTCGGTCATCGTCGGTTCGTTTTCCCGCACCACTTTGAGAATATGTGCCAAGCACAGGCCCCAATGGATCGTCAATTACGACTGCTTCCCGCTCCTCAGCGCTATCGAACAAGCGTTGGAGGTCGGTGCACAATGGATCAATCCTCTGCCCTGGGGAGTCCGCCAGGTGTTTGCCGAACGCGCCATCGATGCTGGGCTTTGCTTTGTGCCCGCCGGAAACGAGAGCGACCAGCGCCAACTACGTTTTGCCCGGTGGGGAGCCTACGCGCTTTCCACGTTCCGTCCGGCTCACCTGCGCCACGTGCTCGAAAAACACCTCCGCGTGGCTCGCGCGAAGTGAACCGCCTCTCTGTGGGCAAGAACGGGGTGTCCTTTGCACTTAGTCGTCGACGGGCTAAGAGTGCGTGCCCGTTTTTCTCCGCAACGGGTTTTATGAGCGCAGCGTCGAGGCATTCCCTTCTTTCGGATTTTGACATCCACCTGTTGGCGGAAGGACGCCACGAACGGAGCTGGGAAAAGCTGGGCGCCCACGTGGTAGAGTTCGACGGCCAACCTGGTGTGTACTTCGCGGTCGTGGCACCCAATGCCCGCCGAGTTTCTGTGATTGGCGAATTCAACCAGTGGGATCCGCATGCGCACCCCATGCATTTCGTTCCGGCTGCTGGGGTGTGGGAGCGATTCATTCCGGGCGTTCGACCCGGAGCCCTGTACAAGTTTTGGGTCGAATCGAAGGTCACTCCCTACAGGGCAGCCAAAGCGGATCCGTACGCGTTTTACAGCGAACTCCGCCCCGGAACAGCTTCGCGAGTGTGGGAGCTGAGCGGCTACCAATGGGGAGACCAGGAGTGGCTCGAGCGACGCGCACAGGTTCAGTCGCGGCACGCTCCGATGGCGGTTTACGAGGTCCACCTTGGCTCCTGGCGGCGTGTTCCGCACGAAGGCAATCGCTGGTTGACCTATCGGGAGCTCGCTGAGGAACTCACCGCCTACGTTCTCGATCTGGGGTACACACACGTGGAATTCCTACCGGTTAGCGAGCACCCGCTCGATGCCTCCTGGGGTTACCAAACCACCGGCTACTTCGCACCCACGAGCCGGTACGGTACCCCGCAGGACTTCATGTTCCTCGTGGACACGCTGCATCGCAACGGAATCGGAGTGCTCATCGATTGGGTACCGGCACATTTTCCTCGCGACGAGCACGGCCTCGCGTATTTCGACGGTACCCACTTGTACGAGCATGCCGATCCGCGACTGGGCGCGCACCCCGATTGGGGTACGCTCGTGTTCAATTACGGGCGGTGGGAAGTTCGCAACTTCTTGTTGAGCAACGCCTTGTTTTGGTTCGAGGTGTACCACATCGACGGGCTGCGCGTGGATGCGGTTGCCAGCATGTTGTATCTCGACTACTCCCGCCACCCTGGCGAGTGGATCCCCAACCGTTACGGGGGCCGAGAAAATCTCGACGCGGTGGACTTTTTGCGGCTGTGCAACGAGCGCGTGTACGCGCTCCATCCTGGAGCAGTCACCGTCGCCGAAGAGTCCACAGCGTGGCCGATGGTCTCGCGCCCAACGTATCTCGGTGGGCTGGGCTTCGGCTACAAGTGGGACCTCGGCTGGATGAACGACACCTTGCGGTACATGAGTCGGGACCCGATTTATCGCAAGTACCACCACAACGACCTCACGTTCCGCATGCTCTACGCCTTCACGGAAAATTTCTTCTTGCCACTGTCGCACGACGAAGTCGTGCACGGGAAGGGATCGCTGCTGGCGAAAATGCCTGGCGACGATTGGCAGAAATTCGCCAATCTCCGGTTGCTTCTCGGCTATCAGTACACGCAGCCAGGGAAAAAGCTGCTGTTCATGGGGAGCGACATCGGCCAGTGGAGCGAGTGGGACCACCAAAGCAGCGTCGAATGGCATTTGCTTGCACATGAACCTCACCGCGGCGTGCAACGTCTCGTGCGCGACTTGAATCACCTCTATCGGAGTCTACCGGCGCTCCATGAGCTCGACTGCGAGGCTTCAGGATTTCAGTGGGTAGACTGTCACGACAGCGAACAAAGTACGCTGAGTTACCTACGCAAGAGTTCCCGCGGTGATCTCGCTTTGGTGGTGTGCAATTTCACGCCTGTCCCCCGATTCCAATTTCGCGTGGGCGTCCCCGTGGGCGGGTTCTGGACAGAACGGTGCAACAGCGATTCTGCACACTACGGCGGCAGCAATCTGGGGAATGGCGGCGGGGTCGTGGCCGAAGCCACCCCTGCACACGGCCAGCCGTACTCCCTGGTCCTCACTTTGCCGCCGCTCGCTTTCTTGATACTCACGCCTCAGCAATGAACGTGAACATCCTCCTGCACAACCACAGCTCTCTTCCTGGGGACCTTGCCGCGTCGCTGCACGATTTGCTGCGTCTTCAAGAAAACCTCGGCTACCGAGTCCTCACCGACGGCTTTTTCTCCGCACGCGATCCCGTCTGGCTGGCGATCGAATGCGTGCACGGAGTGGAAGCCGGCGAGCTGACGGATTACTTTGGTGCAGGCTTGGAAGTTCCTAGACCAGTGGTCCGCAACCACATTCATTACGCGCGCAGCACTGCGGCGGCTCACTGGAGAGATGCGCAAGCCCTCACGAAACTTCCCGTCAAGGCGGTGCTCCCTGGGCCATTCACCCTCGCATACCTGAGCGGACCAACGACCGGTACCGGCCCTTACCCCAGCCGAGAGGCGCTTGCAGAGGCGTGGGCGACCGCCTTGCTGGCAGAATTTACCGCGCTTGTCGATGCGGGCGCGCAGTGGATCCAACTCGAAGAACCTGCCCTTTTACGAGCCCCAGAAGCAATCCGCCTCGTGCGCGACTTGCTGGAACCTTTTTGGGCAAGCCGCGACCGGTGCCGTTTAGTGATCTCGACGTGGGGCGAAGGAGCCACGGCCCTTTACGCCCAACTCCACTCGCTCCCCGCAGACGTTGTCGGGGTCGACTTGGTTTCCAACCCGGATTTGCTCGACCTCATCCCGCACGTCGGCGCCAGCCAGGAACTGTACTTGGGGCTGTTACGGCCGGAGACAGCCACGCTTCCGTTGGCAGACGAAGC
>Ga0197142_1004962_pt1 | contig 10589 bp, 9 predicted proteins | sample GBS60_MetaG_FD_148614 | JGI IMG/M metagenome (GOLD analysis project Ga0197142, IMG submission 148614) | Sediment microbial communities from Great Boiling Springs, Gerlach, Nevada, United States - GBS 60_MetaG | ecosystem: Environmental > Aquatic > Thermal springs > Hot (42-90C) > Sediment...
GCGGCGCCAGCCGGTTCGACCAGTTGATTGCACTCCGTCCAGAGCCAGCGCATGGCTTCGACCATCTGCGCATCGGTTACCAGCGCGACTTCATTGACATAACGCAGCGCCAGGTCGAGGGTGCGTTCACTGAGGGCGCGTGGTGAGAGGGTGTCGGCGATGCTGTGGACGGCGGGCAGTTCCACCAGCCGACCGGCGTTGAGGCTGACGGTCATGGTTGGGGCGCCGGTCGGTTCGACGCCGATAATACGAATGCCGGGGCGGGCCTGCTTGAGTGCGGCAGCCACACCCCCGATCAACCCGCCGCCGCCGACGGCGATCAGCGCGAGATCGACGACTGGAACATCGGCGAGGATTTCGAGACCGAGCGTTCCCTGTCCTTCCAGGGTGCGGATGTCGTCGAAGGGGTGGACATAGTACAATCCCTCGGCTGTTGCGTGTGCAATTGCGCGCTGATGGGCATCGTCCCACGTGTCGCCGTAGCGGAAGATACGCGCTCCCCAGGCGGCAATGCGTTGTTCCCGATCGGCGGAGGCGCGCGCCGGGAGGTACACGGTCGCAGGAATACCCAGACGCCAGGCAGCGTATGCCAGCGCCAACCCGTGATTGCCGCCGGAAGCGGCGATCACGCCGCGCTTCCGCTGCGCCTCATCGAGTTGCAGCAGGTGGTTGAACACTCCACGCGCTTTGAATGATCCAGAGACCTGGAGATTTTCCAGTTTGAGCCGCAGGTTTGGATGGAAATCGCTGCGCAATGCAGGCAGCGGCACGAGTGGCGTGCGTCGGATAAACGGTGCAATGCGTTCACGAGCGGCTTCGATGTTTTGAAACGGAAGAGGGTGCATCATAGACTTCGCACGGAATCAACGCGCTGCAATGTCGAGGATATCGCGCAGCATTGCTGCGGCGGTTGGCGTCGGATCGGTTTCAAGCGTCGTGGCGGTTTGTCTGCCAGCAACGTCGGTCGTGTAGACAACCCCCATTTCGTCGGCGCTCATACGCGCCAGAGGATGGGAGAGGGGCAGCGGCGTCGGTTGGACACTGAGATGGAAATCATCTTCCTGCCGTTCCGCCAGGCAGAGCAGAACGATCCGCTCGCCACGTTCGAGCGCCGCTCGCAGGTCGTCACTGGTCAATCCGGTGATTCCACGTACCGTTACGTCGGCAAGCGTCGTTGGGCGGTGCAGCACTGCGTTGGCAACGATGGTCAGTTTGCTGGCGGCATCCCACCCCTCGACATCGAGCGACGGGTCGGTTTCTGCCAGACCGCGCCGCTGCATCTCCGCCAGTGCGTCAGCGTAAGAGACGCCCTGTTCCATCGCCCGGAGAATGCCCTGGGTGGTTCCGTTCAGCACTGCCTCGACCCGCAGGATGCGCGCACCGGCGAGATCGCGTCGTCCAATGGCGATGGTTGGTAGTGCGCCGCCAACGCATGCGCTGAAACGCAGTGCGGGCCAGTCGCGCGGGTCGCCGCGCTCCTCAGAGACCTCGCCCATATCGCTGAGCGCAGCCAGCTCCACATACGCCAGCGCCAGCGGTCCTTTGTTTGCCAGCACCGTGTGCATCCCGCGTCGCAATGCCGTGCGCACTGTGTCAAGACCCGGTTGACCGTGCTTCAGGTTGACGGGTGTCGCTTCGAGCAGAATGTCCGCCTCGATGCTGCGGACGACATCGACGGGGGTCATACCAGGGATGCCGTGGAGAGGGAGCGCTGCCACGCTCTGCTGTCGCTGTTTGAGCGCCAGGATCGATGCCGGGTCCAACCCGGAGTCGTCAATTGCCGCGCCTCCCGAGTCGGCGGCTGCAACCAGGCGCAGCGCAACACCGTAGCGTGTGGCGAGGAGCGACGCCTGCGATTGCATGATGGTGAGAAAACTGCGGCCCACATTGCCCAGTCCACTGAGAACGATGCGATAGGTGCGCATATGACCTGTCCCTCTGCCATAGTGGACGCATTGTACCATGAAGGGGTGTTGCGCGTTGCAGGGTACGGGTGGGAAGGTTCCGAAAGGGAAGATGTCAACCTGAAGCGGGCAATTGAAACCCTGATCCAGCGTAAAGATTTCTTTCCTCTATGTTTCGATACCCTTCCTGTTACTGTGCGTCGGATATGCTATCGTTGAGAGTCACAACAACCGTCGAACCAGAAAGGAGAGAGCAATGGCGCTACTCGAGACTGTTGGCGAAGTTCTGTTCGAGAAGACCATCTTTGGCATTCCCAACATTGTGGTCGGTGTTGCCGCTGTCGTTGCTGCCCCGGTCGTTGTGCCAGCGTTGCGCCCGGTGACGAAGGCGATTGTCAAAGGCGGCATGATTGCCGCTGATCGGACGAAAGCGACGCTGGGCGCGGTGGCTGAGCGCACGAAAGTGGCATTCAGCGAGGCTGGTGAACGTTGGGGCGACCTGATTGCCGAGGCGCGTGCAGAAGTGTACGGCGCTGCTCCAGCAGTGACGAATCCGGCGCAAACGCTGGCGCCGGAAGTGACGGACGCACCAGCGACGTAATTGCAGAGTGTACCCAGGAGGGACGCAGGGACGTGCGAACGTAGGAACGCAGCGCTGCGGCGACCCGGCGTGGGGATGCAGCGGCGCAGGGACGCAGCGGCGCAGGGACGCAGCGGCGCAGGGACGCAGCGGCGCTGCGTCCCTACGAGGACGACGGTGAATCGGGCGCTTCTTCCTCGATAGACTCCAGCGTCTGATCGCGTGCGCGCTCGATGCGGTCGAGACGCCGCTGGAACTGCCCCATGGCAAAATGCATGAAATCGTCGTGGCTCAACCCGAATGGAACGACCTCATAACAGGCAAAGGCATCATCGATGACCCCCATCGCGTACACCACCAGTTCATTCATCCGCTCAACAATGACGTCCCACAGGCGTGGTTCGGCATTGATCAGGCGCGACAGGAGATAGACGCCATAGGCGATATGGCGTGATTCGTCCTGCTTCAGCAAACCGATCCCCTTGCGTGTGCCCGGCATCAGGTCGCGCCGTTCGAGCATAGTGAAATAGGCGTGATACCCGGTCTCCGCCAGCACTCCTTCGACGATCATGTTGTAGGTGAGCGATGCTATCGCCTGCGCCTCCGGTGACGGATCGTCGCGCAGACGCCCCATGGCAGCCGGTAACGCCTCGTGGATGAGTGCGCGGTAATTCGACGTATGGTAGTGGCTCAGATCCCCCGTCACCCCGGCGACTTCGGTCAGAAAACGGTTGAAGAAGTCAGTGTGCTTGGCTTCCTCCCACAGAAAACTGGTCAGGAAGAGTTCTTCTTCGATGCGTCCTTCGGCAGCAATTGTGGCGACGAGCGGCAGCAGATCGAGCGTGACCGCCTCCTCGCCCGCCTGAAACAGCGATGTCAGACGCAGCACCAGATCGCGTTCGTCTGCCGTAAGCGTTTGCCAGTCGCGCACATCCTGGCTGAAGTCGATATCGCTGGGATTCCAGACCCCCAGGCGTTTGGCTTTCTCGAACAGGCGCATCGGAACCGTATCGCGGCGTAAGCCCCGACTGGTCGTTACAAATGCGGTATGAATCACGAACGTCTCCTTTCCGTTTTTGCGATCTTGTCCCGTGTTTTCGTCTCCAGCGGCGATTGAATGCCAGCATGGTGCAGAATGGTGCGAACATCCGGACCGGTCAGGAAGGCAAATGCCTCCTGCACGGCGCGCGATGTGGTTTGTTCACGCGCGCGGAGTGCAAACCATTCCTGCTGAAGATTCAGCCCATCGACCGGCACGATGCTGACATCGGAGTGATGCGTCAGACAGGATCGTGGGACAAACGCCATCCCGAGCCCGTTGCGAACCGCTTCGATCGCCGCAGTAACACTGTCGGTCTCCAGGACAATGTTAATGTCGATACGCGCCGGTTTGCCTGAGCGGAGCCGCTCTTCGATGAGACGGCGCGCGGCGCTCCCGTTGAGCGGCATGATCAGCGGGAGGTGGCGGAGCGCATCTGGCGTTATCAGTCCGCGGTGCGTGATCTCGTGGGTGCGCGGTGCAATCAGTTCGAGCGGCTCACTGCCGAGGAGTTGCACGATCCAGCTGCGGGGGCTCTGCTTTTCCTCGATCAGCGCGATGTGAATGTGCTGGCGGGCGAGTCGGTCGAGCAGGATCTCAGGCAGGGCGACGCTGACGGCAAGACTCACTGCCGGATGCCGCTCGTGAAATGCTTTGAGTATTCGCGAGAGCAGCGCTTCTGCGCCTGCGGGTGTGCAGCCGATCATCACCCGACCGCCAATCTGACCACGCAGGCTGCGGATGTGCTCTTCTGCGCGCGTTGCCAGTTCCAGCATTTCGCGCGCGACTGCAACCAGTTCTTCGCCAGCATGGGTTGGCAGCATCTGCTGCCCGACCCGTCGAAAGAGGCGCACCTGGTCAAGTTGCGCTTCGAGTGCTCGTATGTGATTACTCACAGCCGGTTGAGACAGATGGAGACGTTCTGCCGCAGCGCTGTAGCTTCCGGTTTCGACCACTGCCAGAAATGTTTGCAGATGTATCGTGTTGAGCATAGCGTTCATTTGCCTGAGTACAATTGCTCAGCCGCCATGGGCGCCCGGCGTCACCACAAAAAAGAATCCGAGACCGGTGATCAGATACACGGCCAGCAACTGCACGCCTTCGAGCCAGTTGCTCTCGCCATCAACCGATACCTGCGCGGCGCACAACACTGCCAGCGTCAGCGCCGCAACCTCGAACAGGCTGAAGTACAGGGTCATCTCATTGCCAAACAGGAGGCTGATGAAGACCAGCGCTGGCGCCACGAAGAGCGCAATCTGCATGCTGGAGCCGAGCGAGATCGACAGTGACAGGTCCATTTTGTTTTTCATCGCCACCTGAACACCGACGATATGTTCGGCAACATTGCCGACCAGCGGGATCAAAATGACCCCCAGGAACAACTCGCTGACCCCCAGTTGTTCGACGACCGGCTCAACCGCTCCGACCAGGAATTCGCTCAGAAAAACGATCGCAATCGTCGCAATCGTCAAGATGCCAAGCGAGAGGGGAACGCTCCATTTTGCCTGGTGATGTTCGATTTCCGCCGAGGGATCGCCGATGCCGGTTGGAGCGCCGATGCCACGTTCTGGCTTCTGAAACGAAAAGATCAGGCTAAGCACATACACAACGATCAAAATGCCTGCAACCCCCAGACTGAGCGCATCGAGCGCCGGATCGCGCACCTCGGTGTTGAAGACGTCCACCTTCCCGCTCTGCACTTCACGAAGTAACTCAAACAGCGTTGGGATCATCATACCAACAACCGAGAGCATCATCATCGTCGCCGCGACGCCGGTCAGATTGCGATCAAACGTTTGAATGCCGTGACGCAGACCGCCGAGCAGCAGGCTGAGACCGAGGATAAGCAGCAGGTTGCCCAGAATCGAGCCGGTGATCGATGCTTTGACCAGTTCGATCTTTCCTTCGCGCAGCGCGACGATCGTGATGATCAGTTCGGCGGCATTGCCCAGGGTGGCGTTCAGCAACCCGCCGACTTTCGGACCGACGTGGATGGCGAGTTCTTCGGTCGCCTCGCCGAGCAGACCGGCGAGCGGGATCAGGGCGATACAGGAAAGGGCAAAGACGAGCAGCGGGTTGGGGAAGAACCATTCTGCCAGAAACGCAATGGGCACGAAGATCAGCATGTAACGCAGAATGTTCATCAGAACTTCTCTCCCCGCGACGAATGCAGATGAGTGTCGGGTAAGTCATCATACCACATGCGTGGCAGGTGTCGGTTGCACGCTGGCTCTTTTCGACATACGATAAACAGGAAAGCGCGGTTGAGGCGCCGCGTCGCTATGGGAAGGAGGTTCTTGTGTTGACCAGTGATCAGGAGATTCGTGAGTTACTCACCGCTGCGCGTACTGTTGCCGTAGTTGGCATCAGTGATGACCCTGAGCGCGACTCGTATATGGTCGCCGAGTTTTTGCAGCGTCAGGGATACCGGATCATTCCGGTCAATCCGCGTCTGGTGAATCTGAACATTCAGGTGCTTGGCGAGAAGCCATACGCCACGTTGCGGGATGTGCCGGAAAAGATCGATATTGTGGACATCTTTCGCCGCCCTGAAACGGTGATGCCGGTCATTGAGGACGCTATTGCGGCAGGTGCGGGGGCGGTGTGGATGCAGTTGTCGATTGTGAACGAGGAGGCAGCAGCGCGCGCTGAGGCAGCCGGGTTGAAAGTGGTGATGAACCGGTGCATGGCAGTCGAGTACCGACGGTTGATGCCCAGGTAGAAGTCTGGAACATGGCTCATGCTCCGCATTCCATGCTGCGCCGGGATGGTGTACCATACCCGTGCAAAAAGCGATGCACACCAAGCCACGGAGAGAAACCATGCTCGCAGCATATGCGGAGCGCTATCGCACGAATCTGGAGTCGGTCATTTCGTTCTGGTTGAACCATTCGCTGGATCGCGAGTACGGCGGACAGTTCACCTGCCTTGATCGCGATGGGACGGTCTATGACACGAAGAAGTACATGTGGATGCAGGGGCGGGCGGTCTGGATGTTTTCGCGGCTCTACAACGAGTTCGAGCGGCGTCAGGAGTTTCTCGATGCGGCAACGCTCATCTGTCGGTTCATGCGCCGTTATGGTCGCGATCCGCAGGGGCGCGTCTATTTCAGTCTGACCCGCGAAGGGGAACCGTATTTCTATCAGCGCAAACCGTATGCCGCTGTGTTCTACATGTTGGGGTTGCTCGAATATGCCCGCGCAACCGGTGACGCCAGTTGTTTCGATGAAGCCGTTGAGATCTTCTGGAAGATCGATGCGTGGATCCGCAATCCGGTCTTGCTCGACCGTCCGGTGCTGATCGGCAACCCGCCGATCAGCAATCTGGCGAATGTGATGGTGCTGGCGAGCATGGCGATCGAACTGGCGCGTGTCTCTGATGATCCGCGCTACCTCCAGGTCATCCGCGACGCGATGGATGGCGTGACCCGCCACTATGATCCACAGCGGCGCATTCTCGTCGAGCATGTCGCACTCGATGGGCGCGACCTGCGCGCCTGGCCCGAAGGTCGCCTGTTCAACCCCGGTCATGCGATTGAGGTCGCCTGGTTTCTGCTCCATATGCTGGAATTCGTCCCTGACGAGCAGCACCGGCAACTGGCGCTCGATGCGCTGGAAGGATCGCTGGAGTATGGTTGGGACCGTGAGTACGGCGGGTTGTACTACTTCATGGATATCGAAGGAAAACCCACGCTGCAACTCGAGTCGACGATGAAACTCTGGTGGCCGCATACCGAGGCGATCTATGCGCTGGTGCTGGCGTACACATCGACCGGCGAGGAACGCTGGTTGCGCTGGCTGGAACGGGTGGATGAGTACGCCTTCCGCACATTTGTCGATCCGGTCTATGGCGAGTGGTTCGGTTACTGCGACCGTCGCGGCGAACCGGTGCTGAGCAGCAAGGGTGGCAATTACAAGGGTTTCTTCCATGTGCCGCGTGCGCTACTATTCAGCGTGCAGCGCATCGAAGGCGCGCCCCTCGCGCAGCACCGTCCATAGAAAGAGCGGCGCCGCCGTCATAATCCGTCGCCAGCGCCAGGGTTGCACGATCAGGCGATAGAGCCATTTCAACCCCAGGCGTTGCATCAGCGCCGGTGCACGCGGCACGACGCCTGCCAGTTCATCGAAGGTTCCCCCGACGCCGATGGCGACCGGCACACGCAGGAGCGGTTGATTGCGTGCAATCCACAGATCCTGCGCCGGGTGCCCATATGCCACCAGGAGCACGTCGGGTCTGGCGGCAAGGATGCGTTTGCGGATCAGCGGTTCGTCGGACGGGCGCGGCGAGCCAGCGTAGCATCCGGCGATGCGCAGACCCGGGTTCGCCCGTTGCAGAGCTGCCGCAGCGCGCTCTGCAACGCCGGGCGCTGCGCCGAGAAGGAACAGCGACCAACCGCGTCGTGCTGCCTCAGTAGCGATACGTTCGGTCAGGTCGATGCCGGTCACCCGCCCGCGCAACGGCGTCCCGCGCCAGCGCGCCGCCAGGATGATCCCAAACCCGTCGGGCGTTGCCAGGTCGGCAGCGGCAAGCACCCGTCGAAAGGCGCGATTGCGTCGCGCTTCCATCACAAACTCCGGATTGACCGTCACGATCTGGTGCGGACCGCCCTCGGCGATGAACCGGGCAACGGCGGCAATGGCTTCATCCATCAGGACATCATCGATGGCAACGCCGAGAATGACAACACGCCTGCGCATGGTGTTGGACAGCCCTTTCTTGTGCGGCTATAATGGCGATCTCTACGGTTGCACAGGATCGTCGATATCCCGCTATGCGATTATAAAAGGAGTTCCATCATGTACCGCAGCCACACCTGCGGCGAGTTGCGTGCAGACCACATCGGTCAGGAGGTGCTGCTCGCCGGATGGGTGCATCGCCGCCGCGACCACGGTCCGTTGATTTTTATTGACCTGCGCGACCGGTATGGTATCACACAGATTGTCTTTGACTCGGCTGATTCGCCGGTGGCGCATGCTGTCGCCAGCGATGCGCGTGTGGAGTACGTGCTTCAAGTGCGCGGCAGGGTGGTGCAGCGCCCGGAGGAGGCGTACAATCCCGATATTGCCACCGGTATGATCGAAGTCCACGCAACCGAGGCGACGGTGCTCAACCCGGCAAAAACGCCGCCGCTCTACATCAATAAGGAAGGCGGTGAAGAGGAGACGCTTCGCCTGAAATATCGCTATCTCGACCTCCGGCGCGAACGGATGCAGCGGAATATCATGCTGCGCCATCGGATCGTCAAGTTCATCCGCGATTTCCTCGACCGCGAGGGGTTTGTCGAGATCGAGACGCCGATCCTGATCAAATCGACGCCAGAGGGTGCGCGCGACTATCTGGTGCCGAGTCGATTGCATCCGGGCAAATTCTATGCGTTGCCGCAGTCGCCGCAGCAGTTGAAGCAACTGCTCATGGTCGCCGGATTCGATCGCTACTTCCAGATCGCGCGCTGCTTCCGCGATGAGGATCAGCGCGCCGACCGGCAGCCCGAATTCACGCAACTCGACATGGAGATGAGTTTTGTCGATCAGGACGATGTGCTCGATATCATTGAGCGTCTGTTCACTGCGTTGTGTCGTGAAATTGTACCGCATAAGCGGTTAGTGACGCCCTTCCCGCGCCTGACATACGCCGAGGCGATGGAGCGTTTTGGGTCGGACAAGCCGGATCTGCGCTACGGTCTGGAACTGGTCGATGTGAGCGATGTGGTGGCTGCCAGTTCGTTCGGTGTGTTTCGGACGGCGCTCGATACCGGCGGGCAGGTGAAGGGATTGCGCATTCCCGGCGCCGGGAGTTACTCGCGCAAACAGATCGACGAGGTGGTTGAACTGGCGAAGCAGGCGGGCGCCAGAGGATTGCTGTGGGCGGTTGTGCCGGGCGAAGGGGGCGAGGTGCGCTCCAGTTTTGGCAGGCAGGTGTCACCCGATGAAATGGCTGCCATCATTCGCCGCATGGAAGGCGCACCCGGCGATCTGTTGCTGATCGTTGCAGATCCGCCGAAGATTGTGGCGCAAACCCTGGATCGCCTGCGGCGCGAATTTGGTGCACGCCTTAACCTTGCCGATCCGAATGTGCTGGCGTGGGCCTGGGTGATCGATTTTCCGCTCGTCGAGTGGAATGAGGAGGAGCAGCGCTGGGATGCAGTGCATCACCCATTCACAGCGCCAAAGGATGAGGACCTGCACCTGATGGACACCGACCCCGGCAGGGTGCGCGCCAAAGCGTATGACCTGATCCTGAACGGATACGAAGCTGGCGGCGGATCGATCCGTATCCATCGCCGTGATGTGCAGCAACGCCTGTTCGACCTGCTCGGCATCGACCGCGAAACGGCAATGCGTCAGTTCGGGCATATGCTGGAAGCGTTCGAGTACGGCGCACCGCCGCACGGCGGCATTGCCCCCGGCATCGACCGCATCTGCATGATCCTTGCCGATGAAGTCACGATCCGCGAGGTGATGGCATTCCCGAAGACGCAGCAGGCGGTCGATCTGATGACCAATGCGCCATCACCGGTCGATGAGCGTCAGTTGCGCGAGTTGCATATTGCGCTGCGGCTCGACTGAGAGAGGAGTGGTGCAGTGAAGATCTATACGCGAACGGGCGACGAGGGCGAAACCGGGTTGTGGGGCGGGTTGCGCGTCCCCAAGGATGCGCCCCGCGTTCAGGCATACGGCACTGTCGATGAGTGCAATGCGGCAATCGGCGTCGCGCGCGCGGCAGGCGTCGGCGCAGAACTCGACGCGCTGCTGGCGCGGGTTCAGAACGATCTCTTCGTCGTCGGCGCCGACCTGGCGACGCCTGGGGAGGCGGCGAATATTCCACGTATCGACCAGGAGGCGGTGCAGGCGTTGGAGCAGGCAATCGATGAACTGGAGGCGCGATTGGAACCATTGCGCCAGTTCATTCTGCCGGGTGGTTCGTTATCTGCCGCTTACCTTCATCTGGCGCGCACGATCTGTCGCCGCGCCGAACGGCGGGTTGTGGCGCTGAGCCACAACGAACCGGTCAATCCGCAGGTCGCTGTGTATCTGAATCGCCTTTCAGACCTGCTGTTCGTTGCTGC
>Ga0197142_1004963_pt1 | contig 10589 bp, 9 predicted proteins | sample GBS60_MetaG_FD_148614 | JGI IMG/M metagenome (GOLD analysis project Ga0197142, IMG submission 148614) | Sediment microbial communities from Great Boiling Springs, Gerlach, Nevada, United States - GBS 60_MetaG | ecosystem: Environmental > Aquatic > Thermal springs > Hot (42-90C) > Sediment...
GCGCTGACCGCCCTGTTCGACGACGCCGACCGCGCCAGCGCAATCCTACGGCGGGCAAACATCCCCATCGCCGCCCGTGCCGAAGCGCTGTCGCTTGCCCAGTGGCTCGAGCTAGCACGCGAAGCCGCCAAGACAGTGGAGGGAGCATAAGGGACGCGTGCAAGAATCATCTGGCGGTGCTGGGCGATACTCTACAAAGTCTCCCGAAGATCAGACGGTGTCGGATGTAGCAGGGACACTACCGACACGCCCCACTTTCTGAACACTTTTAGAGGCAGGAATTCTTTCATAGACGCCGAAGCGACTACCTGCTATGGCACATGAGGAACGCTCACCATCTATGCCTCCACTGCTGAATGTGGGCTTTTACAACTTTGTGCTGACGGACAAGATAGTTGCGCTGGTGCGCATCGACTCCGCGCCTGTGAAGCGGTTAGTGCAGCAACTGCGCCGTGAAGGGACACGCCTAATCGATGCCACGCAGGGACGGCGCACCCGATGCGTAGTGTTCCTAAGCAGCGGGCAGATTGTGCTGTCCGCGCTGACGCAGGAGACGCTCGCCAAGCGGCTCAGCCGCCCCGACGCGCTCTTCACGCCCGAACCCGCCGAAGAGGAGCTGCCCGAAGCCGAACCTGGCGAGTAGCCGCGCGGGGTACAATCCTACCGAATGAATCGCGCAATCAGCAGGCAAGGGACAGCAACGCCGCAACGGCGAGGCGCACGGATGCGGCGCGTGTTCTGGGCAATCTTCTGGCTTATGCTCTGGACAGGCGGGCTGGTGTTGGGAACCGCGCTGGGCTATCTGCACTTTGCTAGCGAGGGCACGGTCAGCCGCGCCGTCGTCGCCTACATCAGAGGCGAGACCAAGCCCGACAACGCCTTTCCCGGCAAACGCAAGCTCACCATCCTCGTGGTCGGCGCGGACGAGAACCGCGATAACCGCAAGCGCGTGGTGGACAGCATGGTGCGCACCGACACCATCCTCGTCGCGCAGGTGGATTTTGTTAACCAGCGCATTAATGCGCTCTCCATCCCGCGCGATACGCTCGTGCGCATTCCCCGCCACGGCTGGGGCAAAATCAACTCCGCGCACGCGCTCGGCGGACCCCGCCTGTTGGTGGAAACCGTTAGCAACCTGCTGGGCAACCTGCAGATTGACCATGTGGTCATCGTCAGCTATAAAGCTTTCGAGGAAGCCATCGACGCGCTCGGCGGGGTCACCATTGAGGTGGAGAAGCGGATGTACTACCGCGACAACTGGGGCGACTTGCATGTAGACCTACAACCAGGCGTGCAGCGGTTGAACGGCTATCAAGCGCTGGGCTATGTGCGCTACCGCCACTCCGATAGCGACTTCCACCGCATCGAACGGCAACAGAAGTTTATGCGCGCGGTCAAGGAACGGCTCGAAGACCCCAGCGTGTGGATGCGCGTGCCCCAAGTGTTGGCAGCGGGACTACGCCACACACGCACCACGATGGAGTTCGAGCAACTGTTCGCACTTGCGCTCTTCGCCCGCCAACTCAGCGACGAACAAATCCGCACCGAGACGCTCCCCGTACGCAACGGACCTGGCACAACCATGCTTGTGCAGCGCGAGGCTGCCACACAGCTCATCCGTGAACTCGGCTTTTGGGATACGGACACCCACTCCTACACTCGATGAGACCGCACACACTGACCCAACTGGAAAAGCTCGCGATAGCCGTTGCTGTGATTGTGGTGATTGTTATCCTCATCCCGTTGTATCGCCAGCTGGTAGACATCAAGCGCACGGCAGACTGCCTGTCGAATCTCAAAGACATCGCGACGGCAATTAACCTATACCTGCTGGACTATGCCAACACGCTACCGCTGGCATACTACGCGAACCCTGACGGCTCGCCACAGACCGACGCTGCGGGACGCCCGCTGACTTGGGTGCTATGTATTAGCAGCTACATGCGCCGCGACCTGCAACGCGCCCTACAGTGCCCTGCTGACCCTACAGGCGGCAGCACGGTCATCACGCATCCGCGGGATGCCAACCGAATCGTGCGTCTATCCTACGGCTTCTACGCGCCTTTGTCGGCAGCACGCATCGAGGATTTGCTAAATCCTGGACAAAGCGTGCTGATCGCTGATAGCCTTGCGGGTGGACAGCTTGGCTCGCTGAACCCAAACCCGTTGCTTGCAGGCAACGACGGCTTCGTGCTGGGCTACAACGACGCGCTCTTCGAGCCGACTGACACCTCGCGCACAGTGGTGCGCCTTGCTGTCTGGCGGCGGCACGCGAACGGCGATTGGACACCCGACAACCTGCGCAGCTTTCACGGCAAGGGCGTGAATGTGCTGCACGCAGATGGGCATGTGGGCACGCGCGCCCCCAGCTTGATCTTCCTGAATCGAAACGCACAAGGGAAACTTGAGCCGCCCTGGACACTGCCTGAGCCGCGCGCGCAAAACAACACGGAGGCACAACAATCACGCGCAAAGAGGTAAAGGCGTGGTGGAGATGGGTGGCATCGGTGGCGTGAGGGGTCAGTGATGGGTGGGTTGGGTGTGGTTGGTGGATGCGTTGGGGGGTATGTTGGCGGTGCGTGTGGATTTCTGGGACGGGTGTCCTCGGCGTGCGGGAGGGTTGTTGTTGGACGGCTATGGTTGGTGGTGTGGGGTTGGTGTGCAGTGCTGCGAGTGAAATTCTGGGTTCTTGTTTGGCACGATTTGTCACGCGAGATTATTCCTCGCCTGCGCAAAGCGGGCGCGGAAGGGCTGGTGGAATAGCCACTCAATAAAGTCATCCCCTAATGCGTCCCCTCGGTGATTCGGCACCCATCCAGCGGAATTCTGGGCTATAATAGGTGTATGAAACCGTCGCTGGAGTGGTCGCAACATGCGCACGACGCGCAGCACACGGGCTACACCTCCCAAGTGGTACCGCCCCCGTGGCGCTTGCGCTGGATTTGGAACGGCGTCGACAGTCAAGGACGCGTCGCCAAGGTCACCACAGGCGGGAGCCTGCCGCGCGGGGTACAACCCGTTACGGGCGGCGGGCGCGTCTATGTCGCGGCAGGCGTCGACGGGGTGTTCGCCCTGAGCGAACTCGACGGACGCACCCTGTGGCGTAGGGGCAACCTCGGCGATGTGCGCTCGACCGTCGCCTACGATGCGCACACGCAATCGGTCTTCGTCGTCTCTTCCAACGGGAACCTGTATCGCTTGGACGCTAAATCGGGGATTGTGCGGAAAGTGTTCCGCACCAACCAGAGCAGCGACCTGCCCCTACCGCCTGCGGTGTTTGGCAGCCGCGTCTGGTTCTCGATGGGCAACTCGGTCTACTGTGTGAACAAGTTCAGCATGCGTCAAGCGTGGCGGTACAACACGGGCAGCACTACCGCGACCCCGCCCGCCTATTCAGTGACGCACGACCTTGTGGTGGTCGCCTGCGACGACCTGTCGGTTCATGGCATCGACGCCGCGACAGGCGCCCGTCGCTGGCGCACCGTGATCCCGAACTACTTTCCAGGCGAGACGGTGGAGTTCCGCTACGGCTGGCCCGTGATTGCCGACGGTGCGGGCGTGGTGCTGGTCAAACTATGCCTGCCGTGGACCGTGTTGTGGGTGGACTGGCCGCAGACCAACGCGGAGATTCGGCGCTTCCTGACGAAGAACCCTGAGAACCAGGCGCTGTATGTGCTGCGTCTCAGCGACGGCGTCTCGCCCTACATTGCAAACATCGGGCACGGCGGCTACGGCGACAGCGACTACCTGCCGATGGGTCCCCAACCCGTCGTGAAACGCTTCCCCAACGGCAAGGAGGTGGTCTACACGGTTGTGCGCGCCAAGCATGTGTACGACTCGCGCTGGGACTCGCACTTCGGCGAGATGATGCTCGACGACACGACCGTACCGGGGCTGCAAGGTGGCGACATCCGCTTCATCGACTACGACCATCCACCTGGCAACCCTAACCCCTTCCTGCTGACCGACGAACAGCCGTTTGTGTCGATGGCGGGCGACTATCTGTTTGGCGGGCACTGGGAAGCAGGCTTCGCGTTGCAAATCATCGACCGCTCCAACGCGCGGGGTAGTTTCACGAACAAAATCACTTCCGAGCGACTGGACACGATTGTGAGTTCGCAAGATAACACTGCCTGCCCCTTCTCTGCCTCACACTACTGCCCCAGCAACTTGGAGAACACGCGGATTTACGATCGCGGGTTCTACATCTACTACGGCGAGGGCGCGGTGTATGACCGCTACTGGAGCGAGTACGCGTGCCATGTGGTCAGCAACGGCAATCTCTATTTCCGCAGTTGCGACGGGGCGATTATGGCGCTCACGACGGGTCAGCCGACCGCCAATGTGCGTTGGCGTCCTGAAGTAGCGCACGCACCCAAGCCGACGCCGCGCGAAGCGCCGCCCGTGATCTCGCACCTACAGGCGCGCGAGTACGCGGGCTGCACCACCCGCGTGGAGGGCGAACTGCGCTACATCTTCAACAACGGCAAGCATGTGCTGCTGGGCTTTCACCACCCGCATCAGGGCTACTTCAAGGTGCTGATTCCTAAAGCGCACTGGGCGCAGTTCGGTGGCGCGCCCGAAAAACGCTATCGCGTTGGGCAGCGTGTGCTTGTGGACGGTCTCATCGCCTGGTATCAGGGCGACCCCGCCATCTACGCGAGTATGCCCGACCAAATTAAGGCAGGGTAGACGGGAAAAAATCGCCTCTTGCAACACTATTTTCCCTCCTAAACTGCCTATTCCTCGTCCTGTTCATTTTAGGCACACGCGCTCCAAACCCGCGTGTGCCCACTCCGTGCAAAGTCGCACCTCACTGTGGCGACGCAGAGGATGGAAACGGCAACCTGAATGCCCTAAACCACACTCACTGCCAGCAGCCACGACTCTATGCAATTAGGCGCGTGCGCCAGTTGCTGCAAAGGTGTGTGGTGTGGCATCGCGTGGCACAGGGTTTGCAGTGCGCGGCTGTAGTCGCCGTGAGCATAGGCACGCAGGGCGTCCGAGAGCGCGGGCGACTCACGCAGCCGTGCAGCGAGCGTCTTCTCGATGAGCTGGTCGCGCCGCAGTTCGTCTGCGGTCAGCAGGGCGTAGAGCGTGTCGTAGCATCCCATTAGGTGCGCGATGCTGAGCGCGATTTGCTGGCGCGCGAGGGGTGACGGCGCGTGCGCCATCCGCTGCAGCAGCAGACCGATGTCGTCGGCACTGCCGTGTTGTGCCAGCGCACGCGCCATCGCCGCCAGCACTGCTGGCTCGGTCTCCTGTTGGAGGCGTTGGCGCAGCAGCGGCGCAAGCGATGCGTCGGCAGGCAAGTTTGCCAGTGCGAGCGCGGCGTCTGCCCGCACGCTGGGATGCTCCGAGCCTAACCAGCAGGCGAGGGCGTGTGGGGCGAGTAGGCGACGAACTGCGTCAGGTGTGGCGCGTGCCAGCGTGCTGGCAATCGCTTCCAGCAGGGTCGCCTGCTCCAGCGGGTCAGGCGCGTGTGATAACCGTTGTAGAAGCGCGCGCAGCGCATGCGGGTCGGCGATGCGTCGTAGGGCTTGCGCGGCAGCAATTCGTGCTTCGATGCGTTCGGTCTCCAGCAGGGGCAGCAGCGCGTTGGTCGCTTCGGGACTACCGATTGCGCCGAGTGCGTCCGCTGCCTCCAGCACAAGGTCGCTTGCGGGGTCGTGCAACACCTGTATCAACGCAGGCACAGCGCGCGCGTCGCCAATCGCGCCCAGAGCGCGCGCGGCCTCGCGTCGCACCTCGGGGATTGGATCCTGAAGCGCGGCGGTCAGCTCCTCTACTGCCAACGGCGTCTTCTCCTCCAGCAGCGTGCGGATTGCGTTCAGGCGGGTGGCGACATCCGCTTGGCTCCGTAGTTGGCGCATCGCGCGCCAGCCGCGTGGGCGCGCCGACGCCCGAAGCTGCGACAGCACATAGCGCGTAGAGCGCTCCGCAGGCTCCTGAATTGCTCGCAGCCACGGCAGCGCCAGCAACCGAAACAGCGACGCCAGCGCAAACAGCACAAAGAAGCGCGTTGGGTCAGGCACAATCGGCTTCAACGCCTCCATCAGTGCGCCGCTGCTCAGTGCTGCCAGACCGCCCATCAGCGACACAATCGCGCTCAGTGCGCCCATATAGACCGCCCGCTGCTCAGGCGGCGCAACAGCAACATTCAAATTGAACTGGGTCAATCCTATACCTGCCCACAAGGAACCCGCCAGCACTTGGATGCAGAGAATCACTCCGACGCTCCACCCGTAGCGGTCAGGGTCGGACAGAAACCACAGGTACGGCAGGAACACCACCCCCCACAGCGATAGCACCAGCAACGGCTTGTTGCCGAACTTGTCCGCCAAGTAGCCCCACAGGGGCATTGCAAGGCTGCTGAACAGCGCGGCAATCAGCCCCGCAACCTGCACCATCAGGTAGGGCATCCGTATCTGTTCTAACATGTAGACGGTGAAGAACTGCCCCGCGAACATTTGTCCGAACACGAGGAAGGTGTTGAACCCCAGCAGCAAGCGGAAGTTGCGCGTGCGGAACGGCTCGCGATAGAACGCCCACATGCCGCGCACACCGCGCCGTGTGGCAGGCGTGCGTGGTGGCTCGGGCATCTTGCGCAACGCCCACAACGACAAAAACAAGAACAGCGCGCCTAGCGCGTACAGCACGGCGAACGCGACCGCTTCCGAAAACCGCTGATGCTTGACCGCTTGGTCTAAAAAAATTGCGGGTGGCAGCGCGGATGCCGCCGACACCAGCCCCAAAATCATGTTGCGCCTGCCAAAGTACCGTCCCCGATAATCGGGTGGCACCAGCGCGCTCAGCCACGCTAAAAACGCGGGTCCTGCAAACGACCCCAGCACTGCAGAAAGAATCAGCAACCCTGCAAACAGTTGCAAGCGCGGCATCGAGTCGCTCATCAACGGCAGAAATGCCATCGCCACAAACGGCAACCGTGAGTAGAACGCATAGCGAATCACCAGTCGCTTCTGGCTCGGTGCGGTGTCAGCAAAGTATGCTGTTAGAATCTGCAACGCGCCTGCCAGCGAGGGCACGGAGGTGATAATCCCGAGCCAGAGGTCATTTGCGCCGAGATGGCGTGCCAAGCCGATTTGGAACGCGCCTGCGGTCAACGCCACAAACAGCGTGAAAAAGACAGCGTCCCAGTTTGCCCAGCGCAAGCCCCGTGCAATCTCCAGCCGCGTCAGCCCCTGCGGCTGGCTCATAACGCACGCACCTCCACCCGCCAGTCGACAATGTCCAGGTCGGGGTCACGCACATCCCCACGCGGCTCTAAGTTTGTGTCAGCGTTGCGCACGAGGCGATTCTGGTCGATCCGTAGGTTCAGGTATTGGCTCACACCCAAGTTCGGGTCGCCCAGCGCGTCTACTACCTTCGGCGCAGCATCGTTGGGGTCTAACGGAACGCGGTCGGTGACAACGATATTGAATTGAATAAATCGCAGTTGCGCCGCGTCGTTGGGGTCAGGGATGAATTGGCTCAGGTCGATTTCGAAGCGCAGGCGGTCGCTCTCAGCGGTGATGGGGACGCTCAGGCGCGGGGTACCAAGATACTGGAACACCGAGAGGTTCGTGTTCGGCTGGACGCGGTACAGTGCGTAGCCGCCCGCGGGTTGCAGGTTATCGAAGCGCATAAAGTGCGTGAACGCGCCCGCCGCGAAGCCGTTGCCCCACGGCGGCGCGACCACAGGTAGTGGTCCCGCCTGACCTGTCGGGTCGTTGCTGAGATTAAACAGCACGAAGTAGTGGTAGTCGGGGCGGATGCGCCCTGCGACCTGCACCTCGACGGCAATTCGGCGCACGCCGCCCGCTGCGGGGGCGTTGGGGAACCGCGCACAGGCAGCGAGAGTGAGCAACACCCAACATCCCCACGCCCACAAGCCCCACCTCGCCCCTCCCAACGCGCCTGTCGACATTGCAGCCTGCTTGGCTAACTCGCGCCACTCGTGGGCTCGGCAGCTTCTTCGTCAGCAGCTCCCTTCGGCACGGCGACCGACGCAATCGTCGTGTCGGGGTCATCCAACGCCTGCACCCCTGCAGGCAACTGAATATCGCGCAAGTGAATCGAATCGCCAAAGTTCGCCAACGGCGCAAGATTCACATGAATTGCCTCTGGAATTTGCGTGGGTAGGCACTTGATGCGCAGTTTCTCTACAGGGTGTATTAGAACGCCGCCCGACTTGAGCGCGAGCGATTCGCCCTCCAGCACGATGGGCACTTCGGTCTCTATCGGCTCGTCCATCGCCATCGCCCACAGGCTCACATGCCGAATACGGGCTGTGATTGGCTCACGGTCAACCTCGCGCAGTAAGGTGCTCAAACGCTCGCCGTTCAGTTCCACCTCAATTAGGTGTGTTGTGCCCGCGTGGTGCAGCACGCGCCCCAGCGTGCGTTCCTCGAACTGCACAGGCGTTGACTCACCGCTGGAGCGGAAAACCACTCCCGGCACGCGCCCTTGACGAAGCAGTTTCCTTGCCTTCTTGCCTAACAAAGTGCGCGGCTCCGCCTTGAGCGAGTAAGTGGTTGCCATAGATTTCCTCCCTTGTACAGAGTGTTAGATACACATTATACCCAACTTGCCACCTTGTCAAGGTAGGTGTGCACTGATGCTGGAGCGGGGATACACGAACTATGGTGCGGAGGATGTGTTGCGTGAGGCGGGCAGGTATACTCTCCGCTGTGGGGACGCTGGAATCGCTTTGGGTAGCGCTGGACACGCTGCGCACGCATAAGTTGCGCTCGTTTCTGACGATGCTGGGCGTGATTTTCGGTGTGATGGCGGTGGTGGTGATGGTCGCGCTGATTGAAGGCGCACGCGCCAGCGTGGTGCAAGAGTTCGAGAAGCTCGGCTCGGATGTGATTCTCGTGACCTTCGACCCGTCGGAGCGCATCCGTCGCGAGGAGCGCGGGGGCACAGTGGAGGGGCTGACCGTTGCCGACTTGGAGGCAATCCGCCAGTTGCCTGAGTTGCGCGCGGTCGCCGCCGAACGCCAGCTGGGGCAGAAAGAGCTGATTTATCGGGGCGAGAAGGTGCAGGCGTCGCTGATTGGCGTGAGCGACGCCTACCTCACCGTGCGGGCGATGACCATCGCGCAGGGACGCTTCTTCGACCCGCAGGAACTCGCGCAAGGCGAGAAGCTGCTGGTGCTGGGGCACGACACGGCGCGCAAGCTGTTCGGCAAGGACGACCCCATCGGGCAGTCGGTGCTGATTGACGGCACGCAGGCGCAGGTGATTGGCGTGCTGGCGAAGCGCGGGCGCGGCTTCGGCGAGAACCCCGACGAGGGGGTCTACATCCCGCTGAACGCCGCGCTGCGCCGCTGGGGCGGCGACGACGACCTGACGATAATCCTCGCGATGCCGCACACGCGCGAGCAGACCCCCGCCGCGATGGACGCCATCTGGGAGACGCTAATGCGCCTGCACAACAACCAGCCCGACTTCCGCGTCGACACACTGGAGAGCATTCTGTCGGCAATCACGCGCGTGATCACGCTGTTCGGGCTGCTGCTGGGCGGGATTGCGGGACTCGCGCTACTGGTGGGCGGCATTGGCATCATGAACATTATGCTGGTGTCGGTCACGGAGCGCACGCGGGAGATTGGGCTGCGCAAGGCGGTCGGCGCACAACGCTGGCACATCCTGACGCAGTTTCTGATCGAGTCGGCGACGCTGGCGACAATCGGCGGGCTGATTGGCATGGGACTGGGCTGGGGGATTGGCGAGCTGATCGAGTGGGCGTCGAAGCAGTCGGACGCCTTTGGCGACAACGGGCTGACCTTCTACTTCCCGCTGTGGGCGGGGGTGGGCGCGTTCCTGTTTTCGGCGTCGGTGGGCGTGGTGTTCGGGCTGTATCCCGCATGGCGCGCGGCGAATTTAGACCCCATCGTCGCGCTGCGCTACGAGTAGTCCCCGTCAGGTACACTGATTTGTGATGCGCATACGGGTACTCAAGTTCGGCGGGACGAGCATCGACACGCCCGAGCATCGGTTGATGGCGGCGCGCAAGGTGATTCAGTGCATCGAGTCGGGCGCGAAGCCTGTGGTGGTGGTCTCGGCGATTGGCAGGCGCGGCGCGCCCTACGCAACCGACACGCTGGTAGACCTGCTGACCGAGATTGACCCAACCATCCCGCCCGCTCCGCGCGAGCGCGACCTGATGATGGCGTGCGGCGAGATTATCTCCACCGTCGTGATGGCGCAGACGCTGCGCACGCTGGGCTACCCGACCGTCGCGCTGACGGGCAACCAAGCGGGCATCATCACCGACGACGAGTTCGGCAACGCGCGGATTCTGGAGATCAACCCCGAACCCGTGCTGCGCTGCTTGGAGCAGGGCTGGATCCCGATAGTGGCGGGCTTTCAGGGCGTGACGCGCCCGAACGCGATATTCCTGCGCGGCTCGATTACGACGCTGGGGCGCGGGGGCAGCGACACGACCGCCGCCGCGTTGGGGGCTGCCCTGCGCGCCGAAGCGGTGGAAATCTACACCGATGTGAACGGCGTGAAGACCGCCGACCCCGACTTCGTGCCCGATGCGTTCACCCTGCCCGAAGTGAGCTACGAGGAGGTTGCCGA
>Ga0197142_1004965_pt1 | contig 10589 bp, 8 predicted proteins | sample GBS60_MetaG_FD_148614 | JGI IMG/M metagenome (GOLD analysis project Ga0197142, IMG submission 148614) | Sediment microbial communities from Great Boiling Springs, Gerlach, Nevada, United States - GBS 60_MetaG | ecosystem: Environmental > Aquatic > Thermal springs > Hot (42-90C) > Sediment...
CCTCATCCGGCGGCAGCCAGGGCATGCAGGTCGCGGCAGAGAACGAATCGCGCCGGACCGTGGCGATCAGCCGATTCCGTTCGGCGGGGGAAAGCGCCGTTGCCCACGCGGTCGGCGCGGCGGGATCGGATTGCCCCCACCGGCGGATGGCGAACGCTGCGTCACGCGAATATTTGAGCAGCGCGGCGGACTCATCGCACGGTCCGAGGAGTGCGGCGGCGGCGCTTGCGGCGCATTGTCCCCGATCGACGGCGTTGATCAGCGCAGCGCCGTGCGCAGCGCCCCATCCCGCAAGCGCGACCTCCGCCCACGTGCGCAGCGCGGCGTATCCTGCGGGCGTTTCGATCAGGTGCGCCATGGCGGCATGGAGCGCGGGGGCGGCGCGGGTCGATTCGTCGAGCACGGACGGCAATCCGCCGCAGAGCGCGGCGACGGCGCGCACGACGGGATGCACGCCCGGCGCGCACGCGAGGACCTGCGCCATGCTCCGGTTTTCCAGCGCGGGCATGACGGCGTTGAGGTCGGATTCGCCGCGCACGGCGCGCACGGCGGCGTTCAGTTCCGGGGAGCGGTCGGGCATGGCAACCTCCGTTTCGGGCGCACGGTCTCCTGCGATCATGATAGGCGCCTGACATGGACGATCACACCCGCCTGCGGCGCAGGTCGCGTCGGATGGCGGGATTCTTCGGCGCGATCGGCAGATCGGCGAACGCGGGTAGCGCCCCGAGGTCGTGCCGCACCGCAAGCGGCAGATCGTCCCAGATCGCCCGGACCGGCGCCGGACGCGCCGCCAGCGCCGTTCTGCCGGCGCTCCGCAGAACGGCGCTGCCAGATTGCAGCGCCGCCAGCGCGAGTGCGGCGATGGGATCGCGTTCGGCGAGCGACGTCCATTCCGGCGTTTCAGCGCGCACTTCGCCGACGATGCTGCGGCGGTCCGTCTCCGCCAGCGCCGACCAGACGGCATCGGCGTGCGCTGGCGGAGACGCCAGCAGCGCCGCCAGCGCCGCACGCCGATCCTGCGTTCGGATGGCATGCGCCAGACGCTGCGCCGTCGGCGGGTCATCCCGCATCATGGCGCGCAGCGCGTTCGCCAGTGCGGCATCCTCCGTCAACGGCAGCAGCACGGCGCGTCGATCGTCCGCCAGCGCATCCGCAATGACGAGCAACACATCGCCATGATCGCGCAGCGCGAAGGCGACTGCCGCTGCCGTGTCTGATGCGATATCCGGCACGACATCTGATTCCTCGCGTTGCGCCCACTGGTTCAGCGTGAACCGCACGGGTATGGCGACCTCCGGCGGGAGCGCCGCCAGGCGGGCGAGCGCCTGGCGCAGCGTATCCAGTCGATCGGGATGCGCCAGGCGACGGGCGAGCGCGGCGTCATCGGGCATGAGCGCGGCGCGGGCGTCATCGGTCAGCAGCGCGAGGATCGGCGCCACATCGTCGTGCGACCGTCCGTGCAGCAGGTCGGCAAGCGCCGTGCATGCCGCATGGAGGGTGGATGCGGCGTCCGCACAGCGCTGCAGCGTGACGGCCGCGGCAAGATCGGCGGGCCTGCGCAGCATCGCGTCGGCACGCGCGATAACGCGAGGATCACCGCCCCCGCCGGCGACACAGAAGAACGCGCCGGGATTGGGCGGCGTCGTCGGCAGGGCGGCGATCAGCGCATGCGCATGGTCATGCAGCCCATCGCGCAGCGCGATGGGGAAGAGCGCGGCGCGCAGCGTCGCCGCATCGCGGGCATGGACCCAGGCGGCATGCACCAGATCGGAATCAAGCAGCGCCCGCGCCAGAATCTCCGGACGCAGTCCAAGGGCGCGCACGGCGAGATGCGCGTGTCCTGGGTCCAGGGTGTGCCGCAGGCGCTGCTGCGTGGCGACGTCGAGCGCGTCCCACACCCTGGGGTCGAGCGCCGCGAAGAAGGCGACGGCGGTTTCCTGGGTGATGTCCATTGCCGCCGAATCGCGTTGTCCGCGGGCGGCGCAGACGGCGGCGCAGACGCTGGATCGGTTGGCGCGCTTCAGAATGGCGGCATGCACCGCCTCCGGCAGGTCGTCCCACGGCGCCGCGGCGACGACGCGTCGGGCGTCGTCAGGAGACGCCCGGATGAGCGTCTGCACACGGCGCCAGACATGTGGCGCCCCCATCGCGCATGCCAGGCGCGTGAGCGCGCCGAGATGCTTCGGTTCCGCATGGTCGACCAGACGCTGCAGGATCGCAGCATGCCGCGCCCGTGCGACCGAAGATGCATCGGCGAACGCGGACAACGCTGCGCCATGCGTTCCAACGCCGTTTTCCAGCGCATGGATCGCTGCGCTGGGCGGCAACCAGGGGAGGCATGACGCGAACGCAGACGGATCGGATCGCATCCTGGCGCACAGACGTTCCCGTTCCGCTGCACCCAGCGCTTCCGTCCATGCGGTCGGATCATCGGGGATGGATCGCCCCCAACGACGGATGGCAAAGGCGATGTCGCCGGGATCATGCAGCAGCGCAGAGGAAGCGTCGCACGGACCGATAAGGGCGGCAGCGGCGCCGGGGTTGCATGTCCTGGTGAGAACGGACGTCATGAGTGCGGCGGCGTGCGCGCGTCCCCACCCGTCGGGCGCAACGTGCGACCATGGACCGAGCACCATGCATGCGTCCGGCGTTCCGATCATGTCCCGGATGACGCCATGGAGGGTCGGATCGGCGACGGTCTGTGGGTCAAGCGTCTCCGACAGTCCGCTGTACAGCGCGGCGACGACGCGCACCAGGGGATGCGCGTCGGGCGCGAGCGCGATCATCCGCGCCAGCCCCCAGTTGCCAAGCGCAGGACGAACGGCGTTCAGGTCGGATTCGCCGCACATGGCGCGCATGGCGGCGATCAGTTCAGGGGGTGGGACAACCATGGCGACTCCGTACCGCTACGCCACCAGCGCTGTCCTCATGATAGCCGTCATCCGGCGCAACGGAAACGCCCGTCCCCATCGTCGTCTGCGACGGACGTCTACGGACGTCGGATATCTCCGTTGCGCCGGTCCGACGTGCGACGGTCGATGCACACGCAGGGGCGTCTGGACGCCATGCGGCAACGGCGCTGCATCGCGCTGCCGCCTCCTGCTGACCAGCGTCGGTTGATTGAATCGCTTCCGGTGCGAGCGCCGCCTCTGGGCGCAGTCGATGATCGCCGTGCGCGGCGCAGCGACCGAATCGCCGTCGTGCGGTTCTGCATCCCTTTTGAGCGCCTCGCATGACGCACGGCTTCGGACTGCGCGCGCCAGAGCGCGATTCCAGGCGGCGGGCGCGATCGTTGCGCCGTGCGCTGGCGTTCCCCGCACAGTGCATGTATGCCGTCGTCACAGGGCGACGGGTGCGGTACCGCCCGCCAGGATGCCCGGAAGCGTCGTCGCTGCGGCGCTTCCGGCGCGGGAGCAGCGATGGGCGCATCGATCACCCATCAGCGCATCCGCCCATTGCATGCGCCATGGCGCCATGCCCCGCCATCGCGTGCGGACGTTCCTCTGCCGCTGTCGTGAAACGACGCGAACCGGGCAAGAACGTCAATGTTCGGCGAGATGCAGCGCGTCGATCGAGATGCGCCAGCGGACGGCGCGATGGTCGCACTCAGGCATGCGGCGGGTTCCCTCCACGCGTCGGCGCGTCGGGGCGGACGCCGAGATTCATCCGGCGATCCCGTTCGGACCATCCCATCAGCACATCATCCTCATACGGGCGCGAGCGCCATGCCATCGCGCCGATGATCATGCCCGCCGCCCAGGGCGTCTGCGCGGCATCTTCGGGCGACCCGGCGACGTCGATGGCGTGTCGGACAGATCTGCGACAGCGATGCGCACACGGTCATGCATGCGCAGGTCGTCGGCCAGGTCGATTCGAAGAAGCGGGAGCAGCGAGCGCACCATCGCGGGAGAATCGACAAGCAGCGCGATGCCGCGCTGCCGTTGCTCCGGGTCGTTCGACGCCAACATGGTCAGGGCAATCGCCGTCATCGGCGCAATCGTCGCGATACGTCGCCATGGGGCGCGAATCGCATCAGCGCGTCCCTCGGCGGCGATCGTCTCCAGGCGCGTCTCGACGTCATGCAGAATGGACAGGCGCACATCGTCCGCCAGTGCAGCGAACACGGCATTGCCATGAACCAGCGGGACGGCGAGCAGCGCATGCACGATATCATCGCATCGGTTCCTGGTCAGGACATACGCCAGACGAGCAGCGGACAACGGATCATCGCATGCCAATGCATGCAGCGCATGCGCCAGCGACGGATCGTCGGGGCACGGCAGCAATGCGGTCGCCAGATCGGGAGCAAGTCCGGCGACGATATCCAGAAAGAGGGAACCGTTCTCCCGCAGCATCGCGGCGATCGTCTCCGCCATCGCCGTGCGATCCGGCGCGCGATCCAGCGTCCCAAGCGCATGGAACACAGGGATGGCCGTTGCGGGCGGAAGACCGGCGAGGCGGTTCAGGGCCTGCAGAAGCGCCGCCTGGCGATCCGGCGGCGCCACGCGCGCCGCAAGTGCGTGTGGGGTGAGGATCGCGGACCCTTCGCCATCGGAGTGGACAAGATCAAGCAACGGATGGACGTCCGTCCACGATCGTCGATGCAGCGCCGTTGCAAGCGCGGCGCTGTGATCGGTCCCGCCAGGCATGGGCGCACGTGCAACCCGCTGGAGAACGACGGCCGCAGCGAGATCGTCGAGCGTCTGAATGGCGTGAACGGATTGCGGGGGAAGCGCATGCACGTCGCTGCGCCTGCCGGCGATGCAGAAAAACGATCTGGGATCATCGGGCATTGCCGGCAGAGCTGTCATCAGATCGGCGATCGCCGCGACGGGGACATGCGCCAGGGCGACGGGGAAGAGCGCAGCACGCACGGCCGAGTCATCGATTCCATGGAGGCGCGCTGCACGGACAAGATGGTCGGTCAGCATCGCGCGGGACAGCACATCGGGGCGCATGCCCAGGGAACGAACGGCAAGCCATGCATCACGGGGGTGGAGCGATTGCCGCCACGCATGCTGCACGGCGGGATTCAACGCATCCCACACCTGCGGGTCAAGGGCGGCGAAGAAGACTGCGGCGGAGGTCGAATCCTTCGGCGCATCACGTCGGCATCCGCGGGCGACGGCGATGGCGGCATGCACACGGGAACGACGGGCGATCGTCACAACGACGTCGCCGATATCCTGCGGCATGTCGTTCCATGATGCAGCGAGAACGACTCGGTCGGCTTCCCCATGCGCCATCAGAAGGAGTTGGCGAATTCTGTCCCATATGGGCGTTTCGTTCACGGTGCATGCCAGACGAACGAGCGAATCAAGATGGGACGGCGTCGCCTGTTGGATCGTGCGCAGCACCAGGCGCATGTGCTGGACATATGCCGCCGGAGACGCGCACGCAAAGGCGTCCAGCGCATGGGGGATCGCATTGTCCGCAACCGTCCATCGGTGGACGATCTCCGGCGGCAGCCATGGAAGGCACATCGTTAATCGCAGGGGATCGCGTCGGAGGACGCCCAGCAATCGTTTCCGCTCCTCCGCTGAGAGATGCGGCGCCCACCATGCTGGGGTGTCGGCGACGGCGATTCCCCAACACCGAATGGCGAAGGCGACGTCGTCGGGGTCGGTCAGCAGACGGGCGGACGGATCACATGGCCCCATCAGCGCAGCAGCGACACCGGGTTCGCATGTTTTGCGGCGCACTGCAGCGCACAGCGCGTCGCCCATGGCATGTCCCCAGCGCCCAGGCGCAACCTTTGTCCATGTCCGCAGGATGGCGCCGCCTTCTGGATCGCCGATCCAGGCGTGCACCGCCGCATGGACGTCGGGATCGGCACGGTCATCGCGGGTGAGCAACGATGGAAGATCCCATGCAAGCGCCGCGATTGCGCGGACGTGCGGCGCTGCGTGCGCTGCGGTTGCGACGACGTGCGCAAGGTGCGGATCGGACAGCGCCGCACGAACGGCGTCTGGATCGTCTGCTCCGCGCAGGATGCGGAGCGCGGCTGCCAATGGCGGTGAATGAGCGTCCATGCACGCATCCCTTCTCGCCATGCCCGGCGCACGGTCATGCGTTGCCGCGTTGCCATGCCCGGCGGCGGCGTCCTAGGCATGCGCAGAGGCCGCCGCCGCCGAATACGCTTTCGGTGCAGAGACCGACTGAATCTGACGCAAGGCGTTCTCAAAATCAGCGCGACTCGGATGGCGCGTATGACACAGGGTGACGAAGATGACATGCGCAATGGTGCGCAGATCATGCATCACATCGTCCGGCGGCGGATCGCTGCGTGATGTTTCGAGCGTCACCTCGGTTTTGTGCAATCGGATGTAGGCATGGGGGTCCCATGCGCGCACTCGCCGCAGAATCGCGTAGACGTCATCAATTGCAGGAACAGGCAATGGAAGCGGCAAGCGACTGCCATCAGCTATCACGTGCGTACGGGTCATCGGCGTCGCATGATGCGCTGTAAAGAACGATGTGGTTTCATCGGCATGCACTGCGGGGTTCACCAGGTAGTTCGTTGGCGGGCGACCACGTTGCCCGCTGACCGGCTGCGCTTCGGCGAGATAGCCGTACTCGATCAGAATGCGCACGACGCGATCGATGTGTTCGACGGTGCGCCAGGGCTGCGGGCAGTAGCGATAGATATCGGTGCGCGACAACCGATCGATGCGTTGGCGCCGAATTTCGTCTACAACGCCTTGCGCCACGGGGCGAACATCATCATAGGCGTCCATGCGGAGGGACGCCAGCGCATGCGCGATAAAATAATGCGCCAGACGCTCGGCGCGCCGCCAGACATCGACCGTGATTGGACGCTCCAATGCATCGCTGCCGTGATCCGCGATATGCAGCAATCCGGCAAGGCGCGCCGTCGCACCGCACAATTTCGACGCCCACGCCACAATCGTATTCAGGTCGCCATGCCGTCCCATGCGTGATTCGATCTGCAGTTCGAAGCGCGCAATCTCCACCTCCGCCTCATCGGTGAACATCAGCGTATACGGCGGCGGGATATCCGCCGCGTACGCGAGGCGCTTCCGAAAGATATCCAGAAGATGATGCACCATTGCGGTATAGTCATGCAGTGCCGCCTGCCACTGGTCCATCGGCGCCACAACCCGCACCATGCGGCGTCCGACCATGGAGATCGGGCGCGAATATAACAACCGCGCCAGGAATCCGCGCCCCGACAGAAACGGATCGCGAATGACCGCGTCCATGGCGTGCGGTTGCACCATCAATCCCAAGGTCAGGCTCGGACGCGGGATAAAGATCGAGGATCCGTCCTGGCGATCATACGCGATCGGGTCGCCCGCATGCCCTTTGAGCAACGGATCGATGTTGACGTTGCCGCGCTGCCCATACCGTCCGGTCAAAATGCCGAAGATTTCTCCTTCGGATGAGATGATCGCCGCCGCGCCGAGTTGGCGCGCCATCGTGGTGATAATCCGTTCCGGCGTAATATCACTGGCGACGATCTGGATATAGCGCGCTTGTTCCATGTGATGCAGGCGAATGGCCAGTTCTTGCGCGCTGCGCACGGCGGCGTCGCCTTCCGACGCCGCCTTGCGCTTGAGGGCTTGCAATTGTCCCTCCAGGGCTTCACGTTCGATCTCCTGCCGGATAACCGTCTCACGCACCTCGTCATTGACGCTTCGCTGCCATGCGATCACCGGGTCGAGCAAGTGCCGCAACACTGCCGACTTGCGCTCGCCGGGATTCGCAATAACCACCACAAACACGCAGAGCGGCTCGTGCCAGTTCGATCGCGGCGCGACGACGACTTGCCCGCCGATGCAGCTTGACAGAACCGCCAGCGCCATCACCGCTGCAAAGTCCGACGGCGTTTGGGTGGTCCAGGACACCATGTCAACATAGGAGCGAAGCCAGAGCGGGAAGACATCGGTCGGAAACGGAGGACGCGGCGTATCTTCCGCCAACGGCAGCGGGGTCACCGACTCGAAGACCGCAGGGACATGCGGCTGAACATGCCAGGGATCGGCAGGTGCGGCGTCTGTTTCGGACGCTCCATGCCTGGACGCATGCGCTGAGAGAGGATCATCGGATTGCATGGCCGTCATTGATTCCTTGTCAAGTGGTGCGAACCATCACGTGATCACGGTCGATTGGACAGGAGCGACGGGTCATGCGTCACGCGGACGCCTGGACAAGTCGCTCCTGCATCTGGACGAGTCGCTCGACAACGTCCTGGTCTGCCGTCGATTCATCGCGCCAGCGATATCGGACCATGTGGTCAACGGCATCCAGATACACGATGTCTCCATGCATCGATGTTGGCACAAGAATGGACGCTTCGTCCATCTGCGCCGGCGGTGCATCAAGCCATTGCAGCATCTCCGCCCAACGATCAACCAATTGCCGCCCGGACCCATGCACGCTCCAGAGCATCGGACGGGGAGCCGTTCGATCAAATGGAAGCATCGTGGTACAACGCACATCCACCGCAATGTTCCGCCACGATGTCGCAATGGCGGTCGTCACCTTGATGCCGCTCCGCTCGACCAGCGTTTCGTTGCGCGGCGTCGAGCGCTGCATCAGCTGGGAGCAGATGGTCGGCGCATCGAACGTCCATAACGACAAGCGTTCCCGCATGAGACGGATCAGCGCCAGCGCTTCTTGCTCCCGCCGCCTGCGTTTTGCAACGAGTTCCTCATCTTCAGCAGGATCAGGAAGAGCGATGGGTTGGATCGGATACTGGTGCATGTATTCGATAATCTCGGAATCGTCATGGAGCAGCATGCCGCCTATGACGTTCGATTGCCAGCGCGCCGCCACGCTCCCCGCGTCCCCTTGAGACGTCGCATCGCCTTCCTCCTCGATACGGCGCTCGACCTCGTAGGTCGGCGAACGATGGCGGATGAACCGACTCAGCCACGCCACAATCGCCGGACCCGTTTCGGCGATGTGGGGCACGCGGGGCCATGACGCAGTCCACGTCGCCGTAATGTGGTCCGGACGACTCCAGACAATGGCAAGACGAAGCGACGAGGAGATCATGGCGGGTTCGATGACGCGAATCACGGAGGCAATCGTGGTGTCAAGTTCCACAAGAAAGTCGAGCGTGACCGGCGATGAGCGGATGTCCAGAACGTAGTATGCGGATGGCGAAGCGGACGTCGGATGGGATGTCGACGATGCAATCGCACGTGCGCGAACGATCTCTTCGACCCGTGCGATGAACGATTGGAACCCTTCCATAGTGTTTCCTTCATGCACGCGCATCGCATGCAGCGATGCGCGTCTTCTTGCTTCTTTCCATGATATTGTCCAGACAAGCGTTTTCCGCAACGAGTTCGTCCGCTCGTGCGCCGCAGGACGCGCCCATCGCGGTCGTTGACGGCGCATGCATGGGCGGTGGTGCGCCGGGAGGCAGGAACGCCGCTCGTTCATGCGGGTTCGCCCCCGCGCCCGTTGACCGCTCCACAGCAACGGGCGCGCCATGGCATGATCGTTTCCCATCCTGGATGCTGCACGGAGCGAATCGTCATGGCGCGGCATGGAATCGCCACGACCATCCAGGCCGATTCTCAACCGGATAGTCCGTTCCTCTGGGTGAGGACATTGTGTCCGGTCACGACTCCAGCGTCGTCGCACCCGCTGGCGCGACCATCCGTCGCGCCCGACCATGCCGCCGCAGGGTGACGACGGCACGCTCCGCCCTGTCCATCGCTCATCCGCACGCTGCACACGCGACCACCCGCTCCGCCGGGGCGCGAGTCGCCTTGCCCGTGCTGCGTTTGCCTGCGCGTTCGGACGATGGGGAACCGCAAGCGACTCAACCGACGCGGGACATCCCACTGCTCCAGTGATCGGATCGTACGGACGAATCGTCTCCATCGTCCATCGGCGACGAACCGACGCACGAAACGATGATGCATCCTCTGGTCCCGCACGACGCACGCCATGCGGGGACCGCAGTCGATGCATTCGTCCCCTGCAATCTTCGGCGACGGCGAACGTCTCGAACGAACGCCTCCTGCACGAGGTCACCCGCTTGTTGGACGTGTGACCGTCCGTCATCACATCCAGGCGCGCATGGGCGTCCTCCCGTTCCAAACGCCTGGATCGTCGCGTGCGACGACGATGCTGGCGCCGCACGCATCGCCACGAGCGCCGCCGCCATCCGCCCCTTTTTCGTCGTGCTCCATCATAGCGTATTGTGGCGCCCTCCAATGCGTCCGATTGTCTGGAGCGACCCATATGACCAACGCAACGGGAGGGCTTTTCAAAGTTCTCATCTTATCCTCCGAGGAGCACGAACGCCAACGCGGGCTGTGCGGCAATCGCCCAGTGCGCAGCGGGAATGGACCGATAGTCCAGCTGACGCAGGAGCGTGATGGCGCCGTTCCGCAGACTGCTCACCCCATGCCCGATCTTCCGCCCGTGCCAACGATCGTCATCGTCGGTCACATCACGCACCCGGAAGACCCGGTTTTCCATCGTCCAATGGGCCTGCAACCGGGCGAGCGCCTCGTCTGCAGTCAACGACCAGGGAAACGCCGCGCCAGCAATCCAGACGTGGCAGCGCGTTTCCTCCCGTCCGGCGCGCCAGCGCGTGCGTTCGA
>Ga0197142_1004966_pt1 | contig 10588 bp, 11 predicted proteins | sample GBS60_MetaG_FD_148614 | JGI IMG/M metagenome (GOLD analysis project Ga0197142, IMG submission 148614) | Sediment microbial communities from Great Boiling Springs, Gerlach, Nevada, United States - GBS 60_MetaG | ecosystem: Environmental > Aquatic > Thermal springs > Hot (42-90C) > Sediment...
TGGCACGCCCAGCAACTCGAGCGTCGCCACCGCAGTCAAGGCATTCGTGACCTGGTGTTCCCCCGGCAACGGGCACGTAACCGGTATGCGCGCGGGGCCGGTCGCGACAAAAGAACTTCCTTCGCGACTCAACTCGAGATTTTCGGCGCGCCAGCGTTGCCCCACCCAAACGGGCGAGACGCCACGCGCGCGCGCCTGAGCTTCCAGCACCGGCGCCACTTCCGCCCGCTGGGGCGCGAAAACGGCAAGGGCGGCGGGTTTCAGAATGCCGGCTTTTTCCGTCGCGATCGAATCCAGGCCTTTGCCCAGGTATTTCTCATGGTCGAAGTCCACCGGGGTGATGACCGCCACACGCGGCTGGATGACATTGGTGGCGTCGAGTCTGCCGCCAAGACCTACTTCGATCACGCCGATTTCAACTCCCAATTCGCGGAACAACAGGAAGGCCATGGCGGTGACGGTCTCGAAGTACGTCGGATGCTGCTCGATCGCACCGTCGCGAACCAACTGCTCCGCCGCCCGATGCACCTGCCGGAAGGCAGCGGCGAAGGCCTCCGGCGAAACCGGCTCGCCCCGGATCCGGATGCGCTCGGTGGGTTCGACCAGGTGGGGGGAAGTATAAAGTCCCGTGCGGCGACCCGCCGCTCGGAGCCCGCTCTCGATCATCGCGCAGGTGGAGCCTTTGCCATTGGTGCCCGCGACATGGATCCAGTCGGCGCCGCGGTGCGGATCGCGCAGGGCCTCCAGCAAGCGCTGCATTCGCGCCAGACCCAGTTGTGCGGTGCGGGACTCGTTGGCCAGGGAGTAAAGGAATCGAACCGAATCCGGGTAAGTCACTTCCGACGCACCCTCATAAACATGATCCTGGCGGTCGCGGCCACAAGGGCACAACCGCCCAGGAGCTTGGCTTCGAACAGCCACGGGTTACGCGCCTCTTCCGGCGGCGCCAGGGAGACGGCGATGGCCAGCAGCGTGACCGACAAGCCTGCGATCGCGCTGCGTCGCAGCCCGTGGCGTGCGGCGACGACAAACATATAAGCGAACGGAACGAAATACGTGATTACCGTCATATCCACAAGCAACTGGTAACCCGCGCGCAGGGTTTCGCCCGCCTGCATCACGAGCAGGAAGAAAGTGCAAACGGCGCTTTGCGTCAGGATCGCGACGTGCGGCGTGCCCCAACGCGGATGCAGGCGCGCGAAAGCTGCGGGCAGATAGCGGTCCAGCCCGATGACAAAAGGGATCCTGGCCGAGCCCGCCAGCCAGGCGCCGAGCTGACCGGTGATGCCCAGCACAACCAGCCCCGCCAACGCTTGTCCGAACCAGCTCACGCCGGTGATCTCGGCGGCGCGCACGCCGGCCTGCGCCAGTCCCGTGATGATGCTGATGTTCTCCGGGGCGACCAGCACCAGCACGGCTGCGGTGCCCGCCAGGTAATAGAGTGCAATCGCGATTCCGCTCACCCACGCCGCCCGCGGCACCGTGCGCTGCGGATCCCGGATCTCGCCTCCCATCACCGCGCCCAGTTCCAGGCCTCCAAAGGCGAAGGCGATCTGCGACCAGAAGTTCACCGTGCCCCAGTCCCACTGCGGCCAACGCAGATCGAACCGTGTTGCGGCGGCCCCGCGCCGCCAGGCCACCGCGCCCGAGACGAGCAACATCAAACCCGCCGCGTACGTGGCCAGCCCGCCCAGATTTTCCGTCCATTTGCCCACCCGCAGCCCGACGATGTTACTCACAGCGCCCACCCACAGCACCACCAGAGAACCGGCAACCAGCAGAGTACGGTTTTCCGAAAGAGTCTGTCCGCGTTCTCCGGCCAGATACGCCGCGATGCCCAGCCCGGCCAGCAGAAGGTTCGGGAAGTAGAAGAGGTTGCTCAGCCAATAACACCAGCCGCACAGGAAGCCGTGCCAGTCCCCCAGGCTGCGCCGCGTCCACACATACAGGCCGCCGTGCTCCGGCCACAGCGCGCTCAGCCGGGCGACGGCGAGGGCCGAAGGGACGAAAAACAGCGCCGCCGCCAGCAGCCACAACGCCAGAGATGACGGGCCGGCGCGGGCCGCCGCCGCCAGCCAGCGGATGCCCACTACCGCGGCCAGATTGAACAACACCAGGTCTCGCAAGCCGAGCTCGCGCCGGAGCTGCGGGCGGCTCGCCGGCTCGCCGGGGCGCTCGCGGGTCATACGCGGTCCGCTACCGCTGCCGCTCGACGAACTCACGGATGAGGGAAACCAGCTCGTCACGCACGCGACGGAAGACGGCCAGGCGTTCCGCCTCGTCGCCCGTCGCCGCCGCCGGATCCTCCAGGCTCCAGTGAATCCGGCGCGCGGGACCCGGGAAGACCGGGCAGCTCTCGCGCGCATGATCGCAGACGGTGATCACGAAATCAAAAGGCCGTCCCAGGAACTCATCCACCGATTTGGAGCGGTGACCCGAGATGTCCATGCCCAGCTCGCGCATCACGGCGATGGCCTCGGGGCGCACGAAACCCGGATGCGTGCCCGCGCTGAAAACCTCGAAGCGGTCGCCGCCCAGGTAGCGAAGCAGGCCTTCAGCCATCTGGCTGCGGGCCGAGTTACCCGTGCAAAGAAACAAAACTTTCTCTTTTTGTTCAACCGGAACCGGTTCCGTCACAGGCCTCTCTCCTTCTTTGCTGATCCGGCGCCCCGTTCGGCGGGCGCAGGACCCTCTTCCAGCCAGCTCATCTCGCGCGCGATGAGCAGCTCGAACTTGCGTGCATGGTGCGTGTTTTTCATGGGCGCCGTTCGTGCGCACAATCCGTGAGAAGCCGCCAGGGCGCGAATCTCCGGCGCGTCCTCATACGACATCAGGAACGGCCCTCTGAGGCGGCAAGCGAGGGCGAACAGCTCCCGGTGATCCACCTCCGCATAGCGGTAAAGCCTCCGGCCCGCGCCGGCGTAAGGCGGATCCAGATAAAAGGCGACGTCGGGGCGATCCGCGCGCGCACGAATTTCGGCGACCCCGTCGCCGGCGATGAAGCCGATCCGATCCCGCCGGGCCGCGATCTCGAGAATGCGCCGGGCCAGCGTCTGCGGGTACCAGCGCGAAGCCAGGCCCCGGCCGTTCTCGCCCTGCCTGAGCAATCCGGCCCCCGGCGCCAGGATGCCGCCTCGCTGGACGCGGTTGCGCAGAAGGGTGCGGAACGCCCGCTCGTGCAGCGGGAGGTTCTCCGCCGGATCGGCGAGCGCGGCGCGCACGCTCTCCGCCGTGAGCTCGAATGCAAGGATGCGCTCGGCCAGCCACCGGGCTCCTTCCGGATCGAGAATCGTCAGCCACACCGCCGCCACGTCCTCGTCCCTCTCCACCACAACGGCGCGCTCGACCCAATCTTCGAAGACCGCCGTGAGGCTGACGATGGCGCCGCCGGCGAACGGCTCGACCAGCTCGACGGGGCGAGGATGAAGCCGGCTCAGCCACCGGCGCACGCAGGGGACCAGCCAGGTCTTGCCGCCCGGATAGCGGAACGGGCTGCGCTGGGGCACAGCGGCGACGTTGACGACCGGGAGAACACCCGGCCCCACGGCGGCGCACCTCACGGGTTCTCGCCCGCCTTCTCGCGCAATCGCCGGGCCAGGGCGGCGGCGCGGTCGAAGTAAGCGCCCAATTCGTCAGAGCCGATCGTCTGTTCGATCTCCGTCAGTGTGGCCAGGCAAGCGGCCAGCGCGTCGCGGACCGGCTGCTGGTTGGTGGCCAGGATGTCGCGCCAGATCTCGAACGGGCTGGCGGCCAGCCGGGTCATGTCCAACAGGCCCGGCCCCGATGCCCGCAGGTAATCGCTCCTGTCCAGCCTTTGCGCCAGCGTGAAGGCGAGGGCGGTCGAGAGAAGTTGAGGCAGGTGAGACGTCAGGGCGACCACGCGATCGTGCTCCTCGGGTGAAAGCACGAGCAGATGACTGCCGACGGCGCGGATCCACCGGATCAACTCACGCGCGCCGGGGGTTTCCAGCTCGGCCGGCGCCGCCGGGGTCAGAATCCACACCCGGCCCGCGAACAAGTCGGCCTCAGCCGCACCCGCGCCGCGTTTTTCCTTGCCCGCCATGGGATGGCCGCCGAGAAACTGGCCGCCGCGCAGCGCACAGCGGGCTTCTTGGACGATCCGAGCCTTGGTGCTGCCCGCGTCGGTCACGAGGCAGTGGGGGCGGACGCGGCCGTCGAGCCGGCGCAGGCTTTCCAGGATGCCCAGAATCGGACGGGCCAGAAAAATCAGGTCGGCTTGCGCGGCCGCCTCTTCCAGATCGGCGGCATCATCCACGGCGCCCACGCGACGCGCGTCCGCCAGCGCGGCAGCGGAACTGACGCCCAGGATCCTGCCGCGAAATCCTGCCTTTCGGAGAGCCAGGCCGAACGAGGCGCCGATCAGGCCGACGCCCACGATGGCCACAGTGTGGAACGGGGAGGCGCTCACAGGGTCCTGCCCACCGCCTGCGCGATGATGCGCAACTGGCCCATCAGCTCCTCGAATTGATCGGGCCGCAGCGACTGGGCGCCGTCGCTCAGGGCGCGGTCGGGTTCCGGGTGCACTTCGATCAGCAACCCGTCGGCGCCCGCCGCCACGGCGGCGCGAGCCACCGGCAGCACCATGTCGCGACGGCCCGTGCCGTGCGAGGGATCGGCCAGCACGGGAAGATGGGAAAGCTTCTTGGCGACCGGGATGGCGGTGATGTCCACCGTATTGCGCGTGTACGTCTCGAAGGTGCGGATTCCCCGCTCGCAGAGGATCACGTTATAGTTGCCCTCGTTCATGATGTACTCGGCGGCCAGCAGCCACTCCTCGATCGTGGCGGAAAGGCCGCGCTTGAGCAGCACCGGCTTGGGTTGCTGGCCCAGTTCCCGGAGCAGGTGGTAGTTCTGCATGTTGCGCGTGCCGACCTGGAGGATGTCGGCGTAGGCGGCCACCAGCCCGATCTGGCTGGCGTCCATGACCTCGCTGACCACGACCAGCCCGTAGCGGTCTGCCGCTTCTCGCAGCAGGCGCAAGCCCTCCTCGCCCAGACCCTGGAAGGTGTGCGGAGAGGTGCGAGGTTTGAACGCGCCTCCGCGCAACACGCGCGCGCCGGCCCGCGCCACGCGCTCCGCCGCGGCCAGGATCTGCTCGCGGCTCTCCACGCTGCACGGACCCGCCATCACCACGACTCGAGGACCGCCGATCTCCACATCCCCGATACAGATCCTGGTTCCTTCCGGACGGAAGTGCCGGCTGGCCAGCTTGTAGGGCGACATGACGCGGTGGGCTTGCTTGACCCCGTCCATGACCGCGAACTCGGTGGGGTCCACATGACTCTCCGGGCCAATGCCGCCCAGGATGGTATGCGCCACCCCGGTGGATCGGTGAACCGTGAAACCCAACGCCACCAGCCGATCAATGACGGCCTGAATCTGGGCCTCGGTGGCTCCCTCTTGCATGACAACCAGCATGGAGTTGCTCCCGGATCAGGATGATTGCGGCGCGTCCTCGCGCGCCGGCCCGGCGCAGTGCGGGTGTCCGTTTTCCTGTTCCATCCGCATTTTTTGAACCGCTCGCATTTCATCAATGATGCGTTCGAAGACTCTCCGCACGGCCTCGGCGCTCAAGGGCCCGCCGTTGTGCGAGGTCACGTTGGCGTAGACCTCGTCCTCGCGCCTGGGCTCGTAGATGGGCATGTTCAGGAAACGCTTGAGGCGTCCGATCTCTTCTACGATGCGCGTCCGCTGGTTGATCAGCTCGAGGATGCGCAGGTCGAGAGCGTCAATGCGCGCCCGGCATTCGGCCAGGGCCCTGAGCGCCTCCTCGCGATTCATGGCTGATCAACCCGCCATCGCCTGTTTGAGCCGGCAGGCGAACTCCTCCAGACGGCGTTCCAGCTCCGCCCCGCCACCGGCTTGCTCGATCAGGCGCACGAAAGCGCTGCCTACGACGACGCCGTCGGCCAGGCGAGCGGCTGCGGCCGCCTGATCCGGACGGGCGATCCCGAAGCCTACCGCCAGGGGCAGGTCCGTGATCTGCCGCAGCCGCCGGACCAGCGGCGCCGCCTGTTCGGAAAGGACGTCGCGCTCGCCGGTGACGCCAGTGCGTGATACCAAGTATACGAATCCGCTGGAATGCTGCGCCACCAGGCGCAGGCGCTCGTCGGTGCTGGTGGGGGCCGCCAGAAAGACCGCATCCAGCCCGGCGCTGCGCAGCATCGGGGTATAGGCGGCGGCTTCTTCGACGCTCAGGTCGGTGAGCAGGAAGCCGTCCACGCCCGCAGCGGCCGCGTCGCGCACGGCGGCCTGGAAGCCGTAGCGCAAGACCGGGTTGAGATAGCTGAACAGAAGCAGGGGGATCTCGGAGCCCTGCCGGATGCGGGCGGCGATTTGCAGGACTCCCGACAGGTTGGTTCCGGCTTGCAAGGCGCGCCGGCAGGCGCGTTGGATCACGGGACCGTCGGCGATGGGATCCGAGAAAGGGACGCCCAGTTCGATGAGGTCGGCGCCGCCGCGCTCCAGCGCCGCCACCAGGCGAGGGGTGTGATCGGGCGACGGATCGCCGGCCGTCAAATAGGCGATCAGCGCCGGTTCGCCGCGCGCGCGCAGGCGTTCAAAGCGGCGGCTGATACGAGTCCTCATCGAGCTCGGGGAAATGCTGCCGGTAGATGTCAATGTCCTTGTCGCCCCGTCCGGAAAGATTCACCACGAAGATCTGGCCTTTGGCGGCAGGCGCGCGTCGCACGGCCTCGGCCACCGCATGGGCGGACTCCAGGGCGGGGATCAGGCCTTCCGTGCGGGCCAGCAGGCGCGCCGCATCCAAAGCTTCCTGATCGCTCACGGCGACGTACTCGGCGCGTCCCTGATCACGGAGCCATGCGTGCTCGGGCCCCACCAGAGCGTAGTCCAGGCCGGCGGATACGGAATGGGTGGGCGCCACCTGACCGTCGGCGTCCTGAAGCAGGTAGCTGAAGGCGCCGTGCAAGACGCCCGGCGCGCCGCCGGCGAAACGCGCGGCGTGCTGTCCCAATTCCGGACCGCGTCCGCCCGCCTCGACGCCGATCAGGCGCACGCCGTTGTCGGCCAGGAAGCGATGGAAGATCCCGATGGCGTTGGATCCGCCGCCCACGCAGGCGAAGATCGCGTCCGGAGGCCGGCCTTCCAGCTCGAGGATCTGCCGGTGCGTTTCCTCGCCGATGACGCTCTGAAAGTCGCGGACCATCATCGGATAGGGATGAGCGCCCAGCGCCGATCCGAGCAGATAGTAAGTGTCGGCCACGTTGGTGACCCAGTCGCGCATGGCCTCGCTGATGGCGTCTTTCAGGGTGCGGCTGCCTCCCTTGACGCCGACGACGTGGGCCCCCAGCAGGCGCATGCGAAAGACGTTGAGACGCTGGCGCTCCATGTCCTCCTCGCCCATGTAGACCACGCATTCCATGCCGAACAGTGCGGCCACGGTGGCGGTGGCGACGCCGTGCTGGCCCGCGCCGGTCTCGGCGATGATGCGTCGTTTGCCCATGCGGCGCGCCAGCAGAATCTGGCCCAGACAGTTGTTGATCTTGTGGGCGCCGGTATGAAGCAGGTCCTCGCGCTTGAAATACAGCCGCGCGCCGCCCAGAGAGGCGGTCAGCCTGCGGGCCAAATACAGGGGTGTAGGACGGCCGGCGTAATCGCGCAACAAGGCGCGCAGCTCGGCCTGGAACTGGGGATCTTTACGGGCTGCCAGGTAGGCCTGCTCCAGTTCCTCGAGCGGGGCCATCAGGGTTTCGGGCACGTAGCGCCCGCCATAGGGGCCGAAGTGACCGCGGGCGTCAGGTACCGGGATCAACACGGGGTCTCTCCTGAGAGGGCGGCTCGGGCTTCGCGGATGAAACTTCGCATGCGCGCATGATCCTTGCGGCCGGGAGCGCACTCGAGTCGCGAGCAGGCGTCGACGCCCCAGGGCCGTGCCCGGCGGACGGCTTCGCGTACGTTGTTCTCGTCGAGCCCGCCGGCGATGATGACTTTGGCCCGTGGGTGACGAGCCAGTTCCCAGTCGAAAGTCATTCCCGAGCCGCCCCAGATGCCTGAAGGCGCGGCATCGAGCAGGAAGGCCTCGGCGCGCGAATCATCCAGCCGAGAGGCGTTCCAGCCGGGACTCACGCGCAAGGCTCGCCAGACGCGCAGGCCCTCGGGCCACTGGATGTCTTCGCCGTGAAGTTGGACGATGTCGAGGCCGAGGCGGCGTGCGACCTCCGAAACACGGTCAGCCGGTTCGTTGACGAACACGCCCACTTTCAGGATCCCCGGGGGCAGCTCGGACAGCAACCGGTGGGCGAGATCCTCCGGCAGGAACCTCGGGCTGGCCGGGTAGAAGTTGAAGCCCAGCGCGTCGGCGCCCGCCTCAACGGCGGCGCGAGCGTCGTCCGGGTTCGTGATGCCGCAAATCTTGACCATCATGAGCGCAAGGCGCGAATGGCCGCCGCAGGATCCGCAGCCTGCATGAGGTGCTCGCCGACGAGGAAGGCCTGATAGCCCGCCTCGCGCAAGCGGTGCAGGTCGGCGGCGGAATGGATTCCGCTTTCGCTGACCCGGATCAGCCCCGGGGGGATGGACTGCGCCAGCTCGAGTGAGGTTTCCAGCCGGACCCGGAACGTCCGCAGGTCGCGGTTGTTGACGCCGACGATCCGTGCGCCTGAGTCGAGCGCCCGCGCCAGTTCGCTGCGGTCGTGCACCTCGACCAGCGCGGCCATGCCGAACTGCGCGGCGTACTCGCGCAGGCGACGCAGCTCGGCGGGAGAAAGAATGGCGGCGATCAGCAGCACGGCGTCGGCGCCCCAGGCGGCGGCTTCGGCTACGTCGTACTCATCCAGGGTGAAATCCTTGCGCAGCACGGGCAGCGTGACCGCGCGGCGGGCCTCGTCGAGGTCCTCGAGCGAGCCCCGGAAGTAATGCTGCTCCGTCAGCACGGAGAGGGCGGCGGCGCCTCCGCGAGCGTATGCGAGGGCGGTAGCGGCGGGTTGAAGCTTCTCGACCAGCGGGCCGCGGCTGGGGGATGCGCGCTTGATCTCGGCGATGATCGCCGGTGAATCGCCGTTGAGGGCCGCAGCAAAATCACGCCGCGCCAGTCCGGCGGCGCGATGTTCCAGCTCGCCCCGCGATTGGGTGCGCAGTGCGGCTTGCTGGCGCTTGCGCGCTACGATTTCGGCCAGTACATCCGGGAGCGCAGAAGTCACCGGGGAGACTTTCCATCCTAGCACCGGCTCGAATAGCGGCGCGAGACCGTGGCGGTGCGTTAGGGTAGTGTCTCTCGGGACCGATGCGCACGCTGATGTTGGACAGGCTGTTGCTGCTGGCGGCTGCGGTGTTATTTTCGACCGGCGGCGCAGCGATCAAAGCCACACGCCTGACCGGCTGGCAGGTGGCAAGTTTCCGTTCGGGAGTTGGCGCTGTGGCGCTGCTCGTTCTCTCCCGCGAAGCTCGACGCGGCTGGAGCTGGCGGGCTTTGCCGGTGGGCCTGGCGTACGCCGCGACGCTGGTGCTGTTCGTGCTGGCCAACAAACTGACCACGGCTGCGAACGCCATTTTCCTCCAGGACGCAGCGCCGCTCTATCTGGTGCTGCTCGGGCCGCTGTTGCTGGGCGAGAGAGCGCGCAAGAGCGAGTTGCTTCTGCTGGTCGCGGTTGCGGCCGGCATCGCGATGTTTTTTGTCGCACAGGAAGCGCCCCGGCAAACGGCGCCCGATCCGCTGCGCGGCAACGTGCTGGCGGTGATTGCGGGCTGGACCTGGGCGCTGACGATCGCGGGGCTGCGATGGCTCGGCCGCGGCTACGGCGCCGCGGTGGCGAATGCTCCGGTGCTCGGCAACGTTCTGGCGTTCGGGGCCTGTCTGGGGATGGCGCTGCCGGTGGGCGCCATGGGCTGGCAGGATGCGGCGGTGATCGTGTACCTGGGCGTGGTGCAGATCGGTTTGGCGTACGTGTGCATGACTCGGGCCCTGAAACGGGTGCGGGCGCTGGAAGCTTCGCTGTTACTGCTCGTGGAGCCGGCGCTGAGCCCCATCTGGGCGTGGCTGGTGCATGGGGAGCGCCCGGGCCGATGGTCGCTGGCGGGTGGGGCCCTGATCCTCGGGGCTTGCCTGGTCTACAGTAGTTCCCGGCAGAAGGAGCCGGACGAACGGGATTGAGCGATAAGGCGGAAGCCGGCTTTGCTAAACTTTCGGATGGGGGAGCGACGGGCGCGTAGCTCAGGTGGATAGAGCATCTGCCTTCTAAGCAGAGGGTCGCAGGTTCGAGTCCTGCCGCGCCTGCCAATGATTTCAAAGGACTTAGACAATCCCATGTGGGCCCGCGGGTCATACCACGGGTCATACCATGCACGGAATCCGGTCGCTCGCTTTGTGCAACCTGACCCCGGCCTTGAAGCCAGCCAGACCGGCCTGAAACGCGTTTTCGCACTGGCCTTGCAGGCCGGAATCTCCGGGGCTGCCCTCAAGCGTGCGAAGGAGGCCGAGCGACCCAAATCGGGGACGGCAGGCACAACCTAGTTCTCGGCCTTGCCATCGCCGCCCAGGTCATGCGGATGTTCTCGGCGGTATACCGGTATGCCCGCCGCGTGAACCTGGACCTTCCGCCCTGCCCGA
>Ga0197142_1004967_pt1 | contig 10588 bp, 9 predicted proteins | sample GBS60_MetaG_FD_148614 | JGI IMG/M metagenome (GOLD analysis project Ga0197142, IMG submission 148614) | Sediment microbial communities from Great Boiling Springs, Gerlach, Nevada, United States - GBS 60_MetaG | ecosystem: Environmental > Aquatic > Thermal springs > Hot (42-90C) > Sediment...
CAATGCCGACCTGACGCTGACTCTCGGCTGGCGCGAGGCTCCCGCCCCCCGCCTGTGATAGAATCCGCAATCCGAGGAGGCAGCTCTTACGATGAAACCGTTTCCGGCGAGGTGGGCGGCCGTCGCGTGCGGGCTGGTTGCCGCACAGGCGTTCGCCGAGGTCAGGATCTTGGAGAATTTTACGCTGATCGACGGCACGGGCCGGCCTCCGGTCCCTGCGGCCGCCCTCCTGGTGCGGGACGGCAAGATCGACTACGCGGGGCCGAAGGCGCAGATGCGAGCGCCGGCCGGCGCCGAGCGCCTCGATTTGACGGGCAAGTATGTCATGCCCGGCATCATCGACCTCCATGTGCACCTGGGCAACGTCAAGGGCCTGGTGCAGGACCCGAAGTTCTTCACCCGCGAGAATCTCGCCGAGCAACTCCGCACCTACGCCTCGTACGGCGTCACCGCGGTGGTGAGCATGGGCACGGATGCCGATCTCATCTATCAGGTCCGCGCCGAGCAGCGCGCCGGCCGTCCCTCGTTCACCCGCATCTTCACCGCGGGCCGGGGCTTCACCAACAGGAACGGCTACCCGAGCAGCGTGCCGGGAATGAAGGGTGTGCCCTTGGAAGTCGAGTCCGCCGAGGACGTGCGGCGCGCCGTGGCCCTCCTGGCAGATCGGCGCGTGGACGTCGTCAAGGTCTGGGTGGACGACCACTTGGGCAAGGAACCGAAGATCCCGCTCGAGCTGTGCCGCGCCATCATCGAGGAGGCGCACAAGCACAAGCTGAAGGTAGCGGCCCACATCTTCTACCTGGACGATGCCAAGAAATTGGTCGAAGCGGGAGTGGACGCCCTGGCCCATAGCGTTCGCGACCGAGACGCTGATCAAGAGTTGATGTCGATGATGAAGAAGCGGGGCACGTGGCTGATTCCGACTCTGACGCGAGAGGTCTCCACGTTCGTCTACGCCAGGCCCCATCCGTTCCTCGACGATCCGTTCTTCAGCCGCTCGGTGGATCCCCAGGTCATCGCGACGCTCAAGAGTCCCGAATATCAGAAGAAGCTCCAGGCCGACCCGAACCTCGGCCGCTACGAGGAGTTCCTGCGGACCGCCCAGAGGAATCTCCGGGCACTGTCGGCCGCCGGCGTCAGGGTGGGCTTCGGCACCGACACCGGCCCACCGGCGCGCTTCTCGGGCTACTTCGATCACTGGGAGATGGAGCTGATGGCGGAGGCGGGCATGAAGCCGATGGAGATCATTCGCTCGGCCACGGGCCGCGCCGCCGAATACTTGGGCGCCAAGGACCTGGGAACGCTCGAAAAGGGCAAGTGGGCGGATCTGGTGGTGCTCGCCGCCAATCCGCTCGATAACATTCGCAACACGCGCACGATCGAAAGCGTCTGGATCGCCGGAAACCGCGTCCGCTAGCGGCCGGCCGGGAGCGAAAGGGGGAGAGGGTGCAAATTACGCGGAGGGAGTTTTTCGCCGGGGCGGCCTTGGGCGCCGCCGCCGGCGCCGGAGAGCGCTATCGGGTCGGAATCACGACAAACACTCGCGGCGGCTGGGAGAAGGACGTTTTCGCCTCGTTTCGTGAGGCGCGCCAGGTCGGCTACCGCTGGGTGGAGACCTTCATTCATTACCTCACCGACTTCTGGGAGAAGCCGGCCGAGCTCAAGGCTCGGCTGGACGAGATCGGCGTCGGACTGGTGACTGTTTCCAACGGCGGGCCGCTCGAGATGCGCTTCCATGAGCCCGCCCACCATGCGGCGATCCTGCGGGATCATCTGCGGCTGATCCGGTTCATCCGCCACTTCGGCTGCACGCACCTGAAGATCAACCTCGGGCCGCGACGACCCGAGGGAACCACCGACGAGGACCTCCGCCAGATCGTCAAAGTCCTCAGCGAGCTGGGGCGCCTGGCGCGCCAGGAGGGCGTGAAGCTGGCGCCGCATGCCCATATGTGGTCCCAGCTTGAAAACCGCCGGGAGATCGATTTCGTCATGGAAAACACCGATCCGGCGGACGTTCATTTCGTCCTCGACACCGGTCACGTCACCCTGGCGGGCATCGATCCGGTCGAGCTGACGCGCCGCCTCGCCTTCCGGATTGTCGAGTTCCATCTCAAAGACACCAAGCCCGAGACCCGCGGAGGCGCCAAGAGTCGCCTGGAGCGCCCGGATCTGATGAACGATCCGCCCTTTTTCCCGCTCGGCCACGGAGGCGTGGACTTCCCGGCGCTCAAGGCGGAGCTGGACCGCATCGGTTGGAGCGGTTGGCTCACCGTCGAGCTCGACTCCTCGCCCTGGCGGCCGCCCAAGGAAAGTGCGCGCATCAGCCGCGACTACATCGAGCAGGTTTTGGGCATTGCCGTGGCGGCTTCGTGAAGTCGCCGCGGAAAATTCTCGATGGTAAGACCGGGACACGCGACCCATCCGGTGCTATTCTGGAAGTGGCCCGCAGAAGGGGGCTAGATTTGGACGAGCGACTCAAGCGGTTGATGCAAGAACTCGGGAACGCGATCAACGAATCGCTCTCGGAGTCGGACCGGATTGCCGCGGCGATCGGGGAGATCAAACGCGCAGGCTACGACGTCTTCCTGGTGCTCGAGGCGACGATCGGTTTCAACAAGCGAACCGAGGAGACGGAGGAAGACACCGCGTCGGCGGCTGAGGAGGTGCGGTCCGACTATCTGTCCGGCTCGTCGCGGCGCATCCGCTGGACCTCACAGGATCAGAAGTTCCTGCGGGCCCTGAAAATCTCCGTCGACGACGACACCGACTAGCCGAGCAGCTCCTCGTAGACCTGTCGCGTGGCTTCGATGGCGCGGCGCCAGGGAAACAACCGGGCGCGCGCCAGGCCGCGCGCCGCCAGGCTCCGGCGCAACTCGGCATCGCCGGCGAGACGTTCGAGGGCCCGACCGAGCGCGTCCTCGTCTTCCGGATCCACCAGCCACGCAGCGTCTCCGGCCACCTCCGCAAGAGCCGATCGGTTGGAGGTGAGAACGGGTAGCCCGCGCGCCATGGCTTCGAGCACGGGCAGGCCGAATCCTTCATCGAGAGACGGAAAGGCAAGCAGGGCGGCGCGCCGGTAAAGTTCCTCCAAACGCGCTTGCGAGACGTAGCCGGTCAGCTCGATGTCGCCGCGCCGCGGACTGCGCGCGATCTCCTCGAAAACCTCCGCCGCACCGTAGCCGGCCGAGCCGGCGAGCACCAGGCGCCAGTTGCGCGGCAGACGGGCGAAGGCGCGCACGAGCCGGACAAGGTTCTTGCGCTTCTGGATGGCGCCGACGTGAAGGATGAACGGCTCGCGCGGGAGGTCTGCGGGCGCGGGCGGTGCATGGACTCCGTGCGGGATCACCCGGATGCGCCCGGGCTCCACGCCCAGCAGGTCGCGCACCTGGGCGGCGGTGAACTCTGAGACGGCAATGATGAGGTCGCTGCGCGCGGCGGCAAGCCGCGCCTGCTCGGCAAAGCGGCGCCGGAACTCGGCCGTCGAGTAGTCCGCGGTGAGCACGAACAGATCGTGAAACGTGCTCACCGCACGCCGGAAGCGCCGCGCCGGCAGGCGTTGGTTCAGACCGTGAAACAGGTCAGGCGCAAGGCCCCAGCCGTGCTCGAAGAGAACCCGGCGGCGGCAGTTCGCCGGCAACGGCGCCCGAAGGCTCCTCAGAAACCGGTGGGGCCGGTAGCAGGCGAGCAACTGCGCCTCCGGCCAGGCGACGGCGAGGCCGTGGACGATCTCCCGCGAGTAGACGCCGATGCCCGTCGGCTCATCGTCGAGGCTGTAGGTGGCGTCGAGAGCGATCGTCCGGGAGGGGGGCATGCGTCGGCAATTCGGCTTCGCCGCGCTTATTCTCGCACAGGCGCTGCTCGCAGGCGTCGAAGAGGTCCTCCAGGCAGGCGCTCGAATCCGGCGGCCAGGCGACGGCGGCCGCTCGCACGGGCACCCTGCGAAGTCGCTCCTCTACCAGGCGCGCCAGGTCAACGGGCTCCTCGGTGACGGCCACGGCGACCAGCCGGGCCGGTGCGGTGCGGGCGATCAGCCCCGTTTCGCTGAAAAGCTCCGTGAGGGTCTCGGCGGCGCGCAGGATGTCCTGAACTTCGTTCTCCCGCTCCAGTTCCACGACGAGAAGCTCGACCGAGCGGCCCGCCGCCATGGCCAGACGGGCGTGACGCTCGGCAAACTGCGCCAGGCCGGCCGCCGTCAGCAGCCCGGTCAGCTCGTCGATTAAAGCGAGGCTTTCGAGCGCATTCCACAGCCGTTGGCGCTCGATGGCGGCCCGGAGCGTCCGAGCCAGCGGCAGGCAGTCGATTTCCGTCTTGATCAGGTAATCCTGGGCGCCGCGTCGCAGCAGACTCAAGGCTTGGGCCTCTTCGCCCGGCTCCACCAGAATGATCACCGGCACATCCCGCGCGGCGTGCCGCAGCCGGGTAAAGGCTTCCAGCAGGCGGCCGTCCAGCAGCGAGGCATCCAGGAGGATGACGTCGAAACTCTCCGAGGCCAGCGCCGCCACCGCCTCCTCCAGCCGATCCACCGCAACGAGTTCACCCTTGGGGATCCAGCTCCGGCTGTAGCGCACCTCCTCGATCTCGGCAAAGGCCTCTTCGAGCAGGGCGACGGCATCGAGATCGTCCGTGACAAGCAGCGCCTGAAGCGGTCTTTCCGCCATGGTGCGCCTCCACAAATCTAGTACCGCTTTGTAAAGGGTTGTCTCGTTGCGCCCTATCGGACGACGAGGCTCGCCACGCGCTGGTTGTCGAACTGGTCGGTGACCCGTACCGCAATGCTCAGCTCGCCATCGAGCGGCGGATTCAATTCGACGGCGAACTCCAGTTGCGGCGAATCCATCAGGCGGGTAACGGGTTCGGCGATGCGCCACTCGCCGCCGTTAATGCAATACTCGGCCTTCTGGATCGGCGAGAGCGCATCGGCGGCCGCCCACTCCAGGCGGAGCGCGCCTCGGAGGCGGGAGGCCGTCAGCCGGGCGACCTCCGGCGGCGTGTTGTCGATGAGAAACGGCTCGCTCACCAGCTCGGCCGAAAGCGCCTTGTCCGGCGGATTGCTGTTGCGATCCGAGACCGTGACCCGGAGCAGATATTCGCCGTCGGCAAACGCGGTGGTGTCCCAGGAAAGGTAGGGGTCCGTGAGTTCGTCTTCGAGAAGCTTCCAGGTCGATTCGGCGATGCCGCGGATTTCGACCTTGAAGATGAGCTCGTCGCCGTTGTCGTCGGCGGCCAGCCACCGGGCGCTCCGATACCCCTTGGCGTACTGCACCGACTGTGCGGGCGCCACGGGCACGGGTTTCGGGGGCGCGGGAGTCCGGCTCTCGGTAAGCGGCGGCAGATTCAGCGTCTTCGGGCTGCTGACCGCCAGGGCGCGGGGCGGAAAGCGGTAGTTGGGCGGAGCGAAGGCGATGCGGGTGATTTCAGGCGCTACGTTTCGGTTGAGGTAGGCGATCTCGACGCGCCGCAACTCCGGCGACTGAAGGCCGGTGCCCGCCAGCCGCACGCGATATTGCAGGAATCGCGCCGGCGGCGAGGCGATGCGACCCGAGGCGCCGGCCAGCTCGACCTTCGTCCACGGACTCCAGTTGCGGTGCGGCCGCTCGAGGTTCCCGCTGCGGGTCTCAAACAGGATCGAGCCTTGACGTGCGTCGCCGACATAGCGCAAAGCGCCCCAATAGGAGAAGAAACCGGCGTTGAGCACCGGGCTTTCGAACGTGCCCTGGGATCTGAGGCCGGCGCCGAACTCATAGACGCGGCCGACGTTTCCCGTGGCGGCGAAAACCCTGCCGTCGTCGGCCGCCACAAGAGCGGTGATCTGCTTCGGTGGAATCGTCGCGAGCAGCGTATAGAGTCGCGCTGCCTGTTGCGGCTCCTCCAGGCGATAGAGCTTCCCTTCGTCGCCGGTGCCGATCAACAGTTCTCCGCCGCCGGTGACGGCCAGCGAGTAGACGATCTCTCGCGGGTCCGACCAGACTGTGCGCGGAAAACCTTCGGGATCGATGCGAACCACTTCTGAGCCGCCGGTGACGGCCGGCCGGATCAACTGAGCGGGCGGCGGCGGAGCCTGGGAACGTTCGGGCGTCACAGGGGCGGATGCGGGCGCCGCCCCGGGTTGCGCCGGTTGCGGCGCCGGGGCGGGCACAGCCGGTTGCAGGGAGGGGGCCGCCTGCGGTTGCTTGTCGCCGACGGCGGCCGCATAGATGAAGCCGTCGCGCCCGGCGACCACCGCCGTAACCTCGCGCTTGGCCGTCTGATGCACCACAAACGGCGTGCCGTCGGGCGCGATCCGCAGCACGAGCCCGCCCGGCTCGGTGCCCGCGATGAGATTGTCGGCCGCGTCGACTGCCAGCGAGCGCACGTGCGTCTCGTCCGTCGCGGCGAAGACGCCGCCCCGGCCGTCCAGACCGATGCGGTGGATCTCGCCGGGCTCGCCCGTGGCGACAAACAGCTCGCCTTTGCCGTTGACCGCCAGCGCCCAGATGTATTTGGTGCGCGGTTCGTAAATCAGTTCCGGCTTTCCGTCACGGCCGAGGCGGTAGACCTTGCCGTCCGGTGAGGTGGCCGCATAGAGCCGGTCCTGGCGGTCCACGACGAGCGCCTGGATCTCGAATCCGTCGATCTCGGCGAAGGTCTCGGCCGTCCCGTCGGGGGCGATCCGGAAAATCTTGGCTGCGCCGCCGGGACTGCCGCCTCCGGCGTAGAGATACCCTTTGGAGTCGGCCGCCAGCGCCCACAAGTAGGCGGCGGAGGCATCCAGAAGCTGCCGGACCTCCGGCGCCAGGCTCAGACGCCCATCGCTTGCGAGCGCCAGGCCTTCGAGAGTTCCTTTCTCGAAGTCTGCGCGCGAGGAATGCTCCCAACTGCGGGTCTCGACGGCCCAGACGCCCGCCGCCAGCGCCGCGCCGGCCGCGGCAAGACGCATCAGATTGTTCATCGAGGGTGATTTACCTCACTTTGATGGCGAGCGCGTAGCTGCCGGTGATGACCTGGTCAAAGGGGATCGACATCTGCTCCTGGAGGCTCTCGCCCCAGGCGACGAGGCGCCGGTTGCCGGTGCGGCCCGTCTGCATCACGTTGGCAATGCTGGCCGGCAGGCTGGGCATGGACTTGTCCTCGTAAAACAGCGTCGGGCGCGCCTCTACCAGCGACACGTAAAGCTTGTTGTTGCTGCGCTCCTGGTTGAGCAGCGAGACGGTTTCCGGCAAGTCCATGAAACGGCTGGCCATGGCCGCGGCGCTCTGCATGCGGTTGAGCGTCTCGGCGTCGCTCAGCAGAATCTTGTGGGTCCCCTGAGGCAGCCCGGCCGGAATTCGCACGGTGAAGTCCCGCTCGATTCGCTCGCCCCGATACGGCTGGAGGAACACCTTCACGGGCACCTCGGAGCCGGGCGCCACTTCGGTGACGGCTGCCCAGGCGGTCTCGATGGTCGCCACGCGCCGTTCCGGCAGCAGGTCCACGGTGGCGTTGACCCGCTTGAGCCGCGGGGTTTTGATGGCGTTCAAAAACAGCCGGTTAAACTTGTCGCCCCACCATCCGGCCAGCAGCATGGGGGCCGGCACGGGCAGCTCGCTCGCCGCCTGCATGGTGGCCAGCGAGAGGTTTTGCTGGCCGTCCAGCTCCACCTCACCGCTCAACCGGTAGGTGACCTCCTCGGCAAATTCGTTCAGGCCGGCGATGGAGTTGAACAGCGTGACCATCATCAGGTACGGCGTCCATTTTTGCTGGACAAAGACGTGGAAACGCAGATCCTTTTCTTTGCGGACGGCGCCCTGCCGGTCGAAGGCCCGGACCTTGACATTGACCGGGATCATCGGCGCCCGCTCGCCGAGCACGCCCATGATGGCGCTGCGACGGTCCTGGCGCAAGGCGCCTACGATCTCGGTGGCGTTGGCGAACTTGTTCGGCTGGTAGGCCGAGGAGAGGACCATCAGGACCTCGGCTCGGCTCATCGGCATGTCGACGGGGCCGAGGTTGAAAAAGGAGTGGCCGAAGGCGAGCACCCGCTTGCCGTCGTTATAAGTGACCGTGCCCAGGCCGGAGATGCTCATGTCGCCGGAGACCAGCACGCCGGCCACGGCGTCGCCGGGTTGAAGCGCCCGTTCCCAACCAGGCGCCGGGGTCGGGTCGGCTAGCGCGCCGCTGGCGCCGCCCTGCACCGCAGCCAGGCCGAGCTGCTCAAACAAAGGGCCGAACTCCCGCAGAACCGAGGGATGGAACCCGGAGAAGCTGAGCGGCGTGCCGATCGGGACCATCAACGCATTGCGCCGGAGAACGTCCGGCGAGGCGCCGGCGGCGATGGCTTGCGCCAGCAATTGGCTCGGCACCTCGATGCCCGCGCGCGCCTGCGCCCGGTCAGGCGTGCGGGCATCGTCGGGGATGGAAAAGTCAAAGTCATTGACCTCGAGCATCAACTCGATCGGCGTGATCCCGCAGATGGCGTCCGGCGAGAAGACGCTCATGCGCAAGGCGATGGCGCCGATCAGCTTCCCGTCGACGTAGACGGGGCTGCCGCTCATGCCGCCGGCCACGTTCGTCCGCTCGGCTTTGCCGCCCAGCTTGGCCAGGATCACGTCCTGGCGCGGGCCCCAGGCGTTCTTCCACAAACCGATGATCTCTACCGGCACGGGCTCGGGCCGGCTCCCCTGGAAGACGGTCCAAGCCGTTCCTTTCATTCCGGGGCGAATTTCAGAAGATTTCAGGATTTCGACCGGACCGGCTTGCGGCGGGTTATGCTCCGGCGAACCCAGGGCGGCGACTGCCACGACCAGCAGCGCGGCATATCGGCTCATCATATCGGGCCACTACCCCAAACGAAAACTGAAACCCCTACCCCAACGGGTGAAGGGCCTGTCTTTGTATTATAGCCCTCTCGTAGCCCTCCCGGCCGCCGGCCGCCCACCTCGCGACGCTCCCTCAGCAGAAGGCGGCAAGCTTGTCGCGGACCTGGTCGCTGGTGAAGGGCTTGCGAATGAAACCCGCCGCGCCCAGCTCGACGGCCTCCATCACCGTGCTCTGGCCGCTTTCGGTGCTGATGATGATCACGGGGATTTGTTTGAGGCGCGGATCGCTTTTCAGGCGCCGAAGCAGTTCCAACCCGTTCATGTTCGGCATGTTGATATCGGTCAGCAGTACGTCTACCGGGTTGGCATCCAGGGTCTTCAGCGCCTCCAGGCCGTCCGCCGCCTCCCAGACGTTGCCGACCGGCAACCCGGCCTGGCGCACCAGGCGCTGCAAAACCTTCCTGACGGCGACCGAATCGTCCACGATCAGCAAATCCACGGGCATTGGCCAGGTCCTCCCCGCTCCAAAGCTGGCTTTCAGGAAGCTTATCGGCCGCTATTGGGTGATTTTCTGCGCAGCTACTGTATTTTCGCCGCGCGCTTGCCGGCAAGATCGATCAGCCGGATGTCAAATTTCGGCAAGCCATTGACGGCGAGTTGGATCGGCCTGTCGACCGGGTGATCGAAAGCGATCACATCGCCCGCGGCCAGCCGCAAGAGGTCCTGAAACCGGAGGGGGCCGGCGTGGAGGCGAGCCTCGAGCGAAAGGAGTGCGCCTTGCACCAGGTCGAACATCCGCTGCTCCTCATCGGGCGAGCTGCGGTGGCGCACCGAGGACCGCTCGGCGAATTTCTGGCGGAGCATCTTGATGAGCAACGAGGGCACGGCCAGATTGATCGTTCCGGTGCGTTCGGCGAGGCTGACCTCGATGCAGGCGGCCACCACCGCCTCGTTGGGGGCCAGGAACTGGACCATTTGCGGCTCGGTCTCGTGGCGCAGCAGGCGGAAGTTGATCTCGGTGATGATCCGCCAGGCCTCTTGCAGGTCATTGAGCAGAATCCGGCAGACGCCGCGGAGAACATTGGCCTCGATTTCGGTGATCTCTCGGTCCGGCACGGCGACATTCTTGCCGGACCCGCCCAGGGCGATCTCCAGGATCGGGAAGGCAAGCGAAGGACTGATCTCGAGCAAGGCGTTGCCCTCAAGCGGCGCCATCTCGAGCACCATCAGCACCGTCGGCGACGACAGCGTGTGGCTGAACTCCCGGTAGGAGATCTGTTCGAGCGAGATCAGATTGACGCTCACATAGGCGCGGAGATAGGCCGACAGGCTCGCCCCCAGGGCGCGCGAAAAGTTCTCGTGGAGCTGGCGGATGGTGCGGAGTTGATCGCGCGGCATGTGGTCGGCCCGCCGAAAGTCGTACAACTCCACTTTGGGGGCCGCGGCCTTGCCGCTTCGCTGCATCGCCCCGCTGAACATGCGGTCGATCTCTTCTTGGGGGAGCAGCGGATCCTTTCCCCGGCTTTTCCCCTGCGCGCTCAAGAGCCACCTACCGCCACCCCTCTAATCGGACTTTGAGCGCCCGTCCTGCATACTACCCGGCCCGGCGGTGATATGCTGGTCGACAAAGAGACGAGGATATTCGTATGAGAAAACGGTTTTTGTTCCTTCCGGTCACGCTGTTGCCAGTCCTGCTGGTCTCCTCCGCGGCGGCGGCCGAGGACAAGTTGCTGGCCCGGGCGCAGCGCGCCTTCAAGCCCGTGCCCGACGCCCCGCCGCCGCTGGCCAACAATCCGCTCACGCCCGAGAAGATC
>Ga0197142_1004970_pt1 | contig 10584 bp, 9 predicted proteins | sample GBS60_MetaG_FD_148614 | JGI IMG/M metagenome (GOLD analysis project Ga0197142, IMG submission 148614) | Sediment microbial communities from Great Boiling Springs, Gerlach, Nevada, United States - GBS 60_MetaG | ecosystem: Environmental > Aquatic > Thermal springs > Hot (42-90C) > Sediment...
GCATCACCGTGGAGTTCGCCGACTGGTGGTTCAACGTGCGCCCATCCAACACCGAGCCGCTTTTGCGCTTGGTGATGGAGGCGAGAACGGGAGAGCTGCTGGAAGAAGCCAAAGAGCAGGTGATTGGCGCCATCAGGCGCCTCGCCAAAGAGTGAGGCGCCTCGCCCCTAGGCGCGTACTGCCGCAGTTTCCCCGGAGTCGTCCGCGAGCGCCCGGAAGAAGCCCGAGGAGCTGGTGGGGGTCACGGGCTCGCCCCGCTCGATACGTTTCACCGCTTCGATAAGCGCCTCCACCACCACCGGGTCGAACTGTTTGCCAGCCTCCGCCCGGAGCTCGGCAATAGCGTCCTCCAAGGGCCGGGCCTTGGAGTACGGGCGCACCTGGGTCATGGCGTCGAAGGCGTCCACCGCTAGGATAATGCGGGCTTCTAAAGGAATTTCTTCCCCTTTGAGCCCTCGTGGGTAGCCGCTGCCGTCGTAATGCTCGTGGCAGGCACGGATGATCTCCGCCGCGCGGTCCAGTTTACCCATGCGCTCTACAATGGTTGCTCCAACTTCGGGGTGAGAGAGGATCTCTTTTCGCTCACTACCGGTCAAAGGCCCTGGCTTGTTCAGAATGTCATTACCAATGGCAATCTTACCCACGTCGTGAAGGATCGCGGCCACCGAGAGGATGAACTTCTGGTGGGAGGACCACTTGGCCCAGCCGCGCTCCTCGAGCACCTGGGCGGTGGCCATGGCTAGCCGTTCCACGCGCTCGATGTGTTCTCGGGTGTAATGGGACTTGGCCTCCACCACCTCTGCCAGGGTGGCAATGACCCCCAGGTACGTGGTGCGGATCTCGTCGGCCATGCGGTTGAACTCCCTGGTAAGGGCACCAAGCTCATCGTGGCGCCTGACCGGCAGTCGCACCGAGAGATGCCCCCGGGCCATGGCTGCAGTGCCTTCCAGCAGGTCGTTCAGGGGGGCCAAAAGTCGGCGTGCTAAATGATCTCCGATGAGAAAAGAAACCGCAATCACCACCAACGTCACGAGAACCGCAGCTCGCAATGCCGGCGCAAGCGCTTCCGTCAACGTTTCAGGGGGTGCCAGCACCTCCACCTCTAAGCGTGTATCGTCATCAAGCCTTATCACCGCTTGCCGCAGCCGAACCGGCGATAGCAGCTTGGAACCGAGGCCTTCTGGTCTTGGGGGCCAAACCAGCAGGGCTTGTTCCCCCGCGTACAACACACCCGAAACGCCCTGGGGCAAAGCCCCGGCGAGCCAGGCGGGTTGGAGCGCAGCTGTGACCACCACGTAAAACTCCCCGACCCCTTGGCTTGAGGGTATACGCCGGGCACTCTTTAGGGCAACTGTTTTTTTGTTGCTTGCTTGGAGCCAAGTCACGGGCCGGTCGGCCAAAAGCAACGCCGCCACCTGAGGTTGCTCCGGGTACCAGCGGGTGGCCAGTTGGGGATCGGCTCCATCGGGCCCCAAATAGGCCTGGACGATAAGATTAAGTCCGTAAAAGACCTCCACCCGCTCTACGTCGGTGTAGGAAAGCACGCGATGGAGAAACAGGGTGTCCGCAAGGCCTCCTTGGAGCCTTCTCGTGGCAAGTTCTCGCGCCAAGCCATCCCGGGTTTCCTCCAACCGGCGCAGCTCCCGGAGGAGCCGGTCGGTTGCGAGGCTTTCAACTCGCTGGAGGGCCTTTCGCTGTAAGGCGCGGTTTTGGACAAAAACCACGAACACCATAACCGCGGCTAAAGCTAAGGCAAGGCACAAGCTCACCAGAACGTGGGAAAGCGTTAGCTGCTGGCGCAAGGAGGTACCTTGGAGCGCTTTCATCGGGCTGCTCTCCTAGGAGGAATAGCTTCGCTCTTGGCTAACGCATTCAGGTGCAAAAACTTAGCTTCCCAAAGTGTTGCAAGGCTCATTCGCTCGGGGTCCGGAGGGGCGAGGCGAGCCACACCTAAGGCACGGAGAAAACCAAGCTTGTCGGGGTCCTCGAGCAAGAAGGCGGTAGTTTCTTGCCCCCCCAGCACGGGCAACATACCCGTGGCCGCGCTGAACGCCACGTTGCGCCGAGAGCTCGCCAGCTTCTCCGCCAACGCTTGGGCTAGATCGGGGTAGGCGCAACTGCTACTCACCACCAGGGCAATGCAACGGGCCCAAGGCCGCGGTTGCGGGCACCGATCGCAGGGAGGGGGTAACGGCACCACGGACCGCGGAACCCCTACTTTGTCCAGGATTGCATCAGCTTGCGCTCCGCCCACAAACGCGGCCAGCTTGCCCTCGGCAAAAAGTTGTGCCTGTGCTGCCTGAGCATTGGGAGCTAGCCAAACGGAAAGGGCGCCAGGGTATGCTAAAGCAGGGCCGACGCTTGCAACGAATCTATCCCATGCTTGCCCAAGGTCCTTCAGATCTTGCGGGTTATCCAGGCCCTGGGCAGCAGCCAAAAGCGGCAGCACCGCATCCAGGTCGGCCAGATCCACCGCAAGCGGCAGAACCCCTTCGGGGACCGCAAGACGGGCCACGGCAGCGAGCGTGGTGGGGGGCGTTGGAACGAGCGCCGGGTTGTAAATAAGCGCTGGGGCGTCTAACGCCATGGGGTACCCCCAGGTGCTTTCTCCCCAAGCCACTGCAAGCATGGCCAGGGGCACCACTGCTCGCTGCAGCTGTTGAACGTGCTGGATGGGGACCTCTAATATGCTCCTTTGCCTCCCCAGCCTCTCAAGCCACGATGCTGGAACCAGGGCTAGGTCCCATCGACTCTTCTTGTTTTCAGGGTCAAAGGCAAACACTGACTCCTGGAGAAGGCGGTACGGAACTGCTTTGAGCTCACACGCCACACCAAGCTCGCCAGCTTGAGCCTGGAGCTGCTCGTAGGCAGCTTGCTGACTTTCGGGAGAAAGGGAAGCTATAACCACCAAAGTTGCATCCCTTGTGAAAGGCTGGCAAGTGAGGAGCGCAACCGCTAGTGAAAAGAGGGACACTGAGGGTGCAGCCGAAACGATCGAGAACAACCAGCCGCGGCGCGCGTCTCGCTCTTCCATGCTCTCGCCTCCAAACAGTCTAGCAGAACCACCTCAAGCCAATCCCGTGAGTGCCTCTTGGCAGCCCGAGGGCGATACGGTTAACATTAGCTTGGAGCGTTCCCATGGGGGATCTAATTGGGGCGTTACACCGGGGTGAGTTGGATGAGCTCACTATTGTTCGCGCCCTCCGGTCCCCTCACTGCAGCGTGGCTTTTGTGGAGGCGGTGGCTGCCAGTGCCTGGGCCACGAGCCGCCACCGCGTGCTGGTGGCTTTGGTCCGTCATCCCCACTGCCCCCGAACCTTTGCCTGGAGGGCCCTGCCACAGCTGGGCTGGCGAGACTTGCTGGACGTGGCATCGGACCCCCGGGCGCCTATGCCGGTCCGGAGGCAAGCCGAGGCAAAGCTTCTGGAAAGGCTGCCGGTCCTAACCCTGGGTGAGAAGGTAGCGTTGGCCCGCACCGCTACGGCCTACCTCATCGGTGAGCTTTGCAGCGAAAACGACCCGAAAGTAGTGGCTGCGCTCTTGGACAATCCCAGGTTTACCCAGGCCCACTGCTTACGGCTGGTGGCGCAAACCAGCGCTGCGGAAGTATTCGGCTTGGTGCTGCGGCACCACAAGTGGGGAGGGCTTGCTTCCGTTCGCCTGGCTGCCCTTGCTAACCCTTTGCTGCCCGTGCCCCTTGCGTTGGCACTTTTAACGAGCCTTGAGGACCAGGAGCTCCGGCAATTGGCTGAAAGGGAGGAACTCCCTGGTCGGGCCAGGGATTTAGCGAGGCAGGTACTCTGGGTACGCGATCTGCGGGCCCAGCGTGACCACGGATACTTGCACTGAGCAGGAGAAACCGTAAACTTGGGGTGCCATGGCAAGTTTGCTTGCAGCTACGCCCCAGGAGCTGGGCGAGGCGTTAAAGGAACTTCGTGAAGAGCGCGGCATCACCTTGGAGCAGATCGCCGCTAAAACGAAAATTTCCTCGCACACCTTGCTAGCGTTAGAAACAGGAAACTTTGCTCGTCTTCCTCCTCCGGTTTTCACCCGCATGTTCCTAAGGCAAATCCTTCCGTTGCTGGGGGAAGATCCAACCCCTTGGATTGCCACTTTTGACGCCCTCTGGAAAAGTTGGGAGGATTCCAGCCACCCGCACCCTGTAGTGCACCTTGAACAAGCTCCACCAAGACCTTGGGCGCGCTGGGCCCTGGGCACACTGCTGGTAGCGCTGGCCCTGGCGTCCGTTTTTTGGTTGCGGCAACGGGAGGAAGCACAAAGGACCATGGGCCAACCTACGCCGCGGGTCTTGGTGGGGGAGCTTGCACCAACACCGCCACCCAACCCCCCACCGGAAGCTGAGCCAGCTTCCGCGGCTCCACCTTCCGGGGTACTGTTAGTGGAAAGCTTAGGGCGCGAATGCTGGGTGGAATGGCATCTGGAGGGCAAACCGCAGCTGCGGCGGCTTTTGGAGGGAGGGGGTCGCCTAGAGCTTCAGGTGGGAGATGCCCGGGGTGAGCTCGTGCTCGGAGATGCGGGAGCGGTACGGGTGCGGTTTGCCGGCGTGGAGCTTTCTCCGGCCGGGAGGGATGGCCAGGTGATCCGGCTTCAGGTTCCACTGGGAGGACCGAGGAAGGCGCCATGAGTAGCTTGGGTTCTCCTCAGGAGCTGGTTCGTGCCATTCGCCAAGGCATGGTGAGCCGGGCCGTGCGGGTTTTCGCGGCCCAAGGGCTCTTGCCGGTCCCGCGGGAAGAACTGTTGCGCATCCTCGTGTTTTTGGCCTCGGATAGCGACGAAGAGGTAGCGAAGGCAGCCCAGGAAACCCTCCAGGGCTTTACCCCAGAACATGCCAGGGACACGCTTGCCCTTGGGGACGTGGACGCCGTAGAGATTGATCTCATTGCCAAGTGGTTTCGGGACGAGGGGTTGTGGCAGGAAATCATTCGCGATCCCCGCACCGCGAACGAAACGCTTCGCTGGCTGGCGAAAATGGCGCCCCCTGCCACCCAGGACGCCTTAGTTACCAACCAGGTGCGTCTTTTGGGTTGCTTAGAGATCGTTGAAGACTTGCGCAGCAATCCTCAGGTGACTCCCGATATCCTTCGACGTTTGCGCGAATTCGAGGAAGAGTTCCTGCAGAAGGCTACGGTGTGGGCCACGGCCACCGAAGAGACGGAGGTTCCCGTCCCTTCACCTGGCCCTTCGATCGGCGAAGCGTTGGAGCAGCTCAAAGAGGTAGGCATAACCCCGCCTGGCCCCGAGGTGGAGCCGGTGAAGGCGCCGGAGCCAGAACCGGGTGCCCCGAAGGAAATCCAAGACGCTTTCGTACGCTTGGCCCTCATGAACACCTACCAGCGCATCATGCAAGCCCTGAAAGGAACAAGGGAGGAGAGGCTTATTCTTGTTCGGGACCGCAGCTCTCTGGTAGTGCGAGCGGTAATGGCCAGCCCGAAGCTTTCCGAGGGTGAGGTGGAGCAAATTGCTGGGATGCGCGCGGTGAACGAGGAGGCGTTGCGCATCATCGCTTCCCGTCAGAGGTTCCTTCGGCGCTACGGGGTGGTGCGCAACCTGGTGTTCAACCCCCGCACGCCCCCAGCAATTGCCATTCAGCTCCTGGGGCGCCTTTCAGACAGAGACTTGCGCCTTTTGGCCAAGGACCGGAACATTTCCGAAGCGGTGCGACGGGTGGCGCGGGAGAGGGTGGAGTTGCGGGGGTAGAATCAGTTAGGCTTTTAGGGAGGCGTAATGGTGGGCGAACCGACCTTCTACGAGATTTTGGGGGTGAGCCGCGACTCGAGCCTGGAGGAGATCCGCCAGGCCTTCCGGCGGCTCGCCAGGGAACTCCACCCCGACCGCTTCCCCCCCCAGGAAAAGGCCCAGGCTGAACGACGCTTTCAGCAAATCACCCAGGCCTACAACGTGCTTTCCAACCCTGAAACTCGAGCTCGCTATGACCAGAGTTTGGTTTGGCGAACGCCAACTGGGCCGTTGGACCCCCGAGAGGTGGCCAAGGCGCTTCTGGCCAAGGCGGTGAGCGAAGCGAAGCAGGGAAACTTTGCTCAAGCGCACGAGTACTTCACCCAGGCCGAAGGGCACGATCCGAACAATCCCAAAATTCAGCACCAGTTTGGGCTGTTCCTAGTGAAGATTGGGCAACAGGAAAAAGCGCTGCGCAAGCTGGAGCGGGCAACGGTTCTCGATCCCCTCAACCCTACCTACTTTGTGGACTGCGCAAGGCTTTTCCTGCGGGCGGGGATGGTGTTGCGCGCCAAAAGGTTTGCGGAGCAGGCCGCCGAACTTGCTCCGGGAGACCCAGGGGTAGAATCTCTTGTCGAGGAAATTCGCAGTATCGCCGCGGGGCGGCGCTGAAGGGGGTGAAGGGCCTTGCAGGTTGAATCCTTTGGCATCACCGACCGTGGGCTTAAGCGTTGGCAAAACGAAGATGCGTTGCTTGTTCGCGACGATTTGGGCCTCTATGTGGTTGCGGATGGGATGGGCGGCCACGCGGCTGGAGAGGTAGCAGCTGATATTGCGGTCAAAGAAATTGAAGCCGCGGTGGAAGCCACTCAGGATCATGAAGACAAAACCTGGCCCGAGAATTGGCAAGTCAACATCCCGTTGGATGCGAACCGGCTGGTGCAAGCGATCCTCGGCGCGCACCGCAAGGTCATGCAAGCTGTGGAGGCAGCTTCAGAACTCAAGGGCATGGGTGCCACGGTGGTGGCGGCGCTGCTGGACAAGCGCGCAGCAAAGGCCACCATTGCGCACGTAGGTGATAGCCGAGCTTACCTTCTGCGCCAAGGTACCCTGCAGCTTCTGACCTCGGATCATTCATGGGTGCATGAGCAGGTGGTAGCGGGTCTTCTCTCCGAAGAGGCAGCCCGCGACCACCCCTTGAAGAACGTTGTCACCCGGGCCTTGGGTGGGGCGCAAGAGCCTTCGGTGGACTTCACGCAGCTGCCCCTTCAACCTGGGGACTTGTTGCTGTTGTGCTCCGACGGCCTCAATACCATGTTGGAGGACAAGGAAATCGAGGCGATCCTCAAAAGCTCCCCAGGGTTGGGACAGGCTGCCCATCGCTTGGTTGCTGCGGCCAACGAAAAAGGTGGTGTCGACAACATTACAGTGGTGCTTTTGAGGGTGACCCCTTGACCGGAGTGCAGAAAAGAAGTAGCTTTTTGCTATGAAGCGCGCGCTTTTGGGGTTTATCGTAGCAAACATCGGGAGCCTGGCCCTTGCTGCGGGCACCGCTGCGTACAGGTTGGAGCTGGTCCTGGAGGCGGAACCCTCCCCCGCGCTTGCCTCCCAGGTGGCGGCAGTGGAGCAAACGCTCACTTTGCTTGCGGAAAGGGGTTGGCCCGTGCAGGGGACGCGGGTGCGCCTTGCCCATGAGCCTTTCGACGCCACTCGCTTTGGCGCCGCAATCCTCTTGCCCTTGTCCCTTTCCCCCGAGGACAACGCCTACCTTCTGGCCCGCGCCGTGGTGCTGAAAGCTACTGCCCCACACCCCTGGAGCGAGGTAGTGGCTGACTGCGTGGCCGCGCACCTTGCTCCACCTACTTCCCACCTCAGGCGGGAATGGGAAGCAGCCTGGCAGCGAAGGCTTTTGGCTGGAGATGTGGAGCGCACAGCCCTTCTGGAGCTTTTGTGGAGGCGCAAGAAGGACGCCGGTTTGCGGCAGCTGGCGGAAGGGCGAAACCCGTGGCAAATTTTGGGCGCGGAAACGCCAACCCTCGAAGAGGAGCTCTTTCAGGTCGCGTTGGCCGGTCTTTTATCTCCGGCTAAGCTAGGGCTCGGGGTGCCCCCTGCCTCTTGGGATTTCCTCCCAACTCTGGGTGGTGACGCGACTTTTCATTTTACGTCTCCTGCTCTCCGCTGGATAGCCCTGGAGGGGGAGGCTGAAGGCTTGGCCGTCTTACCCACCAGGCTGAGGCAGGCCGCTGCCCGGGCGTTGGTCCTTTACGACGACGGCCGGTTCGATACCCTCGCGCTTACCCCCGGCATAGAGGTGCAGCTGCCGCGCATGGGGGTGCGACGGCTGGTTCTGGCCGTGTTGAGCCTGCCTGGTGATGCACTGGCAAGCTTTGCACTTCGTGAGCTACGAGACTACCCGGTTCGCCTCGGCGAGGTGGAGGTTGTGCAGCAGGATCACACCCTCCAGCTCGCCTGGGAGGTGGAGGAGCAATTGGACGTCGCCGCGTACCTGGTGGAGCTGTGGGGAGTCTCCGCCACGCCCACCTTCAAGGAGCGGTGGTTGCTCCCCACCAGTGGAGCGGGCCCCGCACGGCTTCTGTGGAGCTGGGAAGCTGAGGAGGAGCCGGTGCAAGTGCGCGTCTACGCGCTCACCCGGGGCGGAGTTTTGGCCAAGCTTTTCACGGTCCCGAGCTTTGTGGCTTCAAGCAATCAGCTTGACCAGACCCCACAGGAGTAATCCAGTCACCAGAAGTGGCAAGCCCAGCGCTAGCAGCAACGGCAGACCCAACGCCATAAGCGCAAAGAAACCCACAACGACCAGTACCAACTTCACCAGGAAGAACACCAGTTTTACCGGTAGAACTACCAGGTGAAACAACAGACGCAGCACCTGAAAGGCCACGTATCCCGCGAGAATCAGCACCAGCAGACCGAGAAGCTCTAGCACTTTGTACCTCCTTTTTATCAAACGTTTTTCTCCCGGGCATGGTTTGCTGGGTACAATGGGCGTGTGCGGCTGCATCGCAGAACCAGGCTAGCCCTTCGCTGGGTGGCGATCCTCGGCGGGCTGCTGTTGGGCAGTGCAGCGCTGCTGCTGTTTTGGGGGATCACCCTGGTCCAGCTTGGCTGGGAACAGCAGGCGGCTGCGCGGGGCAGTCCTCGAGTCCTGGCAAGCCCCGGAGTGCTCCGTGAAGCGGAACCCTGGACCGAGGAGGAGCTGGCAACGTTCTTTGCGGCTTCCGGTTTTGTCCCCGCTCCGTGCCACACCCCTCAGCCCTTTGCGGTATGCCGTCAGGAGCAGAACTTTCTCCTAGGCCCTGGGGTAGTGCAGGGCACAAGGGATCCTGTGATGGTGCGGCCGCAAAGGACCGGCCTCGTCTTACAAGAAGCGACAGGGAGGCGGCTTCGGGAGGTGGTGTTGACCCCGCGGGTCGTGGCGTTGCTTCCCCAGCAAGACGTGGCTCGCTGGCCCGTCCCCTTGGCGGAGGTTTCTCCCCACTTGGTGAACGCGGTGGTGGACCTGGAGGACCGGGGATTCTTGCACCATCCGGGGCTTTCGTTCCGAGGGCTCGTGCGGGCTTCGCTGGCGAATTTGGCCAGTGGTGGGGTAAAGCAGGGGGGCAGCACCATAACCCAGCAGGTGGTAAAGGTGCTGCTGCTCAAACCTGAGCGGCGGTTAAGCCGCAAAATGCTAGAAGCTTTTCTAGCAAGTTTGGTGGAGTACCGTTACAGCAAGCGGGAGATCCTTGAGGCGTACCTCAACAACGCGTACTTTGGGCAGGACGGGGGTATCTCGGTGGTAGGGGTGGAAGCGGCGGCGCGTTTGTACTTTGGCAAGCCTTCAAAGGCCCTGGAATTGGAGGAGGCGGCCCTCCTCGCGGGCCTGATTGCGGCGCCAAACCGCTTCAACCCCTTTCAGCACCCCGAAAAGGCCCGAGAACGCCGTAGTCAAGCCCTGCTCGCCATGGTGCGCGAAGGCCACCTTCGGCCAGGGGACGCCGAGCGGGCTGCCCGAGCCCCGCTCCCTCGGCGGCCTTGGCCGCTGCGTTGGGGTCTGGCCGCGCACTTCCTGGACCTCCTCCCCTCCGACGCCTCGGGCACTCTCCCCACCACCATGGACCCCGTAGTGCAGGAAGCGGTGTTTCACGGGGTGCAGGCCGGTCTTGCTCGGTTGGAGCAGCGCTTTCCCGCCCTGGGGGCCGCCAGCGGCGATCCTTTGCAAATAGCCGTGGTGGTGGTGGGACGGAACGGGAAGCTTTTGGCACTGCTGGGGAGTCGGGAGGGAAAGCCCGGCGAGTTCAATCGCGCGCTGGCCGCCCAACGGCCTATAGGTTCCTTGGTGAAGCCTTTCCTGGTGGCCTTGGCGTTGGAGCGAGGGTGGCAGCTGGAGCAGACGCTCTTGGATGAGCCCCTGGCGGTTCCCGTGGGGCGAAGCGTTTGGACCCCTCAGAACCACGACGGGCGGTTCCGGGGGACGGTGAGCCTGGCCGAGGCGCTGGTGCATTCGATAAACGTCCCCATGGTGCGGCTTGGGCTTGCTCTTGGCCTTCAGGACGTGACAGAAATGCTGAGGCGGCTAGGCTTTTCCCCCCCAGGCACCCCAGCGGAGTTTTTGGGTGCAGTGGAAGCTACCCCTTGGCAAGTAGCCAGGGCGTTCACGCCGTTTATCGAGCAGGGCAAGTTGTTGGAGCCGTGGGCCTTGCGCCAGACGCGGGCGCCGGTGCAGGTGTTCTCCCGGGAAGCGGTAGCTCTCACCCTGGGGCCCCTGGGTGAGGTGGTGCGACGAGGCACTGCGGCGGGGTTCGTGACGCGGTGCGGTGGGGCTCTGGCGGGGAAAACCGGGACCACCGACAACCGCCGGGACTCCTGGTTTGTGTCGTTGCGCCCCCG
>Ga0197142_1004971_pt1 | contig 10583 bp, 10 predicted proteins | sample GBS60_MetaG_FD_148614 | JGI IMG/M metagenome (GOLD analysis project Ga0197142, IMG submission 148614) | Sediment microbial communities from Great Boiling Springs, Gerlach, Nevada, United States - GBS 60_MetaG | ecosystem: Environmental > Aquatic > Thermal springs > Hot (42-90C) > Sediment...
AAGAACAGATGCTACATTAAAATTTATGCTTGTTGCAATAACCTTTTATGGTATGTCTACATTCGAAGGTCCTATGATGTCTATTCGTAGTGTGAATGTAATATCTCACAATACGGACTGGACAATTGGTCATGTTCATAGTGGTGGATTAGGATGGGTTGCAGGGATGTGTTTTGCAGCTATCTACTATTTAGTACCAAGATTGTGGAATACAAAACTATATAGCGAAAAATTAGCAGAAATACATTTCTGGACAGCGACAATAGGAATTTTATTATACGTTGTTTCTATGTGGGTTTCTGGTGTAACAGAAGGTTTAATGTGGAGAGCGGTTGACGAAACAGGTGCGTTGATGTATCCAAACTGGGTAGAAATTGTTCAACAATTGGCACCATTTAGATTGATTCGAGCAATTGGTGGTACATTATTCCTAGGTGGTGCATTAATTATGGTATATAACGTAGCAATGACTATTAAAAATGCAGGTGCTGGTTTCGAGTACGTTGATCTCCGTGAAGGAATTAAAGCTGCTTAAAAAATACAGGAGGGACTTATGACACATCATGAAAATGAAGATTTAAAATGGTACGAGAAGTTAAGCCATAAAATCGAAGATAAAATGCAATTGTTAGTTTGGATTTTTATTTTTGCATTGATAGGTGGTTTAGTAGAGATACCACCTTTTTTTCTAATGGGAGAAGTGAAAGGACCTGTTTCTATTATACCTTATAATGCATTAGAATTGGCGGGTAGAGATGTATATCAAGAAGAAGGTTGTTTCTACTGCCATACCCAAATGATTCGTCCATTTAAATGGGAAACCGATCGTTGGGATAGAAACCGTGAGTATGGCCCAGAACCTTATTCTAAGGCTTATGAATATGTCTATGAACATCCATTTTTGTGGGGTTCAAAAAGAACAGGACCGGATCTATGGCATGAATATAGCTTGAACAACAACGCATCTTGGCAAAAAACGCATTTAATCAATCCACAAGAAACATCGCCTGGTTCTATCATGCCAGCTTATCCACATCTTTTCGAAACTCCAGTTGATATTGAACAAACAAAAGCTAATATGCGTGCACTAAAAGCAATTGGTGTTCCTTATACTGACGAAGACATTGCAAAAGCAGATCAACTTCTTCAAGGAAAAACAAAAGGAGATGCATTAGTTGCATATCTTTTAAAATTAGGTAGAGATACGATTCAAAAATAGGATTATTGTTATGGAAAATATTGATTGGGTTGGTATATATAAGGGATTAAGACTCCCATTTCTGGGGGTTATCTTTTTAATTATTGTGTGGTATATATTTCGACCTTCTAAAAAGAAGGATTTCGAAGATGTGAAATATACCATGTTCGACGACGATGACAAATAAATTATAATTTGATAATTTGGACGAGGGAAGGGAGGGTGGGAAAAGAAACCGTCGCTGGGCTCTGCACAGCGACAATCGAGGGAAGGGAGGGTGGGAAAAGAAACCGTCGCTGGGCTCTGCACAGCGACAATCGAGGGAAGGGAGGGTGGGAAAAGAAACCGTCGCTGGGCTCTGCACAGCGACAATCTAAAAGGAGGAATTTTTATGAATAATGAATACAGAGATGACGATTATGAAGTTCAAGAAAATCGTGGCTGGTTGCCTGGATGGTGGATGTTAATTTTATATGGCACAGTGATTTTTTCTTTTGTGTTTATCGTGTATATGCATGGTATTGCTGGTTGGTCTCAAGAACAACAATATCAAGAAGAAGTAGCTCTATACAAAAAATTACATCCAGAGGTTGTTGCTAAACTAAATGATGATGGTTCTAATCCATTTAGGGGAGATCCAAAAGCCATACAAGAAGGAGAAAAACACTATAATACCTATTGTGCAGCATGCCATCAACGAGATTTATCTGGTATTGTTGGACCAAACCTAAAAGATGATCAATGGTTACATGGAAACACTGATGAAGTTATTTACAACTTAATCATGAATGGGATTTCTACAGAAAATTTAAAACAAAATCCTCCGAAGGGACCAATGCCAGCTCATAAAGATAGTTTAGGAGCAAAAAAGGTATTAGAAGTTATGGCTTATATTGCAAGTAAAAATCCTACACTTCTTCCAACAAAAAAATAATAATTAATTGGGTTTTGAGGTTTTTTGTAGCCTCGAACCCTTATTTTATTTTATTTAATAATAATTTAAGGATAAAATCCCATCTTATTATTTTAAAGGAGTTATTTATGGTAATCGCCCGCCCTATTCAAGGAAAACATAGAAAGATTAAGGATCGCATTAATATCATATTATTTGCAATTTTTTTGATCACTCCCTTTATTCGTTTTGGGGAAAAACCTTTAGTTCTACTAGATATTCCTGCAAGAAAATTTTATGTCTTTGGATTAGTAATTTGGCCACAAGAATTGTATTTTTTGCATATTATATTATTATTCTTAGGTTTTAGTTTATTTTTTTGGACAGCATTGGCAGGTCGTTTATGGTGTGGTTATGCTTGTCCTCAAACTTTATTTACAGAAGCATATAACTGGATTGCAAGAAAAATAACGAAAGATCGCTTTGGTAAGCCATCGATGAAAAAAAGAGATTGGGTTATTGTATATATAGCTTGGTTTTTTTTGTCGATCTTTTTTTCTCTTGTTTTTTTGAGTTATTTTAAACCTTACGAAGAAACAATAAAACAAATCATTCATTTGGAATTTTTTGTACCTACGACTATTATTCCAGAGAATTGGGTGATTTTTACAGTTTTGTCAACGGGAGCTGCATTTTTTAATATGGCATATTTTCGCGAAAATCTATGTAGGTTAGTTTGTCCTTATGGACGTTTTCAGGTAGCACTATTAGATAAATATTCTCCTATTGTAACTTACGATCTAAAAAGAGGTGAACCACGCAAGAAACCTAACGAAAAAGTAGGACAACATAAAGGAGATTGTATTGATTGTAAACTATGTGTATTAGTATGTCCAACAGGAATTGATATTCGCGATGGTTTACAAGTGGGATGTTTGCATTGTGGTTTATGTGTAGATGCATGTACTAATGTTATGTCAAAATTTAATAAAGAAACTTTAATAGCATACAAAACTATGGATCAAATTGACAATCCAGAAAGTAAAATTAAATATTTTAGACCAAGAACTGTAATCTATGGAACAATTTTGACTGTGTTGATAATCGTTTTTAGTTATTTACTTATCACAAGGGTCCCGATATATACAAGTGTACTAAGAGATAAAGCAATTACCAATATATATATTCCAAATCAAGGTTGGAGAAATGGATACGAAGTTCATATAGGAAATTTATCATTTAATCCATTAGATGCAGAGATAGAAGTTCAAAGTCCGTATAATTTTAACGTGCTTACAGAATCTAAGGAAATCAACATCAAACCAGAAGGATACGAAAAAGTAAGAATTATTTTAGAATATCCCGAAGTAGAAGGTAAGCCACAAGGTTATTCTATTCCCATTACATTTGTAATAAAAGACAAAAATAATCCGAAACATAAAAAAGTAGTAAAAAGCTTCTTTACCTTTCCTGTAAGTTGAGGATACTATGATAAAAAATATGCATTCCAAAAATCAAATCCATCCATCAGTAAAAAGAATCTTTTATATTATTGGGGGATTCTTTATAATTTTTTTTATTGCAGTGGGGTATACGATTTATATAGCACAAAAAAATTTTGAGCCTGTTATGGATCAACGTTATTACGAAAAAGGACTAAACTACGAACAGCGAAAACATGAATTCGAAAAATCCAAAGAAAAAAAATGGCAAGCTTTTATCAATATATTAGAAAAAGATGCCATAAAAAAGAATTTTCTTTTCGAAGTTCAGTTGAGTAATAGCAACGTAAAAGATTTTTTTTCTGATCCAGAAAGAAATGTTGTTGATCTAAAAATAAGTTATCCAGCTACAATGAAAGGTTCTTATGAATTTCAGTTTGTAGAAAAAGATTTTAAAGTTAAAAACAATAGTATTGTTTTAGAGAAACAATTGCAAATTCCTGTGGCTGGTTTTTATGAATTTCGTATCGAAGTAAGACCAGAAAAGGATGCAGCGATGTTTTATTCTAAGAAACTATATGTGGAGTAATATATGGATGCATTATACTTAACTATTCCTTTAGCAACAATATTAGCATTGATTTTTTTGGGACTTTTTTTCTGGTCAGTTAAAACGAAACAATATGATGACCCAGATTATATCGCTCGTAAAATGATTCTCGACGACGAAGATGATGCAGATAAAAATATTCACTAAAAAATATGGATTACTTACTATCTGAGGAATTACAAAGTAAACATAAAAAATTTTATCGATTATCAAAAGCAGATTTAAGGGTAATTCCAGGGGGAAAATTAGTTCGAGAAAAAAAACAAAAAAAAATTTTACGATGGCTATTTTATGTTTTCATTTATTATTTATTTGTATCAGCTTTATTTTTAATTTTCGGATTGTATATTAAACTACTAAGATAAAAGGATATTCGATGTCTACGAAGTTCGAAGTAAAACAAAAGATAACATGTTTTCATTGTGGGGATGTAGTAAGAACAGATAAATATGTTTTACGCGAAAATGGAGAAGAATTACATTTTTGTTGCAATGGTTGCTACCAAGCTTATCAGTTAATCAACGATTACGGCTTGGGTTCTTATTACAAAAATCGCGAAGATTATGGAGAAAAACCGACAGAAAATTATGAGCTTTCTGTTTTCGAAGTTATAGACCAAAAAATCCCTGTTGTAAAAAAAGAGAATCAAGTTTATAAAGAAAAATCTTTTTATTTATTTGGTTTACATTGTGCTTCTTGTGTGTGGTTAAACGAAAAAGTACTATCTCAGTTAAAGGGTGTTATAGAAGTGCGAGTGAATTTTTCTAACAATAGAGTTTATCTTAAATGGAACCCAGAATTAATATCTTTAAAAGAAATAGCTGAACAAACTTATCGTATAGGATATAAAATACAATTCATAGACGAAAATTTTGAAAAAAACTTTAAAAATAAAAGCGATTCTCTTTTAAAAAAAATGGCAGTTGCTGGTTTCTTTACTGGCAACAATATGATGATAAGCATGGCTTTGTATGCTGGTTATTTTGATTACATCGAACCTGCCATGAAACAGTTTTTTCATTTTTTTAGTTTTCTTTTTGCTACGCCTGTTTTAATTTATAGCGCATCCGAATTTTTTCGTAATTCTTATTATTCTCTCAAGCATAAAGTTCTTAGCATGGATATTCTTACTGCAACAGGAATCAGTTTAGCATATTTTTATAGCGTATGGGTTACTTTTAGCTTTCAAATCAACCACGAAGTTTATTTTGATGCTGTTTGTTTTGTAGTATTTGCCATATTAACTGGTAGGTTTATTGAAAGTCGCTTAAAATTAAAGACTTATTATTACATAACGAATTTAGGTTCGATTATTCCTAGTTATGTACGAAAACTAAAAGACGAAAATTATATTCGCTTGCAAAGTATAAACGAAAATCATTATCATTACGAAGAGATTGATTCAATTCAAGTGAACGATTTAGTTGTCGTTTTTCCTGAAGAAATTGTTCCCTTAGATGGTTTATTGTTGAACGATGTAATCGAAGTAGACGAAGCTTCTATTACGGGTGAATATACGCCAGTTGTAAAAAAAATAAATGATTTTATTGTTTCTGGTTCGAAGAATATTTCGAATCAAACATTGTTTTTAAGAGTTATCAAAAACAAAAACGAAAGTATAATTTCGGAAATTATCAAATTATCCGAAACTTCATTAAAAGAAAAATCCAAAGCAGAAACCATTGCAAATAAAACGGCCAATTTTTTTATCTTTTTTGTTTTAATTCTTGCTTTTATTACTTTTGTCTATTGGTATTTTTATAAAAATCAATTAGATAAAGCCATTCTTAATACTTTATCTTTGCTTATTGTTGCTTGTCCTTGTGCATTGAGCTTATCAATTCCCACAGCTTTTGTTGTGGCAATTCAGAAATTATTTTCTAAAGGTTGTTTATTCAAAACAACTAATACAATAGAGATTTTATCTAAAACAAAGAATATTGCATTCGATAAAACTGGAACATTAACACAAGGAAAATTAGAAGTCGAAAAGGTTTATTCTTTTGTACCAAAAGAAAATTTAATTCAACTTATAAATATTTTTAATAGAATTCAAAGAGAATTGATGATTCAGCATCCCATCACAAAGGCATTTTCTAAGCTGGAAAACCAGTTGTTAAACAAAGTATCCGTCGAAGAAATCAACACAAAAAATATCAATTTTGATCTTTTGTTTAACGATAACCTAAAAGGAGATTATATTCTAGGAAAAGGTGTTGTAATTTCTGTTGATGATAAAAAAAGTCTTTTTTTAGGTTCCAAGGAATTCATAAAAAATTTACTAAATGAATTTATAAAACAAATCACTTTACCAGGTAGATTAATAATTTATCTAGGAATAAAACAAAGTCACACCACAGAAGTTTTTGCTGTATTTTTGTTAAGAGATTCCATCAGAAATAATGCAAAGGAAGTAATAAATAGATTAAATCAAAAATATAACACATTTCTTTTAACCGGCGATACAGAAGAAAATGCAAAATACATCCAGAACGAATTAAAATTAAAAGAAATCTATTATTCCTTAAAACCAGAAGAAAAAGCAAAAGTTATCCAAAACTTACAAAAAAGCGGAATTACCATTATGATTGGGGATGGTATCAACGATACAATTGCATTAACCCAAGCCGATGTAGGAATATCTTTTGCAGATGCTAGTAAGCTAGCAATGTATTCTTCGGATATTTTATTACTAAACCCAAATTTAGAATCTATCAACTATATCTTAAATTTTTCTAAACAAGTTATGAAAAAAATAAAACAAAATCTAATTATGTCATTTTTTTATAATGTTTTATTACTTCCCTTGGCATTTGTAGGTTTTTTGAATCCTTTTATTGGTTCCATCTTTATGTCGTTAAGTTCAATCACTGTTGTTTTAAATTCTTTAACGTTAATTAAACATAAAAAATAGTCTTAGCCACTAAGTTTGGTAATTGCTAAAAACATTCCAAGAATTGTGTTTAACTCGTTTTCGAGTTGCTTTTTTTGTATTGTTAATTCTTCTATACTTTGTGGTTGTTCTTTAGAACGAAGGCTTATATAAATCTTTACTTTTGGTTCTGTTCCCGAAGGCCTAATTGTTAGGATCCCTTCTGGTTCTAATTCGTATTGTAAAACATCGGATTTTGGTACTATCTTAAAAAATTCTTTATCTTCTTGGTTGTTTATGGTTTGATTTTGATAATCATAAACTTTTACAATCTTTCTTTCGCCTAATTCTTTTCCAATAAGATCGCTAGAACGTAGTCGAGAAATGATTTCCTTCATTCTTTGGAGTCCATCAAGGCCCTTCATTGTAATGGATTTAAGATCTTCTAAATAAAAACCATATTTTAAATAGATTTCATTTAGATAATCAAGTAAGTTGCCTTTTTCTTTTGCGATTGTACACAACAATAATGACGAAGAAAGAGAATCTTTGTCTCGAACAAAATCTATTGGTAAATATCCATACGATTCTTCGCCTCCAAATAGATAGATATCTTTTTTAGAATTGTAGATATCTTTACTTTCTTCGATCCAACGCATTTGTTCTGCAATATATTTAAATCCTGTTAAAACATCGCGTATAAAAACACGATTTTTTCTTGCTATTTCTCTTTGTAGGTTTGTTGTTACGATGGTTTTAAAAACAAAATAGCGTTTGTTTGTATCTTTGGGAAGATTTTCGCACAAATATGCTAATAGAATGCTTCCAGTTTGATTGCCATTTATAAGTACGTATTCGCCATTGTGGTTTTTTATACCTGCACCCATTCTATCTGCATCGGGATCTGTTGCAATAAATAAATCTGCTCCAACCTTTTTTGCTAATTCTTTACACATTTCGAGGGCTTCGGGCTCTTCTGGATTGGGATAATCAACTGTTGGGAATTCGCCATTAGGTTCAAACTGTTCTTTTACTGGAATAACTTCGATGTCGTATTTTTCTAACAAACCAGGTAACCATTTTCCAGCTGTTCCATGTAAAGGCGAAAATACAACTTTTAATGGTTTGTTGATTTTTTTTGCGAAAAATACATGATCAAATTCCTTGTAATAAGAGGATTTAATGTTTTCTCCGATGTATTCTACATTTTTTTTAAAGATAGGATCATTTTTATTTATAAAAGGAATGTTCCAATCGTGAATTTGATCGATTTCTTGTTCTATTGCTTTTTGTACATCCCCAACAATTTGAGAACCATCTTCTTGGTATACCTTATATCCATTATATTCAGGAGGATTATGACTTGCAGTTAACACAATTCCTCCTTGTGCTTTTAATTTTCGTATTGCATAAGATAATATTGGAGTAGGGGTAACTTGATCGAATAAATAAACTTTGATATTTTTACCTGCTAATATTCCAGCTGTAATTTCTGCAAAATCTTCGCTTCTTCTTCTAGAATCATAAGCGATTACAACCGAAGGACTTTTGTATTTTTTTAATAAATAATGAGCAAATCCTAAGGTAGTCTTTCCCACGGTATATTCATTCATTCTACCTGAGCCATTTCCAATTACACCACGAAGTCCACCCGTACCAAATTTAAGCTCTGTCATATATGCAAAAACATCTTCCGAACGATCTCCATTTATATAACGATTATATATCTTTGCTGCTTCTTCGCGAATTTCTAGGGGAAAATAAGGGCTACACCAATCTAAGATTCTTTTTTTTATGATTGCATCTTCCATAACAACAATAATTTATAATGAAATTATAAAATCAAGTGAAAAATTTTGTATATGTAAGATTTAATTTTATTTGTAAATTAAAATATATTTAATACCACAGAGAATCAAAAAAAGTTGATCCCTGTGGAGAAATATTATACAAATATTATTAAATTTATTTAGTTTTTGAATCTCGCTATACAAAATTTATTATGATTAAAATCACCGTTTGAATCACACTCACCACTTAACAATATTTTGCCATCTTGTTGAATTGCTATTGAACGGCCAAATTCATTTCCTAAAACAAAATCTGCTATAATTTTACCATTCGAACCAAAAGTATAATCTGGTCTATTGTCCCATAATCTTATAAAACAAAATCTATAATAACCAATACCATTCCCACAATGACCACCTAAAAGAATTTTTCCATCACTTTGAATTTTTAAAGAATAAGCAAAATCATTACCATTGTCAATATTATAAATAACTTTACTTAAAACACCAAATAGTTGATCATCTAAAAAGCCATTTACCTTCAAACTTGCCATACAAAATTTATAACTATCTTGATCAAAACAATAACCACCTAATCTGATTCTTTCAGAAATTTCGATTTCCATAGAAGTAGCATAATCATCACCAGAAGCAATATCTATAATGTTTTTTCTATTTGTACCAAAAGTAGTGTCAAGACTTCCATCAATGTTTAACCTTGCTACACAAAATTTAAAAGAAGTACCATCGGAACAAGAGCCAGTTACTACTATTTTGTTGGATTGAAATTTAATTGCAGTAACATAATCATCGCCAGAGCCAATATCTATGATAGTTTTTCCATTTGTACCAAAAGTAGTATAGAGTGCTCCATTATAGTATAATTTTGATACACAAAATTTTCTACTGTTTGCATCATTACAAGTATATGCAACAAGAAAATAATCACCATATGATGGTAAAATGGAGTATCTACTTATTAGAGCATCATCAGGATAAGAAATTGGATCTAATGTAACTACACCCGATGAGCCAAAATTTTTATCCAAAGAGCCATCGTAATTCAATTTTATTATACAAAATCTTCCATTACAATAACCACTCATAAGAATTGGTTTATAATAATTTGATAAAGACCTATCAAATTCAATAGAATATGCTGCATAAAAATTATCCCCTATATTCCTGAATAAATTTATATGAACTTTGCCAGAATTACCAAAAGTTGTATCTAATGAACCATCAGGGTTAAATTTTGCTACACAAAAATTTGTATTTCTACCATCAAAACAATGTCCAGCTACTAAAATTTTTCCATAAGAATCAACAATCATGCTATTTACTTTAGAATAACCAGAGGACATATCTTGTACAACAAAACCTTTTGAATTAAAAGCAAGATCTAAATTACTATTCGCAGGATTGGTTCCGGCATTATTTGTATTGTTGAAATTACTATTATCAGAAGTATTGTTTACTAGTGGCAAAATTAGGTACGAATCACTTTTTTTACTACAAAAGATAAAATTTAAAGAAAAAATAAATAAAATTAGTGAAATTTGGAATAATTTATTTAAAAGTCGATTAAACATATCATCCTCCCTTCTTTATATTTTAATATTTTATTATATTGTTATCTTATGACATATTTTATAAATAATTGATTTTTTTATTGATTTTGACTTGATTGAATCGGCTTTATAAAATATTTTCATTAAACCAAAAGCTATTTAAATGAAAATTTTTTATAATTTCAAATCCATTTATAATATCCTTAGT
>Ga0197142_1004973_pt1 | contig 10582 bp, 9 predicted proteins | sample GBS60_MetaG_FD_148614 | JGI IMG/M metagenome (GOLD analysis project Ga0197142, IMG submission 148614) | Sediment microbial communities from Great Boiling Springs, Gerlach, Nevada, United States - GBS 60_MetaG | ecosystem: Environmental > Aquatic > Thermal springs > Hot (42-90C) > Sediment...
GCGCAAGTCAACTAAGGAACCGCCGTATACCGGACGGTACGTACGGTGGTGTGAGAGGACGCTGGGTAAATTACCTAATTACCCAGCTCCTACTCGATTATTTATCACGTTCTTCAGTTATCATACTTTAACCAATCAATAATCTCTTGCACATAACCGAAAGCCAGAGCAACGACCGTATCAGCGCCACCGTAGTAAATGGCAAGACGTCCTGTATCCCCATCAACAAGAGAGGCAACAGGAAATACAACATTTGGAACATCTCCAACACATTCGTAAAGTGTTTGTGGTGAGAGTAAATACGATTTCGAGCGTTTAATAACCTTCCATGGGTTATCGAGGTCTAACAGAGCTGCACCAAAACTGTAGACATATCCATTGCAGGATAACAACACACCGTGGTAGAAGAGTAGCCATCCTTCGCTGGTTTCTATAGGAACAGGACCAGCACCGATTTTCAGTGATTGCCAAGGTGTGTACCCTGCGCCCATAACGAATCTATGAACTCCCCAGTGAATCATATCAGGACTTTCACTATAGAAAATATCACCAAATGGTGTATGACCATTATCCGATGGCCTGCTTAACATGGCGTATTTACCGTTGATTTTTCTTGGGAAGAGCACCCCATTTCTATTAAATGGTAAGAAAGCGTTTTCTACCTGATAGAATTTTTCAAAATCGTATGTATATCCAACCCCTATGGTAGGTCCATGGTATCCGTTACACCAAGTTATCCAATATCTATCTTCGATGAAAACTACACGTGGGTCGTATTTGTATTCACTTTCTACTGGTTCGCGGGTTTCTTGGATGAATTCTATTGGTCTATCATCTATCATCCAGTTGATTCCATCTTTACTAAACCCTCTTCGTATATTCATTCTTCTTTGTGTATCGTCTACTCTAAACACACCTGCAAATCCATCTTTGAACGGAACAACCGCACTGTTGAATATACTATTTGCGTCTTTTGCTTGGTTTCTTTTGATTATCGGATTTTGAGAATATCTCCATAATATGTCCGAACTACCATCTGGTCTTTCTTCCCACGGCAAATTTGAAAGACTTTGCGTATAAATTTTCATTTCATCATCCCTCCGTTATCTCAAATTCAGAATATTTTATCTACCCACTACAGCTGTTGCCAGAGGTTCTATCCAGCTCTCTGACCACCTATCGTAGATACCAAATCCAGCACAGAATTCCCAGTACGCATAAGAAAATTTAAATTCCTCAGCCATCTTTCGAACAGTTTCAGTCCACTTAACCCTCGAATCCATATCCGCTTTTGAATAAGCACCAAATTCACCAAGATAAATCGGTACATTCTTCTCTTTTGCCCAATCGCTAACATATTTGAAATGGTTTCTGATTTGGTTCACTTCCCATTCTTCACCATTCCACTTTACGCCGACAGGTAGAATCGGATTGACCCATTCTGCTCCTTGGTGTGTAAAACTGAAAGGTTCGTAATAATGGAAAGAGACGATTATCCGAGCATCGTTCACCAGCTTCAAACTTCTTATTGCACTGTAGTTTGCCCAGTTAGGGACGTCTATAATCACGATTCTATTCGGATTGCTTTCCCTTATTACTCTGAGAGCCTTTGGGTAAAGCTCATTCCACTTGTCAGCCGTTAAATTTTGAGCAGGCTCGTTGTAGATTTCGAAAAACAGGTTGTCCGGATATTCTTTGAAAAAGCTTGCAACCTGCTTCCATATATCAACAAGAACATTGCCGTAAACATCTGGTTCTTGATAAAGTTCTTCAAAGTGATGGCAGTTTATGATAACTGTCAAACCCAATTCCAAAGCTTTATCAACAACGTACTTGACTCTTTCGAGGAATTTATCATCAATCTTTTTGTCTTCTGTCAAATGTGCAGACCATCTTATTGGTATTCTAAGTGAATCAAATCCTCTATCTTTGATTATCTTAAAATACTCATCTTGTATTGTAACACCCCAAGCACCTTCAACTGGTGCTTCAAGCGCGTTCCCCATATTTATCCCCTTGCCAATCATTTCGTTGTACTCAAAAGCTGTTCTGATAGTCTGTGCTTTTTCACCTCTCTCATCTCCTTGTGTTTTCTGGCATTGAGTAGATAATGTTACTAATAATGTTATAAAAAGAAAGAATATTAAAAAGCATTTTAAGCATGTCCTCATCATATAATTCACCTCTCAGTGAATTTATAGACCTAAAATCAAATATTCTTTACAGACATTCGCTCCACGAGTTTGGTTGGCAAAACGACGTTTCTTGGAATTCTTGGTCCTGTGCCAAGGATTCTCTCGATTAGTAATTGGGCTGCTGTTTGTCCCATCTCCCATCTTGGTTGGTGTATTGTTGTAAGTGAGGGGTACAGGAATTCTGAGTATGGAGCATTGTCGAAACCTATTAATGAAACATCTTCAGGGATAGATAAACCAGCTTGTCTTAGAGCAGACATAGCACCAATTGCTGACCAATCGTTTATGGAGAAGACAGCAGAAAAGTTTTTACCGTACTTTTGAAGGTGGGTCATCACTCCTTTATAGCCATCTTCGGGATCATATCCTTCGTTTTCACTGAAGTAAACTTTAACATCCTTATGCCTATCCAGGAAACGTTTTATGCCTTTTTCTCTTTGAAATGCTGCTGGTGAGTAATGTGGTCCGCGTAAAAACAAAATATCTCTGTGTCCATTTTGATAAAGAAATTTCAATGCAGAAATTGCGCCAGTAACGTTATCAATATTCACAGAATCACACATTATTTCTTCTATATAATAATCGAGTGTTACAATAGCAACTCCACTTTTTATAAACGGTTCGATGTAATTTATTCCACCAAATAATTCGCAAAGAATTACACCATCGATTTTTCTTTTAAAATACTGATCGAGTACGTGCTTTTCTATCTCCGGCGTCATTTTCGGAACCGATACCATCACCTCAAAGCCGTTTTTACTCGCGTGGTCTTCTATAGCCATTGCAATTTCACTATAATGGTATCCTCGCAAATCTGGTAAGAGCACACCTATTGTGTATAACAACTCAGATGCCTTCCTAAGTGAAGGCATAGGCTTGTATCCTAAGTGTTTAATTGCCCGTACCACTTTCTTTCGAGTCTCTTCACTTACATTTTTACCACCGTTTAGCACCCTTGAAACGGTAGCTATCGAAACACCAGCTTCTCTTGCAACATCGAATATGTTGGGCATTTGAACACTCCCCTTTGAAATCTTTAAAAATTCATAAGCTCGTACGGATCGTACCCTTTAAAGTGCTCTATGCTCCTTGATTGTATTATCTCCTTAAAAATATACATAGACGGTCTTGGTATGTACACTTTCTTTTGAAAATCAGTAAACGCAAGCCCGAAACGTTTGCTGTATCCCTTTGCCCATTCATAGTTGTCAACTATTGACCAATGCAGGTATCCTCGGACATCTACTCCTTCGTTCATTGCCCTTTCGACAGCATAAAGATGTGAAATAATTACTTGTGAGCGGTATTTGTCTTTCTCGTCAGCTATACCGTTCTCTGTTACTATCAATGGCTTATTGTACCTTTCGTATATAGCCTTGAGCAAATAGTAGAGTCCTTCAGGATAAATTTCCCAACCAAATTCACTTGCAGGTCTACCTGAAAGTGCGAAACCACCTTCTGAACAAGCGTATCCATAACCTCTAACGGTATACCAGTTGAGCTCAAAGTCCTGGAACGATATGATATTAGGTAATTTATCGATCATTGCGCGAGTGTAGTAGTTAACGCCTATATAGTCGACTTTGTCCTTTACCTGATCTATATAATTCCAATTTGCAATCCACATTGCATTCTCAAAGATTTCATTATCTTTTGGTTTCACAGTGTCAAACCATGTAAACGAGTAAATAACTCCAACTGGTTTATCTGTATGCTTTTTAATAGCATCGTAAGCTAAATTATGAGCCTTAGCTTGGTTTTTAAGGCTCTTGATATACCATTCTGGATTGAAATAACTTGGTGGGAAACCTGCCATTATTTGGAAATATCCAAGTTGTGCTACAACATGTGGTTCGTTCATACTTGACCAATAGTCAACGATGTCACTGAATTTCCAAGCAATGTACTCTGCATATTTTGCAAACTCTCTTGGAGTATCGTCACTTACCCATCCCAATTTATCTGTCGGTTCACCTTTGCGAACAGCGAACGGATCATGGAGCCATAGAGGTAGTGTGAAATGATTTAGATTGATAAATACCTTTAGACCTTTTGCCTTCATATCTTCAATTATTTTTCTGTAATGTTCAACCGCTTCTTTGTTTGCAATCTTGTCCAATTTTTCGAGCATTCCTTCTCCAAAAGAAATCTCTTTTGTAGAAGTTGGGAATATTCTCGACCATTCGATACCAATTCTTAAAGTATCCATCCCAAAATCAACTGCAAGTTGGTGGATTTTTTCGTAGTTTCTCCAATACCACGCACCGTTTTCCGGTAAATCACCACTCACAATACCATTTAAAAGATTTTCAAGGTCTCTAACCCAAATAAACCAATCTGTCTGAGTATCAATTTCATTTGAATTGTCTGAGTTACCCATTTCAAACTGAAAACCAGACATCGAAGCACCAAAAATAAAAGACCTTGGAAACACAGTAACTCCTCCTCATTTAATATTTTAGTTTTCTACCTTCACACATGCAACGTAGTGGTCATTTTCTACTTCTATCATTTGAACATTTACACAATGCTTATCACCAAGTGGACATCTATCGTAAAACTTACAAAAACCTGGTGGGATAGTTCTTCCTTCGAGATTAACAGCAGACCTCTCCCACTTTTTGTGAGTAGTTGGTACAGATTCCAACAACATCTTTGTGTAGGGGTGAAGAGGATTGTTGAAAATCTTTTCTGTATCCCCGTGTTCCATTATAGCACCTCTGTAAAGGATAATAGTTTTATCACTTGTATAATAACCAAGGGACAAATCATGGGTGATAAATAGTACTGAAAGCCCCTTTTCCTTGAGTCGTATCAAAGTATTCAACACATCAATTCGAGTTGAGGCATCGAGCATACTGATTATTTCGTCGGCTACTAACAATTTTGTTTCCATTAGTAAAGCTCGTGAAATCAACAACCTTTGAAGTTGTCCTCCACTCAATTGATGAGGAAATTTACCGAGGATTTCTTTTGGATTGAGTCCTATGTAACTAATAACCTGCTCGATACGTTCTCGCCATTCACTTGGTTCGATTTTAGGATAAAATTCTTCCCGTACCATTTCAAACACTCGATCAATCTTGAAAATTGGATTGTACGAACTATACGGATCTTGAAAAACTCCTTGTACATGCCGATAGTATTCCTTTAAATTCTTGAATGAGGAGATGTCTATTCCGTTATAAATAATCTTCCCGTGCGTTGGTTTTATTAATCGTAAGATAAGTTTCCCTATAGTAGTTTTACCACTTCCACTTTCGCCTATAAGCGATACAATTTCGTTGTCAGCTATTTTGAACGTTACGTTGTCAACAGCGTAGAACTTTTCCCTTCCGAATGAACCAACAGAATAAGCTTTCGCCAACTCTAAGACTTCAAGCATTTGATTTCACCTTCCAGCAATATGCAACGTGCTCGTTCTCTATCGCTACCTTCGGTGGTTCCTCATCGCATTCATGCCCTCTTAAAGGACACCTTTCTTTAAAACGACATCCGGATGGTGGATTGAGTAATTGTGGTGGCTGACCGGGTATACCGGAAAGTAATTTCTCCCTATAACGTATCCCAACCTCTGGTAAAGAGTTCAAAAGCATCTTTGTGTAAGGATGTGACGGATTTTCTATCAGTTGCTGAGTTGTTCCGATTTCAGCAACCTTTCCTGCGTACATAACCATAATTCTATCGGCTATTTGATAAAGAACTGATAAATCGTGTGTAATGAATATTAGTGATTTGACTATACCATCATCTTTGAAACCTTTTATCATAAGACACACAGCTTTCTGTGATGACACATCAAGTGCCGAAGTTACCTCATCTGCAATTAATAAAGAGGGATTTAACAAAGTAGAGATAACCATTACTAAACGTTGTTTCATACCACCGGAGAGCTCAATAGGGTACATTTTTAAAACTCTTTCGCTCAAATTAACGTACTTTAACCTTTCCAATAGTCTATCGATAATACTTTCAGGTTCAATTCCTTTACTTAATAGAACCTCCCTAATGTACGTACCAATCTTTCTTGTTGGATTAAGTGCATCCATAGCGTATTGTGGGATTATGGCAAGTTTCTTGAATCTGAAGTCATTCATCTTTTCAAAATTGTCAATAGGTAGCTTTTCCCCAGCAAGTTCAACTGTGCCACCAAAGTAGTTTAGTGGAGGTTTAAGCAGAATAAGCCCGTTCCCAAGCGTAGACTTCCCACAACCGGACTCACCGGCAAGACCAAGTAACTCTCCATCTTTTACATCAAAGGTGACATCATCAACAGCTTTGACGTATCCCCTTAATGTCTTATAATACAATTTCAAATTATCAACTCTCAGCATTCATCATCACAACTCCCTCGAAAATCCGTTCTTTACATCTCTCTAAGCCTTGGATTGAAAACTTCATCGAGCCCTGTGTTCATAAAATACAATGCTCCAACAATCAATGTGATAACCAACCCGGGTGGTATTGCCCACCACCAAATACCAAGTTGTATTGCATTCCATAACACTGCATTTTGCAACATCAAACCTATTGATATGCCCTTCGTAGGACCAAGACCGATAAAATCCAATCCAACTGCTGCAAGTATTGCACCTCCGAATTGGAGTATGAAAACCATAAAGACATATGACATCATGTTGGGCATGATCTCGTAAAATATAATTTTCAAATGACTCCTTCCTGAGATACGAGCAAGATTTACATACTCCCTTGCTTTTAACGATAACGTTTGAGCCCTAACAGCCCGTGCTGTCCATGGCCAAGCTGTCAATCCAATTATGACACTTTGGATAAAAATACCTCTATAAGGCAAGTAAGAGGCAACAATAATTAAAAGAGCCAACGTTGGAATGACCAATAGTATATTTGTTATCATCATCAACAACTCATCGACCCATCCACCTTCGTATCCGGCGAAGAAACCCAACAACAAACCAATTAAAGTTGCTAATCCACCACCGAAAAACCCTATAAAAAACGAAGACCTCAACCCATGTACCAACTGTGTGAAGACATCTTGTCCAAATGTGGTTGTGCCAAGCCAGTATTCACTACCTGGGGCTTGATAACCAGGTCCGACATATTCCAATGGGTCTTTATACTTAGAGATGTAAGGACCAACCAGCGACAGCAGGAAAAAGAAGAGTACAATCGATAAACCTATTCTAAGTTTTCTATTTCTAAAAGCAAAGAACAATATTTCGCGCATTATATCTCACCACCATAGGAATATCTAACTCGCGGGTCTAAAACCATATAAACTAAATCAACAGTGAAATTTGCAATAAGCACACCAACGATAATGAACAAGAAACAACCTTGTATAAGAAAATAATCTTGATTCAAGATTGCCTGTGTTAGTATATAACCAATACCGGGATAAGAAAAGACAACTTCCGTTGTCACTTGCCCAGCGATAACCGTTCCAAGCTGTAAAGCAAGACCGGTAACTTGTGGAAGAATCGCATTTCTGAAAGCGTACTTTCTAACCAATTTTCTCTTTACTCCAAGAGTTTCGAGATATTTTACGTAGTTGTTTTCAAGCTCATAAATGACCATATTTCTCATTCCAATCGCCCAACCGCCGAGCTGGACTATGAAAAGCGAAAGGAAAGGCAAAATCCAATGCCTAAGAAAATCAAAGACAAAGAGCCATGACCAGTGAGGTCTCATAGCAAAGCTGTATGCGCCGGCAATAGGGAAAATCCTCAAAACAACACCAAAAAAGTAAGCAAGCAAGATACCGAGCCATAGATATGGTGCCCCCGTTATAAAGTACATCACAGGGAGCATGATAGAATCCAAACGTTTCCTACGTGCAGCAACGGCACCCAGAGTATTTCCCACAAACCAGCTTGCCAGAATAGAAGGTATAAGTATTCCAAGAGAATACGGAACTGCGCTCTTAAGAACATCGAGAACAGGTTTCGGGTACAAATATATACTTATACCAAGATCTCCTTTGAAAAACGCTATCCAGAAGTTAACGTACTGCTTCCACATAGGCAGGTCAAGTCCGAAAGCCTTTGTTAAATAGCTATAAACAATTCTTGCTGATTCTGGAAGAGTTGCAAAGCGTGAAACAAGAACAAGGATTGGATTCCCAGGCATGAGCCTGGGAATCAACCAATCAATAGTAACAGCGAATATAAACGTAAGGATATAAACGAGGATTTTTGTTCTCAAATACTTTTTCATCTATTACACCTCATCATAAACGAATAAATTTCTCTATTTATTTGTAATTCCAATTAGCATAAGCACTCCACCTGTTTGCCATCTGCCACCCCAAGTTACTGGATAAGCATACGGAGCTTTCTCACCTGGCCAATTTTTCCACACTTGTGTACTTGCCTGGAACCACATACCGTTGTACCAAAGTGGTATTGCCGGCATGTCTTTCAAGAAAATCTCAGCAATCTGTTCTACAACTTTCTTATTTGCTGCAACATCGTCCATTGGTGTTATATTAAGTTGTGTTACCAATTCAAACAATTTTGGATTATTGTATCTTCCAAAATTACCACTGTACATATATTCAGCTAAATTGGAGTTAAACACCCAGTTGAATAAAGTCCATGGTGAAACACTCATCTGTGAGTTGAAGTTATTAATAGCCATGTCAAACTTTCCGCTTGTCAAATCTTCCCAGTACTTACTGTAATCCGGGAACTGAGCCTCAGCATTAATACCTACAGCTCTAAGTTGCGATGCTATGAGCTTAATCGACTCCATCCAGTCTGTCCAACCAAATGGGACAATGATTGAGACTTTAAACCTGCTACCATCTGGTGCTTCCCTGTATCCATCTCTATTTATATCTTTGTATCCTGCTTTATCAAGCAACTCCTTGGCAGTCTTTGGATCATATTTGAATCCGAATTGTTTCACAGCATTATCTGGATAGTATTTCATCCATCCCTTGATTGGTAAGAAGCCAACGGGGTTACTTGGTAGGACTTGCCCTTCAAAAACAGTCCTTGCAATTAAATTTGGATTAATTGCAAAAGCAATCGCTCTTCTAAGATTTGGATCGTTCAAAGGCTTTTTCGTAGTGTTGATGAACAAGAAAGCAGTATTGTCAGAGAGCATGTATGGTTCTTTTGCAAACCATGTATGAATGTCGGAGTAGTTTTTCTTGAGAGTTGGAACACCTGGTAGGAAGAAGTTTGAAATATCGAGTTCACCTTTCATTATCATTCCAAGCGCCACGTTGTTACTTAGGACTCTTAAATAAACAACTCTTTTTGGCTTTGGTTGTCCGAATACTTTGTTACCCCACCAGTTGTCATTTCTGAGGTAAACCATTCTGTCATCGGAATATGTTTCAGGTAGGTACGCTCCTGTCCCAATGGGTTTCTCATTTGCACCGGACAAAACTTCATCTTTACTTCTCTTTGACCATATGTGTTGTGGAATTATTGGCAATTGGTAAAGTTGATAGTTCCATTCGTGATGTCTTGGTGTAGTGAATGTAAAGACAACTGTAAAATCGTCTGGTGTATCAACTTTGGCAATCCAATTCCATAGATAGCTATACGAAATCTCTGGAATTTGTTTTGCTAAATCGAGCGTAAACTTTACATCTTTTGATGTAAAAGATGTCCCATCGTGCCATGTAATTCCTCTTCTCAACTTAACTTCAAACGTGTTCTTAGATGTCCATCTTCCGCTCTCAGCGAGCCAAGGGATCAACTCGTCCTTGAGTGGATCATAGCCATAAAGAGTCTCATAGATAAGCCCGACAGTCCCTGTTACGGCGTTCCAAGGCGTAATCGGGTTCCAGTTCGATGGTGGAGACCACATCCCGCCGCCGGCATAGAGCGTTTCATCTCGTTTGTAAACGACATCCGCAAATAAAACCGAGGTAAATAACACAAAGATCAAAACCATCATGAAAATCTTTTTCATACCGACCCCTCCTTCGGAAGTGTAATGCCCAAAAGGGCGAAGCACTATTTTCTTATTACTTTAAGTATTTTATTGTTGTAAATATTTACAACAATAATATGGATTTTCATTTAAAGAAACAGATTTTTTTCAATCGTTGAGTATTATTTCCATAAGTATATGTTTTTGAAAATATTCACAGAATTTCTTAACGTTAAATAATTTAAAAATATCATGAAAAAACGTTGCATAATTTGGAATATATAGTGTTATAATATAAAAGTGTATAGGTGTCGTTCGTTGTTAATAGTAACTTTCTTAAAAACAATTACTCAGATACTGTTAACTTGTAGTGATGGAAGTAGCTAACTGAGAAATGACATTATCGATGTTGCTCTTGTTGGTTTTCCAAAGATTCTTCACTACACAAAAACCATGAATATATAAATCAAGATTTTTCAACTTCTTCAGACCTCGCTTAAGTCGGAAAAAGTCTT
>Ga0197142_1004974_pt1 | contig 10582 bp, 5 predicted proteins | sample GBS60_MetaG_FD_148614 | JGI IMG/M metagenome (GOLD analysis project Ga0197142, IMG submission 148614) | Sediment microbial communities from Great Boiling Springs, Gerlach, Nevada, United States - GBS 60_MetaG | ecosystem: Environmental > Aquatic > Thermal springs > Hot (42-90C) > Sediment...
GTTCGGCGGCCAACCGGGATCGGGCCAAATCTAGCTTCGCCTCCCAAGAAACTCTTTCCGCCCCCTGGGCCCGCGACAGGGCCTTCTCTAACGTTTCCACCTGGGCGGCATACTGGGCAGCCGTTTCCCGCGAGGCGGCCAGCTTCCGCTCCGCCCACCGCTGCAAAGATTCCCCTTGAAAAACAATCTCCACAAACGGATACACCGCTCCGATATTGGCCCCCCAAAATACCCCTACCCCCACCGCACAAACCACCGAAAAGAAAAACGTCCACCGATACCGAAGCGAAAGCCGAATCACCCGGACAAAATTCCTCATGGATGCTTTCCTTATGTTTTCCTTATCCCGGCTGCCGTCCTCCTCGTGTGCTCAAAACCACACAAAAACTCTTGCCTCGGGAATCCTTCTCTCCCGGAGCCTTCTACATGGACTTTTGGGATGGCTCAGCTAGGCAGGTTTGTTTTTTAAGAGGCTTCCTTGTACCAGATTTCCGGCAGTTCACCAAGGCCGAACAAGCCTTTACGGAAGCCTATGCTTTTCAAGGTATCCTCCGGGAAAAAGAGTTGGGCGGGCTTCTAAAATTCCAGCGGACTTTTCCTCTCTTTCGGAGAGTTTTAGGACATGAGATAATTTGCGCAATATAGGAAGAATAGGAAAAACCTAAACTAGATTTGACATCTTATCCAAACGATGTGTTTTGTGTATATTAACAAAATAAGGCCTCCGATCCCCCAGCCCCCCTAACCCCTTCTTGGAAAAATCGGCCAAAGGATTATCCTAAACCCCATCAACTCCCATTTGCCCCAACCATCTTCCTTCTTTGTACCACTTGAGCCGACTGAAGCGGAACGATGTGTCATTCCTCCGCAGGCAGGAATCCAGGTTTTCCCACGAGAGCGGGAACCCAGGCTGCAGCGTGCCGCCAAAATCCCCCTCACCCGGCTTCGCTTCGCTCTCACCCGGCTTCGCTTCGCTCTCAGACGGCCTCTCCAGCCGGGACAGAAGCGGACACTCTAGATTCCCGCCTTCGCGGGAATGACAACCAATGACAACCAACGTGTCTCCGCTACCTGGGGAGAGACGAGTTGCTACATTCGGCTAAAGTGTTAGAGGAATTCTTTTTTTCGTAACTTTTTAGCCAAATGAACCAACTTGCCTCTCCCCTGGCGGGAGAGGCCGGCCAGCCGTTCAGACTGGCCGGGTGGGGGGATTCGGACGGCAAAAGGCGTCTGGATTCCTGCTTACGCAGGAATGACACATCGCCTTTCATTGGGCTAAAATGTTACTTTTTTTCTTTTTCTAAGGAGCCTGTCATGACGGAGTCCAGATCGGCAATTCTGGCCCGGTTTCGGCAAAAGATTGCCGAGGGAAAACCCATTATCGGCGGCGGGGCTGGTACGGGCATCTCCGCCAAGTTTGAAGAAGCCGGCGGCATTGACCTGATCGTGATTTACAATTCCGGCCGATTCCGGATGGCCGGGCATGGTTCGCTGGCCGGGCTGCTGCCGTTCGGCGATGCCAACGCCATTGTCTTGGAAATGGCCCGGGAGGTGCTGCCGGTGGTCCAACACACGCCGGTCTTGGCCGGTGTGTGCGGGACCGATCCGTTCCGGCGGATGGAACAGTTCCTCCAGGAGATTCAGGCGATCGGTTTTGCTGGGGTGCAAAATTTTCCAACCGTCGGCCTCATCGACGGCCTGTTCCGGGTGAACCTGGAGGAGACGAATTTCGGCTACTATCGGGAGGTAGAGATGATTCGTCTGGCCCATGAATTGGACCTCTTGACCACCCCGTATGTATTCACTCCGGAAGAAGCCGAGGCGATGACCCGTGCGGGGGCCGACATCCTGGTCGCCCACATGGGGCTAACCACCTCCGGCTCCATCGGCGCCAAGACGGCCAAGACCTTGGATGAATGTGTACACTTAATTAACCAGATTGCTGCGGCGGCCAAAGCCGTCCGGGAGGATGTGCTGCTCTTGTGCCACGGCGGCCCCATTGCCGAGCCGGAAGACGCGGAATATATCCTCCAGCATTGCCCGGTGGTGGATGGCTTTTACGGCGCAAGCTCCATGGAGCGCCTGCCTACCGAACGGGCCATCCGTGAACAAACCCAGCGCTTCTGCCAAATCCGTAAACGCCCGTTGGCATAACCCGCCTTGTAGGGTATCCTGAAATAGACCCGCCGTAGGGCCTTCCGATTGGGACTCCCCTTCCTTCCCCCGCCGGAACGAAGTCTGGCATTTCCGAAACATTTTAGCCGAATGGTGGGTTCCTTCCCTCTCCCCTTGCGGGAGCGGAGAAAATATCGCCCCTCCATTCGACTAAATAGTTACTCAGCCTGTACAGCAAAACCAGCAGAAAAACCAACGAGTCGTCCCAGTCGAACGGATTCGTCCGTAGAACTCAATTAACTCCTTACTCAAACTGTAAATGAAGCCGCCTAACCCTGGAGAAAACCAAGGGAAAACGTCCGGTTCGGCCCCCCGGAAACCGAAGGAATCTATCCACCCAGAAAGCGAAATAACGTCCTTCCCTTGCAACAAGTTATGGCAAAAAAACCGGCGCTGTCGTTTACAGTTTGAGATATTTAGTAGGCGATCGTGGTTCGGACCGTCTAGCCCAGAACAACCCCCGGGATTTCTTCCCGCAGCAGGAAAGCTACAATAAAAGTAACTATTTAGCCGTATGAAGTAAGTCTTGGGTTTTCTTGCCATCACTTATGGAATGCTCATTCCGTAGGACTTTTGCTAGCAATACTGGCACCCCAAGGAGAGCCAAAAACCTCACTGGTTTATTGAGAAAGGGTGACGGCAGATTTACTACACTCGGCTAAATAGTTCCCAATAAAAGAAAAGAGTAGGGATTTCTCTTTTCCTGAGCGAGGTGCGGGCAGGCATGAAGATTTCTATTCGATTGGCTTCTTTATTAGAACCTGTGCGGAATCGGCGAGGCCTGATAGCAGAGATTGAAAAATACACCGGCATCGAACGGCATACCATCACCGGACTCCTGAACAATACGGTAAAATATGTTTCTCTGGATGCTTTGGCCAAAATCAGCGATTATCTGATTGCGGTGCACGGGGTGGATCCGGCCATTTTACCGGGGGCCTTGCTGGGCCGAGACCCAGAACACTTCTGGGAGATGCTAAGTTCTTGTGGACAGATAGAATTTTGTATCGGCGCCCGGGTATCGTCCGATTGGCCGGGGGCTGAATACGTTATGTCCACGGATTCCCGGCTTCAGGGGATGCTGCTGTCGAAACTTTCGCAGTGGGAAATTCAGCAGATGCACGCCGCCGTCCCACCCCCAGAACACGCGCCCGCACAAAACGAACCGGGCAAGCCCACCGGCGTTGCTACACGTCTGGGCCGAGCAGAACCGGACAGCCAAGGCGCAGCAGCCCGATTCCGACGTCAACATCCCCGCTTCCATTTGATCACCGCCCCCGATCGCCATATTCGGCCGGATAACCCAGGGCCCCAGTGGGCCGAGATTCTCGCCCGCGCACGTGCCGTCTTTGAAAACGGCCCAGAAGTCGCCTCCGCTGCCGCGCCGTTGCCCTGGCATCCGCCAGCCGGTCAAGGCCGTGCCTTGGTGGCCCTGGGCAGCGTGAAGGTCAATCCGGTAGTGGAATTGATCTTGGCCTATGCGTTTCGGGCCGAACCGTTCGCCAGTTTGGACCACCTACCGAAAGCCTCCCAGCGGCCTTGTCCGCTGCTGTTCCGTTATCGGGACGATGATCCCCAGCCGCCTTCCTTCTGCGGAGGAGTCCAAATTGCCGCTGACACCCCCGCCCCCTGGCCCGGAATTTATTATGAAGCAGAACCCGGACAATGGGCCTGTTGCCCCTGGGACCCACAGACGTGTGATGCGGCTTTTTTGATGTTCGCCATGTATCCGGCCCGGGGGCGGCTGGAAGTAGCCTGCGGCGGCTTCAGCAGCCGGGCCACCCATTGCCTAACCGATAAACTGGACGAAATCGTCTCCGCCTTAGGCGAACCTTTGTTCTCTACTCCTCAACTGACCCTCGGCATGTATGTCATCGAGTTCCGTTTCCCTTCCGAACAGTTCACCCCCCAAGCAGTCAAAGATCCCGAACCGGCCGAATACCGAGTGCTGCCCATCCCCCAGCAGGTGCTCAGCCTCCGATTGGCCCACTGGAAATAAGAGCCTCTCCGAGGAAATAAGAGCCTGTCCGAACAGCCCGGCAGGGTTGACCCCGAAAAGACTCAGGCAATGAGGAGTCCTGGCCTGCTCACACCGCCGATGCATGGCCTGCCGGCCGAGTGGAACCTGCAAGGCCTCAGGCAATGGATTTTCGGACACCCTCTACGCTCATCCCCAGCACACCCCCTGAGGTGGACTGTCTCCCCCGACCAGGTCAACGACGAGGGGTAGGAGCAACAACTCGGCTCGAACACCACAGAGTGTGGGAATTGGTCCCGGTGGGGCCAGGCACCATCGAAGCCCCGGCCCCAATGGGACAAACTCCTGTCCGTATCACTTTAGCTTGACTGTATCCACCGGGAGCAATTGCCTCAATCGGTGGAGTTCCCGCCAGTTTTTCCCCTAATATATGGTGGTGGGCGGATATGTGCTGGTGGGCGGATATATGGTGGTGGCTGGACCGGGTGGATACAGTCAAACTAGTGGATACAGTCAAATTAGCCGATTGAAGCAACCTGCCTCTCCGCCGACGGGAGAGGCAGACGCAGAGCGAACCCGGGCGAAAGGTGTCACTGCCGCGCAAGCGGGAATCCAGAAAGAACCACCCCACATGGCTGGATTTCCGCTTACGTGGGAATAAGTCTGGACTGCTGCTTTCGCAGGAATGACACACTCCTGCCCTTCATTCGACTAAAATGTTACTACTGTCCCGCAGCGGATACGACCGCATATGCCGAGAGGCTGGGGGCATTCTGAGAATCCAGATCCGTCTCGATCCGGATGGTATGGCTGACCTTGCCCCGCTCTTTGCCGGCAATAAAGGTAATCGGGATCACATGGACCGTTTTGGGCGTACTATCCGGTGGGAGGAGAATCTGAAAACAGTCGGCGTCGGCATGAACAGAAAGAATCCGGAAGGGCTTGCTGGCCCGGACAACCACCTGTTTGGTAATCCTCTGCCCCGGCGCCACCACGCCCAAGAACAGCGACGCCGGGCTTACCGTAATCCCGGAGCGAATCCGGCCTTCGACCAGCACCGGCAATTGGTTACTGACAGGATCATTGGTTACCAGAATCAGATGATCCTGATAATACCCGGTGGGCAACTGGCCTTCGCAGCGAACCGTCAATTGATACCGGACCTGCCCGCCGCCCCGGGCTGTCTCCACCAACTGGGTCTTCAAGGCCGGATGAGGTGTCCGCACCTCCAGAATCTGCCAATCGTTTCGGCCCGCATAATGAATGTCCAGTTTGCGTTCGACCGGACTGCCCGCTTCCAGTTCTCCCAGCTCCACACTAGGAGGCGAAACGACCACGTCGGAACGAATATACCCCCGAACCTGAAGCTGCACCTCCGCATAATACGGTTTGTCGAAGACCACCGTTAAGGTGGCACCTTTGCTTCCTATAAAAAGGTGCGTATTAAACGTGGCCACAATCGCCGAACTCTCGTACGTCTTCAGCCACTCTTTCTTGACCCGAGGCGTCGTACAGCCGCAGTTGGATCGGACCGAAGCAATATGGACATCTTCTATATACGGGTTGGTCAACACAAATTCGAATTCTGCCTTGGCCCCCCGGACCACTACGCCGAAATCGTGCTCCAGGGTCTGGAACATTTTCCTGGCCCATTCCTGCGCAGGGCTGGACGCCGGCGCCGCACATAACAGGCCGACTACCAGAAACAGTTTCCCTATATCTTTACCACGCATCAGGAACATCTCCGGGAAAGAGCAAACAGGCTGGTAACAAAGTAACACTTTAGCCGAATGATGCAATTCGCCTCTCCCCTTGTGGGAGAGGCCGGCTGAGTCGAAGGCTCAGCCGGGTGAGGGGGATTTCAGCGGCACAAGGCCACGGATTCCTGCTTCCGCAGGAATGACACATCTCGCCCTTCATTCGGCTAAATAGTTACGTAAAAAACACCGGCAGGATGCAATAGGCTGGGTAACAGTTTACCGGATACAAAACTCGATCCGGGTCACCTGCCGACAGGACCTTCTTGTTGGACGCCTCCTTGTCAACCGGGGACCTGTTTGTCGGACTGGAAGGCCCTGCTCCTCAGGTCCGAGGCTTATCGGGTCCGAGGCGAGTACGACCAGGCCCCACGACGAGTTCGTCTATTTCAATTTAGCTCACGTTTCCGACCGCTTGGTGCTCTCCTTCGGGTCTTCCCTTCCTTTCCCCGCAAAATCCACAAAGTCCCATAAAATTATCATACAAATGGGAGTAGTTGGGATTTTGTCAACTTCTGCTGGCCCGCAAAATTCACAAAGTTCCATAAAATTATCATACTCCTCCGAAAAGAAAAAGAGCATCTTCTTGGCTGGCTTGGGGGGGAAGGAGCCGGTTGCGTTGTGGTCTGCGAACCACTATTACTTGTGCTATATCTATATTGGCCCTCTACCTATTGTGGCCCAGAGATTGCATCGCAACCGGTTCGGGGGGAAGAGTTTAGCCGAACAAAGCAATCGCCTCCCTTTGGCGGGTTGTAACACTTTAGATTGACTGTATCTACCGGAGCTAATTACCACGTGGTGTTCGCACCGTCTGGTAGCCACTACATCTGGTAGGGGTCGGTTCCGGTAGATACAGTCAATTTAGTTTGACTGTCTCCCCCGGGCAGGCTTCTGCAACTTGTAGAGGGTAAAAATCGGCACGAACCCCACAGATTGGGGTAATTACGACCGCTGGATACAGTCAACTTGGCCGAAGGAAGCAACTCGCCGCTGCCCTGGCGGGAAAGGCCGGCTGAGAGGTGTCATTCCCGCGCAAGCGGGCATCCAGAACGTAGGAGGACTCCATGTTGCCTTGGTACCCGGGTGCTCCTCAGCAACACCGAAGCAGGCGCAAAGGAGCCCGAACTGCTGCTTACGCAGCAGTGACACATCGGGCATCTTCATTCGGCTAAAATGTTACGGTGGGTTAAACCCAGCGTGTCATTCCCGCCCAAGCGGCTGTCCAGGATTTACGCCTCTGCCCCGGCGGGGTGCTCTCAGCGAAGTAAAACCGGATGTGAGGGGTTCCGCTCCTACACGAGCGGGCCTTTGGCCGGCCAAGCCTGAAGCAGAGGTTCCCCGCCGGAGGTTGCATAGAGTGACTGTAATCTACCAGGCCCAATTACCACAATCTGTGGTATTCGAGCAATTTTAGTCCTTACAACGGGTAAGGCCTGGTTCTGGTAGATACTGTCAAAATAGGCAGTCGATGGCCCCTCCACTTTGTTGGCCTGGAAACACCTCAACCAGGGGGGTTCTACCTGCCAAGATTGGCAGACCAGCCGTCCGCCCTGGCCGGATTTCTCCCCACCCACTCCCGCAAGGGGGAGAAGGAACCACCCAGTCGGCCCGCCTGTTAGCGAAGTCGTAACCGTTCACGGGGTTGGAACCACTACTTATCGAGGTATCCGACGCACAGACCGCTCCATTTTGTATTGCAGACTCCATCGCCGGGGTGAGGGGAAACCAGCCAGCTTGCAAGTCCTTGGTGGGCAATAGGTTAGCCTCCGTGAACGGTTACGCGAAGTCTTTAGATTTCGTCCAGGCCCCAGCCTTGGCGATATTCTCGGCTCAGGTATTGGTTGGCCTGTTGGTTATTGGTGATCTTGAAGGCGACCGGGTCCCACTCGATCCGGCCTTGGACCTTCAGGGCGATATTGCCCAGCAGATAGGCTTCCGTAAACGGGCCGGAGTAGCTGAAGTTGCAGCCGGGCTGTTTGCCGGTCTGGATGCCCCGGATCCAATCGACCCAAACGTTTTCCCGATCCCATTCGCCCGGGGCCAGTTGGGGCAGTTGGTAGGCTTCTGCTTTGCCGTCCCGGAAAGGTCCCCGGTTAGGCGGATAGGTGTTTTTCGTGCCGACGAAGACCGGGCCGAGTCCGCCGCCCAGCTCCTGTGGGATTTGTTTGCCGCCGTCGTACCAGAAGACTTTCACCGGCGGCCGGTTGCACCGAGCCGGGAAATCAAACCGCAAAATGCTCCACTCAGGAAACATTTCCGTCGTCATGCCGGAGGTTTCTACGATCTCCACGCTGGTGGGCTGATCCAACTCCAGAGCAAAGAAGATGATGTTCATCACATGGGGGGCAATATCGCCCAGGGCACCGGTGCCGAAATCCCACCAGCCACGCCAAACAAACGGATGATAAACAAACTCATGCCGGAAGGAGCGGAGTTTGCGGGCGGGATGGTCCTTCGGCCAACGGGCCACATAGGGCCGCATCGGCGCCGGTCCGATCCAAAGGTCCCAGTTCAAGTTTTTCGGCACCGGATCTTCTCCCGGAGGCCGATCTGCTCCTTGGAGCCAGATGGGCCGATCCGTACCGACATGTACTTCTGTTACCTCTCCCAGGCCGCCCGATTGGATCAACTTCCGAAGCCGAAGCATTTCCGGATTGCTTTGGGTCTGGGTGCCCATTTGGGTGATGAGTTTTTTCTCTTCGGCCAACTGACGCATCCGACGGGCTTCCAGCACATTGTGCGTCAGCGGCTTTTGGCAAAAGCAGTGCATACCCCGCCGCATGGCCGCCATGCTGATCGGCGCATGGGTATGGTCCGGAGTGGCGACCGCCACGCCGTCCAATTTGGCTTCGTCGAGCATTTTGCGGAAATCGGTGTACAGTTTGGCATTGGGATGATTGCGTGCCCAGGAGTTCAGTCGGCCTTCATCGACTTCGCACAAGGCCGCAATCACCGCCCCAGAGTTTGCCAACTGCTTGGCGTCATGGGTGCCCACCCCAGCGCCGATAGCTCCGACGGCCACTTTCTCGTTGGCCGCATAGGCCCGCAGGCTGGCCGGTCGAATCAGGGTACAAAAGCCCATCCCCCCAGCCGCTTGCAGCACACGACGACGTGAAATCCAACCTGGCATACATAGCCTCCTTTGCAAAAAGAAGCAGAAAGGAAGGAAAATGGAATGGGAAGGAAAACCGAACGTATCTCGGTACCAGGTGGGAAATGGAGAGACATTTGTTCCCTCTATGTTCACTCTTCGGAGGGTTTCCTCTATAGAGGAATTGGGGTTTTCATTTTCGGCTGCCGGGTACCGAACGCCACCCGTTTTGCCGGATATTTAGCCTTCAGCAGCAGGGAGGGACATGCCCGAAATTCACGCGGAGCACGAAGGTGGTGTTTTCGTAAGGATTTTTGGCAGACAAATCCAGAGGGAACTTCTTGAGGGTCCCGGAAGGTATTTTCTTCCTACTATTATAACTGATTTCTCTCTAGAGGAGATGACGCCGGCGGACGGAGAGGCTGCTAGCGAAATTGCGTTTGCCCAGAGGGCCGGCCAACGTGTGAGCCGTGCTATGTCTGGCGCAGAGTTCGGGGGCGAAACTGCGTTTGACCGAGATGGACGGCCAACGGGCGGCCCGTCTAGAATCCCGACAGCCTGCCCAACCTTGCCCCCCGAATCAAACGCTGTCTTGGGAAGGCAAACCTCCTTGGAAACGATCGACTCCGCCTCGGCGGCAAGGTCTTCCAAGCTACAGCGAAGGCTTGACCGTTCCCAGCAGGCTGAGTTAAACTGCCGCCGTAGGTTGCTAAATCGATCCACATCATTGCGAAAGTGGTCCAAGGGGGCGGAATACCTTCGTTTGGGGGTTCCCTGTAGTCCAACCACTTTCGGCATTTTAGGATAAAGGTAACATTTTAGCCGAATGGTAACACTTGACCCGAATGAAGTGAAGTTAATGTGTCATTCCTGCGCAAACAGCAGTCCAGGCTTGTGCCCGCGCAAGCGGGAACCCAGGTAATATGGAATTCTCCTTCGTTCTGGATTCCCGCTTTCGCGGGAATGACACTACAGCCCGCCTCACCCGGCCTGGCCTTTGGCCAGGCCGGCCTCTCGACAGCCAGGGGAGAGGCGCTTTGGTTCAGCCGGCTAACTTGACTATATCCACCGGGAGCGAATGCCCCAATCTATGGAGTTCCAGCCAGTTTTAGCTCCTATATATGGTGGTGTCTGGCCGGGTGGATACAGTCAAACTAGTAACATTTTAGCGGAATGAAACAATCGCCTTTCCCCCGGCCGTCGAGAGGCCGGCGGTAGCTTCGGTACCGCCGGGTGAGGGGGATTTCGGTGGCATAAGGAGCCTGGACTGCTGCTTACGCAGCAGTGACACATTGCCCCCCTGCATTCGGCTACAATGTTACCTTTTCTTTAACAGTAGGGTGCTAGGGCGTTTGGGGTTTGAAGCAGGTTTTTCCAAAACGGTAACATTTTAGCCGAATGAAGTTATTCGCCTCTCCCTCGGTGGGAGAGGCCGGCCAGCCGTTCAGGCTGGCCGGGTGAGGGAGTCATGCCCGCGAAAGCGGGAATCAAGAACGTCAAAAGAAGGGGGCCAGGTTGTCTGGATTCCTGCTTGCGCAGGAATGACACATAGCTCTCTGCATTCGGCTAAAGTGTTAC
>Ga0197142_1004975_pt1 | contig 10580 bp, 10 predicted proteins | sample GBS60_MetaG_FD_148614 | JGI IMG/M metagenome (GOLD analysis project Ga0197142, IMG submission 148614) | Sediment microbial communities from Great Boiling Springs, Gerlach, Nevada, United States - GBS 60_MetaG | ecosystem: Environmental > Aquatic > Thermal springs > Hot (42-90C) > Sediment...
CGAGAGCGCTCCCGAGCTGCTTTTCGCCTGCAGGATGTGATTATTACCCCAGTTCCCCCCATCCGACCGCACGCCCACGAGGAAGAAAACGGTATCGCCATACAGAATAAGGCTACGGCCGTAGGTTTGAAAAGATAAGGATAAGTCGCTCTTCCCAATACCGGCGGCATCAGTGATAGCAAAAGCGTTTCCCGTATGCAAGCGAAGGATAAAGCCGTAAGCAGGCTCCTGAGATCCCCTAATAGGAAAGGCAGCATCCATCTCTGAGGAGGAGAAACTTCCTGACGGGCTCTGAGAGGTATTTGGTCGGCGGCAGGTGCCCGACACATACACGACCCCCGGCCGCCGCACCAGACTCCAGAAACCCAGACTCAAACCCGGATCACTCTCGTTATTTGTCCAGTAAACAGGCACACATCTCACCCCATTACCGCTCCTTGTAATCTGCCACACCTGTCCTGCTGAGGCAGCATGATGAAGCTGATAAGAGAAGGTAGACTGCCAGTTCAGCGTAGAGGAACCGCTACCGCTCCAGACATTTACATTGAGTAGGCTGTTATTTACCGAGATGGTCCCGGAAGTGGGACGGCTCCGGCAACCTCCTCCGTTAGGCAATTCGACGGCTATCCACAATGTGTCCTGGTTTTCCGACACCGCAAAGTCCTGAAACCGAATGGCATAGCTCTCAGCAGGGTCAACATAAGCCAGATAGGCGATTTTTAGCTCTCCGGTTACCCGATCATAGCCTGCTATGTAGGAGACGGCGACGGGGTTCCCGGAGAGATTCTCAAATATCTTTTTTGCCCCATCTGTGGAGGGCAGGTAGAGGGTGTCCATTGCTCTCACGCAGGTATTGCCCATGACCCATAGCGTATCGCCCACGAGCTTCACGCGGTGGAAAATCTGGGAATGCACCAGGGAGGAGATCACAGGGATATGATAGCCCTTACCTGAGTCCTGCTCGGCGTGCCAGTCCCATACTAACTGCGCCCGGAGGAGACTCACAGCAAGCCATATTACATAGAGCCGCATGAGAACAAAGTTAGCAAAAATTGTGCTCATTCGAGGTCCTGCGGTAGGATAGTTTTGCGTCCGCTTGTGAAGGAGCTTCCTTTTCCACTCAGCGGGCGAAATGGGGAAGGTGAGGATAATACGGCTGCGGAATGTTATACCGTTTGAAGTCATATACGCTCTTTTAGAGTGGCTATTTGTTTTTGCCTGGGTCCGGGGAACTCTGGCCTGGAGTGGTAGGAAAGTGGCGGCGGGCGGCGCACCTCTATCATCAACGCGCATTAGGATACTTTTCAACCCGGATTGGCATAAGTGTCTCGATAAGGCTCAGGCCCCCAGAAAACCAATAGCCATGCTATAAAGGGATGGCAGGCCGTTGAGTGGTATTATCCAACCTCCACCCCAAACCCTTCCCCCTCGTGAGAGGGAAGGGCTGGGTTGGGGGTTAAGAGAGCTTATAACTCAGTTTGGTATGAGAATTGAGCTACCCGAGAGAAGGTATTCGGGGAGTGCTAATCTGCGATAGATGCCCCCCCTCTAAAATCCCCTCCACAAAGCTTTTTGTAACCCAAAAGCAATCCTAAGTTAGCACTCCCGGTATTTGCAATCCGGAATGTGATGCGGAGGCGAATACGGGAGAGGGCTGGAAGGGTCAGTCTTCTGTTTCTTCCCGGGGGACGACTTCTATGGGGAGGGTGGCTTTGACTTCCCGGTGGAGGCGGATTTCCACTTCGTAGGTACCTAAGGTACGGGCGGGTACTGGAAAGTGCACCTGTCGCCGTTCGATTTTGATGCCTTTTTCGGCTAAGGCATCGACGATTTGCTGGGGGGTGATGGCGCCGAAGAGCTTACCATCTTTTCCTGCCAGAGCGGAGATGGTCAGAGAGAGCAACTGGATTTGGGTGGCTACCTGTTCGGCGGCGGCTTTTTCCTGGGCCAGCTTGTGAGCAATCTGGCGCAGGTGGGCCTCTAAATGTCTCTTCGCACCATCAGTCGCTATCTCAGCAATCCCTTTCGGGATGAGGTAGTTCCACGCATATCCGGGCCTGACCCGCACAATATCATACTTATTCCCCAGGTGCTCCACATCGGCTTTCAAAATCACCTCAATCGTCCGCGCAGCCATACTTCTTACTTAAGATTGTCCGTTACAAATGGTAATAAGGCCAGATGCCGGGCCCTTTTGATGGCACGAGCTAATTGCTTCTGATATTTCCAGCTGGTGCCCGTTACGCGGCGGGGCAAGATTTTTCCTTGCTCGTTAATGAAAGTGAGCAGAAAGTCGGGATCCTTGTAATCGATGTACTTAATCCCGCTTTTCTTGAAAAAGCAGAACTTCTTACGCTGCCTTGTCCCTGATAGGACAGCTAAGGCTGGATTAGAGGGGGCCGGCCCCAGGTCCTTATCTATACTCATACTTCAGATACAGATTGCTGGGCTTTGAGTTTTTCCTGGCGACGGCGATTATATTCAATAGCGTGCTTGTCTAACTTTACGATGAGATGACGCATGATGTACGGCCTGAGCTGGATATAACGCCGTAAAGCTTTTATGAACGATGCAGGTGCCTGAAATTCTGTGTACACATAGTAGCCCGATAACCTTTTCTGGATGGGATAGGCTAACCGTCGCAATCCCCACACTTCTTGATTGATGATTCTGGCGCCATTTTTCTGTAAAAATTCCTCAAACTCCTTGAGATTGGCTTCGTAGGCCTCTGGTGAGAGGTCCGGAGGCCATATCTGCGTGATTTCGTACTGGTTGATGGGGTCTAACCTTGGCATGACGGGGGCAAAGGTATAGAAAAAGTTTCTACACCGCGAAGGAAGTGCCACAGCCACAGGTCTGGCGGGCTACAGGGTTGCGAAAAACAAACCCTCTATCCGACAGACCCTCCGGATGGTCTATCTCCAAACCCTCTATAAGCGGAAGGTGAGAAGGTGGAACCCATAATCTAATCCCTTCTATCTCGAATAGCTTATCCTCTACGGGCGGGTTTTTTACAATCTCTAATCGGTACGATAGGCCGGCACAGCCGCCTGCTTCTATCAGGATGCGTACCCCCCCCTGATTTTCTGCCTCTGCACTCAGCAGGCGCTGAAATGCCTTCACCGCACCGGGCGTGAGATGGATGGCCATAACTGCAAAAATAACGAAAGAGGCTGATATGTTGTTTTCAGGGCTTTACCAGCACAAAAGCTCCCCAGAAATAAGGTTGTATGCGCGCTTTGCGCATCTCTTTCTGGGCATTCCAGAAGGCCTCTGCGATAGGGAGGCGCACCGTCAGCCATTGCCGGTAAAAGGTTGTCATGAAATCCCGGGTTGCTTCGTCATCCACTTTCCACAGGCTCAAAAGCAGATTGCGTGCTCCGGCTATGAGAAAGGCCCGCTGAAGGCCATAAACGCCTTCTCCATTCTGTACTTCGCCGAGGCCGGTTTCGCAGGCGGAAAGGGCCACCAGCTCGGTATTTTCTAAGGACAGGGTAAGAAGTTCATAGGCGTTTAGAAGGCCGTCTTTTTCGGGGTCGGAGGAGCTTCCGCTTACCATCGTTCGGCCCGCATCCGCTAAAAGAAGCGCTGAACGGAAAAGGGGATTGGCGAGCGCACTGGTGCTTTGAATGCCTATCAGCGCCCCGATACGCTCATCATAGGGCAGGAAAACCCCATGGGTCGCTATGTGCAGTATGTAGGGTGATCGGGTTTCTCGGGCTTTCACTTCGGTTGCTTCCCGGCGAGTATAGGTGTAGGGCAAATATCCAGCCGACTGAAAGAGTTCCTTCAGGACCCTGGCCTCCTGGGCGGTGCCGGGGAGGTCTGGCACATAGGTACTATCCGGGGGCAGTTCGCCATTGAAGTCCGGGTCGGCCACAAGCCATGCTTTACGCCCTTCATAAAATTTGACAGGTTTGGGGGGCCTGGTAAGAGAGGCTAACCGAGAGTGATAGATAATCTGATATTTATCGACCAGATACCCACCCTCAGGTAAGGCTATGGTAGAAAGATTGATCTGGTGAAAGAGACCATCATTGGAGACGAGAAGAGTTTTCGTGTCAGGTGGAAGCCGTTCCCCGATAGGTGCCCAGTAAGCCCTGTACGAGGTAGTATCCCGCTCAAAGTTCAAAATGCTTTGCGTATAGCGGAAAAGGTAATAGTCCTCCATCTTTTTCCCATTGGGGAAAGGTATAACGATCGGTTTTTTGGTTTGTGGAGTGATGAGGATAGCGTAGTAGACAATAGAGTCGGTATTAGGCACTCGGGTTCTTATCCAGTCTACGGCGGCGGTACCTGCGCTGAGCCTGTAGCGAATATCTTTCCAGGAGGGCCGCGGCAAGCGTATATCCCCGACCATAGCGGTGAGCTGACGTTCAAGGGTATTCAGGCGGGCCTCTTCCTGAGCTAAGTTGACCCCGAACTCTGCCAGTTCCTGAGGGGTATAGGTGTAAAGCTTGGCTACATAGTCTTTCTGTTCCTGCCACTCCTGATAGATGCGAACGATAGCGGTATCGTTAGACTTCTCCAGGCGGCGGCGCAGCTGGGCGGTTTCACTCAAAATCAGGGCTTTTGTGGCTAAGTACACATTGTAGGCCTTTTCCTGGATGGCCGGTACGCCTGTGTAGAAGGCGTAAGCATAATACTTTTCTAAAATATTCCGGATCCGGGTCCAATAGCGGGTCTTATCTGACTCGCTCAGGCCAGCGAAAATCTTATCCACCTGATCCAGAATAAGTTCAGCCGCTTTTTCATAAGTTTTTTTAGTGGAGGAGAGGTCCCGGGCCGCCCAGTAATAGTCTGCCATTTCGCCTAAGTAAAAAGGATACTCCGGGTGCTTTTCGCCATAAAGGGCTTTCCAGAGGGTGATGAAGCGCTTATACTCATTCAGGGCCTTGAAGCTTTCGTCTTTGGCTTTATAGACACGGGCGCTAATGAGGTAAAGTCGGATACGCTCCGGGTTTCTGAGAGGGAGTTCGGCCTCTATGAGGATTCGGGCGGTTTGGAGGCGCTCCTCAGCTCTGGCGACCTGATTGAGGTAAAGGAGGAGGGGTATGGCGTCCATATTAAGCGAAGCATACTCTATGGGAGCGGTATTTTGGGCGTTATCGGCTTCGGTGAGGGCCTTTTCAAGATAGAAGCGCAGGGAGTCGGTAAGATTGCGGAAAAGGTTGTTCTGGGCGAGTTTCAGGTAGGTGCGTGCCAGAGCCAGGCTGGGCTTCCCGGCATAAAAGCGTTTCTGACTCTCCGCTGCGCTGGTGAGGTACCGATTCTGGTCCTCATAGCGGCCGAGCGCTTCCTCTACTGAAGCGGCCGCCAGCAGGGCATCTACATATCCGGCTGAACCCGCTCCCTGAACCTCCTGAGCCATACGCAGAGCTTCCCCTGCGGTTTCCTGCGCTTTCAGGTAGTTACCGGCCAGCAGATAAAAACTTACAAGGTCTACATAATAAGCCGCCACTTCCGGATCTTTTCGGCCACTTACCTTGTAGATGTTGGATATTTTTTGATAGATTTCTCTGGCTCGATTCAGGCGTCCCGTGCGCTGATAGAGCCTGGCCAATCGCAAAAGGCTATAGCTTTCTTCATTGATGGCTTCGTCTTTAGAGAGGCGACTGCGAAGGCGTACGGCATCTGAGTAATACCGTTCTGCCTCCTTATATTTTCCGCGAAAACTTTCTAAGTCCCCAAGAAGTTCATAAAGCGTGATTTTTTCCCGAATATAAAGGGCGGGCAGGTCTTCTATGGGTTGTCGGATGCGACTCAGGAGGGTGTCGGCGCGGGTTATTTGGGCGAGGCGCAGCTGGAGGTCGGCCAGGAGGAGGGCTGTGCGCAAATAGGGAATGCTTTTATCAGGCCTGGACAGGAGTTTATTGAGGGTGCTTAGCTGGTAGGTCATGAGGGTTTCGGCTCGGGCGTACAGGCCGCGCTGGATGCTCCGGCGGGTTATTTTTTCCCGAATAGGTAAGGTACGGGGTATAAGGGGTTCATTCTGGAGGGCGAGTACAGTTAAGGCTTTTTGGGCCATGCTGTCGGCTAATGGATATTGATACTGGGCCTGGGCGGCTTCCATGAGGTTTACGAGGGTTTGCGCGCCCTCCAGAGTGGTGTCTAACTGCACTTTGAGGACCTGGTTGGCGGCCTGGGTGGCGAAGTTGAGAGCGATGGTGGATCGGCCCTGGCGCAGGGCTACCTGGGCCGCGATGCCATAGAGTCTTTGGGCCCAGAGGGTATGAGGTTGATGCCCCATGTAGTAGCTAAGAATGTTTTCAGCCAGGTTGTATTTACGAGCCAGGAGGGTTGCTTCTACGAGGTGGTCCAGCATCTGTACGGTGGGCTCTGAGAGGGTCCGATCTTTCTGGTGAGTCAGGCGGCCAATAGCGGGAGCAAGGTATCTGAGCCGCCGCTGGTAGTTACCACTTGCGGTTCGGGAAATCTGAATAAGTGTGGTGAGCGCTTCGGCTCGCATATGGTACGGATCAGCAAAATCAGAGAGCCTTTTGGCATATTGGGCGCTTTTCTTAGCTTCTTTGAGAGCTTGAGCAGATTCGCCGCGAAAGTTGAAGCTGAGGGCCCGGTAATAGTGTAACTGTGTGGCGGCCAGAGCCAGATGGAAGCGCGCCTTGCTGCGGGGATAGCGGCCGGGCAGGGAGTCCCACAGGCCTTCCTGCCACGAGAGGAGGTGAATGAGCTGACGATGGGTCTCCTGAATGTACGGCAAAAGAGGGGTTTGAAGCAGAGAAGAAGGGGAGGCTTTTTGGAGGGCGATCCGGGCGGCGTGATTCTGGCCAAGGTTAATTAGGAGTCGGGCTTCTTCCAGGGCTATAAGGTTTTTCTGCCAGGGCTCCTGAGCAAGGGCTTGCCCAATCTGTATAAATTTCTGAGCTAAGCTCGCAGAGCCTGAGAGGTTTGCCGTGTATGCCCGCACCCAGCAGTAAAGAAAGCGGGTATCTCTATCCAGAGCCGCGTCATTTTCTATTATGGGAAGGTATTGGACAAGGAGCGAGTCTGCGGTTCGGACCTGGCCCCGGGAAGCCAGACCCAGTGCCAGTGCACAGGCCGCTCTTATGAGCTCAGGTGAGTTAGGAGATGAGTTTCGCAGTAGTGAGCGGTAAGTCTTGGCGGCTTTACCGGCGAAGCTCTTTATGTCGCCCTGGCCAAAAGATCTATCATGGGGAAAAATCTGTGCAAAAATCCACCCGGTCAAAAAGATTAAGCCTGTAAAATATCGCATCATACTCCTTACGCTTCGCGACGCTTGAGGCGGAGGGCTTTGCCCACTCGACCACGCATATAGAAGAGACGAGCCCGACGAACTTTGTTTCGCCGGATCACTTCAATTCCCAGAAGATAAGGCGAATGTAAGGGAATGATGCGCTCGACACCGACCCCATTAGAAACTTTGCGCACCGTTATCATTTCATGCGAACCGCTCCCCCGTCTCTGAATTACCATACCTTCAAAGACCTGTACGCGTTCTTTTTCACCTTCTACGATTTTTATGCGTAGTCGGACGATATCCCCTGCCCGGAATTCCGGGACTTCATTCTTAATATAAGGGGCATTCACCAGATAGTCTACTTCTCGCAGGAGATGGCTCATGGCACAAAGGTACGCATCTCTCCACAATGCACACCACCTCCCCAGATTATTACTGACTTTGGCATTTAGATATTTGCCTATATTTGTGGGCGGTATGAATCAGGTACCTACAACCGTTTCGCAAAGCACCGCTGTAGGGGTGCGTTCAACTGGAAGTGCGTTGCGTGAGGCTTTCGCCGCCATCGTCATTCTGCTGGCCATCACCATCGGGATTCTTATTTATGTGTTTGTCCTGGGCAATCCCAGCAACTTTGAAGGTGGAGACCCCAAAAACAATCCCCTCCCCGGAAACTACTTAGGCGTAGCTTATAAGGGAGGCGTACTGGTTCCTGTCGGAATTGGCCTCCTTCTCATCACTATCGTGATGTCCATAGAGCGCGCCATCACCCTGGCCCGGGCTAGTGGGAAGATGAGCATGGAAGCCTTCGTTCATCAGGTGGAAACGCTCATTGAGCAGGATCGGATAGATGAGGCTATCGCCCTTTGTGACAAGCAGCGGGGTACCGTTGGCAATGTCGTGCGGGAGACGCTGACTCGCCTCAAGCTGGTGCGCGATGATAAGGCGCTCACCAAAGAGCAAAAAATCGCCTCTGTCCAAAAGGCCGTAGAAGAATCCCTGGCGCTCGAGCTTCCTATGCTGGAGAAACACATGACTGTAATCGCCACAATCGTATCTATCGCCACCCTGGTGGGTCTTATTGGTACGGTATTGGGGATGATTCGGGCTTTTGCGGCATTGGCGACCTCTGGCGCCCCCGACGCCGTGGCTCTGGCTACAGGGATTTCCGAGGCTCTCGTGAATACCGCTCTGGGGATTACCACCTCGACCATTTCCACTATTATGTATAACTACTTCACGAGCCGCATAGACGACATCGTCTATCGGGTAGACGAAGCCGGCTTCATTATTACCCAGACCCTTCAGGAAAAGCTATAAGCCATGGCAAAGTTTAAGGCCAAAAAGCAAAATATTGCCATCGACATGACGCCGATGGTGGACCTGGCCTTCCTGCTGATTACATTTTTTATGCTTACAGTCAAGTTTCGGGCACCTGAATCTCTTGAGGTTCAGGTGCCCTCCTCTATCGCGGATACTCCTCTGCCTGCGCAGGACATCCTGGTTATTTCCGTAGCACCAGACTCCTCGGGTAAGGGAGGGAGGGTGTTTTTCGGGGTAGATAGCAAGCACACTCGCCTCGGAATTCTCGAAAAAATTCAGGAACGATACGGGTACGTCTTTGATGAACGGGAAAAACAGCTTTTTTCGGTTCTACCCGAAGTGGGGGTACCTTTTGAGCAGCTCAAAGCTTACCTCAACCTCAGCGAAAACGAGCGAAAAACCATTGATAGATTCACTTCTATCCCGATCGACTCCGCCAATAATCAGCTCGGCCAGTGGATACTCTTTGCCCGTTACAGCAATCCCAAGATCCGCATTGCTATTCGTTCAGACGAAAAAACCCCCTACCCCGTCATCGCTCGCGTTATAGAAACGCTCAAAGATCAGAAAGTTCATCGTTTTAATCTCATTACCATCCTGGAAGCACAACCTAAATCCTGAAAATCTATGGCAGCAGAAGTCGGTGGCGATAGTGGTGCGCCGAAAAAAGGCAAAAAATCCGGTAAGGCACACAAGCCTAAAAAGCGACCCCGGATTGATATGACGCCCATGGTGGATTTGGGCTTTTTACTATTAACTTTTTTCGTGCTTACGACCACCATGTCTACGCCTAATACCATGCCCGTCGTCGTCCCTCCGAAAATCACTGAAAAAGATGAGGTCGAACCACCCAAAATCAGCGAAAAGAAGGTCATCACCCTCCTGGTGAGCCGGGGGAATATATATTACTATACCGGTATAGAGAAGCCAGAGCTGCAGGTTACAGATTTTTCTCCCAATACCGGTATTCGTAAGGTTCTCCTAACGCGGAGGGCGGAAGTAGAGGCCAACTACGGTAAAGATGAAATGATCGTCATCATCAAGATGATGAAAGATGCCCAATATCGTGACTTTGTAGATATTTTAGACGAAATGGCCATCATTAGTCAGAAAAAATATGCTCTTGTAGACATTACACCAGAAGAGGAAGAGCTGGTGGATGAATACAAAAAAGTAATGGAAAAATCTTCATAGCCTATGCCCAATATAGCATACTTTGATTGGGATGAGCGCTTGTTTGCGAATAGAAATAAAGAATATGGGGCTTACTACCTCCGAAAAAATTATGTACGCCATACCACGCGAGCGCTCATTATCGGGATCAGCGTGGTAGTACTGGGCTTTGCTTTCCCTTTCATCAAGGCCTATGTGGAGGCCAAGTTAGAAGGCCTCAACCGGTCCAAGAAGAAGAATGTTGTAACGGAGCTCATGGAGCCACCCCCTATTGACAAAAAGAACGAGCCGCCGCCTCCGCCTGTCGAGCAGCCGCCGCCTCCCCCCCAGCGGGCGCAGATCAAGTTCGTTCCCCCACAAATCGTCAAAGAAGAGCAGGCCAAGCCCGAAGAAACTATTGCCAACATAGACACCCTCATGAAGGTAGACCCCGGCACAAAGGATGTGGAGGGGGACCCCAATGCGGTGCTCACCATTGAAGAGGACACCGGTACAGGCAATCAGCCCGTTGAAGTACGGGATGAGCCCGACCCGGATGTGAACGCCTTCGTTGCCGTAGAAAAAGAACCCCAGCCCGTCAATATTGACGACATCAAGAGGCGCATAGGTTATCCTCCCTTAGCCAAAGAAGCCGGCATTCAGGGTAAGGTTATCGTGCGGGTACTCGTAGGAAAAGATGGCAAATATGTCAAACATGTCATTCTCAAGTCTCCTCACAAAATCCTTGCGGACGCCGTGGAGAAAGAACTTCCCAATCTGGAGTTCACGCCGGGCATTCAGGCGGGTAAGCCCATCAAGGTGTGGGTAACGATACCCTTTGACTTTCGCCTGCAATAGCCAACTGCAGGAACCTTCTACGCCGAGC
>Ga0197142_1004977_pt1 | contig 10577 bp, 11 predicted proteins | sample GBS60_MetaG_FD_148614 | JGI IMG/M metagenome (GOLD analysis project Ga0197142, IMG submission 148614) | Sediment microbial communities from Great Boiling Springs, Gerlach, Nevada, United States - GBS 60_MetaG | ecosystem: Environmental > Aquatic > Thermal springs > Hot (42-90C) > Sediment...
TCGACGTGTCAACGATTTCATCGACGTTTTGGGCAGCAGAAAGGGAAGGAGCGTGTTTCGCAACTTGACGCGGTTCTGGCGCAAGAATCGGGTTGCGAAACGCGCCCGTTCATGCTAGTATACGGGTGTCATGGCGACGCACCAGGAAGGCTCAGGAATGACGAAGCGTGATCGTCGCGGTCGGAAATATGGATGGACGCAGGTGCGAGGGTCTGGATTGAGGAATTTTCGGCTCGCTGAAGAGCACTGAAACGAATGGGAAATCCGAAATGGCGCTCTGCTATCGACCAATTGAGGAATTTTCGGCTCGCTGAAGAGCACTGAAACTCAGCAGCGCACACAAGCGCGCTGCGAGTATGGATGCATTGAGGAATTTTCGGCTCGCTGAAGAGCACTGAAACTGTGGCGGCGCAACCGCTTTGGAGTGTCGCTATCGGCTTACATTGAGGAATTTTCGGCTCGCTGAAGAGCACTGAAACATGAACCAAGTTTCTGCAGGCGAGATATTCACAGTATTGAGGAATTTTCGGCTCGCTGAAGAGCACTGAAACCCCGACACGGCGGGCACGACAGGAAGTTGATACGAATTGAGGAATTTTCGGCTCGCTGAAGAGCACTGAAACGGGTGGTAGAACGCCCCCCCACCTACCCTTCCATCCAACATTGAGGAATTTTCGGCTCGCTGAAGAGCACTGAAACCCAAATCACCGCGCCGTACTCTGCGTGCGGCATCCAAATTGAGGAATTTTCGGCTCGCTGAAGAGCACTGAAACAGGTATGTTGCGAATTCTTCAGAAGCGACGCGCAAATTGAGGAATTTTCGGCTCGCTGAAGAGCACTGAAACGTCATGGTCGCACGTCTCGTGCGCGAGCCGCGCGTTCGAGAATTGAGGAATTTTCGGCTCGCTGAAGAGCACTGAAACGCAATGCGCGGCAACTTGGCGAACATTGCACGAATATTGAGGAATTTTCGGCTCGCTGAAGAGCACTGAAACGCGTGATGAGGTCTAAGAGAATGCGGTAATTTTTCCAATTGAGGAATTTTCGGCTCGCTGAAGAGCACTGAAACCTGAACCGACAATCTTCGTCGGGGCGACAATGAAGATTGAGGAATTTTCGGCTCGCTGAAGAGCACTGAAACTTGTCCAGCGTCCAGCCGTAGCGCAGCGCAGTAAGGATTGAGGAATTTTCGGCTCGCTGAAGAGCACTGAAACCTTCACTGGTGATGCCGATCCGGTTCAAATATTCATCATTGAGGAATTTTCGGCTCGCTGAAGAGCACTGAAACGGCCCGGCAGCGACATCAGCAGCCATCACGGATGAATTGAGGAATTTTCGGCTCGCTGAAGAGCACTGAAACGCGTCGTGGGGTGAGCAGCTCGTCCTGCTCCTCCCGCATTGAGGAATTTTCGGCTCGCTGAAGAGCACTGAAACTCCTGCAACACGCCGCGGTACAAAAGTTTTCCGGGGAATTGAGGAATTTTCGGCTCGCTGAAGAGCACTGAAACTATGCCGATCGCCTCTGGAGGGCTTGCTTGCGTGGGTGCGATTGAGGAATTTTCGGCTCGCTGAAGAGCACTGAAACTCAAGAAGGCGATGTCGCAGGCTATCGATCTGGTCTGCATTGAGGAATTTTCGGCTCGCTGAAGAGCACTGAAACCCGGACGTTCGTTATCGATCTTGAGCGCGCAATTCATTGAGGAATTTTCGGCTCGCTGAAGAGCACTGAAACCGCGCCAACACCATCTGCCACGATGCCGGCATCGTGATTGAGGAATTTTCGGCTCGCTGAAGAGCACTGAAACGCAGCGTCGAACGCGCCAGAAGCCGCCTGGAACGCGATTGAGGAATTTTCGGCTCGCTGAAGAGCACTGAAACGCAGGGATAATAACGAACTGCTCGAGAACATCAACGAATTGAGGAATTTTCGGCTCGCTGAAGAGCACTGAAACCTTTACGCTTTTCCCCCGCCGCGCCAGTCATCGATGATTGAGGAATTTTCGGCTCGCTGAAGAGCACTGAAACAAACAAAAGACTGCGAAACGCCTGTATTCATCTTGTTTAATTGAGGAATTTTCGGCTCGCTGAAGAGCACTGAAACCGTACCCCGATGGGCGGAACGTCTGCACGGTAACGCATTGAGGAATTTTCGGCTCGCTGAAGAGCACTGAAACACCACGACGGTGTACGTGTTCTGCGCGGTGGATTGATTGAGGAATTTTCGGCTCGCTGAAGAGCACTGAAACCGAATGGGGCGACGAATGATTGAAGTGACAATCAAATTGAGGAATTTTCGGCTCGCTGAAGAGCACTGAAACACGTGTTGTGTTGGTTGACGCCGCGCCCGCTATTGCATTGAGGAATTTTCGGCTCGCTGAAGAGCACTGAAACACGATATTATCAAAAAACCGGTTCTTCTGCGCCGCAATTGAGGAATTTTCGGCTCGCTGAAGAGCACTGAAACCGACGGTTGATGTGCGGCTGCGCCGGCTGACTCAGATTGAGGAATTTTCGGCTCGCTGAAGAGCACTGAAACGCCGTATGATCCAACTCGTTTTCAGACGTTCCCGAATTGAGGAATTTTCGGCTCGCTGAAGAGCACTGAAACTCCGAACGTCCTGCGGCGTCGGCGCTCCTCGCGCATTGAGGAATTTTCGGCTCGCTGAAGAGCACTGAAACTGTTAGTCGCTCAGGGTGGTAGAACGCCCCTGCTCAATTGAGGAATTTTCGGCTCGCTGAAGAGCACTGAAACGCTGATGTCCAGCGTGTTGACACGGCTGCTGTAATATTGAGGAATTTTCGGCTCGCTGAAGAGCACTGAAACTGTATTTGGATATGCTCCAGCTCGACACTGTCAAACTATTGAGGAATTTTCGGCTCGCTGAAGAGCACTGAAACATCTGTACGTCGATCTCGGCGCGGATCGGTTCGTTAGATTGAGGAATTTTCGGCTCGCTGAAGAGCACTGAAACATCGACACTCGTACCGTCCACGACTGGCGTACCAATAATTGAGGAATTTTCGGCTCGCTGAAGAGCACTGAAACTCTCGTCAACGAACGCCGTGAACGCCTGCGCCGTTGCTATTGAGGAATTTTCGGCTCGCTGAAGAGCACTGAAACGGGGATTGGATCGCACGGCGCGTCGATTGGCTGGCGCATTGAGGAATTTTCGGCTCGCTGAAGAGCACTGAAACTTGTGATTCGTTGGCACTGGTCTCACCTCCTTTCCGGATTGAGGAATTTTCGGCTCGCTGAAGAGCACTGAAACAAAGTCTCTCGTGTGAAGATGCAATTGTTGTGAAATAATTGAGGAATTTTCGGCTCGCTGAAGAGCACTGAAACTTGTACCAGACTTCCCATCCCGACTCGCTGAAGCGAGATTGAGGAATTTTCGGCTCGCTGAAGAGCACTGAAACGCCTGAATGTGAAAACGCCGTATTTCGCTCCGCAATAGATTGAGGAATTTTCGGCTCGCTGAAGAGCACTGAAACTTGTATCAACCTATCAGCCCGACAGTTCACCGTACAAATTGAGGAATTTTCGGCTCGCTGAAGAGCACTGAAACGGGGTCATTATCGGGGTTCCAGAGCGTCGTTTCAGATTGAGGAATTTTCGGCTCGCTGAAGAGCACTGAAACTCCGGAACAATATGGTTAGGTCATTCTACACTATGATTGAGGAATTTTCGGCTCGCTGAAGAGCACTGAAACCGTGCGCGGCTGGCTGCTGTTGTACGACGATGTGGGATTGAGGAATTTTCGGCTCGCTGAAGAGCACTGAAACATTGCGCTCCGGAGCATCAGCCAACACCGGCGCAGGCAAAATTGAGGAATTTTCGGCTCGCTGAAGAGCACTGAAACATATGGATCTAGCGCGCTACTGGCTCAGGGAGAACATTGAGGAATTTTCGGCTCGCTGAAGAGCACTGAAACCTTCGGAGTGTCGCTAGTGGTCTATTACTCAAACCTGATTGAGGAATTTTCGGCTCGCTGAAGAGCACTGAAACACGGGCGTACACGACCGCAACAGCGTTACGCGCCGATTGAGGAATTTTCGGCTCGCTGAAGAGCACTGAAACGTCAACCTTGCTCACCTCAGCAGCGAGCGTCACCGGCATATTGAGGAATTTTCGGCTCGCTGAAGAGCACTGAAACTGTGTGATAGTTAAATGTGCTGGAGAGAGTATGTCTATTGAGGAATTTTCGGCTCGCTGAAGAGCACTGAAACGCGCGCGCAACTCGTGCACGCGCGCGCGGCGTTCGATTGAGGAATTTTCGGCTCGCTGAAGAGCACTGAAACGCCAGTATACAGTTTTCGCTGGGATGGGCTCTCAACAGATTGAGGAATTTTCGGCTCGCTGAAGAGCACTGAAACCTTCTTGACGCAGAATTTGCGTCTACCACAAGAATGTATTGAGGAATTTTCGGCTCGCTGAAGAGCACTGAAACGAAAATTTGATGAAGACCCCTCCAGTCCTTTGTTCGGATTGAGGAATTTTCGGCTCGCTGAAGAGCACTGAAACCTTCCTCCTCCGCCGCCACCAGCGCTGTGCTGTGGTGATTGAGGAATTTTCGGCTCGCTGAAGAGCACTGAAACGGCATCGTGCAATTGACGACGAACCGGGAATCGACGGATTGAGGAATTTTCGGCTCGCTGAAGAGCACTGAAACGCACGTAGAGACCCCGCACAATCATCCGTAGTTGGAATTGAGGAATTTTCGGCTCGCTGAAGAGCACTGAAACGAGTATGTACTCTACTGGTCTTCATCAGGTCGGATGATTGAGGAATTTTCGGCTCGCTGAAGAGCACTGAAACACAAGCTCGTCCAGGGTGAGAAGGTCAGGGACAGGCAGTATTGAGGAATTTTCGGCTCGCTGAAGAGCACTGAAACTTGTACGACAAGATGTTCTCGAACGCAATGCGCACAGCGTATTGAGGAATTTTCGGCTCGCTGAAGAGCACTGAAACTTCCAGATGTCAATCAGTGTATTAATCCACCCAACAAATTGAGGAATTTTCGGCTCGCTGAAGAGCACTGAAACGACCAGTTTGAGGGTTCATACGTGCGGTTAGATGTTTATGATTGAGGAATTTTCGGCTCGCTGAAGAGCACTGAAACTGTTACACTCACGGTAGTAGCAACATTCTACATACTTTATTGAGGAATTTTCGGCTCGCTGAAGAGCACTGAAACCCCGGAAGCAACGACGGGCACGCCTGCTTGAGCACGATTGAGGAATTTTCGGCTCGCTGAAGAGCACTGAAACATTTAAGACAAGTGCACCACAAAAACAGAACAAATAATTGAGGAATTTTCGGCTCGCTGAAGAGCACTGAAACACGATCAGGCGACGCATTGTCGATTGCGATCTGTTTGATTGAGGAATTTTCGGCTCGCTGAAGAGCACTGAAACGGTAGACAGGAGAGAGCATTTTTGGTTCACGTCTGGATTGAGGAATTTTCGGCTCGCTGAAGAGCACTGAAACATTCGGAGTGTCGCTGGCGGTCTATTACTCAAACGAATTGAGGAATTTTCGGCTCGCTGAAGAGCACTGAAACTCCGCTTCGTCAACACGTATCGTCGTCTGCAAGTCGATTGAGGAATTTTCGGCTCGCTGAAGAGCACTGAAACATTCGGAGTGTCGCTGGCGGTCTATTACTCAAACGATTGAGGAATTTTCGGCTCGCTGAAGAGCACTGAAACCCAGGAAGTTGCCCTCTGCGCAACCTTTCAAGCACGGATTGAGGAATTTTCGGCTCGCTGAAGAGCACTGAAACTTTGATCCAGTCCTCCGGATCGTCCTCCGGTTCGAAATTGAGGAATTTTCGGCTCGCTGAAGAGCACTGAAACTCTCATCCACAAACGCCGTGAACGCCTGCGCCGTTGCTGAATTGAGGAATTTTCGGCTCGCTGAAGAGCACTGAAACAATCGTCGTCACAATCCTGTCCGCTTCGTCAACACGATTGAGGAATTTTCGGCTCGCTGAAGAGCACTGAAACGTCTCAGATTTTTTTCCGTCTATTCCTGAGCTTCGCGATTGAGGAATTTTCGGCTCGCTGAAGAGCACTGAAACTCTGGCTACGAGACTCGCCAGCATCAGACTGGCGAGTATTGAGGAATTTTCGGCTCGCTGAAGAGCACTGAAACTCAATATTTATACAGATCAAGCGTAAATGTAAAGCGATTGAGGAATTTTCGGCTCGCTGAAGAGCACTGAAACTCCAAGGTCGCAATCGATTGCGACGGGGCATTGAAAAATTGAGGAATTTTCGGCTCGCTGAAGAGCACTGAAACGGTTATCGGTATCTGCAGGGGGCACCAGATAATAAAATTGAGGAATTTTCGGCTCGCTGAAGAGCACTGAAACGACAGGTGCGGGCCCAGCGGTCAGCGCAGCCTCAGCATTGAGGAATTTTCGGCTCGCTGAAGAGCACTGAAACGCTCGCCCCGATACCACACTTCCCACTCGCCAGTCTGAATTGAGGAATTTTCGGCTCGCTGAAGAGCACTGAAACCGCTGGAGTCGGAACGATCCAAGAAAACTTGAGATATGATTGAGGAATTTTCGGCTCGCTGAAGAGCACTGAAACCGTATCCAACACAAGGTTGCGTGCAATGCACGCTTCAATTGAGGAATTTTCGGCTCGCTGAAGAGCACTGAAACCTACAAGCCTGATTCGCATACAGTTCTGTCGGATATATTGAGGAATTTTCGGCTCGCTGAAGAGCACTGAAACAGCGTCGCTTCTATCGCAGTCGCTTTCCCGTCGCCATTGAGGAATTTTCGGCTCGCTGAAGAGCACTGAAACCATCGCCACGCTTATAGCGCGACAACTGCACCATCAGATTGAGGAATTTTCGGCTCGCTGAAGAGCACTGAAACTTACAATAAATTACAGGAAACTACGAAAATTCACAATTGAGGAATTTTCGGCTCGCTGAAGAGCACTGAAACCGTCGAATACATCGTGCGTGAACATCAAGGCGTCGAATTGAGGAATTTTCGGCTCGCTGAAGAGCACTGAAACTACCACTCATCAATACGAACCGCATACGACGAAACCATTGAGGAATTTTCGGCTCGCTGAAGAGCACTGAAACACTTATAAACACAAACGCTTTACTTCGGTCCCAATCTATTGAGGAATTTTCGGCTCGCTGAAGAGCACTGAAACATCCAACCGCAACGATAAGGAAGGTTGAACATACTCATTGAGGAATTTTCGGCTCGCTGAAGAGCACTGAAACCCGATGAGTATGCGAGTTTTGTCAGCTCGCTGAGATCATTGAGGAATTTTCGGCTCGCTGAAGAGCACTGAAACCACGTTGGCGGGAGAGTATTTGTCGTCGGATGGACGCAGATTGAGGAATTTTCGGCTCGCTGAAGAGCACTGAAACTCTTGCAGGTGTTCTTGTACTTTGTCTTCATCGTATGATTGAGGAATTTTCGGCTCGCTGAAGAGCACTGAAACAATCAATGGCGAGATCAGCAATCGCCGCATCCCAAGAATTGAGGAATTTTCGGCTCGCTGAAGAGCACTGAAACGCTTTGGTGGTTTGGGGAGCGTGAACAACGCGATGTATTGAGGAATTTTCGGCTCGCTGAAGAGCACTGAAACTTTTACCCCCATTACTCTGACCGTATCCGCTCTACGGATTGAGGAATTTTCGGCTCGCTGAAGAGCACTGAAACACTGCACATAGCAGGGATTACTCGGCACAAATCCGATTGAGGAATTTTCGGCTCGCTGAAGAGCACTGAAACGTAGAGTACATACTCAGGAGTCGGACCGCGATAGCATTGAGGAATTTTCGGCTCGCTGAAGAGCACTGAAACGTTGGTTGTCTGAATCGGATGCGTCGTTCTGGGTATATTGAGGAATTTTCGGCTCGCTGAAGAGCACTGAAACCATAACTATGATGACGCGCTATCGTCGCTCTTGGGGATTGAGGAATTTTCGGCTCGCTGAAGAGCACTGAAACGTGACGTTGCGCCAGCAAAACCCCAAGACGCACAGCGCATTGAGGAATTTTCGGCTCGCTGAAGAGCACTGAAACGGAGTGCTAACAGGAGACGGAGTAACCGACACCGACATTGAGGAATTTTCGGCTCGCTGAAGAGCACTGAAACCAAAAAGATAGGTTGCGATATAACTATGCACGTCGATTGAGGAATTTTCGGCTCGCTGAAGAGCACTGAAACGACATTCCGGTAGACGGCGTGAGTAATGCTTTCCAGGCGATTGAGGAATTTTCGGCTCGCTGAAGAGCACTGAAACAACATCAGATAAAACAGTAGGCGAATCAGGCTTGTAGATTGAGGAATTTTCGGCTCGCTGAAGAGCACTGAAACTTCTCCAAAGCGATAGACAAATACGTGATAGAAGCCATTGAGGAATTTTCGGCTCGCTGAAGAGCACTGAAACCGTATTGTGACGCGGGCAGGACAGGCAGTTGTCGCATTGAGGAATTTTCGGCTCGCTGAAGAGCACTGAAACTCTCCAAAGGTTGAGAAAAAGGCAAGTTCAAGGAACATTGAGGAATTTTCGGCTCGCTGAAGAGCACTGAAACAATGACGCTCCAATCGCGTCGCCGTCTGGATTAAATTGAGGAATTTTCGGCTCGCTGAAGAGCACTGAAACATTTGGAACGGATGTATTGCGTTTTCGGTTTTAGAGATTGAGGAATTTTCGGCTCGCTGAAGAGCACTGAAACTCTGTGCGCCAGGCAGACTCCGAGACCTACCCAGGATTGAGGAATTTTCGGCTCGCTGAAGAGCACTGAAACGGGATCATTGGTAGGGTTCCAGAACGCCATTGCAACATTGAGGAATTTTCGGCTCGCTGAAGAGCACTGAAACTAAACGGTGGCGCGCGCGGTAGAGCTGGCGGGGCGCTCAATTGAGGAATTTTCGGCTCGCTGAAGAGCACTGAAACCGCGCCCAACGCGACTCGTCAAGCTCAACATCGAGCGATTGAGGAATTTTCGGCTCGCTGAAGAGCACTGAAACAAGAAAAACGCTTTACACTTCCGGTATCGAATACTTTTAATTGAGGAATTTTCGGCTCGCTGAAGAGCACTGAAACGGTAGGTTACGAGCTGTGGGTGAATCGCTTCCTGCCATTGAGGAATTTTCGGCTCGCTGAAGAGCACTGAAACCCCGAGCGTGCTCAATGACTTCGGGCGAGCTTTGCTATTGAGGAATTTTCGGCTCGCTGAAGAGCACTGAAACCCGCCAGTTCGCGCGTGCTTACGCGCGTCTCTCTCAATTGAGGAATTTTCGGCTCGCTGAAGAGCACTGAAACTTTTCGTGTATATTGCTTATCTTCATAGATTTGTATAATTGAGGAATTTTCGGCTCGCTGAAGAGCACTGAAACGCGCCTGGTCCTGAACGAGGAATATAGCAAGATAGAATTGAGGAATTTTCGGCTCGCTGAAGAGCACTGAAACGGAGTACGTGCGAAAGATGACCGATGAGCGGACATAATTGAGGAATTTTCGGCTCGCTGAAGAGCACTGAAACTCCAGAACTCGCTTTCGACGTGGTTTGCTACTACCTGGATTGAGGAATTTTCGGCTCGCTGAAGAGCACTGAAACGTCTGTGCGGAAATTTCGCGCAGGGAGAGCCCTCGCGATTGAGGAATTTTCGGCTCGCTGAAGAGCACTGAAACTTTTTTCTGTTGTTGCTGTCATTGTACTACTCTTTTATTGAGGAATTTTCGGCTCGCTGAAGAGCACTGAAACTGGGACGATCTCTCTGAAGAAGAGCAGATCGACTGGATTGAGGAATTTTCGGCTCGCTGAAGAGCACTGAAACGGGATGGTGTCGCGGCGGTCGCGCGCTATCTCACGACCGAATTGAGGAATTTTCGGCTCGCTGAAGAGCACTGAAACAGGTGAAGTATGCAAACACAGCGGGAAGCACAACGCATTGAGGAATTTTCGGCTCGCTGAAGAGCACTGAAACGATCTCGGACAAAGACGACGGGAAAGCGACTGCGATATTGAGGAATTTTCGGCTCGCTGAAGAGCACTGAAACGCGCATCAAGATCGAAACCTGCATCGCGCAGCAGGCGAATTGAGGAATTTTCGGCTCGCTGAAGAGCACTGAAACTTCTCGTTCGTCCCCAGGAACGATTGCTTACCGCGCATTGAGGAATTTTCGGCTCGCTGAAGAGCACTGAAACTGTTGATCGTGTTCTGAAGCGACGTCTGCGCTGCCGATTGAGGAATTTTCGGCTCGCTGAAGAGCACTGAAACGCTGTTTCAGGCTACTGGCTCCTGGGCGTCGGCGACGATTGAGGAATTTTCGGCTCGCTGAAGAGCACTGAAACGAGAAACATTGAAAGCAGTTTTTCAACATTACAAAATTGAGGAATTTTCGGCTCGCTGAAGAGCACTGAAACGTGGCGAGCGTGCCTGAAGGGGTGCGCCGAGGGTAAAATTGAGGAATTTTCGGCTCGCTGAAGAGCACTGAAACGTCGACGTTACTGTCGACAAGCGAGGAGTTCTCGTAAGATTGAGGAATTTTCGGCTCGCTGAAGAGCACTGAAACTCCCGAAACGCGGC
>Ga0197142_1004978_pt1 | contig 10576 bp, 12 predicted proteins | sample GBS60_MetaG_FD_148614 | JGI IMG/M metagenome (GOLD analysis project Ga0197142, IMG submission 148614) | Sediment microbial communities from Great Boiling Springs, Gerlach, Nevada, United States - GBS 60_MetaG | ecosystem: Environmental > Aquatic > Thermal springs > Hot (42-90C) > Sediment...
TAGGCCGGTATATGAGATGGGGGGTTCAGGCGACCTCTATTTAGCAGTGACAGGAGATCATACAACACCCTCCGAGATTGGAGAACATAGGGGTGATCCAGTCCCCCTCCTGATATGGGGGCCCGATGTGAGGAGGGATTCCAACGACAGATTTGACGAGATATCATGCGCAGGAGGGGGGCTCAATAGGATCAAGGGCCTGGATATAATGCCAATGCTATGCAACTATCTGGGCAAGATGGAGATGTATGGGGAATAGATGTGTCAACTGCCCGTATTCCGATAATAGTGGAGGTTGAGAAGCTCTGTAATCTTAACGGCGAACTACATAGATTCGCAGCACCCAACGCCGTCCGATACATCCTCAAGAAAATGCCTCTCGAAGGGTTTATCGCCAGATGGGACTCCGCCATCTACATCCTCACAGACATATCCATAGGAGCGGAGAAAGCCACTCCAAGCCTCACGCCAGGCGACATATTCTATTGGCCTCCGGGGAGGGCGCTTGGGATTGCCTTCCGCGAGCATCGGTCAAGGGCTCAGACAGTGAGGGTGGGCAAAGTGGCTTCAGGATTCGAGGTTTTGGAGAGAGCTAGTCAGGGGTCTAGGCTGAGGCTTTACCCTCAACAGCCTTTTTCCCCTTAGCCCTCACCGGCTTAGCAGGCGCCTCTTCCTGCTTCTGTGGAGTGGTCTGGACGAGGGGCTGGTAGATCCTAATCCTGTTGCTTCCAACAACCTGTCTCACAACCCCCCGTGCCGCCAACTCTGTCAAAGCTTTCTTGGCGAGAGAAAGCCTCACCCCGAACCTCTCCGACAGGAGATACGGAGTCACATACTTTGAGCCTCTTACAAATGATATGAGCTCTCCACCGTCTGGAAGGGAGAGTCCCAGCACCTTTTTCTCAGGCGGCGCCTCCTTCCTCTCAGGTGCTTTTTTCCCGGTCTGCCCAGTCTTTTTCGAGGAGCTCAAGAATACTCGGGCATTCCTACACGTCACTCTTTATTAAGGTATCTCTCAAAAACCCCGCCTCTAAAACGTCGCGTAGGTTGCTGGGCAAAACAATAATCAATTACATGATTTTACTAACCATTGTGCCAGGCCGTAAGCCAAGCATAAAATTCATAGGAGATATCGCAGTTGTGAGGATACCGAAGGAGCTGGATCGGCTTGAAGATGAGATAGGCCGCCAGGTTTTAACACGCTATCCCCACATACGTTCCGTTGTGAGGTTTTACGGGATTTCAGGAGAGATGAGGATCCCATGTGCCAAGCTTATTGCAGGCTCGGATACCGTTACAATACATTCTGAGTATGGATGCAGGTTTAAGCTAGATGTCCTAAAGCTCATGTTCTCGCTGGGAAACAGCAGAGAGCGGTTGCGGCTTGCTGGGAAAGTAGGTGCTGGCGAGATTGTGGTTGACATGTTTGCGGGAATCGGACAATTCACCATACCCGTCGGTCTTAAGGCATCACCAAAACACATCTACTCCTTCGAGATAAACCCTGAAGCATACAGATACCTTGTCGAGAACATCAGACTTAACAAACTCGAGGAGAGGGTGACAGCAGTCAACGACGACTCCCGCAATAGCCCATCCTACAATCTCGAGGGGAGGGCCGATAGAGTGATCATGGGTTATTTCAAGGGGACCATCGACTACCTCCCAACAGCCCTTAAGCTCGCAAAGCCTGAAGGGGCCGTAATCCACTTCCACGAACTCGCTGGGAGGGAGGAGGGGTGGAGAAAACTTCTAGATGAATGCGATAAGGTTGCGAAAATTTGTGGATACACCATTAAGCTGTTAGAATATAAGATGGTGAAAAGCTATTCACCCACATTATCCCACTGGGCCTTAGACTTGCTCGCCATCCTCCGGCCTAGATTTCAACCATCTAGCAACCTCACTCAGAACCCTGCTTCTTGAAACATTGATAACCATAGCCTCGGGGCCCTTCTCAGCGGCCAGCATAGGGGAATAGCTTTTCATAGGCGCGAATGAAACTATAAACCAGTAGATCTTACCCTTGATAAGCTCATCCACAACCTTCTCATTATTCATGCTAACGGGGACGGGTAGGAAGACTATATTCTCGGCCCAATAAAGAACCGCCGGCTGGCCAGGCAGCAGGACCATATTTTTAATAAGCTCCTCAGGCGTTGGATATCTGATATACTCCATTATAACCACCTCCTTAACCGGGCTATAGATTATTGAGACCATTTCAAGTCTCCTTGAAAAAGGGGGTGGCAAAAAACTTTTTCTACAACATTTGCAATAAAGATATGATGTCCATAGGCTTTGTTATGAGCGGCATATGGCGTAGGTATTATGCGCCCGGTGTCAGGCACGAGGTGCCCATACCATCACTCTCTATACCTGATATATTTGACGAGGCCTGCAGGTTAAACAGTGGCAGAAGGGCGGTAATATTCCTAGACACTGAATACAGATTCTCCTTCTTAAAAGATCAAGTTGACAGGCTAGCAGCAGCCCTCTCCAACCTAGACATCTCTAAGGGTGATGTGGTTGCTATACTCTTACCCAATTCAATTCAATTTATCATCGCATACTACGGTGTTCTCAAAACAGGTGCAACGGTGACCCCCGTGAACCCACTCAGCACATCCCAAGAGATAGAATACCAGGCATCCAAGTCCGGGGCCAAGACCATAATAACCCTAGACATATTCTATGAAAAAGTAGCCCAAGCAATAACATCCACAAAGATCAAACACATCATCATAACCAACATAGGTGACTATCTACCATCGGCTAAGAAACATTTAGGACGGATAATGGGCAAGATCCCTTCAGCGAAGGTTCCTAGAGGAGCTAACATCCGTTTTTTCAGGGAAATTATAGACAAGGCGAAAGGATCTCCTCCAACCCCTCCAATCGATATTGAAAATGATATAGCCTCCCTCCAGTTCACAGGAGGAACAACAGGCAGGCCGAAGGCGGTAATGCTAACCCATAAGAATATCGTCGCTAATATATTTCAGATAGTTGAAATGGTTAATCCCTTCATCTCTGAAGGGAATGAGGTTTTCGCAGCCCTCCTACCATTTTACCACATATATGGTCAGACGGTCATACTTGGGGCCGGGCTCATAAAGGGCAATACACTACTAATCTTTCCAAGGCTTGAGTTGGAGAAATTCATCCGAGACCTCAGCAAATATCGTGTGACCATCTTCCCCGGCGTTCCAACCCTGTTTAACATGATGGCTAGATCGCCTGCAATAAAACAGTATGACCTATCAAGTCTTAAACTCGTCATCTCTGGAGCCGACTTTTTACCCCATGAGGTGGCTAAGAATTTTGAGGATGTGACAGGAAAGAAGATAATTCAGGGATATGGTTTGTCTGAGGCCTCTCCCGTGACCCATTTAAACCCACCCGATAAGGTGAGAGCGAACTCTATCGGCGTCCCACTGCCATCAACGCTGGCGGGTATTGTTAACCCTACAACGCTGGAGTTCCTCCCCGTCGGATCAACAGGCGAGCTGGTTGTCTCAGGACCCCAAGTTATGAAAGGATACCTGGATGGTGAGCGGGATGTTCTTTTTGAGGCTTATGGTAGGACTTGGCTCAGGACTGGCGATATATGTTTTATGGATGGGGATGGATACTTCTTCTTCGTAGAGAGGGCGAAGGATATTATTAAGCATAAGGGCTTCACCGTATATCCCGCCGAGATAGAGGACGTCTTACTGGGTAGCGGGATGGTGAAGGAGGCGGCTGTAGTCGGCATACCCGATAAGGATGTGGGGGAGAGGATAGTGGCGATGGTTGTACCAGCCTCGGGACATGAAGGTGAGGATGTGGTTGAGAAGCTAAGCAGGCTATGTGAGGAAAAACTGTCAGAATATAAGAGGCCGCATCAGATAAGCCTAGTGAATGAACTGCCAAAATCCGCCGTTGGGAAGATCTTGAGAAGGGCGGTGCGGGAGAGGCTGCTGACTTAGCCTGTATCTATTCACTTTTCGAGGCCCGTGCAGTAAGACGTTGTCAGACCTCATATTATGTGGGCTCTTTATTTTCTTAGAGGGTTTCTAAGCTTATATTGTGACTAAATATTTTTCCATATTTGGTTTGGACTCCATAAACATCCATAAGGGCCTAGATGATGTGGTTATAAAGGAGACGACGCTCTCCTACATAGACGGCGAGGCCGGGAAACTCTATTATGTTGGATATCCTATTGAAGATCTGGCCGAGCATTCAAGCTATGAGGAGGTATGCTTTCTACTCCTCTATCAGAGACTGCCAACTCAGCGTGAGTTCAGGGAATTTTCAGCGACGTTGACTAGTGAGAGAGAGCTTCCTAGGGAATTCGACAACTTCATCAAGACTGTCCCAAGGAACGCCCCTATGATGGATGTTTTAAAGATGTGTGTGGATTTTCTAGCCCTTTACGACGAGGAACTTCAGGTTCATGAGCCTGGGGCAAATATCAGGAAGGCCATAAGGCTCACAGCCAAGATACCGACCGCAATAGCCCGTGCATACAGGCATAAGGCTGGACTTCCGGAAATCAGGCCTTTAGAAGACCTCTCCCATGCGGCTAACTTCCTCTACATGGTCACTGGAGAGAAGCCAGACAGCCTAGCCTCAAAGATCATGGATGTCTCCTTCATACTCCACGCCGAACATGAGCTTCCAGCATCATCAACAGCGGCCCTAGTTGTGGCTTCAACACTCTCGGACCTCTACTCAGCTATATCAGCCGGGATTGGCGCCCTCAAGGGCCCACTCCACGGAGGAGCCAATGAAAGGGCACTGGAAATGCTCCTTTCCATCGGAAATCCCGAGAAAGCCTCGGAATATGTTAAGAAGGTTCTGTCTTCAGGGGGTAAGATAATGGGCTTCGGCCACAGAGTTTACAAATCTTATGATCCTAGGGCTAGGATATTGAAGCGTTATCTGGAGATGCTTTGCCAGCGTAAAGGAGACTATAGACTTCTTGAGATTGCTAACTGGGTTGAGGATGCTGTGAGGGCCGAGCTGGTGGGCAAGCCAGTGTTCCCCAATATAGATCTATACTCGGGCGCTGTCTTTCACATGCTCGGGATGTCCACAGAGCTTTTCACACCGTTGTTCGCCGCTGCCAGAACTATTGGATGGTCATCACATGTCATAGAGTACTGGATGAATAATAGGCTGATAAGGCCGAGGGCTCATTATTTAGGCCCAGAGCCTAGGAAATATGTTCCATTAGAGTTGAGACATGAGTAGCTCGATTGACTTTTTAGTGCGGCCGCCTCTCGAAACAAGCGGAAGGAAGTTATTATCGGTGCTTGACAAGTCATCCGAAGCTCTTTTCCTCCCATTGCCCCGATCCTTTGACGAGCTTGTGGTTGAGTTAATTTTAGGACTGGGATATGAGGAGTTTAAAGAGGAGGTGAGACGTCGGAAGCTTCTTCCGGAGCCTGTGGAGAGTTGGCTGAGAGATAATAAACCGATCCTGGAGAGGCTTCGAGAACTGGGCAGGAGGATGGCGACCTACTGCTACCGTGATGACGTCGCCTTTAATGAGGGATGCCGAACCAGCATTAGAATTGCGATGCTGGTGCTTAGGGACAGCCTTAGAGAAAGGCCGGACGTTGATGAGTGGCTTCGGGAGCTTGAAAGGGAGAGTAGGGTAAGAGAGGATGCGCTTGAGAGAGAAGCCAACCTACTAAGAGAGGAGGCTGTCAGCTATAAGAAAAGCACATGCGTTGCTGGGTTTGAGGCTTGTAGGCTTCGTAGAATATTGGGTGAGGAGTTCATAACGAGGATCCATTATCTAGAGACGCCATATCACTTCACTCCACTAGAGATTTTACGAAGGATGATCCGCATAAAAAAGGTCTCGAAGGATATTGCTGAGCGTTTGATCAGGGAGCATCTACGATTTGTACGTGAATATGTTATACCCTACGGTGTTGACAAATCCCACAGGATCTGGACAGTTGAAAACCTATCCTGGCACCCACAGTGTTCCCGGGGTTGGGAAAAGACTCTTGAGAATAAGGCTGGAGAAGATTGACTTAAAACCTGTGAAGGTTTTGAAGAGAGTATCCCGGGTTTCGATACTAGCATCAACTGGCAGCCGAACTATTCTACTACACCTATCCAACACAGGCAAACTACATGATATAATATATGAGGGAGCCACGATCTACGCCCTACTGAGGAAAGCACCAAAAACTGATGGGAAGGTTGTAGGAGCGCCCGCCGATGATGGGGCATCCCTGATAGACACAAGATTACAGGCCAGGTGTTTCGAGAAAGCATGTCGGGACGGGAATATCTCATGGCTCAAGCCCTATAACATACTCGATCGGGAGTATATACTGGGTCGAAGCAGGCTTGACTATCTAATCGGTACACTCGATGGAAGGAAAGGTGTTATGGAACTCAAGTCCGCTGTCTATATGGCAGACGATGGGGTTGCCATGTACCCTGATACCGTAAGCGTTAGAGGTAGGGAACATATTCGTCTATTAACTAGGTTGGATAGGAATCTTAGAAGAGTGTTGGTGTTTATAGCAGCCAATCCTTTGGCGAGGGTCTTTAGGCCATGCTATGAAGCCGACCCTATGCTGCGTGATCTTTTGCTTGACGCGTTGAGGAGTGGTGTGGAGGTTAGGGCGGTTAAGATGGCTATATATGAGGACGGATGGATATACCTTGTCGATGATAACTTGCCTACATCCCTGTAAGTAAGTGAACGAGGGTTGATAAAAATACAACAGCCAGCCATGGGCTTGAAATTTTGAAACATCTCCACGCAGTAGTCTCAGTCTTGTCCAAGGTTAGTCTTATACTCTCAAAGAGCAGCCAAGCTGATATCGGTATCACCAAAATGAGGTAGTAGACGGGGGATATCAGGAAAGCGAGGAGTAATGCTGACACGACTGAAAGGATGTTGGAGATGGCTATAGCGACTGCGGCTTTCTCTTTTCCCGCCACCGAGGGCAGCATGGGCAGACCTACCCTACTATAATCCCCACTAGCCCGCATGGCAAGAGGCCAAAAATGTCCTGGAGTCCATAGGAAAACTATAACAGCGAGAATTAGAGATATGAGGGACACGCTCCCAGTATTCGCAGCCCATCCTGCTAGAGGTGCGAAACTGCCGGCCAGACCTCCGATCACAATGTTCCATACAGTCAGCCTTTTTAGAAAAACAGTGTAAATCAGATAGACCATGGACCCCAGCATTGTGAAGACCATCGTGACTATGTTGAAGAATATGGTTGCGATTATGGCTGACGCTATTATCATGGACAAGCCCATGAGCAGGGCCTTCTCCGGAGGACTGATCCTACCGGCTACGAGCGGCCTATTAGATGTTCTATGCATTCTACTGTCAAGATCTCTGTCAAGATAATGGTTGAGGGCGCTGGCTCCTCCAACAGATAAGAATCCGACAGCTGCGAGTATAAGCATTCCAAGGCCTATACCGCCGGCCAGCATGTAGGATGTAACGGCTGTTAAAATGTTGAGGAGGGTTATCTTTGGTTTCGTGAGGATTATGTAATCCTTTAGCACGTCCCATGTTCTCCATGATGAGGTCAATTTAAACCTAGATCTATAGCACGTATTCCGATATCATGAGACTTAGGTAGGAAAGCATTATCGATGGTATTATCGCCTTTTCCCATCCAATACCCTTTGAAGATACTAGGACGGAGCTGAGGGATCCTAGCTGCCATACGTGGGTCGCAACATATAGCACGATTGACACCTGTGAGATGATTGAATTTTCGAGTAAGCCTAGACCAGCTGCCAGGATTAAGAAAGCTAGGAAGAGGTTCGATGGTGTTAAGGATATCGGTATTAGAGCGGCAAGTGTTCCTTCACCACCCTTCCTTCGCGCTACGGCAAGCCCGGCCAAAACATAGAACCCCACCAGGAGCAGTATATTCAGCCCAGAGGCCAGAGCCGCATACTCGGGCGTGGGCAGGAAATGAAAGTGTAGAAGGATCTGACCATTGGAGACACGCCAGGAGAGGAGAATATAGATGAGACTGGATAGGACTGCGACAGGGAATATCATCATGGGTGACTCTAAAATCCTGCTCAGAAGTGGATTGAGGGTGAAAGTTGTTAGGATCCGACTGATGAGCGGGGCCTCTTCAGCGACACTAGCTTCCGCCAGAACGTCCGAAAGCCTCATCGACTCCACCAGTCTCCAGCCCTTCTCACTCAAAACATACTTACGCCGGGAGTTTTTTGTTACAAAGGGCTCCATAAACTCGAGGTGATAATAGAGGGTTCCCACGCTTATGCCGAGGATCCTTTTAAGATCGGTTGCAGCCATTTCACCGTTTATCCTGAGAAGATTTATAATGTCCCTTCTAATTGGGTTTCTAAGGAGGCTATAAAAGAGAAGCTTTTCATCCTTGGTCTCTAAGGTGTTAGACGACCCGGCCTCCTCCATTTCCTTCCCAGCCCACATATTCAGCTTCGATATTCGAACAACATCCGTATAAACTGTTAGGTTCTATATACTCCGAACATACATCGGTTAAATAAGACTATGACGTCGGGCTAGACAGATGCCTAGTATCATTCCCAAGATTGTCGTAGCCACACTCCTCCTAACAGCCATACCTCTATCACTAGCCACAACCAGCACCTCGACAGCTTATGAATTACCCCCGGGTCTGGCCAGACAACTTCAGTCCAGGATCGAAAACCTCTCAAGGATCGTGGATGAACTCTCAGTAAAAGGTTATGACGTCGGATCAATCCTTGAAGTTATCGCCAGGGCAAGGGATAGCCTATCCCAAATTCCCTCCACCTCCAGTTCAAGGGGTGAAGAGAGTAGGGAGGTCGCCCAGTTATTATCCCTACTGCAGAGACTTGAGAAACTGCTGATCAGAATCATGGATATTGTCGAGGAGAAACCAGAGCTGGCAGGTCAATCCATTGAGATCCTCAACGGTATCGAGGCCATCTATGCCAGGGGCGATGTTAACAGTCTAGCCGCCTCCCTCCTAGAGTCTGGTAGAGGGTTGATTGATGACGCCCTCTCCCCAGACCTTGACCCACAACAGGCATCAACGCTGATATCAAGAGCTAGGACGCTTACAATTGCAGCCCGACAGGTTTTAGAGGGCGGGCCGGTCTCGATCAGACTGTCCAAGGGGGGCGGCCTCGAGGGAGGATCTAACGTGGAGGTTAACATAGCCCATATAGTGACCACTTCCCAGGACATCAAGATCTACCAATCGGAGGAGAGAATATCTTATGAAAACAACACAGTTGAAGTAGTTAGGAGGACAATAATAAGTGTGGGCAATATGACGATAATAGAGAGGGAGAATTTCAGAAGATCGGAATCTGCAGGAGTCTCCGGCGTTAGGGCCATGGAATTTACTGAGAATGTTGCGATCGGGGCGGTCATCGGTTTCAAGAAGGGGCCGAGCAACAAGGTTGACGTTGAGAAAACTGAATTTGACGTCACCCTGGACAGTTTCTCAGCGGATGTAAACATGATTAGACTGGTTCTCTCGGCTCCAGATGGCACGACTGGCAGGCTTCTTGTAGTCGACATAGACAGAAATGTCGCTAAAGGTCTGCTTATGAGGGAGGTTGTTGTGAGACTTGACGGTAAACAGGTCCAGATAACCGATAAAATCACTGATGTACTACATGGAAACCCCTCTGAACCGAGGTATTTCATAGCCCTCACTGGGAGTGGGATACAACTTGTCATTTATGTTCCCAAATGGTCCACAAGGGTTATGACGATAGGCTCCGCAGCCGCTCAAGCCTTCTATTTTCCTGTGGTAGAGCTTGCGGGAAATAATATCCAGTGGCTGGCCACTGCCGCAGCAACAGCCCTGCTAGCAATTATCGTCCTCGCCGGCCGCCTGAGACGAGTGAGATCCAGAGACGCTTATCGCCCCGGTGGCGTAGATAATTTTTGAGAAGCCGGCGGGTGTAGCCCTCAAGGTTCAACTTCAGCGATGCAGCCGGCTTACACCAGGTATAATCTACGATCTCACGCCCATCAATCTTTACCTTCTTACTTGAGGCCCTGCAGAGAACATCAAAGAATATAAAATGTTTACCTGGCTTGTAAAAGCTCTCTGGGTTGATAACCTCCTGGATCATTAACAGCCTAACCGGCCTAACCCTTAGCCCAACCTCCTCATAGGCCTCTCTCACAGCAGCGTCCATTATAGATTCGCCCGACTCGATATGCCCGCCGGGGATGGAGTACTTGCCGAACCATTTAGGACTCCTGACCAGCAGAATATCGCCGTCAGTAGCCACTATCAAGGCCCCCACAGTTAACTCCGGGCCAGACCTCATTATACCACCAAGTTGTGCATAGCCCTTAAATCCTTCTCAAAGGGTTTCAACTCGTCGGGTATTGGATATTGGATCTCTTCCTTAAGAGATAGGCCTCCAGCTTTTTTCATGGCCCAGACAGCTGTATTGAACTCGATGATTTTATCGGTGTATTTCGCTGGGCCTCGAGGGAATGCGGGCTTGGGGAAGAGGCTAAGATGTATACTTCTAGATCCGTAGAGTTTTCTCCAGATTGTATCGGCTACGAATGGGGTTATTG
>Ga0197142_1004980_pt1 | contig 10570 bp, 9 predicted proteins | sample GBS60_MetaG_FD_148614 | JGI IMG/M metagenome (GOLD analysis project Ga0197142, IMG submission 148614) | Sediment microbial communities from Great Boiling Springs, Gerlach, Nevada, United States - GBS 60_MetaG | ecosystem: Environmental > Aquatic > Thermal springs > Hot (42-90C) > Sediment...
TAAGCGCTGGTGAGGCGTTTAACCAGGCGCAAGGTGCCCGCTGCGGTGTTCCCCCCTTTGGCGCGGCAGCAGTTGCCTGCCAAGAGGGATGCGCCCAAGGGGGACTTGCCGCTTATCCCTCTTCAGCGCCATCGCGGACCGATAAGTGTGGCGCATGACATGGACAGCGCTGCCTTGCGTATATTTTTGTGTACAATAAACGTCGTGGATGGGCGACTCTGAGACTTGGTGGCGGGGCGGCGTTGGACGGGGCAACCTTGGGTGACGGGACGCGCCGAGGCCGACGACGGAGGTGGTCCGAGCCAGAATGCTCGGCCCGGCGTGGATGAGGCAGAGAAGGACGGGCGCGGGGTTGTGTGGCGACGCTTGGCCGATGATCGACGTTTAGGGGAGCCTTTTATGTTATAAAACGCCACATAAACCCTAATTAACTCTTATATTTTTATAATATTATTTTAAGGCATCTCTATACCGGTGATGGTTAAACGGAAAGGCGGATGTCGGGTGAGCGCATAGGGTTAGCCCGATGCACAGAAACGCGCCGGAGGCTATAATACAGCAGTGAAGGGGAGACAAGAGCCGCCGCTGTTAGACGTGGTCGCACGCTTGCGTCCGCAGGCGCTGCGAGGGGTGCGCACCAATGGGCGCATCGTCCACATTCACTGCCTGTGCGGGCGCGAGGACAAAAATCCGTCGTTCGCGATATACACGGACGAGAACAGGTTCAAGTGTTACTCCTTGGGTTGTCCGTACTACGGCGGCTTGGATGACCTGCTCGCCATCTTGGGGCACAAGCGTGAGGACATCGCCCAGCTCGCCGCTCAGTCGTTCGTCGACAGGCCTCAGCCTGGCGCGTCCGTATCGCACGTGGTGCTCAAGCGCACCCCGGACTACCTCGTGCGCATCCTTAACGCATCCGCCGCTTGGTATGCCGAGCAGCTGTGGGCGAGCGCGGGCGATGACGCCCGGCAGTATCTTCGCGAGCGGGGGATGCGCGAGGAGACAGCGAGGCGGATGGGGGTGGGCTGGGCACCACCGGATTATCGGCTCGACGATTTGCTGACTGTGTGTGGCGGCGAGGTGGCCCATCTCGCGCTCAGTGGGCTGATCGGACCATCCGGCCGGCCGGTGTTTCGAGGTCGCTTGGTCTTCCCCGTCCAGCGCAGCGGAGCTGTGGTTTATCAAGTCGGGCGCGCCTTGAAGGCCGATCAGGAACCGCGTTACCTTGGCTTGGGCGCTTCGCTGGCGCGCCGTTGTCTATTCTATGCCGGCCACCCGAGTAACGGTTTGGTCATCGTTGAGGGGATCATGGACGCTGCTGCGTTGATGCAGGCCTCTGTCGACAAGGATTGCGGCATCATCGCGTTGCTCGGCCAGCCCAAGCAGGCGGATATCATCGCGCTGGCGCGCTGGCTCGGGCGCCGGCGCCGCCCGGTCGTCTTGCTGCTCGACCGGGATCGCGCCGGCGTCCATCTCACGTTAAAACTCGCGGCAACTTTCGCGGCCTATGGGGTCGAGTTGCATACTTGGATTGCAGACCGAGATTTGAAGTCGGGCGGCCTGTCTCGCCCGCTTCCTTTGCGAAGCTTCCACATCGCCGGCAGCGATCAGGCCAAGGATGCAGGGGACATGATGAAAATGGGGCGCGAGGAGGCGCTCGCCGAGGCAATTGCGCAGGTCGTCGCCAAGCAGGTAGCGCACAGCGCGCAGGCGGTGATTGGATGACTCGGCGCGATGGATGGGTTTGTGCGACTCGGGACGCGAGAAGGCCTTGTCGAGCTGCTGGTGCGGGGACATGCCAGCGCCGCCTGTCGGTATGATATGCCGCGAACGCCCGACGTTGATGGAGGTCTGATATGCAAGGTGAAAGAGAAGAAGATATCTTTGATATTTTAATGCGTACATTTCCATCTCATCTGCCGGCCTCGGCCGGGCCGCGGCCCGGGTCTGACGCCGAGCCAGAGCACGGCTGTCTATTTGATTCGCTTGGCGTGACAGAGCAATTTAATGATGATGAATTTTTTTTACAGTACCACTTGGAGGGGGAAGGCGATCAATTTCAATCAATAGAGGACGAGCCGACGACGCGTTCGTTAGCATATGATGAGGACTGGCTCGATGACTATGGACAGGATGAGCAGCACGAGGACTTTGATGATGAACAGCCACCCGTCGAGGATGACGAAGACTAGAGGGGGGTTGAAAAATGGCAGGGGATGCGGATAATCTCTCCATGCGCTGGAGGGAGATGTTTATAGACCGGCTCGACGGGCTGGTCGCCTTGTTTTTGATAGCCAACCGCGACCATCTATGGCGGGACTTCATTGTTCAAGCCAGCTCACCTCTGCCGCTCCCAAGCGCACGCCTGATCGGCTATGACCAGGGCAATGTATCCATCGAGTTGATCCATAATGACGATCTGCTGACCAAGAGTATCCGGCGCCTCATGCCCGATCACTGGCTGGCGCGTTTAATGAACGAGGTTGATAAAGTAGACACCAAAACAGATGACATAAAAACAGAGATCGATAATGCCCTGCGCGAGGGTGATCCGGCCAAGCGTTATGCCCACTTGGCCAACTGCGAGCGCTTGGTCGCGGACGCCTTTCAAGACGAGGCAAAGAGCAAAGCGTGGAAAAGACAGATCAAGCTGCTCAGGGACTTTGACTTTGGCATATCCGATCACCTCGTGCATGTGGATATCCCAATCCCGCACATCCCTGGTGATTATCAACCTCTTCGCTCTCGCTTCTACCTTGCCGTCACCAGCTTTGCGGACAGCGCGGGTTGGATGTCTGACCTTAAGCTCGTCTTAGTTTTCAGCCCATTTGCCGGGTTGGACGGCAAAGGGGCGGCGCTTTGCCGCCAGTTGGCCGAGGCAGAGGGGAAGATTCCGTTATGCATCATCCCCTACGTCAAGGTCGACGACCGCCATTACACGCTTGACCCGATGGTAGTCATCCCGCCAGTCAGCATTGGGCCTGTTTTGCGCGCCGGGTTGCAGGAGGCGGTGAGATATCACGACAGCTTGCCCCAGCCAGCGCTGTACTATCTCGCCGACCCCGATATGGATACGCTGGGCACATCTGCATATCACCTGCTTGTGCGCAGCTATCGCCGGGTTTACAGGGACATGCAGGCCCGCATCTCATCAGTGCACGTCAAGCGCTATACAGATATCGCCGAGACAGAGGGGCTGAGATTTGCCGATCAAGCGCACGCGCAAGGGACGGATGAAAGCTATAACTTGCAAGTTGGACAGCAGGGGATGGCAAAAGGTGTCTAGAGGAAGGTTACCGGCTATCCCCTGTGAGAATTGCCAGGCTTCGATTATTCCGAGCCGTCGGCTATCTCTATGCCGCTATCGAGCGTCATGATGTTGTAGCCTATGGCCTCCCTGTTGTATCCCGACAACCACGCGCCGAAGAATTGATAGCGCGGGACCGAGACTTGGATGACGACCTCGTTGCCTATCCTGAAGCATTGGACGGGCGGATTTTGACTTGCGGGCTGGCGGTTGCACATGCGTGGTGCTTGGGCGCAGATCGTCCGCCGGGCTGCCTCGCAAGCTTGGGCGAGGTTCAGGATGTACCCCCCACCTTTTAGCTCGACCGATTCGGTGACTGCGGTGCTCCCTATCATCGCGTAGTTGAACGCCACGCGACTGGACAGCGCATAGGCCATTGTCTCGATGGCCATCGCCGCGAACAAGAGGAAGAGGGGCAACATCACCAAGGTGATGAGGACGTAGACCAACCCTCGGCGTTTGAACGCCATGTTCACTCCCATTGTGTAATGTCTTGATCTATGTCTTTATAAAAACCTTCCTCTCTTATGATGATCTGCGAGCGTGCGCTGGCACGCATGCGGTTGACGACCGTCCACAAGGAGACCGGACCACCACTCCCGCTCCCCACGCGGATGGCGCGGCCGTAGCTCTCGCGCAGTTCGTTCACATTTGGGTCGAGATAGAACTCGGCGAACTGTCCGAGCGACGCGCCTACCAGCCGACGGTAGACGACAGGGTCTCGTTGGCCGATATAGGCGTAGTGCATGTTGCCTATCTCATTGGTAGCCATCAGCCAAAACCAGAACGATACGGTCACCAGGAGCGCCACTAAGAAGGCGTATGGGAACAGGCCGAGCAAGACCTCGACCGTCACGACCACGCCGCGGCGCTGGGACTTATTGAGCGTTGTCATTGTCTAATTATAGAGCGTTGTCACCGTCCTCGGTGGGGCGCAGTCAGCCGCAGCGCTCCGCGGCTGACTGCGCCAATGGCTTACGGATTACCGCCACCGCCGCCGCCGCCGCCACCGCCGCCACCGGGCATATTGTTCCACGGCGCGTTGTTCAACGCTTGCTGGAACGAATTCTGCACTTGGCGCACTTGGTTGAAGATGATAAACACGATTGCGGCGCCGACGGCCACCACGCCCAATTTGACGAGCGTCTCTATCGTCATCACGGCGCCCCGTCGGGCTTCAAGGGGTAACCCCTTTCTTAAGAGTTTAAGCTGGGTCAGCATGTTCACCTCCATGTAAAGGATATAGGCCGTTTTTCCACTCTGTCAAGTGCCCAAGCGGACGAAAATCCTCGGCAGCGGGAAAGAGGGGGCGACACGGCATCGGTGCCATTCACATTGTTACATGGTAACGTGGCTAACCCACGTCTCGTGGGCATGGGTGGCCTCGCGGGCGTGCAGTGCGCTGCGCGCTTGGCGCGCCTTAGCGATGCCTTCCTTAAGCGCGTCGGGCAAGCGGTCATCGAGCGCAATGTCGGTGTGGACGACGACGGCCGGGAGCAACCTGTGCGCCAAAGGATGCTCGGCGAGGGCGCGGCCGTCCAGCTTGGCCGCCTGCGCAGCGGACAAAGCCGCTGCGCAGGCTTCAGGGTGTTCCCCGGTGGCCCCGGCAGTCTCCAAAGCGACCGATAAGAGCAGGGAAGGAGAAGGGCGGAGGACCCAGGCGTTTTTCATCCATGTCGCCCTCGCGGAGGGGGTGGTCTGGCGCATGCATCTGGCCGTCGCCATCGTGCGCACATCCGATTCAGAGCCGCCCGCGGCGCATTCGGCGGCGCGCAGCAAGCGCTTCGCCTCGTCGGCGCCGGCTTGCTGGAGGAGCAGCGCGCCGCACAAGCGCGGCACGGGCGCATGGATTACCTCGGCGGGGATGTCGAGACGCGAGGCGGCGGACGCAGACGGCAGCGCGGCGGCTGCGGCGTGGATGAAGTATCCTGCCCGGCGCAACGCTGCGGCCACCTCGTCTGCGTGCGGTTGCAGCGCCTCAGACAGCCAGCGACGAGGATGCAGCTTCGAGAGCAGAGCAAGCTCGGCGAACATCATCCCTGCCGCCACCGCTTCGTCTCGGCACGCCCTATGCGCCAGCTTCCTCAGCCTTGTGCGTAGTATAGATAAATAAAAACTAAAATCTTTTGGTATATCACATACAGATGCGATATACACATCTAATATTGTGTAAATATTATTTATATATACCTGCGCCTCGTCGGCCGCCATGTGCATCAAAAATTTCTTGGCAAGTGCATTGTGGCTATTAAAAAGCTCGGAGACGAGGTCGATCTGGGCAACAATAGGCAGGGCAATCGCCTCCCGGATAGCCCTGCGACAGATGTCCTCAACCTCCAGACCAAATGCCCGCTCGGCCTGCCGGTCTGGCCGACTGCGCTGCATTGCAAAGAAAGCGTTGTAGATATCCAACCGCACGGCAAGCGGCAAACGCGCCAGATGGTTGCCATCATCGCGTACTACCCGCTTAAGCGCCTGATAGTACTCCTCGCCGCCGACCGGGGACAGAGGCTTCTGCACGTAGGCATCATACAACGCACCCAGCGCTTGGCGCAGAGCGGGGATATCCCCATATACCACGGCGGCCCGCAGCAACCGCGCACCTGCCGCTCCCGCCTTCGTCCCTTCCTGCTCGCCAACGTGAAACGCGATGAGCGTGCGAAGGTCGTCCGTCGGCTGTGGACATAGCCCGGCTTTGACAAGCACAGCGTAGGCCAGGGGGAAGCGTGCAGGATGTGTAGTGACGAAGTCGCAAAATTGCCGGACGAACGGATTTTCCATCACCGAATGCCCGCAGCTGCGCAACGTTGCCAAGGCGACAGCTGCCAAGAACGCCTGTGTTGGGGAGTTTTGTGCGGCTGACAGCCCATCAAACGGAAATCCGTCCGCCCCATGCGCGGAGGCATGGGCTTTCACGAACAAAACGCCGCTGTCACCCAGCCATCGCCGGATCAGGTCCTCCATGTACTCGGCTATTATATCTACGCCACCTCCTTCTAAGGCCTGTTGCGCGCTTTGATGCCGCGGGAGGAGCAAAGAGAAATGGCAGATGCGCAGAGCCAGTCCCCTCTGTTGGTGCTCGAAACAAGCGTGGGCGATGATCGTGCGACCATTGCACAAACGGCAGGCGACAGACACGCACGGCTTGGCGGCGGCTGAAGATATGCACGGCAGTACAGGAGGCTGGAACGCGGCGATGGGTTGAGGGTTAGGCAGAGCACGCGAGGAGGCGACGGGTGAGGATGCCAGGGGGGGCGATGTAGGCATCGAGCGGCTGCGCTGCGACGCATCACCCGACGCCGTCTCAGGTCGTGCGGCAATTTGAGTCGGTGCGCGAATGGGTGGCGATTGTGACAGCTCCTGCCTATGCCGGTTGTCCTCACCCCCGCCGATGTGCAGCACCAGCTGCGCAAACAGCGGGCAGGCCAGGTGAGGATTTGCCAAGAGCGCCGAGAGCTTTCATCGCCTTCTTCGTGCACTGCTGGAATGTTCGGCAGTTGTTCAGACAGCGCTGTCCCAGATACCATTTCCAGCGCTGCGGCGTGCTTGGCGGCATCTCGCAGACAGGCCAGAATGGTGTCTTCTTTGTGCCTTTTCACGCGGCTCAGACCACCGATCCGATTCCCCTTGGCCAGCGGCCTTCTTCAGCCTGGACGAGGTCGGCATCCGCTTTGTCAAGAGCGCCTCGGTTCGGGTGGGCGGGCCGATGCTCACCGCTGCTCTGCAGTTGTCCGACAGCGCACCGCGCCGGGGCGATCGGATCACCGCGACGGTTGTGCTCACGAATCTGGGAGCGACGCTTGCCCCTTCTGCGACGCTCGACGCGGTCGTCCCTACCGGCTTGATCTTGCTTACGGACACCGTGAGCGATCCGGGGACGGGCGATCTGAGGGTTGCCGGCAATCGGCTGACCTGGCGCGGGCCGCCGGGCAGCGGGGCAGCCATCAGCGTCACGTATGCCTTCACCTTGCCCAGGTTCATGCCCTCGCCAGACGCATACTACCATGCGGTGATGTTCGGCCAGCAAGGGCGCTACGATGGGCAGCGCGACGCTTGGATCATCCCGCGGACGTGGCGGGGCTGGCTGCCGATAACGCGGCGCTAATCCCCGCGAATGAACGCCTCGACCATCTCCCGCGCCTCTTCGTCGGTATATTACCAAGGATACCACTCGATTTATAAATTTAAATCAATAAATATCTAATTTACAAAAACATTCTGTTGGACGTACAAAAATCGCCCCGCCGGCCATGTGCGACTTGCACAGTGCATCCAGTGTGGATCGCCGATCGCGATCAGCGCACGGCAAATCGCATCGGTGTAGCGCCCATCCGGCCAGTCACGGCCGGCCAAATACAGGTATTCAGGGTCGCCCGTGCCGACCAACGCCTGCGCAATCCGATCGCAAAATCGCCCATCCGGCCAGTCCTTGCCGGCGAGGTAAAGGTACATCGCGTTGCCCGTCTCGGCCAGCACTTCGGCGATCGTCGGGCCAAAGCGCTCGTCCGGCCAATCGCGCCCGGCGAGGTAGAGGCAATCGGCAGCACGCAGCGCGCACAACCCTTCGAGGATGATCCCGGCCCCCCGCCCCTGCGGCCAGTCTAGGCCGGCCAGATACAGCATGTAGGCATTTCCCGCTTCGACCAGCCCCCGTGCGATGTCCTCGCTGAATCGCCCGCTCGGCCAATCCTCGCCAGCGAGGCAGATATACTCGGCATCTTTGGTCTCGATCAGCGCCCGGGCGATAGCCTCGTCATAGCGCCCATCCGGCCAAAACAGGCCAGCGAAGTAGAGATATCTTGGGTCGTTCGTCGCGGCCAGACCCTTGATGATGGCTGTGTCGAAGTGCGCATCCGGCCAATTCTTCCCGGCGAGGTATAGATAGCGGGGGTCATCGCGGCAGGCCTGCGCCAAAGCACGGGCGATAACTGCATGGCAACGCCCGACCGGCCAATCAGCGCCAGCGACATATAGGCAATAAGCATCCCCTGTCTTAGCCAGCGCCTCGGCAATAGCGGGATCAAAGCGTTCGTCCGACCAGTCCCGCCCGGCGAGGTAGAGATGATATGGCTCCGCGCTTGCCAACAATGTCTCCAAGATGTCCTTTCGATAGCAGGCTGGAGACCAATCCCGCCCCGCCAAGTACAGCAGCCCGAGACCCCGGTTCGACATGATCACGTCGAAAATCTGTTTTGCCCAACGCTCGTCGTCGCAGTATGCGCCGAGCTGACAGACCCAACCAAGATCGTTGCGTTGCATGGCAAAATCGAACGCTGCCCTCAGTACATCTTGCGGGCAACCACTCGTCCCAAGCGCCTTCGCTAGCGCCAAGATGCCCCACGCCGTGCGATGATCCATCTCGCCATCTGGGATTTCGGCGGCGACGGCATGCTCGAGCCAAGATCTGCGGATACTGACCAACGCCGTGAGGTCCCCTTGGCTTAACAGGGTCTCGCACAGCAACGAGAAGTGTTCGTCGCTGAAATACGGCAATAGGCGCAATACCCACAGCGCATACGACCGCGAGTCCAGTTTCCCTCGGCTGATGAGGTCTTGAAAGCGCATCGTCTTGGGCTGAACCAACTTTCCGGCGGACTCCGAGGCAACGAGGACGGCCCATCGCAGCATATGCCCGCTCAGCTTTGATCCCCCCTCGCATATGGCGATGAGGTGCTGGGCGACGCGTTGCTTGTCGCGCCCATGAATATGGGGCAGCAGCAATTCAAGCTTGACCATCTCACGTCCGCCGTCATCCGACCTCAGCAGCTCTTCGATCACCAAGTTGGCCGGCTTGCCCTCGCTAAGCGCAGAGATCGCTTCGGCCCATCGCAAAACGGCAGGGACTTGGGGCAACCCGTGCTTGGCGGAGTGGATGATGAGGCTTGCCGTCTGCGCCTCGTTGTCCTGTGTCACCGGCCCAAGGCAAATGGCGCCCTCGGCGCGCCAGCCACGTTCGCCGACGACGACTTGCTTCCCAGGCAGCGGGGCGACGAGATAGACATCACCATCATATGCGCTTGCGTACGCCTGCGCTTCGTCGATGGCTGCTGCGTACACGCCATGCCCGCGATCGAGCTTGCCCTTCCCTGCTATCAGGTAAGGCAAAGCCAGCGACGGGTCAAGCGCCCAAGGGGTACACTTTTGCACCGAGCACAGCGCATCAGGGTAGCGCCCCCTGAGCGCCTTGAAGGCGTAATAAGCGAGCATGATGGTTTAACGTGAAAAACACGAGCGAGCTTTTGGCAACAAAATCGCGTTCGACCAAGCACGACGCGGACGCCGCCGTCCGTCGAGCGTGTGCATATCCCCGCCATGCCCCTGCACAAGACCCCATCGGTATACATTTTAAACCAAAATCGCTTATTTACAAAATCACACATCCTTCCCCTTCGAGGAGCGTCCGATGCGCGACCATGCCGCAGGATGCCCGGTGCGCTGCGCCATCTCGGGAACGATCCAGTGAGGCCACAATCAGGGTCTGCTGAAGGAGGGGGCGACGGCGCAGGCGCTCAACCGGCACCCGGCGCACATGGCGAGTTCAGGGAATAAGCCCGACGCTCGGCGCGGCATCGGCATCGGCCCCCCCTCCGCGCCCCCCACCTGCGCAGCGCGCCTGAACAAAGCCGAGGTAGCGCGTCTGAGCCCATCCCAACTCCCCCGCCTCGGCCAACTTTTGGCGAGCATATTGCCAAACCGTGCGCAACAAACGATAACGGGACACGTCGCCGGCTCCATCCACCATCACCAACGATTTGTCCACCAAGCCGGTCAGCGCGTCTAACACCGTCGCTCGGCTCAGCGGCTCCTCCGACCCATCGCGCACGCACACCGCTTCGATTGCCTCGATCGTCCAATCGGTGGCCTCGACGGCCAAGCGACGCAACAAGGCGCGCTCCGCTTCGGAGAGCCGCCCGTAGCTCCAGTCCAACACCGTGCGCAGCGTTGATCGACGCGACGGGGAGATGCCGCCGTTGGCCGGCAACGTGCGCAGCCGGTCGCTCAGTCGTTCTGCGATCTGCCGGAGGGAGAGCGCACGGACATGCGCAGCTGCCAGCTCGATCGCCAACGGCAGGCCGTCTAGCTGCCGACAAACCTCGGACAGCCATGGGCGGTCTGCGTCGTCGAGAACAAAGGCGGGTCGAGCGGCGCGGGCGCGTTCGACGAATAGCTGCTCGGCCTCCTCGCAGCGCATCGGCGGCACCTGATAGATGACCTCGCCTGGCACGTTGAGCGATTCGCGGCTGGTGGCCATGATGGTGACAT
>Ga0197142_1004981_pt1 | contig 10564 bp, 11 predicted proteins | sample GBS60_MetaG_FD_148614 | JGI IMG/M metagenome (GOLD analysis project Ga0197142, IMG submission 148614) | Sediment microbial communities from Great Boiling Springs, Gerlach, Nevada, United States - GBS 60_MetaG | ecosystem: Environmental > Aquatic > Thermal springs > Hot (42-90C) > Sediment...
GCCGGCCGGAGAAGGCCCGGAACCGGTCGCGTCCGGCCTCGAGTCTTCGCGCTCGAGCTCCGCACGCCGGCGTTCGACGTCGGATCTTCCCGGCACGGAAGCAGGAACGCGACACGATGGTGGTCCGGCGTCGGTTCAATCCGCCGCGCCTCCTGCCGAGTGGGGTCGATCGGGTGAGGGCCCGCGGATCATTCGACGAGTTCGATCCTTCGCACCCTCCGAGCTCTCCGACCGGCACGCCGAATTGTGCCGAAGAAACGGCGAGCCGAGGGTCGACCGGGCGATCCGAGGCGACCGCTTCAGCGCGTCGGCGACGACCGCCGTTGCGGTTGGCACGACGGCTCCGGCACACCAGATCCCGGTCCGGAGGACGAACCCGTGTTGCAGTTCTTGCTCGGCGGTGTCGCGGCGTACGGCCTCGCGGTGGGCGGCCTCTGGCTGTTGCAGGAGAGGCTCCTCTTCCCGCGTGCGGCGGTTTCGACCCCGACGTTCACGTTGCCCGAGCGCGCGGAACGTGTCGCGCTCCGCTCGACCGATGGCCATCGGATCGTGGGGGCCCTTTGGCCTGCGCGTCGGCCGTCGCGCGGCCTTCTCCTGGGCTTCGGCGGAAACGCTTGGAACGCCGACGATCTTCTCCTGTTCCTGGCGGGCCGTGTTCCCGACTACGATATCGTCGTCTTCCATTATCGCGGCTACCCACCGAGCGAAGGGCGGCCGAGCGAGGTGGCTCTCTACGCCGATGCGGTCCTCGTCCACGACTGGGCGGTCCGCCGACTGGCGCCGCCGCGGATCGTGGCCTTCGGCGCGAGCCTCGGCTCCGCGGTCGCCGCCCATCTCGCGGCGCACCGTCCGCTCGACGGCCTCGTTCTGGTAACCCCGTTCGACTCCGTCGAGGCGATCGCTGCCGAGCGTTATTTCTGGGCCCCGGTGCGTGCCCTCCTGCGCCACCCGTTCCGCGCCGCCGAGCATCTGCGCGGCCGCGACTTGCCCGTGGCGGTGATCCTCGCCGAAGAGGACCGAATCGTGCCACGTCGTCGAAGCGAGGCGCTGATCGCGGTCCTCGCTCGCCCCGTGCTGGTGGCGACCGTCCGCGGAGCCGGCCACAACGCGATCTACGAACGCGAAGAGTTCGACCGATACCTGAGCGAGGCTCTGCGAGCGATCGAATCGGCGACCATCCGAGAGCAGGAGGGCTCGCCGCGGCAGCTCGGCTCACCGAGCGAGGGCACGCCGGACGGCGCGGCACCGCTGCTCAGCGGTCGCTGAACCCGAGCCCGGGAGCAGGGTCCGCGCTCGAAGCCGGGGCCTCTCGTTCGACCGCGACCTCGAGCTTGGCGAGCTCCACTTCGACCCGCGTGGCGATCTCGCGCAACACCGCTTGGAGCCGGGGCTGATCCGGAACCGCCTCGAGATCGGCCAGGCTGTGTCGGAGCTCGCGAAGCGGGGCTTCCGGAACGGTTCCGTCGAGCAAGCCGCGGTGCAACGCGGCGAGCCCGGCCAGCAAGCGCCACCCTTGGCGAAGAGCTCGCCGGGTGCGCTCCGCGGGCTCATCGACCCGCTGCAAGACCAAGAGCGCGTCGAGGCCGGCGAGCGGCGCGATCGGGCCGCCGGCCGGCGGGCCCGAGGTCGGTGGCGTCTCGACCGGCGACCGTGACGAGCAGGGATCCACCCAGCCGCGAGCCGTTCGCGGTGTCGAAGGCGGGCGGGCGCGTTCGGTTGCAGGCCCTCGGCCGATCGTCGCGATGAACATGGCCTTCCTCTCCCGGAGGTACCGCCCCGGGTGCATCCTGCCGTGCTGCATCCTGCCGCGCTCCGGTTAAAGAAGCTTTTAAGGAACATCGGGCCGTACCACGGCTCGGCAGCCTGTTCCCGGCGTCGGCAAGAATTGCCGGGTCGCCTGGATCCACCGCTCGGTCCGACCCAAGTCTCGGCCAATCCTTCCCCTTGGCACGCGGGTTGCCTGAACGCCGACGGGTCGTCGCGAGGCGCGACGGCTCGGGTCGAGACGACGACGGGAGAACGCGGTGGACGCGAGTGTCGACACGCGGGGGCGACGGGCCGCGACCGTTCGGTCGCGGTCGTTCCTCGGGGCGCTCTTCGTCGGGCTGGTCTGCGGGCTCGCCCCGGCATCGCTCCACGCCGCTTCGCGGATCAAGGACCTCGCCGATTTCGAGGGCGTGCGGTCGAACGTGCTGATCGGCTACGGCCTCGTGGTCGGACTGAACGGCACCGGCGATTCGCTACGCAACGCGGTGTTCACCCAAGAGAGCCTCGTCGCGATGCTCGAGCGGCTCGGGGTGTCGACCCGGGGGGTCAACCTCAACACCAAGAACGTGGCGGCGGTGATGGTGACCGCCACGCTGCCGCCTTTCGCGCGGCAGGGCAGTCGGATCGACGCCACGGTGTCCGCGATGGGCGACGCCAAGTCGCTGCTCGGCGGCACGCTGCTCGCCACCCCGCTACTCGGGGCCGACGGCGAGGTCTACGCCGTGGCGCAAGGCGCCCTCGCGATCGGCGGTTTCGAGGCCCAGGGCCAAGCCCAGTCGGTCACCCGCGGCGTGCCCACTTCCGCCCGCCTGCCCGCGGGTGCGCTCGTCGAGCGAGAGGTGCCCTTCGCCCTCGATTCCCTGCCCGAGCTCCGCTTGGCGCTGCGCAACCCGGACTTCACGACCGCGCAGCGCATGGCCGCGGCGATCAATGCGCGTATCGCCGGGGCACCCGCCCGCGCGCTCGACTCGACCACCGTGCGGCTGGCCGTCCCGGCGGCTTATCGAGGCCGTACGGCGGCGCTTTTGAGCGAGATCGAGCAGCTTCCGGTCGAGCCCGACAACCCGGCGCGGATCGTCATCGACGAACGCTCGGGGATCATCGTGATCGGCGACAAGGTGCGGATCAGCCGGGTCGCGGTAGCGCAGGGGAACCTCACCGTACGGATCACCGAGACCCCGCAGGTCTCCCAGCCCAACCCCCTGGGCGGCGGCGAGACGGTGGTGGTGCCGCGGACCAATGTCGAGGTCGACACCGAGCCCGAGCGCAAGCTCGTCGTGCTCGAGACCGGGGCGACCCTCGACGCCCTGGTCGACGGGCTCAACGCGCTCGGGGTCGGGCCGCGCGACATGATCGCGATCATCCAGGCCATCAAGGCGGCCGGTGCGCTGCAGGCCGAGATCGAGGTGATGTGATGGACAACCGTGTCACTGCCGTCGCGGCTTCGGCCAGTCCGCAAGGCCGAGCCGACGAGGTTGCCCGGATCCACGCCGTCGCGGTCGAGTTCGAGGCCGTGTTCCTGGCCGAGGTCCTGCGCGGCATGACCGGCGGGCTCGGCGCCGACGCCCCGTTCGGCAAGGAGCCCTTCGGCAGCCTGCTGATCGACGAATATGCCCGGCTGATCGCCCGCAGCGGTGGGGTGGGGATCGCCACCGCGACCCGGCGCGAGCTTTTGCGCCTGCAGGAGATGCAACCGTGAGCGGCTTCGAGCGGATCGCCGTCTTGCTCACCTTGATCGAGCGGCTGTGCGAAGTGATGGCCGAGGAGTCCGAGAGTGTCCGCCGGATGGCGGTCGACCGGATCGCCGAGCTGCAGAAGGAAAAACGGGCGTTGGTGCAGGCTTACGAGAAGGAACTCGCAGCTTTGCGGCGTGAGCCGGAAGTTCTGGGCTCCGTGCCGCTCGAGACGCGCCGTGAGCTCGAGGAAGGCATGCGGCGACTGAGAGCGGTGACCCGCCGGAACGCCGATCTGCTGCTCGCCGCCAAAACGGTCACCGAGCGGTTGTTGCGATGGGTCTCCGAGGCGCTGGCCGACGAGCCGGCGGCGGCGACCGCGCCGCCCGGCCGGGTGGGCCGGGTGATCGCCGTGAGCTTCGACCGCAGCGTCTGAGGAGGCCGACGATGACGCTCACCGCTACCCTCCGCACGGCCGTCACCGGCCTCGCCACGGCCCAACAGGCCCTCGCGGTCGCGGCCAACAACGTCGCCAACGCCGGCACCGAAGGCTACGTTCGCAAGGTCCACGCCCAGGAGGCGATCGCGCTCGACGGCCGCGGGGCCGGGGCTCGCTCCCTCGAGCCGCGCCGTGTCGTCGACGAGTTCCTCGTGGTGGAACTGCGCGTGCAAAGCGGCCGGCTCGGCCGCAGCGAGGCCGTCGAGGGTATCCTGGGCCGCGTCCAGGGCGAGGTGTTCGGGGGGCCCGGCGAGACCGGTCGGGGCATCCACGGCCGGCTCGCCGCCCTCGCTGCCGCTGCCGAAGCGCTCGCCAACGATCCGACCAAGGCCGCCCAGCGCGCCCAATTCCTCGGCGCCGCGCAGGAGGTCGCCACGGCGCTCGCCCGCGCCGGCGAGCAGGTCCAGGCGCTGCGCGGCGAGGCCGACCGGCGGATCGACCAGCTCGTCGACGCGATCAACGCCGACCTCGCGGCACTCGAACGGGTCAACGCGGAGATGGCTCGCAGCGGGCCGAGTGCCGAGCTCGAGGACCGTCGCGACCGGCTCCTGGCATCGCTCGCTCGGCGCCTCGACATCTCGACCTATCGGCTCGAGGATGGCCGGGTGGCGGTCCTCACCCGCGGCGGCGAGCCCCTCCTCGAAGGGAGGCGGCGGGTGTTGGTCTACGATCCGGCCCCGGTGGTCTCGAACGCCACGCAGTTCGGCCCGATCTCGCTGTATGCCGCCCGCGACATCGATCCCGCGACCGGCGAGCCGATCCCGGGCGCGACCGGCAAGGTTCTCGTGACCGGTGGGTTGCGCGCGGAGTTGCCGCCCGAACTCGCGACGGGCTCGCCGGCCGACGAGGCGCTCATCGTCCGCTCCCCTTTGCGCGAGGGCGAGCTGCAGGGCTTGCTCGAGGTGCGCGACCGTCTTTTGCCCGAGCTCGCCGACCAGCTCGACGAGCTCGCGCGCATCACACGCTTCGCGCTCGATGCCGCCCACAACGCCGCGGTCGCCTGGCCGCCGCCCGAGAGGCTCACGGGCTCACGCCGCGAGGACGGCACCTTCGACGCGGCGGCCCGCTCGGGCAGCGCCTGGCTCGCGGTGATCGATCGGGCGACCGGCGCCACCCTGCACACCGTGGCGATCGACCTCGGCGCCGATCTCGGCACTCTCGTGGGTCAGCTCGACGCCGACCTCACGGGCCACGGCGATGCCGCACTCGACGCCGAGGGCCGGCTCGTGATCGAACTCGAGGCCGGCAAGGGAATCGCGCTCGCCGACGGCGACGGCAGGATCACCGTGACGGACGCCGCCGGACGCAGCTGCGACTACGGCTTCGCCCATTATTTCGGCCTCAACGACCTGTTCGCCGTCGACCCGCGGCGGCCGACCGCACTTTCGCTCAGGGCCGAGCTCGCGCAGAACCCGGCGCTTTTGGCGACGGCCCGGCTCGACGTCGATCCCGGCCCACCGCCCGTCGCCACGCTCGGTGGGCCCGGTGACCAGCGCGGTGCGCAGGGCCTGGCAGCGGCCTTCGCCCGTAGCGTGCCGACCGTACCGCGCGGCGCTCTCGACCGGCCGGCATCGACGATCGGCGGCTACGTCGCCGACCTCGTTGGCGCCACCGCGGTCCGAGCCGCGCGCGCGTCGGGTGCGGCCGAGGCCGATCGGGCGCTGGTCGAGGCGCTCGCGACCCGGGTGTCCGAGGTCTCCGGGGTCGACATGGACGAGGAGCTCGCCCGCCTGGTTCTCTACGAGCAAGCCTACTCGGCCTCGGCGCGGATCGTCCGGATCACCGACGAGCTGTTCGACGAGCTCTTGAGCATCAAGCGCTGAGGGAGACGGCCATGACGACCCGCATCGGTGACCTCGGCCACAGCAACCTTTTGATCGGCTACCTCGAGCGCACACAGAGGCGGGTCCGCGACGCCCAGCTCGACATCGCGAGTGGTTCGAGGGCGCAGCGTTGGGAGGAAATCGCGGACCGCGCCGCGCTCCTCGTCGCGACCCGCGAGCAGCGGCAGCTCACCGATCGGTTCGCGGCCGAGAACGAGAAGGTTCGGGGCCGGCTGCTCGCCACCGACGCGGCTCTCGCCGGGATCGGCGAGCTCGCCGAGCGGTTCCGCACCCTGCTCGTGGCCCGGCTCGGCGAGCCCGGGCAGAGCACGATGCCGCTCGATACCGAGGCCGAGCAGATCGCCCGCGAGCTCGCCGGACTGCTCAACCGCCAGCTCGACGGCCGTTATTTGTTCGCCGGCAGCCGGATCGAGACGGCCCCGGTCGAACTGCCCGATCCGCTGCCCACCACGGTCGACCCGAACCTCTATTACCGGGGTGATGCGCTCGTGCCGACCGTGCGGGCCGATCGGGAAACCCAGATCACCTACGGGACGACCGCGGCTGCCGAGCCCTTCGCCCAGCTGTTCGCCGCCCTCGGCCAGGCGCGCGTGGCGCATCTCGCGGGTGACCGCGCCGGGCTCGAACAGGCCCTCGGCCTCGCCACTCGGGCCCTCGAGGGGGTGGCCGAGGAGCGCGGCCGCCTCGGTGTCGCCGCCGCCCGGCTCGAGAGCATCGTCGACGGCCAGCGCGGCGCCTTGGTCTATCTCGACGAGATGATCGGCTCGATCGCCGATACCGACCTCGCCGAGGCCGCCGCCCGGCTGGCGCGCGACCAGGCGACACTCGAGGCCAGCTACCTCGTCGTGGCGCGGCTCGCCGCGCTGAGCCTCGCCGACTACCTGCGTTGAGCCGGATCGTGGCGGCCCCGAGCGTCAACGGATCGTCGACCTCTTGCCCTCAAAAGACTTCGCGCGTGATGCGTTGCAGGAGACCGGTGATGGACCTTTCGCCTTCGATCCCGGGCACGACGGCCGCTGCACCGCCGAATCGGCCGGAGCCGACCCCCGGTTCGCCCCGGCCGTTTCCTGCGACGGCCGAAGAACGCGACACGTTCGGCCCGCTCACGTTTCCGGCCGGTCTACCCGGTTTCCCGCAAGCTCGGGTGTTCCGCCTGCTCCCGCTGCCGGGTGCCGCCGGCTTCGCCTTGCTCGAGGCCGAGGTGCCCGAAGGCCCGCGCTTCGTCGTGCTCGAGGTGGCCGAGCCCGAGGTGGTGTTCGGCCCGGCGGCGACCGCCGAAGCGGCGCAGGCCCTCGGGATCGGGCGCGCCGACCTTCGTTTGTTCGCGATCGTCACACTCGCGGACGGACCGGGTGGCCGCCGGGCGTTCGCCAATCTGCGGGCACCGGTCGCGGTCGATCGAGTGGGCCGTACGGCCCGCCAGATCGTGCTCGCCGACCCCCGCTTGCCACTCCGTCACCCGCTCGAATCGCGCACCGCCTGAGCCTCGGCCGCGCTCGCCCGGGCTCCACCGGGCGGGTGGCACGGGGACTCGGCGCGCCCAGCCGCCGCCGGGCGACGCCGCGCATGACGGCACGCCGGCCCCGGCGCTGGCGCGCGGCTCGGCTGCTCGGCAGGCGGCGGCAAACCCCGCGACCCGTCCGAGCCCGTGCCAGGGGGCCGAATAGCCACACCCGTTCCGGGTCCCGCGAGGGACACTCGGCCGAGGGCTGCGTCGGGCTCTGCTCCGCCGCGGCCTTCGGGTCCGAGACGGCGGCGCTACGGGCTGCTAGGGAACGGGCATGCCCGCCCATGTTCCGGCCCGCCCCGATCGGCCCCGCCTCTGGCTCCTGCTCGGCGACAAGGCCGGCGACAATGCCCAAGTGCTCGAGCTCGCCCGGGCGTTGGGCGAGCCCTACGCCCTCAAGCGGCTCGTGCCGAAGCCGCAATGGGTGCTCGGCAAGCCGCGCTTCCGGCCGACGCTCGATCATCTCGACCCGGATCGCTCCGATCCGCTCGAGCCACCCTGGCCCGAGCTCGTCTTGACGATCGGCCGGCGGCCCTCGATGGCCGCCCTCTGGCTCGCCGAGCGGAGCGGCGGGCGGACTCGGCTCGCGATCGTCGGCCGGCCGAAGCGCTGGCCGGAGCGCTTCGCCTTGATCGTCGCCCCGGGGCAATACGCGGTGCCGGAGGCGGCCAACGTCGTGCGCCTCGAGCTCCCGCTCCTGCGCCCCGATCCGACACGCTTGGCCGCCGCCGCGGTCGCTTGGCGGGAGCGGTTCGCCGATCTGCCGCGGCCGGTTACCGCCGTGCTCGTGGGCGGCGAGACCAAGCCCTTCCGTTTCGATGCCGCGGTCGCCCGTGCGCTCGCCGCGCAGCTTTCGGATCTGCGCGCGCGGGAGGGTGGGACGCTCTGGGTGACGACCAGCCGGCGGACCGGCGAGGCCGTGGCCGAGGCGCTGGCCGCCGCCCTGCCCGCCGGGACCTTGCTGCACCGTTGGCGTGCGGGCGAGCCCCCCGAGGCCAACCCCTACCTCGCGCTTTTGGCCCTCGCCGATCGCTTCGTCGTGACCGGCGACAGCGCCTCCATGCTGGTCGAGGTGGCACGGCTCGGTAAACCGCTCGCGATCGCGGCCTTGCCGGTGCGCGGCGATCCGGCCACCCGTGCCCGCCTCGCTCTTTCCCGCGCGCTCGCCCCGGAAGGACTGCTCGGCGGGCTCGGCGACCGGCTGCGCGCCCGGGGGCTGTTGGGCTTCCCGCGCGACCTCGAGCGGTTGCACCGCCGGTTGATCGCCGAGGGCCGGGCGGTCCGGCTGGGCGAGCCCTTCCCACCGCCCGGACCGCCGCCCGCGGACGAGCTCGACCGGGCAGTCGCCCGGCTGCGCGCGCTCCTCGACGGGACGGCCGCCGCGCCCGCTGCCGCCGGCTGATCGGCGGCTCCCGCCCTCGCTTCAGGGCCGGGTGGCGGCGGGGCTCTCGCGCTGGCGTGGGATCGGCAGATATTCGACCCCGCCACCTTGGCGGCGGACCGGCTGCGGGTAGAGCGTCATGAGTTCCAGAACTTCGCTCGGCATGTCGGTCGAGACGGGCAGCCCGAGCGCTTTGGCCTCGTCGGCCGAGATCGGGTAATCGTGGGTCCAGGTTCCGGTCGCGAGCTTGGCCGCGACTTCGCGGGCGCGCGCCTCCCCCATTCGGCCCCGCAACAAGGCGGTGGCCGCGGCCTCGACCTGGGCGATCGCCTTGCGGCCGACATCGGCCAGGACGAGCGTTTGGTCGTCGACTTCGGCGAGCGGTTTGGACTCGGCCACCTTGACGATCGAGGCGGCCGGCATGCCCGAAAGCTGCGGATCGATCGGCCCGAGCACCGAATGCCGGCACATGACGATCTCGTCGGCGGCGAGCGCGATCAGGGTCCCGCCCGACATGGCGTAGTGCGGGACGAAGACCGTGACTTTGCCCTCGTGCGCCTCGATCGCCCGGGCGATCTGGAGCGCCGCGAGCACGAGTCCGCCCGGGGTGTGCAGCACGATGTCGAGCGGCATCTTCGGGTCGGTGAGGTGGATCGCCCGCAGCACCTCTTCGGAATCGTTCACGTCGATGTAGCGCAGCAAGGGAAAGCCCAAGAGGCTCATGGTTTCCTGGCGGTGGACGAGGAGGATCACCCGCGAGCCGCGCTTCTCCTCGATCTGGGCGATCTTGCGGGTGCGCATCGCCTCGAGCCAGCGCCGTTGAAGCACGGGCTGCAGGGCCGAGACCATGAAGAACAGCCAGAACAAATCCATCAGCCCCACGGCCCGATCCCTCCGCTCCGTCGCCCGTCGGGCGAAAAACCGAACACGCCCTCGTCGGCGAAATAGGGCCGGTAGCGCCGGCGCGGCCGCCGCAGGGTGGGCGCCAAGAGCCAGCCGGCCACGAAGCCGCCGATGTGCGCCCACCAGGCGACCCCGCCCGCGTCCCCGGCCTCGCCGAGGGCGAGCAGCCCCGGGACGATCTGGGTCGCGAACCAGAAGGCCGCGAAGACGATCGCCGGCACCTCGACGAAGAAGGGCAAAAAGAGGATCGGCACCACGAGCACGAGCCGGGCACGGGGGAACATCCGCGCATAGGCGCCGATGACGCCGGCGATCGCCCCGGAGGCCCCGACCGCCGGCACGGTCGAGCCGGCATTGACGAGCGCGTGGGCGATCCCGGCCGCGAGCCCGCAGGCGAGATAAAAGGCGAGATACCGGCCGACACCCAGCCGGTCCTCGACCGCCGGGCCGAAGACGAACAGCGTCCACATGTTGGTGAGCAGGTGGAAGAACCCGCCGTGCAGCCACATGTGGGTGAAGAACACGCGCCAGTCGGCGAGGTCCGGCGGATCGCGCAGCGCGAGGGCGCCGAAAAAGCGCGCCGGGACGAGCCCGTGCTCGAACAGGAAGCGCTCGAAAGCCCGCGGCGGCAGGCCGGCTTCGACGAGGTAGACGAGCACGCACAGGCCGATCACCGTCCAGGTGACGAGCGGAGGGTAGCGGGTCGCCACACCGTCCCGGACGGGCAGCAAAGCTTGTCTCCTCGATCGGTCGACCGGGTGTCCCTAGCAGCCGCGACGCCGCCCGAAAAGCGCGGCTACTCGGCGGCGGCCGGCTGTCCGGCCCAGGCGGCGGGCGCGGCCGGCGCCGGCCGCCCGCCCGGGGCCGGACGGATCCCGAGCACGAGGCTCGCGAGTGCCGGCAGGAACAGGAGGGTCACGAGCGTGCCGACCGCCGTGCCGCCGATCAGCACGACCGCGAGCGGCCCCCAGAAGGTGTCGAAGGCGAGCG
>Ga0197142_1004982_pt1 | contig 10564 bp, 6 predicted proteins | sample GBS60_MetaG_FD_148614 | JGI IMG/M metagenome (GOLD analysis project Ga0197142, IMG submission 148614) | Sediment microbial communities from Great Boiling Springs, Gerlach, Nevada, United States - GBS 60_MetaG | ecosystem: Environmental > Aquatic > Thermal springs > Hot (42-90C) > Sediment...
CATACAATCCACTGGGGGTAGCTTGGGCAACCTCAGAGGCCGACAACATAATCAAAAGACCACCTAGTTCACTATATTTTCAGGATTTTTCAGAGTTTCCATTTATATTTTCGTTTGTTGAGTTTCCAGTTTACCGCGAACTATTTAGCCGAATGAAACAAACCGCCTCTCCCCACCGTGGGAGAGGCCGGCCTGGCCAAAGGCCAGGCCGGGTGAGGGGGCAAAAAGATGCTGTCCGTGCCCTGATGATAGTTCCCCCTCACCCTACCCTCTCCCGCCCGGGGAGAGGGGAAAACATCGCCTTTTCATTCGGCTAAAATGTTACTTTACCGCCAATCTTCCCGTACTGAGGAGAGGCCTGATGAGTGTCGCTACGGATGCCACGCTGGTGGAGTTTGGGCAATTGAAACCGGGCGATGAGATTGAGGTGGTCCACCGGGTAACCGTCGGCATCCGATCCTGGACGGTCAGCGTGCGCGGCCGGGTGCTATGGACGGAGCGGCGGGTGCAGGGTCTGCATTTTCCCCGCACTCCGGATGAAAAAACCTACTGCGATCTGATCGTTCTGGAGCAGCCTGACGGCCATCGTACCACCGTCTGCCTGGACGAATTCACCCAAATCCGCCGGGTTTAATCGCTCGGTACCATCTTAGCCGAATGGAGGGGTATCCTCGGAGAGCGGACGTTTGGTGCGCCCATTTGCGGGCCAGGGGGCATACTCCCAGTGGCCCCCTCACCCAGCGGTATATTGGTACTGCCGGCCTCTCCCCGTGGTGGGGAGAGTCGCTTGGCTTTATTCGGCTAAAGTATTCTCTTTTTTTCTTTAGCTGCCCCGATCCTTACGAAATCTTTACAATTCCCGAACATCCTCCTAACAAACGACGTCTAAAATCGGATGAAGGTCGCACGAAGTGTTTGGCCTGGCTGAGGGTATGTGCGGTGGTAGGGGATAGCGGTTAGGTTTGCTGATATGGTTTTCCGGTTTTTTACCCTTGTTTTGTGAAAGGAGGATGGAATGCAACGTGGTGGTAAGCTATTTTGGACTGGCCCGAAGGGCTGGTTGCAGACCGGGGTGTGGATGCTAGCGGTTTTGGCCGGGGGGCTGCTCCAGGCCCAGACCGTGCAGGTTGATCCGAACCTGCCCGATTACGAGAAAGTGCCCGGCGTCTCGGGCAACCTGGTGGGCATCGGCTCGGATACGCTGAACATCATGATGGACATGTGGCTCAAAGAGTTTCAGAAAATCTATCCGACGGTAACTGGGGCGTATCGGGGCGAAGGGTCCAGCACTGCTCCGCCTGCCTTGATCGAGGGCACCGCCCAGTTAGGGCCGATGTCCCGGGCGATGAAGCCTGAGGAAATTGATAAGTTTGAAAAGAAGTTTGGCTACAAGCCGACGCAGATCATCGTGGCCATCGACTGCTTGGCCGTGTATGTGCATAAAGATAATCCCATCCAAGGGCTGACGATGGCGCAAGTGGATGCGATCTTCTCTTCGACCCGCAAATTGGGGCACCCGACGGACATCCGTACTTGGGGCGAAGCGGGGCTGAAGGACCCGGCCTGGGCCAATTTGCCTATCAGTCTTTATGGCCGAAACTCCGTCAGCGGCACCTACGGCTTCTTCAAAGAACACGCCCTGGGCAAGGGCGACTTTAAGGATACGGTCAAGGAGCAGCCGGGGTCGGCCGGTGTGATCCACGGCGTAGCCAACGAACGGGCCGCCATCGGGTATTCCGGCATCGGCTATCGGACCGCGGATGTGCGCACCGTCCCGTTGGCCAAGTCGGCCGACGGGTCCTTCGTGGAACCGACGTTTGAAAACGCCCTGAAAGGCGAATATCCCTTGGCCCGGTCGCTGTATATCTATGTGAATAAAAAGCCGAATGAACCTCTGCCCCTTCTGGTGGCCGAATTCCTGCGATTTGTCCTCTCCAAACAGGGCCAACAGATTGTAGTTAAAGACGGGTTCGGCCCGCTGCCGCTGAAGATCATCCAGCGCGAACGGCAGAAGCTGGAATAAATATAATTGTAACTATTAGCGGAATGAAGCAAACCGTCTCTGCCCTGGCGGGAGAGCCCGGCTTGGCCTCCGGCCAGGCCGGGTCTAGGGGATTTCGAAGGCATAGCAGCCTGGATCCCTGCTTACGCAGCAGTGACAGAGGGGGCCTTTCCAATTGTTACCATGTTCCCAATAATTTTCTCCTATGTTGGAAGTTGCCCCCCGACGGTACTGGCTTATCCGATGGACAGACCGATTGGCCCGATGGGTGATCACGGCCGGCGGCCTGGTGGTCATTGGCGCGGTCATCGGGATGCTGGTGCTGTTGATCAGTGTGGTTTTGCCGCTCGGTCAGCCTGCCAAGGCCCAGCTTCGGGCCGTCTGCGCCCTGCCGATAGCCCCTCCTGGGAGGGCGAACGTCCCGTCTGCAACCTTCGCCTCTCCCCTTTGCGGGCCACTCCGGCTGAGCGAAACGAAGCCGGGTGAGGGGGACAGCGCGGGCATCAGGGGCGTCGTGTCCGAGCGTTTGCGGGCCGATGGCCCGCACTCCCATGAATCACCCCTCACCCAAACCCTCTCCCGCGGAGGGGAGAGGGAAGTGGGAGCGGACGGGCCGAGCAATCTGGACTCTGATCTGCACTCCCCGGTCGCCGTCGGCGTGGAGTTGGTGGAAATCGGTCGCTCCGGCCGGGAAGACCTTCTGACCGGGTATCTGGTGGTTCGCTCCGGCCAGGTGATCGGTTTTGAATTGGTAGGACCATCGGGGCCGGAGAGATCGGCCCCGGAATCCGTCCGGCCCCGGGTGATCTTTCAGCAGCACCTTCGGCCTTGGCCGTTGGAGCAGTTGGCCGATTCGGAGCAGGCCACTGCTGTACAAAAAGCTACTGCACATAAGAATAATGAACTTGGTTCCGACACCCCCCCAGTCCAATCGTCGGCAAACCACGCCCAGTCGAAACAGGCCAAATCGGCGGTAGCTACCAACTCGGCCGGAGATACCAAATCGGGTGTCCATAGAGCCGATGTAGGTGGAGATGCGGGAAAGGTCTGGATTCGCTCGGCCCGGAGTCTTCAGCCGGGCCGGTGGACGCTGCTTTGGTCGGACGCTGCGGTGAGCCTGGTGGAGATCGAACCGGAGGTTCGGTTCGAGCCGGGGGGCCGGCGCAGCGTGCAACTGCGCTGTAACCAGGTGGCCTGGTTGCCGCCGGTGGATTCTGGTTCGGCCCAGCCAGTCGAAGCCCTGATGTGTGCGGACGAAAACGGCGGTTGTTTGCTCGCCCTGCTGCTGGCCGACAATCGCATTCTCCTCCGCCGAGAGACCGTCCAGACCGATCTATTCGGCGAAGCCGGGGAAAAGAAGATTTCGGAGTTTTGGATCGACAGGGGGTTGCCCGGCCAGGTTACCGCCATGACGCTCAGCGGGGAGGGCGCTCGGCTTTATGTGGGCACCCACAATGGGTATCTTCTCCGTTTTGCCATTGATCCGGTGGGCAAGCCCCAGCGAATCGATGCCACCTGGACGCCCGACCGAGCACCGGTAACGGCCATGGCGTTGCTTTTGGGCCAGGGGGCATTGGCCGTAGGCAGCGCCCAGGGCCAGATGAGCCTGTGGTTTCCGGTTCGCAAAGAGGGGCCGATTGCTGCGGGCGAGTGGCCGGACCGCTTGACGCCGATCCGTTCCTTCCGGCCTCAAGAGGGCGAAGTCCGTGCGATTCTGCCGTCGCAGCGAAACAAGGCATTTATCAGTTTGGGCAGCGACGGCCAGGTGCATTTGGATTATGGGACCACCGGTCGGCATCTGCTTCGACTCGTAGCGCCGGCGGCAGTGGTGCAGGCGGCCTATTCGAGCCGGGGCAATGCGGTGCTGGGGATCGGCGAAGATAATCAAATGTACGTCTGGCAAATCGACGCCCCCCACGCCGATGTCAGTTGGCAAGCCCTTTTCGGACGCCTCTGGTACGAAGGCCATCCGGGCCCCAGCTTCCTCTGGCAATCCAGCGGTACCGACGAACCGAAAATGAGCCTGGTGCCGTTGGTCTTCGGCACGTTGAAGGCCACCTTCTATGCCATGCTGTTTGCATTGCCGTTGGGGCTGGGTAGTGCCGTGTATGTCAGCCATTTCACTAAGCCGGAGGTGCGCCGGGCCATCAAGCCGACCGTGGAGATCATGGCAGCCATACCGACGGTGGTGATTGGATTTCTGATCCTGCTTTGGGCAGCGCCGCTGGTGGCCCGATGGTTGATGGCGGTGCTACTGAGCCTGTTGGCATTGCCGGTAACCTTTGTTCTTTGGATGCTGGTTTGGCAATTGCTGCGGCGATGGCCGTTGCTGCGCCGACTGGAAGACGGCTATGAGTTTCTGGCGGCGATTCCGCCGTTGGTGATGGGAGTGATCTTGGTCGGCTGGTTGAGCGGGCCGATCGAGCAAGCCTGGTTTGGTGGCAATTTTCGGCAGTGGCTCTATGAGCAAACCCATCTTCCCTACGATCAACTGAACGCCCTGGTGGTAGCGCTGGGGTTGGGATTTGCGATTATTCCGATTATTTTTTCCATTTCCGAGGACGCTCTGTCGAGCGTACCGCACAGTTTGACAGCCGCTTCGCTGGCCCTGGGCGCCAGCCGATGGCAGACCCTCCGACGCGTGGTGCTGCCATCGGCCAGTCCGGGGATTTTTGCGGCGGTGATGATCGGCTTGGGCCGGGCTGTCGGCGAAACCATGATTGTCTTCATGGCCGCCGGAAATACTCCGGTCCTAGACCCCAGCCCGTTTAACGGGTTTCGGACGCTGTCGGCCAATATTGCCGTGGAAATCTCGGAGCATCCTCGGGATGGCACCTTATATCGGGTGTTGTTTTTATGTGCAGTCGTTTTGTTTCTGATGACATTCGTATTGAACACGGCGGCGGAGCTGGTGCGGCTTCGGCTTCGGAAGCGGTACGGCCAGTATTAGAGACCCAGCGGCCCCGGGGCTTCTGGAAACAAGGCGAGCCTTGGGTCTGGGCTTCCGGCGCGGCGCTGGCGCTGGTCCTGCTGGTTACGCTGACTGCCCTGTATGTGGTGTTTGCCCATGGGCTGGTGGTCTTTTGGCCGCATCCGATTTACGAAATCACCCTGGCCGACGGTTCCAAACTGCTGGGCCAGCGACTGGAGGGAGAACGGGACCCGCTGAGCGGCCGGCGGCGGATCAAATTCTACTGCGCCAACATGGAAGATATGCCGCCATTCCGCTGGATTTACGCGGACGAAATTGTTCGGCAGGAGCAGCCGCCGGAGGTCTTCAAGCTGGATCGGGCAGCCAACCTGCACTATATCGGCTACTTGAAAGAAATTCGGCTTCTCACCCACGAGGTGGCCCAGGCCGACGGGGCTGCCCAACGGGATTCGAAGGTTTTGGTACCAACTGGTAAGGAGGGCCTGGCGGTGTACTCCCGGGGTACCATCCCCGAAGCGAACCAGGCAAGCCCCGGCTCGAAAGCCGAGCAATTGGCCCAGGCCATCCAATGGGCCAAACGCTGGGATGCCGCCGAGGTGGAACCCTGGCGCCAGCAGGAAAACCAACTGGCCCGGCAACTCAACGACCAAATCAAATATGCCCTGATCGAAGCCCAATACCGGCGGCAACAACTTCTTCAGGCCGGGCGGCCGGAAACCGACCCGGCTTGTCAGGCCTTGGCCGAACGGATCGCCCAGCTTACCGAGGAGGAAAATCGGCTGAAGGCCCAGGCCCACCAACTGTCCGCCCGACGGGCTGAACAGGAAACGAAACTTCGGCAAAACGTGGCCTTGTTCGTCGATGTCCAGGGCCGGGAAAAACATATCCCCTTGGTCGATATCGTCCGGTTCAGTACGCCGAATGCGATGACTCTGTGGGCCAAGTGCCGGTTTTATCTGGCCAAGTGGTGGGAGCTGCTGAGCGATCCGCCACGAGAGGCCAACCAGGACGGCGGCATTTTCCCGGCCATTTTGGGTACCGTGCTGTTGGTCTTTTTGATGGCCATCATGGCGTTTCCGTTGGGGGTATTGGCCGGGGTGTATCTAGGCGAATACGCCCGGGATAACTGGCTGGTCCGAAGCGTCCGGGTAGCAGTGAACAATTTGGCCGGTATCCCGTCGATTGTCTATGGCATTTTCGGCCTGGGTTTTTTTATTTATTTATGCGGCGGGACGCTGGACATCTGGTTCTACCCGGACCGGGTGGAGGCTAGGGAACCGGTGTTCGGCCAGCCGTGCATCCTCTGGGCTGCATTGACCCTGGGCCTGCTGACCCTGCCGGTGGTGATTGTTTCCACGGAGGAGGCGCTTCGGCAAATTCCGCGGGAAATCCGAGAAGGGTCCTACGCCCTGGGAGCGACCAAATTGCAGACGCTCTTCCGGGTCCTTTTGCCCATGGCCTCGCCGGGCGTGATGACCGGGTTTATCCTAGCCATGGCCCGTGCGGTGGGAGAAGTGGCGCCGCTGATGATCACCGGAGCAGTCAAAAGTGCTCCGCCGCCGATTAGCAGTGAGTTTCCTTTCCTCCGCCTGGATCGACAATTCATGCATTTAGGGTATCATATCTTAGATATCAGTTGCAAATCGCCTAACGTGGAGGCCACGAAGGGTCTGGTGTATGTAACCACGCTGTTGCTTTTAGCCATTGTGCTGGCGCTGACCAGCACGGCGATTTGGCTCCGGAATAGGATGCGAAAGCGATATTATGTCCGAGCGATTTAAACCTGCCGGTCAGGAAACCGGTTCGCTTCCGCCTTCTTCGACGGCGCCTCCGGTGGATCGACCGACCGAAATGTCCGACAGCAGTACCCGCAAAGACGCGGATGGGCAAAGCCCGGTTGGTTTCGGCTTGACCTTTTCCGGCCCAAACCGCTCGCTGATCGCCGGCGCTTTGCAAGATCGGGGGACGGGCCGGGAAAATAGTTCGTCGGAAACGCCTCCGGCGGAGCCGATCGTGCGCATGCGGAATGTCAACCTGTTTTACGGCCAGGCCCAAGCCCTGGTGGATATTACGATGGATATTCCCCGGGGTTTGGTTACGGCGCTGATTGGGCCGTCCGGCTGCGGTAAATCGACCCTGCTGCGATGCATAAACCGCATGAACGACCTGATCGACGGCGTACGCACCACGGGCCTGATCGAACTGGACGGCCAGAATATTCTGGACCCCGGCGTGGATGTGATCGCCCTGCGCCGCAAGGTGGGCATGGTGTTTCAAAAGCCCACGCCTTTCCCGAAAACCGTCTATGAGAATGTGGCCTATGGGCTGCGCCTGGCCGGTATCCGGCAGCGGGCGGTGCTCGATGAAGTCGTCGAGCGGAGCCTCCGCCGGGCCGGCCTGTGGGAAGAGGTCAAAGATCGGTTGCACGAGTCGGCCCTAGGGCTTTCCGGCGGGCAGCACCAGCGACTGTGCATCGCCCGGGCCATCGCCGTCCAGCCAGAAGTGATCCTTATGGACGAACCCTGCTCCGCCCTGGACCCCCGCTCCACCTCACGCATCGAAGACCTCATCGCCGAACTGCGCGGCGAATATACCATTGTGATTGTAACCCATAACATGCAGCAGGCCGCTCGGGTATCCGATTATACGGGGTTTTTGTATGAGGGCCGATTAGTGGAGTTCGGGAAAACCACACAAATATTCACTAATCCCCGAAAAAAAGAGACGGAAGATTATATCACCGGGCGCTTCGGCTAAACGGGGGCCATACCCGCGGAAAGGGCTATGGGTGTCATTCCCGCGAAAGCCTGAATCCAGGCACCTCTGAACCTGCTTACCCGGTCATTCCTGCACAAGCAGGAATCCAGCATTTCCATCTTTACTCCGATGGGAGAGGCCGGCGGGGCCGAAGCCGGGGGTAGAGGAAAAGTAAGTTTTTGGAACCTCTGAATAATTCGACGTGGACAAAAAAGAAGTATTTCAGGCGATTTTTCCGAAAACCCCATATCTTGCGCTGCTGTCAATGCTAGCATCCAATACGTTGTAGCTGCACTGACGAACCTCCGAGGTAAACAACATACTCAAAAGTCCACATAGTTCACTATATTTTCAGGATTTTTCAGAGGTTCCTATTATTATTATCTTTCGTTTTAGGGATGTGGGGTGTACCATTTTCTGGGAGGTCTAACGACCCATTCAGGGGGACGTGCGCCAGCTCCAGACCCCAAAGCCACAAGTTCTCCCGCACTTTCCCAAAAATAAGGTATCACTTTAGCCGTTTGAAGGAATGTAACTGTTTAGTTTGACTGTATCTCCTGGAACCGGCCCCTACCAGTTGTAGCGTTAGGCAGCATAGATCGAATTCCACAGATTATGGCCATTGGGCCCGGTCCGTACAGTCCATTGAACCCGTATGAAGTAACCCTTGGATTTTTTTACTATAACTTATGGAATCCTCATTCGTTAGGGCTTTTGCTAGCACTGCTAGCACCACATGGAGAGCAAAAACCTAAGGAACCTCTGAATAATTCAAAGTGGACAAAAGGGAAGTATTTCAGGAGAATTTTCAGAAAAGCCCATATATGTTGACTGGATCTACCGGGCCTAATTACCACAATCTGTGGTGTCCGTCGTGATTCTTAGCCCCTACAACCGGTAGGGGCCGGACCAGGTCGATACAGCCAAAATATTGAGCTGCGGTCAATGCTAGCATACAATCCACTGGGTGTCCCTTCGGCAACGTCAGAGGCCGACAACATAATTAAAAGGCCGCCTAGTTCACTACATTTTCAATGATTTTTCAGAGGTTCCTTAACTTATTTATTTATAAAGGGTTATGGCAGATTTGCTACATTCGGCTAAACAGTTACTAATTCGTGATATTTTAGTTTGACTGTATCCACCCAGTCGGGCACCACCACATGGAGGGCTAAAACTGGCTGGAACTCCACACATTGAGGCAATCGCTTCCGGTGGATACAGTCAAGTTAGCCGAATGAAGATGCCCTTGGAGGGCCCTGCTTGCCAGGTCCGATCCTTTGGAGGTATCTGCCTTGGACTACCGCTGGACGGGCGTGACAAGCACGCCCCCCATTCGGCTAAAATGTTACAATATCTACCCGGCCGGGCCACTACCAGATGTAGGGGCTAAAAATCAGATCGAACACCACAGATTGTGGTCATAGTTCCCGGTGGATACAGTCAAGATAATTCAAAATTGTGTCCAATCAGACACTTCCACAGATCGATGGCCACTTGGATGAACTGTTCGATTCGGGTTCGTTGGTGTTTAGAAGGCTGGGCCTATTTGGCGGTGGTCTTGATGGTGCTGGCCGGCGCCTGGGTTCGGCAGATCAACTTGCTTTTCTTGGTGGCCGGTCTGATGGCCGGGCCGCTGCTATGGAGTTGGTGGTGGGGCGGCCGGCAACTGCGTGGGATAACCGTCCGGCGACGCTTGCCTCGTTCCGTCTGCGCCGGCGATCTGTTGGTGGTGGAACTAGAGCTAGCCAATACCCGCCCCCGAGGCGCCTGTTGGGCTTTGGTGGTCGAAGAGCAGATTTGCCATGAAACCATCCCCCAAGTAGCTGCTTCGGAAAAAATCTATATTCCCTATCTTCCAGCAGGGGCCAGGCAGATAGCCAGTTATCGGGGCCGGTTGCCGCAGCGAGGCCGATACCGGCTTGGGCCGATTCGGATGAGCAGCCGCTTTCCCTTTGGGTTGTTTCTGCACTGCCTGGAACTCTCCCAGCCGGGGGTGGAAACGCTGATGGTGTATCCCCGAGTAGGCCGGCTAGGACGGGCATGGACAGCCCGACAACAGCAAGCCTTTGAAGGCACCCAGCGGCGGGAACAACGCTCCGGCCGGGTGGAAAGTGATTTTTACGGAGTTCGACCTTGGCAAAGCGGCGATCGACGACGGTGGATTCATTGGCGTGCTTCCGCCCGCCATCAGGCGCTGGTGGTTCGCCAATTCGAACAATTTCGCACCCGGGACTTAGTTATCCTGCTGGACCTGTGGCAATCCGCCCAGCCTACGGTCCAAGACCAGCAAGCCATAGAAATGGCGGTCAGCTTTGCCGCCACCATTCTGGTCCAGGCTTGCCGACAGGGGGGCAACCGCCTGGGGTTAGCCATTGGAGGCCAGGAGCCAGTCTGGCTTTTCGGCCAGCCCTCCCCCGGCCTGTTGGAGGAGGCCATGATGCACCTGGCCTTGGCCCAACCTTGTCCAGAAGATCGCCTCCTGCCGATCGTGGAAACCCTGGCCGAGAATCTCCAACCGGACGCCGAAATGGTGCTCATCCGGCCTGGATCCACCTCTGGACCCGAGCAACCCGCTCTGGCCGATCTGCGCAGCCGACTGGCCCGACGCCTTCCCGGTTGCCAACTGCTGTGTTTCCACATGTACGATCCTCTCCTGGCCGAATACTTCGTCCCCGAATAAAATTGGTAACATTTTAGCCGAATGAAGCAACCCGCCTCTCCCCTGGCCGTCGAGAGGCCGGCCTGGCCGAAGGCCAGGCCGGGTGAGGGGGATTTCTGCGGCCCAAGAAGCTTGGACTGCTGCTTACGCAGCAGTGACACATCGCCTCCTTCAATCGGCTAACGTGTTACTAAATAACTCAAACTGTAAA
>Ga0197142_1004983_pt1 | contig 10564 bp, 9 predicted proteins | sample GBS60_MetaG_FD_148614 | JGI IMG/M metagenome (GOLD analysis project Ga0197142, IMG submission 148614) | Sediment microbial communities from Great Boiling Springs, Gerlach, Nevada, United States - GBS 60_MetaG | ecosystem: Environmental > Aquatic > Thermal springs > Hot (42-90C) > Sediment...
TGGTGAACACGGTGGCGCCCGTCTCCCGCACCGCCTTCAGGAGGCGGCGGTAGAAGGGGTGCAGGGTGTAGGGGAAGATGCCGGCGCCGTCCCCGCCGAAGGCGGTGGAGATGCAGATGCGGCTGATGAGGACGAGGGGCGGGGCGCTCAGATGCATTTCGGTGACGCTGCCTCCCGGGCCGCCAGCCCCTGGGCGATCTCCTGCACCACCTGCCGGGCGGCGGCCACCGGATCCGGCGCCCGGCTCACCGGCCGGCCCACCACGAGATAGTCGGCGCCGTGGCGCAGGGCGTCCGCCGGGGTGAGGGTGCGCTTCTGGTCGTCGGCGGCCACCTGAGCCCAGGCCGGCCGGATGCCGGGGCACACGGCGAGGAACCCGGGGCCTAAGGCCGCCTTCACCGCGGCCACCTCCCGGCCGGAACACACCACCCCGTGACAGCCCGCAGCCTGGGCCAACCGGGCCTGGCGCACCACCAGCTCCCGGGGGACCTCGGCCAGCCGGGGGTCATAGCCCAGGGCGGCCAGATCGGGGCTGCTCAGGCTGGTGAGCACCGTCACCGCCAGGATTTTCACCCCCGCGGGCCCCGCGGCCATGATCTGCCTCAGGCCCGTGGGGCCGAGGCCGGCGTGCACCGTGGTCAGGGCCACCCCCGGGGGCAGGCGCCGGAGAACGGAGGCGACGGTGTTGGGGATGTCGTGGAGCTTCAGGTCCAGAAAGATGCGGGAGGGGAACTCTTCCGCCATCTCCCTCAGGAAAGCCGGGCCGCCCGCCACAAAGAGCTCCAGCCCGATTTTGAAGAGGCCCACCTCCTCCGCCAGTTTCCGGGCCAAATCCCGGGCGCGGCCGGGGTCCGGGAGGTCCAGGGCCAGGATGAGGCGGTCTTTGGGGTGAGACGCCAGCGTCACAGGTCAGTCCTCGGTTGTGGTGGGGAAAACCCGGGAACGGCGACCTCGGAGAGGCCCGCCCGGCCCGGGGGCAGGTCCGGTTTCTTCCCCCGGCTCAGCTCTCCTCCCGGGCCCGGAACCAGGCCGCGGCCCGTTTCAGATCCGCCGGGGTGTCCACTTCCAGGGTCTCCCCCTCCATCTCCAGCACCCGGATGGGGAAGCCATACTCCAGGGCCCGGAGCTGCTCCAGCTTCTCCGCCGCCTCCAGGCGGCCGGGGGGGAGAGTCACGAAATCCTGCAAAAACCCCGCCCGATACACATAAATCCCGATATGCCGGAAAAAATAAGGCCGCTCCCCGTCCCGCCAGCAGGGGATGGGGCTGCGGGAGAAATACAGGGCCCGGCCCCGGTGATCGAAGACCACCTTCACCACCTGGGGGTCCGCGGCCAGGGCCGGGTCGGTGAAGCGCCGGGCCGGGGTGGCCATGACCAGGGAGCAGTCCTGCTCAAACAGGGCCACCAGGGCCGTCACCACCCGGGGCGGAAACAGGGGCTGATCCCCCTGGATGTTCACCACCAGATCCAGGGGGCCCAGACCCAGGAGGGCGGCGGCCTCGGCCAGGCGGTCGGTGCCGGAGGGGTGATCGGCCCGGGTCATGAGCACTTGGCCGCCGAACCCGGCCACGCACTCCCGGATGCGCTCGTCATCGGTGGCCACCCAGAGGCCATCAAGCCCCGGAATCTCCCGGGCCTGCTCCCACACCCGCTGGATGAGGGGCTTGCCCGCCACCTCCGCCAGGGCCTTGCCCGGCAGACGGGTGGAGGCATAGCGGGCCGGGATGAGGGCCACCGTGCGCATGTTGGACTACCTCCGTAAGTGTCAGGGACCCGCCTGTGGTGGAACCTCCGGGCAGCCGGTCCCTTTCCCCCCATTATACCAGCCGGACGGCCCGGGAACCGGGGGATTTTCGCCTCTGGGGGCGAATAATTTCGGCGGCTCTCCTTGACTTGCCGGGGATGGCTCTTATATTTGCTAAAGATATTGAGAAGTTATCCTTACCCTGCGTGAGGCAAGTATGCGATTGGACAAACTGACTTATAAGGCCCAGGAGGCCCTGCAGGGCGCCCACGAGCTGGCCCGGACCATGAATCATCCCCAGATCGAGCCGGCCCACCTGCTCCGGACCCTCCTGGCCCAGGAGGAGGGGCTCATCCGCCCCCTCTTAAAGAAGCTGGAGGTGGACCCGAAAAAGGTCATCCAGGGGACGGAGGACATCCTCACCCGTCTGCCCCGGGTGAGCGGCGATGTCCAGGTCTACCTCTCCCCTGGTCTCAATAAGGTGCTGGACGAGGCCTTCAAGCAGGCCGCGGTGATGAAGGATGAATATGTCTCCACCGAGCACCTGTTCTACGGGCTGGCGGTGGACAAGGAGAGCGACACCGGCCGGCTGCTGGCCTCCCTGGGGCTGACGCCGGAGGCCATTTTGCGGGTGCTGGCGGAGCTGAGGGGCTCCACCCGCATCACCGACCAGGCCCCGGAGGAGAAGTTCCAGCCCCTGGAGAAGTATGGCCGGGACCTCACCGCCATGGCCCGGGCCGGCAAGCTGGACCCGGTCATCGGCCGGGACAGCGAAATCCGGCGCATCATCCAGGTGCTCTCCCGGCGCACCAAAAACAACCCGGTGCTCATCGGTGAGGCCGGGGTGGGCAAGACCGCCATCGTGGAGGGGCTGGCCCAGCGCATCGTCAACGGCGATGTGCCGGAATCCCTCAAGGACAAGCGCCTGGTGGCCCTGGACCTGGGAGCCCTCATCGCCGGCACCAAGTACCGGGGGGAGTTTGAGGATCGCCTCAAGGCGGTGCTCAAGGAGGTCACCGAGTCCGACGGCCAGATCATCCTGTTCATCGATGAGCTGCACACCCTGGTGGGGGCCGGCGCCGCCGAGGGCGCGGTGGACGCCTCCAACATGCTGAAACCCGCCCTGGCCCGGGGGGAGCTGCGCTGCGTGGGGGCCACCACCATCAATGAGTACCGCAAGTACATCGAAAAGGACGCGGCCCTGGAGCGGCGCTTCCAGCCCATCTATGTGGCCGAGCCCAGCGTGGAGGACACCATCGCCATCCTCCGGGGCCTGAAGGAGCGCTACGAGGTGCACCACGGGGTGCGCATCAAGGATTCGGCCATCGTGGCCGCGGCGACCCTCTCCCACCGCTACATCACCGACCGGCACCTGCCGGACAAGGCGGTGGACCTGATCGACGAAGCCGCCAGCAAGCTCAGGATGGAGATCGACAGCCGGCCGGCGGAGATCGATGAGGTGGAGCGCAAGATCACCCAGGAGGAGATCGAGCGGGAGGCCCTGAAGCGGGAGACCGACCCGGCCTCCCAGGAGCGCCTGGCCAAGATCGAGAAGAACCTGGCGGAGCTGAGGGAGAAGCTCTCGGCCCTCACCGCCCGCTGGAACCAGGAAAAGGAGATCATCGGCCGCATCCGTGCCCTCAAGGAGGAGATCGAAAAGACCAAGATCGAGGAGGCCCAGGCCGAGCGGGCCGGGGACCTGGCCAGGGCCGCGGAGCTGAAATACGGCAAACTCCTCAGCCTGCAGAAGGAGCTGGAGGCGGAAAACGCCCGTCTGGCCGAGCTTCAGAAGCAGGAAGGGGCCATGCTCAAGGAGGAAGTGGACGCCGAGGATGTGGCCGAGGTGGTGGCCAAATGGACGGGCATCCCCGTCTCGCGTCTCCTGGAGGGCGAAAAGCAGAAGCTCCTGCACATGGAGGAGCGCCTCCATGCCCGGGTGGTGAACCAGGAGGAGGCCATCCAGGCGGTGGCCAACGCGGTGCGCCGGGCCCGAAGCGGGCTTCAGGATCCCAACCGGCCCCTGGGCTCCTTTATCTTCCTGGGCCCCACCGGCGTGGGCAAAACGGAGCTGGCCAAGGCCCTGGCCGAGTTCCTCTTCGACAGCGAGCAGGCCATGGTGCGCCTGGACATGAGCGAATACATGGAGAAGCACACCGTCTCCCGCCTCATCGGCGCGCCCCCGGGCTATGTGGGATACGAGGAGGGGGGCCAGCTCACCGAGGCGGTGCGGCGCCGGCCGTATTGCGTGGTGCTCTTCGATGAGATTGAGAAGGCCCACCCGGAGGTGTTCAACACCCTGCTCCAGATCCTGGACGACGGCCGCCTCACCGACGGCCACGGCCGCACGGTGGACTTCCGCAACACCATCATCATCATGACCAGCAACATCGGCAGCCAGTACATTGCGGAGGCCATCAGCGAGGCCCAGATGCGGGAGCGGGTGATGGAGGCCCTGCGGCACCATTTCCGGCCGGAGTTCCTCAACCGGGTGGATGACATCATCATCTTCCACCGCCTCACCCTGGAGCAGCTCCATCAGATCGTGGATCTGCAGATCGCCCGGCTGCAGAAGCTCCTGGCGGAGCATCACCTCACCCTGGAGCTCACCCCCAAGGCCAAGGACTTCCTGGCCGAGGCGGGGTATGATCCGGCCTACGGCGCCCGGCCGCTTCGGCGGGCCATCCAGCGCCATATCCAGAACCGCCTCGCCCCCATGATCCTGGCGGGGGAGTTCAAGGAAGGGGACGTCATCCTGGTGGACGCCGCCGGCGGTGGCGGCCTTACCTTCCGCAGGAAGGGGGATTAAAAGCGGACGGGGAGGGGCTCAGCCTGCCGGGTCCCTTTCCCTTCCGGCGGACCGGGAGGGCCCGGGCTTAAAAAGCCGGCGGTCCTCCCGGTTTCTATTTTTCCGAGATCCGCAGGGCAAAATGGATGATCATGGGAGGAAAGGAAAAAATGGCGCCGTCCTCCCAGGGCAAAGACAGGGGGCAGTCTCCCTCCGGGGAGGGAAATAGGGGGAAGATCAACCCCGGGCATCTCAGTTTCGCCCTGCTCAGGTCACACTCGACGGCGAAATCCAGGGTCTTTTTGCCCCCTTCGGTCCTGAGGCGGGCCCGGGTCAGTCTGACCTGAATCTCCCCGGAGCCGCTGCACTCCCCACACGTGAGGTTAAAGGGGATGATACTCGGGAAGCCCACAAAGGTGTCAGGATGCACCTGGCCCTTGTGGTCCAGGAAGATGTATAAGGGCGGCTTCCCATGGGTCAGGGGGATGAAGCAGTCCTCATCCCCCTGCCAATGGGCATAGACCTCCATCTTGGCATACGAGGCCGGCGGACGCGGCGGCCCGGCCGCGGCCGGCACCGTGAGACTGAGGGCCAGCGCCAGCCGGAGCAGGATTGCAGCCTTGTTCATGACGCCACCTCCGGAACAGGTCTTATTCTTGTGCTCCCGCCGCCATGAGGCCACTATTTCTGGCCATTCAGGGGATTTAAGGGGTGGCATGGCAAAACCGCCCGGGTGTCCACCTGCACCAGGACATACAGCTGCCCTTTGCCCCCGGCTGTTTTCAGGGCGGCCCGTTGGAGGGTGAAACAGACCGGACCGGTGGCGGTGCAATCCCCGCACCGGTAGCGGAAATCCGCGGTGGCGGCGATGGGCTCCGGACCCGGGGTGAGTTCGTCTCCTTGGCCTTTATAAGGCACTATCGGGGGGAAGGCGCGGGCCAGCCCGAGGGTGCAGGCGCCTGTGGCCATATGGACGTAAAACCCCAGGGTGGCGAGGGGCTTTGAGGCCCAGGCCCCGGCGGCAAGGGTCAGCCCCAGGGCCGCCACCAGTCCCGGGAGGATGAGGCTGCCTGTCCTGGGCATCATTCCCTCCCGGAGGTGCGCTCCCTGCTCATGACTCAGGATGGTGGTAAAATCAGGGGGAGTCCGACCCTTTCTGGCCTTGCCCCCTTTTTGCCTGTCTGCACTCCCCCAGCCAGCGCCCGGAGAGGTGCTGGGTCATCTCCTCACCTTCGTCCCGGATACGCACCCGGCCCGTCAGGCGCTCCCCCTGGTATTCCACTTCGCCCTCCAGGTAGGCCGGCCGCCCCTCCAGGTGGCATTCCAGGGCCCAGGTCATCCGGTTTCCCCGGGCCTCCTGTTTGGTAAATTTGCAGTCCTCCGCGTCCTCCGGTTTGTGGGGGACGGCCTGGGTGTGGGTGAGGCAGTGGGTGAACTTCTGCGGCGGCAGGGACATCCCCGGCATCTGCAGGGTGACGGTGATTTCCCACAACCCCTCCTTGAAGGTGAAATCCCCGGCCCGGGCCCCCCCGGCCAAGGCCGCGGCCACCACCAAGCCCAAAATAATGCGGCTCCATCCGCCCCCGACTTTTGCTGCCCGCATCCTCACCTCCTGAATCAGACGATGGGGGGCCGGTGCCGGCGGCCCCGGCCCTGGCCTTGAGATCCCTCTTTCCCCGACGGTTTTCCCCCGCCCCATTATAGCGGGGACAGGAGGGGAGCGCCAAAAATTTCCGGCCCAGGGAAATTTCCGCCAGGTGGCGTATGGCAGAGGCGGGCGGAGGGCTGGGAGGCGGCGCTCCCGAAATCCGGCCCGGGTGCCGGCGCCGGGGCGATTTTGGGCTTGCATTTTTTCCGGGAAGAAACATAATAAATGTGTCGGGGCCGTTAGCTCAATTGGTAGAGCAAGTGACTCTTAATCACTAGGTTCGGGGTTCGAGACCCTGACGGCCCACCAGATAATCCGCGGGGTTGCGGCCGCACGGCCCACCCCGTTTTTGCTTTGGGGCAGCCGCTGGGGCAGCCTTTTCCCCCCGCAGACTGCGGCTTTTGGCTGCCCGGCTTCTCCCACCCCCACCTGGAGGGCGGCCCCGGGAGCCTCCGGAAACCTGAGGCTCGGCGCGGACTTAAGCCATTTCAAGATTGCGGGCCCAAAACCGGACCCCTGGCCGCGGGCCATCTCCCCCTCTCCCCCTCCCATATTCCCGGGAGCCACCGCCCGCCTCTCCCTCGCTTCTTCCTTCCCGCATAGGCGGCTCTTCGCCTCCCGGCCCCACCCGCCGCCTTTGTCCCCGGCACCGTGCCCGGTCATTCTTTGCCGTAGACACCAGGACTCCGGGAAAACAGGCCCGCTCAGGCCATGGTTTCCGGGCGAACCTCCTGGATGATCGGCCTTCCGCCCACACGGGAAGCTTTCGCCCCGAAATTCAAGCGCTCAGGATTCCTGCCGTTGTAATGGGTGAGGACAGGGCCCGCAGGCAACGGGAGATCTGCGAAGGAAGCAAAGGGAAAGAGAGCATGGGAGGGAGACACTGGTTTTTCACCCTCGGGCTGGCGGTAGTGCTGGCCGGCATGGCGCCGTTTATGCTGTCCGGGGCGGCGGCCCAGGGGCCGCCCGCGTGGGTGGCTGGCGAACTGCTGGTCACGGTGCGGCCCGGGGTCAGCCGCGGTAAAGCCGAGGCGCTTTATAAGGCCCACGGGGCGGCGCTCATCGACGAGATTCCCCAGATCCGCACCCACCTCCTCCGGGTGCCCCCCCAGGCCCTGGAGCACGTAGAGCAGGCCTTGGCCCGCCGGCCCGAAGTGGAGGCGGTGGAGAAAAACCGCCTCCACTCCCAGGACCTCCTGGTCAACGATCCCAAATACCCCAATCAGTGGCAGCTGCCCAAGATCATGGCCCCCCAGGCCTGGGACCACCTGGAGGGGGAACCCCGGGTCACCATCGCCATCGTCGACAGCGGCGTGGACGGGGCCCATCCGGACCTGAAAGACAACCTGGTGCCGGGCTACAACTTTTATAACAACACCCCCGACACCGCGGATGTCACCGGCCACGGCACCAAGGTGGCCGGGGCCGCGGCCGCCGTCACCGACAATGAGATCGGCGTGGCCTCGCCGGCATACCAGGCCTTCATTATGCCGGTGCGGGTGGGGAGTCCCGAGGGCACGGCCACGACCACGGCCATTGCCAAGGGGGTCACCTGGGCCGCGGACCGCGGGGCCCGGGTCATAAACCTGAGCTGGTCCGGGGTGGCAGGGAGCAGCACCATCACCAGCGCCGCCCAGTATGCCAGGAGCACAGGGGCGGTGGTGGTGGCCGCGGCGGGCAACTGCGGCTGTGACGACCCCACTCCGGAAAACCCCGCTATCATTTCGGTGTCCGCCACCGATGCCGGCGACCGCCTGGCCTCCTTCTCCAGCCGGGGGCCGTACGTGGACCTGGCAGCCCCGGGGGTGAGCATCTACACCACCGTGAAGGGCGGCGGCTACGGCGCGGTGAGCGGCACCTCCTTCTCCAGCCCCATCACCGCGGGGGTGGCCGCGGCGATGCTTTCCGTCAATCCGGAGCTCAGCCCCCAGGAGGTGGAGGCCATCCTCAAGGCCACCGCGGACGACCTGGGTCCGGCGGGCTCTGACCCCTCCTTCGGCCACGGCCGGGTGAACGCCGGCGCCGCGGTGGCCCAGGCCAGGGGCACGTCTCCCACCCCGGACCGCACGCCGCCCACGGCCGGCATCACCGCGCCCGCTGAGGGGGCGGTCGTGAGCGGCACTGTCATCGTGAGCGTGGCCGCCGCGGACGACGTGGGCGTCACCCAGGTGGAGCTGTATGTGGACGGCAGTCTCTTCGCCACGGACACGGCCCCGCCCTTCAGCTTCGCCTGGGATACAGCCAAGTGCGGGGACGGCCTCCACACCCTCACGGCCGTGGCCCATGACGCCGCGGGACACACCGGGGTCTCGGCCCCGGTGCAGGTCACGGTGGCCAACCTGGCCCCGGATTCCATTCCGCCCGAGGCGGTGATCCTTTCGCCCGCAGACGGGGCCACGGTGAGCAAGGTGGTGAAGGTGAAGGTCCGGGCCCGGGACAACCTCCAGGTCCAGCGGGTGGAACTCTACCTGGACGGGTTGCTCACCAGCGCCGCCAGCGTCTCCGGGGAGGCGGTGGAGGTGCAGTTCAGCCTGAACGCCCACAGGCTGGCCAAGGGCGCGCACACCCTGCACGCCGTGGCCTTTGACGCCGCGGGTCACGCCGGGGTGAGCCCCTCGGTCACGGTGACGGTGAAGTGAGGCAGTTCTTTGAGCGCCCCAAAAAGAGGGGCGGGCCCCCAGGCCCGCCCGGTTCTGGGTCAGGATGTCAGCCTCCCATCCGCGGGGGAAGGGAGATGTCCACCACTATGGAGTCATCGGCGGCGGTGGGCAGGGAAAGCCGTCCACCACCGCATGGGCGATGACGTATTTTCCGGCCAGGCTTAAACCCGTGAAGGTGTAAGTCGCCACCCCCGGTTTGTCGAAAGAGGCTTGATTGCCGTACTGACCCGGGGCCACGGTGTATTCGACAACTTGCCCGGTCCTGGTCTTTTTCAACCTCTGGGGCACTGGGGTGTCGCCGACGTAGAGGTGGACCTCCAGCAGTTTGTAGGGATTGGTCACGTTGTAGGTCACCGTACCGGCATCGACGTCCACCACCACCGTGCCCACCAGGGTGCCCTTGCCGGTGTCGCACTGGCCGGCTGCGGCCCAGAGCTCCATTTCATAAGTACCCGTTTGAGGAAGCTGGTTGGTCCAGCCCCAGTTATTGAAGCCCAGATTCAGGTCGATGAAGCAGGTGGAATAATCCTCCTCCCCCTTGCCATAGGCGGTTTCGGTGCAGGTCACCTCCTGCTCCTTCAGGACGCACACCGGCCCGACGATGCAGGCGTAACCGTGGGTTGGCCGGTCATCTCTCCTAATATCCTGGGCCCCCGCCTTGGTGGCCGCCACCACGCAGCCCCGGCCCAGGGTGTAGTTGGGATCGAGCTTGCTTAAGTCGAAGGTGACGCTGAAGGTCTTGCAGTAGCCAACATCAAATTCGGGCACCGGCTCGAACTTGATGCAGTCTATCTGGGTGGTGGGGTCAAGGCCGATGAGGTAGTCATAAGTTTCATCGTCACCTTTGGGAATAGAATCTCCATTAACCTTCAGATCTACCACCAGGTCCTTCAGTGCGAAGCCCTCACCCAGGCAGGTGATGCCCGCGGTGCTGAAGATCCAGTGGCTCAGGGCGGCGGGAGAGCCTTCCAGCCGGCAGACCTTATAGTGGAAGGTCATCAGGTCACCTGCCGTTTCAGTGCCGGTCAATTCAATGGTGAACTCACGGTTGCAGGTGGTGGCGGGATTGACACAGTTGCCTTCCTGGCAATTAGCCTCAGCCCAGGCGGCCACGCCGTCCGCGCCGCTGCCGGCTGGGGGGCAGGCAGGCGGATACATGTCTGCAATTGCCGTCAGACCATAGCCCAGGGCCAGGGTCAAAGTCAGGGCCATGCACAGGATGAAGAGCTTTTGGGGTCTCATGTGGTTACCTCCTTTGGGCTAGGGTGTGGCGGGGCCGGGCCCCAGGTGAACAGGTCGGCGAGTGAATGGGTCACCCGTCAGCGTCGGCGGACCTGCGGTCAGCCCCCGCCGCCGGGTCTGTCTCCGGGCCACGCCGCTCCTTGCCATCAGCCCTCCTTCCCCCGGAGGAGTGAGCCTCCCGGAAGGCGCCCAGGGAAGAGAGGCGAGGGCGGGGCCCGGAGGGAGTATCATCCCGGCCGGTGGGGACGCCTCCCCAGGGGCAGCCGCCTGCCGCTGGTAACAAATGAGCGATATCCGAGTGCCTGCCCCCTCTTCCGGGAGGCGGGGCATGTCCTGGCCCTCCGGGCGGCCCACCTCGGGGGCCTGGAGGGGTGGGGGGTTGCCAGGCTGCGCTCCCCGACGCAGCCGGAATCCGGGTTTTGGCGCCTTATGCGTTGCCTCAGACACTAAAACCTGGCTTCTCGGCCTTGTATACATAAGGACGG
>Ga0197142_1004984_pt1 | contig 10560 bp, 7 predicted proteins | sample GBS60_MetaG_FD_148614 | JGI IMG/M metagenome (GOLD analysis project Ga0197142, IMG submission 148614) | Sediment microbial communities from Great Boiling Springs, Gerlach, Nevada, United States - GBS 60_MetaG | ecosystem: Environmental > Aquatic > Thermal springs > Hot (42-90C) > Sediment...
CCCGTCACAAGGGATGCCCTCGGCCTCAAGCGCGGCCGCGAACAGATCGCGTGAGACGCGATCGTCCGGCGGTCGGTACTGAAAGACGTAGCAGTAGATCGCCTCCCGCGTAATGGCAGGCTGCGGGGGTAGCGGTCGAACGCCCGGGATGCCCTCTAATGCCCGGCTCAGAGCGGCCGCGTTGCGCGAGCGACGCTCGGCGCGCTCGAGCAGCCCTTCGAGTTGACCGAGCAGGACGGCGGCCTGGAATTCGGTCATGCGATAATTCCAGCCCACCACCCGTCTTTTGAACCGATCCGTAAGGCTGGCGCGCCCGCAGTTCACCAGGGATTGGAGCAGCTCGAAATACTCCAGCCGCGACGTAATCACCGCGCCGCCCTCGCCCGCCGTCATCAACTTGCTGGACTGGAAGCTGAAACAGCCCATATCGCCAAAGGAGCCCGCGCCGCGACCTCCGTACTGGCCGCCGTGAGCGTGCGCACAGTCCTCGATAAGAATGAGGTCGTGTTCCACCGCCAGCCGGAGCAAGGCGTCCATGTCCGCGAAACGCATGGCGAGGTGCACGGGCAACAGCGCCCGCGTACGCGGAGTGATGGCGCGGCGGACAGCCTCCGGATCCAGACAGTAGGTATCGGGGTCAATATCGGCGAAGATCGGGACGCCGCCCGCCGCCAGAACGGCTGCGGCCGTGCCTTCCCAGGTGTAGGCGGGGACAATGACCTCGTCGCCGAACCGGATCCCGCACGCTTGCAACGCCGCAGTAAGGGCGATGGTCCCGTTGGCTACCAGACATCCGTAGCGGGCTCCGTGCAAATCGGCGAAACGCTGGGCCGCCTCGGCGGCCAAACGGTTGGGAAATGGGTAGCCGCCCCACTCGCCGCTCTCCAGCACCTCGAGCAAACGCGTCGCATCCGCAGGACTGGCTTGCGGCCAGCGAGGGTGGGGACGGGTCCGAATGGGATTGCCGCCGAGCAGGGCAAGCTTGGGCATACTCGTAGCTTACCCCGCCTTCCTTGGCGGCGAACGGAGCCCCCGGACGCCCGTTCCGCCTTTGCCGCTAACGCGGCCTCGGGCCTGCCCCTGCCGGCCTTCAGGCGCTGAACGAGCTGCCGCAGCCGCAGGTGTTGCGTACGTTCGGGTTATCGAATTTGAAGCCGGCGCCTTCCAGCGTCTCCACGTAATCAATCGTGGCGCCGTCCAGGTACAGCATGCTCACCTGGTCAATGAAGACCTTGAGGCCGTCGAAGTTGTAAACCTTGTCGAGCATCCCCGGATTGGTTTCGAAGGCCATCGAGTACGTAAACCCCGAGCAGCCTCCGCCCACAACGGCGATGCGAAGGCCGGCCGGTTTCGGATCCGGTTGCTGGGCCAGGATTTCCTTGACCTTCTGGATGGCCGTCTCGGTGATGTGAACCATGGTTTTTGCGTCCCTCTCTGATTGGATGCGCTCTCCAGGGAAATTGTCGCAGGTTGAAGCAGGGTTTTTCTACTGCGCGGCAGACACCCGAAAGCCGCCGCCCGGGTTAACAAATCTGTTAGGATGCTCGGGGACGGGCCTCCGGTTTGATCTCCGGAAGTCCTTGAAACCGCCGGCACGGAGCCCGCGTCTCCCTGAACAGGATGAGCGGCCTGAGCGCGGTTTTGCCGTTTCCGGGGGCCGGTGGCTCGGTTCGGGTCAAAGAGACGGTGGACCACCGCACGAGCGACGAGGCCGAACTGGTGCGCCGGGTTCAGGCCGGCGATGAGGCGGCGTTCCGCGAAATCGTCGAGCGATACCAGTCCAAGGTCTTTTCGATCATCTACGGTATCCTCCGCAATCACAACGACGCCGAGGACATCGCCCAGCAGGTCTTCGCCAAGGTCTACTTCTCCATCAAGAGCTTTGACTTCCGCAGCTCCCTCCTCACCTGGATCTACAAGATCACCGTCAATGAGTGCTACGATTATCTCCGCAAGCGGAAGGTCCGTAAGCTGGTTTACGAGAGCGATTTCACCGAGGAGGAGAACCAGCGCATACAGCTCAACGAACCCGCCCGGGACCAGCGGCCTGCGATTGACGACGTGCTCGCACAACGGGACTTGGCGTTGAAATTGCTCCGGAGGCTGCCGGCTCAGGAACGTGACCTGTTGTTGCTGAAGGAAGTCGAAGGTCACTCGGTCGAGGAGCTGGCCGAGATGACCGGGATGAACGAAAATACGATTAAAGTGAAATTGTTTCGTGCCCGGCAGAAACTCTTGAAGGCGGCCCAGCGCATGTTGCGCGCCGCCCCGGGCCTGGCTACGGGATGAGAGATTCTTGCCAATTGGGTGACCGGGCGAGCGGACGACAGATCCGCAAACCGCGTGGTCCGGCGCCGGCCGGGACTGCCAGCTCTCGGCCGCCACGCGCCGAACTGCGTCGAGGGCCCGGAACAGCGGGCAACTGTGAGGGAAGAAATCATGCACCAGGTTATCCGCGAACGCCTGGAAGAGTTGTTGGCGGGAAGTTGGCAACCTGACAGTACGGTCGAGCTCCACCTCGCGGCGTGTGTCGAATGTCGGCGCGAAGTGGAGGGCAACCGCACAATCGCCCAGTGGATGAGGACCCTGCGCTGCGACCACGAGATGGCCCCGGCGCCCGGTTTTTACAACCGGGTCCTGGAGCGCATCGAAGCGCGCCGCAAAACCTCGGTTTGGACCGCTTTGCTGGATCCCGCCTTTGCCTGGAGGCTAGCGGCCGGGTCCCTGGTTGTGCTGTTGCTGATCGGCTCTGTCGTCCTCATGCACGAGGCCGAAACGCCGGAGCCGGCCGTCACCATCATGGCAGTTCAGGAACACCCGCCCGATCTTGGGATGGATCCGGACCGGGACCGCCAGACGGTCTTGGTGACCTTGGCGACGTACCGCGAGTAGCTTCACATGCAGCCGGGTTGTGCCGCCTACCTGCGTAATCCTCGCGTGTGGGTCACGCTTCTGCTCGTCTTCGTCTGCGGTGCGGCGGCTGGCGTGCTGTTCATGACCCTCGCAGGTCCCCGCGTGCACAATCCGCGGGCCGTTGCCTGGGAAGAAGCTCGCAAGCAGGTTACGCTCGAGCGGCTCCGCAGGGAGCTCGACTTGACGCCGCAGCAGGCAGCGGAACTGGAGAAGGTCCTCGACGACTTTTTCGCCTACTACCACGCCTTGCAGTCACAGATGGACGAGGTTCGCGCCACCGGAAAAGATCGTATCCTCCGGCTGCTCGATGACCGCCAGCGCCAAAAGTTTGAGCAGATGCTAAAGGAGTTTCAGTCGAAGCACTCGCCTTAGCAGCCTCTTCTGTATCGCAGCCCGCCCGTAACCCGCCACCCGAAGAAGGCCCATCCGACAGACATGGGTGACAGGTCCCCCCTTCAGCTCTACCCCTCTCGGTCTCCGACAGTGAAACTACCGGCGGCGCACCGCGCGGCCCCCATTCTGCGTCAGAGGCAATCGGTAGCCCACCAGACAAAACTGATCCAGGGCCCACAATACCACCTGTCCTACCCCTTCTGTCCGCGCCAACCGCGCCTCCTTCAACCACGGAGTCGTCCGGTCGCCGACCCCAACCAGATGATGGCGCGATGCGGAGGAGAAACCCAGTTGACGCGAAACCCGCACCCCCTGACGAGCCTTGTCCAAATTCCGCCCGTAGGTGAACAGAAAATTCTCCGTCTTGAAATCCTCTATCTTTTGACTGTTCCAGTAGTCTTCAGGTAAGTTTACCGCCCGATTGAAGCGGGGCTCGTTCACGTCCGTGGGATACAGCACCTCGAAGCCGCATTCCGGAACTTCCTGGCGCACATAGTCCATCACCTGCTCCGTGAATCGGCCGAGCAATTCCGCGAAAAAGGCCGCCTCGTCCGGATAATCATCGGGATCTTCGTCATTGCCTCGGATTACAGCGGGCTCGCGGCCATACACCGCACGGAACCGCTGCCGTGCTTCGGCATCGTAATACGGCATCCCGCTCTCGTTCGGGAAATACCACCACTGCACCTCGCCGAATTGCAGGCGAGGCGCCAATCCGGACTCTCTCATGAGACCGGCCAGTTCGCGGTAAACTTGCCTCCAGAAAGTCAAGCTCCGGTCGGAGAAGTTCGTCTGCAAGGCTGGGGTGTTGAGTAACACAGGCGATCCGTCTGGATACCGTTGTGCGATGCCCGCCTCCTCCGAGGGGTCTCCGTGCTGCAACTCCATGCTCAGCGCAGCCACTACGCCCAGCCCCTGCTCCTTAAGCCTCGCGAAGAAGCTCCGGTGCCAGTCTCGCGCCGCGCGGTTCAGACGCGGAGTCGCATCCAGATCCGTCCGCCACCGGCCGTCCGTTCCTCCGCTAAGGCTCGAGCCGCTCAACTCGACGCGAAACGGCCCCTCCGTCGGGCTGCCCGACAACGTGACGGCGTTCCCCGCTGCCCCGAGGGCTCGCGCGTAGATCCTCAAAACCTCGCCTTCGGCCTCCGCTCGAATCGCCGTGTAGCCCCGGTTGATCTCCAGCTCGAACGCTTTTGCGATCGTCTCCGCTGTGTCGCCTATCAAATTTAGGTGACGAATCACGGTATCGTTCTCGGGAGGCTCGCCGGCATGCCCGATTCGCAGCTCGGTGACCTCGCTGAACACCGGCGTCCCTGCAAAACGCACGGCTGCGCTCGCATACTGATATCCCACCGGCTGGATCTCGTAGAACCACAAAGCGCCCGTGTAATGGTTGACCCGTCCGGCCAGCCCCAGCCGCTTGATCATGTCGGCCGTCCTTTCAGGGGCCAGCGCCATCGAGTGGTCCGTATCCCAGTCCGTGGCGAGCGCTAACCAGTTCACGCTGGGAAACGCTGGCAGGTTCTCCGTCGGCAAGACGGCTTCCACAAAATCAAAGTAAAAAAACGTCTCCTCCGGACCGGCGTGCCTTACCCGCACTACGTGCTCGCCGGCTTCTACTTCACCCACGGGTAGCCGCACAAGCACATCCTCCCCGGGTATGTGCAGATCTGCGATCTTGCGCAGACGACCATCCACCTCCACCTCGATCGTTCCGCTGTTATAGGCCCGCCTCACGCCAAGATACAGGTGGTGGGCCCTGCCCAACCGGTACCGGCATGCCAGGCTGGCGCCGGTCTGCCCTGTGTAATGAAGCGATCCGCCCGAAAAATTGCCCTTCACCCGCCGCCAATCCCCGGCATATTCGACCTCCTTGGCGTCGTCCTCGATCCGAACGCTTCCCGGCCCCGCCACCCGGAGGGTTCTCCCGGTCCCACTCACCACCCAGTTCGTGACCTCGACCTTGAACTCGCAAGGCTCAAAGCCGCCATGTTGCAGCTCCGCGGCGTAGGTCCAGCGCAGCTTTCTCACCGACTCGGTAGGCACTCGCCGGCCCAGTTCGTCCCGCAGATCGCTGAAGTCTAGCGTGACCTTCCATTTGCTCGGCGAAACCCCTCCCTCGAACCGCCGGTACCACGGCTCCCAATATTCGGTCTTTGCTCCCGCCACGAAACCATAGGCGCCGATGCGGTTCCCGTTTGCGCCGGTCCGGCTCGTCTCTGGCGTCTGATCTTTCCCCACGTAAATCAGACGGATCCTGGCGCCGCTCGCCACCGCCCGCATTACTTCCGAGAAAGTATTGACGCTCTCTGCCAATCGGGCCACCACACTTTCGAGCGTGTCGCCCTCGATGACTTGATACGTGTGGTGCTCCCACATCCACGCCAGCCCCACGTAGTCGCCAACCGTCGCCAGACCCCGCAGCTCGAACTCTGCCTCCGCAGGCCTGTAGCTTCCCTCTACAGGCTCGGCATAGTCTCTTAAGCGCACACGGTAAAACCCGTGCCCCTCCTCCCCCTCGGTCCACACACGCAGATAGGGCCAATCCACTGTCGGGTACAGGTCCGAGTCTATTGGAATGCAGTTTTCGCGCGTCTCTTCGTAGCTCAGAATGAGTCCGCTTAAGTCCCCGTCCGGCAAGCTGCGAAAGGCAGGGTGTTCGAACACATTATCCCGGTTCCACTCGATCACCGCCCAATCGAATTGCTGGCGGAAACAACCCGAAACTGTGAAACCTGTCGCACTGGCCCCGCTCAGAGCCGCAATAGCCGTCGGCCGCTCAAAGTAACATTGCAGATCTTGATCTGGCCGGAGCTTTTCCAGCGCCATCCACTGCCCTCAAAGCCGTATCGTCACCGTCAGGTCTGCGCCGGGCCGCTCTGTCCCCACCGATACAATATCCACGCTCAGCGACGAGCCCGCGCGGAGCGGGGGTAAACCGAAGCCCCTGACCACATTGGAGAGCCTCTCCCCAGGCTCGATGCGGAGATCGCAGTACCGCTCTTCGTCCTGACGCACCGCCAGCTCGATCGCAGCCCCCTCCGACGGCTCACGCACGACAGCGAAAACATCTCGGACGCAATGCGTTTCATCCACGATAAACGGCGGAACAGCATCCCTCTCAATGGCCAGGAATCCTTCCACCTGCAAGGTGATTTGCCCGCCCGACAGCGTCCGCAGCCCCTCGTCTTCCGTATTGGTAAAACACAAAGTTGCGGTTTCGCTGTCGCCCCGCGCATTTGTCACATATAGCTCCGCCGCTGCGATCCTGGCGTCCGGCAAGTAGATCGGATGCGCGTAGCTGCCGCTGGCCCGGCTTCCGAAAAAGTCCCGCACGAAGGGCAAAACAAAAACCTTTTTTCTCAGACGATATAAGGGAACGCTTGCCGAATGCTCCGCTTTCGGGCTTCCTAGAACCCCCCGCTCCACAACAGAAACTGTGCCCGCCTCCCGTACCTCAACGATCCGCATCACTTCTTGCTCCGCCTGGAGATACTCGCCTTCGGACACGATGCCGCCCTCCAGCTCCAGCTCGCTCTCATCCGCGCTCACCGCTTCTGCCAGCCGCAATGCCGTCGGGCTCTCCCGCTCGTCCCAGTAGTGGATGGTCAGCGTCGCTCCCTGTACTGTGCGAGTGTTCTCCAGGTTCTCGAAAGCCACTCCCGCCAGCTCAACGATTCCCTCGCCCTTGGCCGCCAGCCCGAAGCTCGGCCTTCCCGGCGGCGCGCTGTCATAAGGCGTCCCCGAGCTGCCCAACCGCCACCGCGCCAAGGGCGAAAGCTCTGCCGCACACTCTTCACCCCGCGCGTTCGCAGCGCGGCCGGACACATGCACCGTCGCGCCGGGACGGTCCGGAACCACGAACTCCACCGGGCTGCTCCGGGCGGTAGCCCCGTGATGCCACCCGGCCTCCGCCACCACAAAGTAGCTGCTCTGATCCGGCGCCACCATCCACTTGGGGCTGACAATGAGAGTGGTTGAGTCATTGGCGACTACCGTCCTTTCCTGCCCTGCGCCTTTCCCTCGCGTGATCCGCACGACCATCCCTTGGTAGCCATCCGCCGGCATTCGCGCTTCCGTGTTTCCGATTCTGTCAGCCCCGAAGATATTGGCCGCGTACTCCGGCTGTAGCTCGAACCGCCAGTAAAAATTGACGTGATCGAAGTTTTCGTCCGGCGGTTGAATGGTGGTGTACTCTCTGCCGTCGTCGGTAAATGTCCCGGCAATGTCCTCGTTCTCTGCGATTCGCCAGAGTGCGCTCGGTGAAGGCCCGCGGTATACATGAAACGCTACCGTGCCCCGGGAAAACCGGAGCCCTTTCAACGTCACTTGGTTGGTGTCCGTCCCCGCAGGGATGGCTACAGGTATGACGAACGAAAGCGAACCCTCTGAGCCGTTTTCGTCTACGCCGCTCACCGCGTAATAGAGAACTTGTCCCCCGCCCAGTCTGCCTCCCTCCGGCTGGACCTCGGCCGCCAGGCTGACCAGCGGGCGCTCCGCCCGCGACGCCTCGGGTCGGCGCGGCGCAGAGAAACTTACCACCAGACTCACCTCAGTCCCGCCATCCCCACTCTCCCGATATCGCTCCTCGATCCCAAGCCGCGCCGTCCCGTCACCATCCACCTCCACTCCCCCGATCGGCCGGGGCAAACCGCCCGGCCCGCCGCTCCAATGCCGCCCCCCGCTCTCGCCGCTCCTCAGGTTGTCGTCCCGATACCACTCATCACGATGGATCTGCGCCATAATCAAGGCCCGGCCGTAATTCGTCCCGGGCGCCACCTTCAGCACCCGAAACGGCGTCCGCTGGAACCCCTCCTTCAGGTACGTGACCGTAATCAGATCTCCTGGGCGCAGGCCGAATCCTTTCACGCTCGTTTCGAACTCGATGTACGTATTCCCTTCCACTGACTTGTCTAAGTGAAACTTCACCACCCTCAACGCCTGGTCCAGGTTGGCGATACCCAAGGCCGGCAGCGTCGCGCATACCTCCTGCCCCGTCCGCAACACGTCGTCCACATCCACCAGCGACACGCTGTCCTGCTGATACTCGTTGAAAGCGTCCTGGAACTCCACTGTGTACCGATTCGGCGTCTCCGCGGTGCTGCGCGACCAGACCCGAACCGTCGGCTCGCCGTTGCCCCGACGCAGGATCCCCGAGAATCCATCCGTCCCGTCCCCGAACTCATAAGCCGGCCATCCCCCATTCAACCCCTCGCGACTGTTGCTGCCTTCGGGCTTTTCCGGATGCTCCTGGGCCAGCGTATTCTCGCACCTCAGCTCCAGCCGTCCCTCCATGTTATAAGTCAGGTACAACCGGGATCCAAGACGGATTCCCCGGATGATTTCCGCCGCACTCGCTCTCTTCCTTATTACTAAATTGCACTGAAATCGCGGCGTCTCGACCGCCGCCCCGTACAGGTCCCGAGCCGTAATCCTCTCCTCGCAATAGTTAGCCGTTCGTGCAAAACTGGAGAGATCAATTTGATCCAGTTCCCAGCCGCACCGCCTTAGAATGTCGAGAATCACCCACGCAGGATTGTTCGTGAAACTCCTGCCCAGATATCTCCCGTCCTCGGCATACTGCGCGAGTTTCAGACCTTGCACCAGCGCTCGGATCCGCGGCAGCGACCGACCGTCGCTCAGTCGGTTCGGAACCACCACCGACAGGTAAGCCATGCTTCCGTAACAATCTCCCAGCGGCCGTCCCTGGCCGTCAGCAAAGTCCAAATTGAAGGCGCCGGTCCGGCTACCCAGGCTGACGACGTTGTACCAACCCGTTCCCGTCATGTCCCCGCCTGTCCGCCCGGCTGGTATTTCCACGTCGTTCACTACAACTTTAAGCACCCCCTCGATCTCCCCGACGCCCAGCAGCACCTCCATCCGCGTCAGGTTCCCGTCGTTCTTGGCAAAAACAATGAGCGGTGACAACCACGCCGTGCCGTAAATCAGGGGTACGAAATCGTTGTAACGAGCTTCGTTCTCGAGCGCCTCCGAAGTGCGCCAACCTCGCTCCCCATGAGCCCGCACCAGCGTCGTCGGCGGAACAAACTCCACCCCGCCAAAACGTCGCGTGGGATTCCCCCGAATGTCCTGGTCGAACATTCCACGCTGCTCGCACTGGACCCTCGTCCCGTCGCAGCTCGAAAACGGAACCTCACCATCCAGATTGCCCACCCCGTTCGCTTGGTCCGCCGAGTAGCCGCAGCGAAAGAACGGCGAATATTCTCCCCTTGAACCGCCGTCAATCGCCTCTTGTCGCTCCTCACCGGTCCTGGGAAACTTCCAGGGGCACCGCCTCTGCACCCGGATGTCCGGCAACCATACCCTCGCCAGGCTCAGGCTGTTCGTCGCCGTAAGCCGGAATTGAGTCTCCGTAACTTCCTCCGGAGGGCCTACCACTCCTTGGAACACCACCTTGCTTTCGGAAGCCGCCTGCCCGCGCTTCAGGTCATAAAACAAAAACCTCACACGCAAGCGACTCCCTTTCCACCCGCGTAGCCGCTCGATCTGCGAGAATTTCGAGTCGGCATTGGCCAGAACTACGCTGACCTTCGCCGTCGCGTCAATCCCTTCCTCGGGCGCCGATCGTATCTCGAAGATCCGATGACCCAGCACGCGAGCTTCATAATGCTCCCCCTCATACTCCACTTCGTGCGTGCTCCACCTCTCGACCTGGCCGTCCGCAAGCCGGCACTCGAACAGCAATAGCGGTGTCTCCGTGATCCCGAGTTCCTTCAGCTCCGCAATCGCCCCCATCTCCGCCCTTCCTTTAACCCGCAGCTACCACCCTCACTCGGCACCCAAAACAATCCGGCCCCTCCGCCACCACTTCCAGCACATCGTCGCCGAATCTCGCCTCCCGATACACTCCTGCTCGCTGCCTGGTGCTCTTGTATTGCGAAGCGCCCGCCTGTGCCTCCACCTGCATACCGAAAACATCAACAAGCCGACCCGCATCAAGCTCCAACCCGAACTTGATCAACTCCTCTCCGGCGTTTAGTTTTACCGGCAGGCTCACCCGTCGCCACGTCCCGGAAAGCTTCACCGTCCGAGCCTCCCCCGCCGTCCCCGTCCTGCCGTACAGCGTCACTTCCTCCCCGGCCCCGCCCCTCACCCACACGCTCAAACAGTACTGATACCAGCTCGGTGCGTCGAGCACCTGCTCGATCCCTTGCGTCGTGCCGCCATCATTCCGCAGTCGGGTCGCACCGGTGCCGCCGAACGGATCCTCAACCCCGGGAGTCACCACTCAGT
>Ga0197142_1004985_pt1 | contig 10559 bp, 12 predicted proteins | sample GBS60_MetaG_FD_148614 | JGI IMG/M metagenome (GOLD analysis project Ga0197142, IMG submission 148614) | Sediment microbial communities from Great Boiling Springs, Gerlach, Nevada, United States - GBS 60_MetaG | ecosystem: Environmental > Aquatic > Thermal springs > Hot (42-90C) > Sediment...
CTTCTTCAATTTGTCTTTCCCATTTCAAATGCCATAGATAAAGTTCTGCAGTAAACATTTGTTCAAGGTAGATAGAATAACTCCAAGCAAAAGCAGTATAAATAATTGTGATTATCCAAACCCAGGTTGGAAACGATATTCCTAACGGCTCTAACTGATCGGAAATGTAAAACAATATCGCTGGTGGAAGAAAAATGATTACCGCTGCAGCCCACGTAAGGACAAATCCGGTTACAAATTCTGAAAGATGAGTCTTAAAAACACCAATTCCTTTTTTAAAAGCTTTTCCAAAGCTAAGATTTTCCCAGGCAATGGCCGGAAGAATAAGAAAGATAATCATTCTAATTCCTTTTTCTAATCCTTCAAAAAAGGCGCGAGATAGAAAGAGATTTCTATAACCAGCCAAGGTTTTTGCGGCATTTTCTGCCGTAAAAGACCCCTTTTTTCTTTTCTCTGCTTTCGAAAATATCGCTTGAAGTATAAACAAGATAAACCAAATGATTGTCCAGATAATAATTAGTGGAATAATTTTTAATATGTTGTGGGCTAAAGTATGACTAAACGCTTTAATTAAACTCATCTTTTGCCCCGATTCTAATTGCTGGATAAGCTCTAAAAGTACTGAGCATGAAAAAGCAAGCAAGAAAGCAAAGAGAAAAATTATTCCAGAAACAAATAGAAAAATTTGACCGACAGATAAGGCGTCCCAATTAAAACTATATTCTAAATATAGAATAACTGGGGCATAGATTAACCAAACCACGAGTAATGGTATCAAAAACTTTGGGTAATGTTTAAACACTCGAATCGAATCTTTAATTAGATCCCAGCTGTTTTTAATTCCTTCAAACATAAGTTATGTAATTATTATATCTTAAAAAATATGATTCGACAAATATTTTTCCGATCCTTTGGCAGTTTAGGGTTTGCGAAATGAGACGACGATTTCAAGTTTTTCTAATCCCACTTTACGGGATTGCTCGGTTCTGTCGAAATTGGCGGTAAATTCTTTTTATCTCAATAAATTTTTAAACACTTCTAACGCTGTTGTCAAACTTTTTTATCTTAATGCCTTATAATATTCTGGTTTATGAATTGGTTTATCGACTTTTCTTTCGCCTTCAAGCAAGGTAATGATATTTAAGTCAATGTCAAAATATGAAAGTAGAGTATGAGTAGAGGGACTACCATATTTAACATGATTATTAGATGAATAATCACCGCTAAGCTGGCTTTCTAATTGGAATAGCACAAAATCAAGATCAGGATAAACTTGCTTAAAAAGCGTAAAATAAACCAAGATTCTTTTTAACATAGCATTTTCTTTATATGTCTTGCCCTCCATTGCGATTTTAAATTTTCCATCAACATGAACATGAACATCGGTTCTTAAAGGATAATAAAAATCGTTATAATATGTTCCTTAATAAATTTTTTGACTTTTGGATTTTTAATTCTTTCAATGTATTCTCTTTTAATCGTAATTTTTACGGTTTCCTTATCAAGAGATAATCTTCCATGATCTCTTCCTAATTCTTTCCATGCTATTTTAATTAAACTTTTCGTTAAACTCTCGACAAGCATTCCTTTGCCGGCTCTAATAATCCCGCCATAAGCTCGGTCTTCTGATTCTTTTGCTCTTGTATCAATACCTTTAGCTAAAAACTCGTAAGCATTGATAAGAGATTGTATGTCTTTTGAAAATTTTTTATCCATATTTTTTAAAATAAATTTGTATTAACTTGGGTATTTTTAAACCTATCCTCTGTTTTTTTGCAGTAATCTTCGGATACATCAATACCAATATAATTTCTGGATAATTTTTTAGCTATTGCAGTAGTTGTTCCTACGCCATTAAAGGGGTCCAAAATTATATCTCCTTATAAAATATTAAGTTTAATAATTTAGCGGTTTCGCTATCTGAATTTTTAGCTAATGTTTGAATGCTGTTTTTAAAATGGAAAAAGTCTAATTCTCCTAAATAAATAGTTATTCCATTATTATTTAATTAAAAATAAATTTCCTCTTTGGGGAATAAAGAAAATAACTGTCGAAGTGTAGCTTCGTTTTGATTTGCGTCTTTAATACCAACTTTTATTGATAGGTAATTGTCCATAAATTATTTTATTAATTCGTCCACAGTTATATTTAATGCCTTCGCTATTTTTGCCATCACAACAAATTATGGCTTTTTTATTGCTTCTGTTTCAATTTTGGTGAGCGTAGTATAGGTAATATATTTGCCTTTTTTGCGAATTCATCTTGCGAAAGTTTAAGTTTAAGACGCAATGCTTTTATCCTTTTTCCTAATTTATTTTCTTGATTATTTTCAATAATTTGATAACATTAAATTGTTTTGCTATGATTCTATACAGCTATATGATAATAAATAAAAACAAAACAATCAAGTAAAAGAAAAACCCTCTTTTGGCGTCCCGCAAAGCGGGACAAAGACAAAAAATTCAATTTTGTGACTAAAATCAGCTGTCAAGTCCTCCCAGAGGGCGAGCTAGCAATCTCCTTTTCTAATTGGCGGAGGGGGTGGGATTCGAACCCACGAGCCCTCGAAAGAGGGCATGGCTCTCCAGGCCATCCCGTTAGTCCACTCCGGCACCCCTCCAAAATGGAAACTGTAAAGATTAATTATATTATATCTTATTGCTTGACAAATATGATATAATTAATAATGTATCAATAAAGTATTTAAAAACTGCTAACCCCTGAATTAAGCATTATTTTTTAAATACTGGTCGAATTAATTTTAAATTGTTTAAAAATGAAACTTAAACCAATGAATGATTATCTTTTAATTGAGCCAATAAAAGAAGATGAAATTACCAAAGGAGGAATTGTTATACCAGAAACAGCTCGAGAAGAAAGAGCTGTTAAAGGAAAAGTTATTGCTGTTGGACCAGGAAAATTAAATGAAAAAGGAGAAAGAGTACCAATTACTATTAAAGAAGGACAAACAGTTATTTTTAAAAAATATGCTCCTGATGAAATCAAAATTGATGACAAGGAATATTATTTTGTAAGAGAGGACGATGTTTTAGCTATTATTGAATAATTTGGTCGAATTAATTTTTTTTAAAAAATGGCAAAACAAATAATTTTTGATGAAAGAGCAAGAAAAAAACTTTTAAAAGGAATTAATAAATTAGCAAACTCAGTAGTGGTAACCTTAGGGCCAAAAGGAAGAGCAGTTGTTTTAGATAAAGGATATGGTGCGCCAACAATTACTCGTGATGGTGTTACTATTGCTAAAGAAATTGAATTGGAGGATAAAATTGAAAATCTTGGAGCACAATTAGTTAAGGAAGTTGCGGAAAAAACTAATGATCTTGCTGGTGATGGAACAACAACTGCAACTTTGCTTGCTAAAGTTTTAATTAATGAAGGTTTAAAAAATGTTTCTGCTGGTGTTGATCCTTTAGGAATGCAAAGAGGCATGGAAAAAGCAGCTAAACTTGTAATTGAAGAATTAAAGAAGATTTCTAAGCCAATTAAAGGCAAAGAAGACACTGCCCATGTAGCTACTATTTCTTCAAGAGATGAGGAGATTGGAAATTTGATTGCTGAAGTAATGGAAAAAGTCACTAAAGATGGAGTAGTCACAGTTGAAGAATCTCAAACAATAGGTCTTTCTTATGAGATTGTTGAAGGACTTCAATTTGACCGGGGCTATGTCAGTCCTTATATGATTACTAATCCAGAAAAGATGGAAGCAGTTTTAGAAAATCCTTTGATTTTAATTACTGATAAAAAATTAAGCTCTATTCATGAATTAGTTCCTCTTTTGGAAAAAGTTGTTCAAAGCGGAAGGAAGCAAATTTTAATTATTGCTGAAGATCTTGAAGGCGAAGCTTTAGCCACTTTAGTTGTTAATAAATTAAAAGGAGTTTTAGTTGCTGTAGGTACTAAGGCGCCAGGATTTGGAGATAGAAGAAAAGAAATGCTCCAAGATATTGCTATTGTTACGGGTGGTCAAGTTATTTCTGAAGAACTCGGTCTTAAATTAGAACATGCTGATCTGCATCAATTAGGCGAGGCACATAAAGTTATCGTTACTAAAGATACAACAACAATTGTTGGTGGTAAAGGAGATAAAAAAGAAATTGAAAAAAGAATTCAACAGATTAGAGTCCAAATTGAAAAGACAACTTCAGAGTATGATAAAGAAAAACTTCAGGAAAGATTGGCAAAATTAGCTGGAGGCGTGGCTGTAATTAAAGTTGGAGCACCAACTGAAGTTGAGCAAAAAGAAAAACAACACAGAATTGAAGATGCTATTTCAGCAACAAAAGCTGCCTTAGAGGAAGGAATTATTCCTGGCGGCGGTGTTGCTTTTTTAAGAACTTTACCCAAATTGGAAGAATTGATTAGTAAATTAGCCAAAGAAAATATAGCTGAATATGTTGGAGCAGGGATTGTTGCTAAAGCTATTGAGGCGCCAATTAGAAAGATTGCTGAAAATGCAGGCTTAGATCCAGCTATTGTTGCTGATAAGGTAAAGAATAGTAAAGAAGGTTTTGGTTTTAATGCTGCTACCTTAGAGTATGAAGATTTATATTCAGCAGGAATTATTGATCCAACAAAAGTAACTAGGGTTGCTTTGGAAAATGCTGTTTCTATAGCAAGTTTGCTTTTGATAACCCAAGCTGTTGTTTCTGATATTCCCGAGAAAAAGAAGGAAAAAAGCGTAGAAGAAATTCCTGAAGAGGAAGAATATTAATGAGCAGAGTAAAAAGGGGAAAAATTAAAACTAAAAAAAGAAGAAAAATTTTGAAATTAGTAAAAGGTTTTCGTGCTCCTTATTCAACAAAGAGAAAATTTGCTAAAGAAGCAATTTTGCATGCTTATAAATATACTTACATAGGAAGGAAACAAAAAAAGAGAAATTTTAGAAGATTATGGCAGACAAGGATCAATGCTTATTTAAAGGAAAAAGGATTGAAATATAATAATTTTATTCACTCTTTAAATAAAAAAAATATTAATCTTAACAGAAAAGTTTTAGCCGAACTTGCTCAAAATTACCCTAATGTTTTTGAAATGATAATAAAAGAGACTATTTAATGCTTGGAGGCATTCATTTTTTTATTGGCTCGGCTCTAAGTTTGTCTCTGACAAAAAATATTTATTTTGCTTTTTTGATTGGTTTTTTGTCTCATCATTTGGCTGATCGTTTGCCTCATTTAGATCTTAATGTTTTAGACGAACATAGATATAAATCAATAAAAAATTGGGATCTAAAAGTTTGGTTGATAGTAACTATAGAGATGATCTTTTTTATTCTTTTAGTATTTTACTTTTTAAACAAGCTTGATTTTTCTTTACAAAAAATTGCTATTTTTGGAGGTTTAGGGGCTATTTTCCCAGATATTTTTACTCTTGTGATTAAAAGTTTTTTTTCTAAATTAAAAATTTTTAATTTTTATTTCAATTTTCATAAAAATTTCCATTTTAAATTGAAAAATAAAAATTATTTCTTGCCGATATTAATTGAATTGATTTTAATTGTTCTAGGAATTATTTTATTTTTAGGGGCTAATACAAATTATTAGGCATCAATCTTTTATCATTGCCCACTTCAAGAATATTAGGATTATCACCACCATCGTTATCAGTTCTTTTGCCAGCACCTTTATAGCCTTCATATTCTAAATTAGCATTAATTTCATAGGTTAAATTTGTTCTTTTGAAAACATAAGAATAAAAAAATTTTTTATTATAAGAATTTAAAGGATCAGTCGGATAAGCAAAAAGTGGCGGATAAACAAGGGTGCTAATATCTACAGGCAACCACCCACTGCCGTTATTTTTAAAATATTCAGTCGAACTTGCTTGAGAAAAATAATAGGTTTTAGTATTCCAAACAAGAGTCTGGTTTCTTATGTCCTCTTTGTCAAAAGGAACAGAAATAAAGATTGTTGAACTGGCCTCATCAACGCTTTTAGTTATAGGGCCAAGATTTGGCGAGCTGGTTGAAATTAAATAAGTTTTTAAGGCAACATCTAAAGCTTGTAGGTCGCTAATCCTTTTAATATCTCTTGTTTTTCTTAAATAAGCTGCTGGTTTAAAAATTTGTAAAGTAATAGCAAAAAGAACTAAAATCATTGAAATAACAATTAAAACTTCGATCAAAGTAAAACCCTGTCTTTTTGTTTGAATTTTATTTAAAAAAAATTCTGCTGATTTTAAAATATCTTTTTCATAAGTAATAAGATTGTAAGCAAATTTATAAGGAAGCCAAACATATCCTTTATGTTCTTTAGAAATTCTTACTTTTTGACTTTTTGCTTTAGCTAGATAAAAAACAACATCTTTAATAACAAATTCTTCTCGATGACGAAAAGAGTAAGTAATTTTTCTTTCAAAACCTTTTATAATTTTGACATCTAAACCAGTTTCTTCTTTGATTTCTCTAATAGCTGTTTTAATTGGATTTTCGTGAAGTTCAATATGGCCTTTAGGAAATCCCCAGTGTCCACCTAAATAATTTAGAAGCAAATACTCTCTTTTTTTATTTTTTTGATAAAAAACAACTGCTCCAGCAGATGATTCTTTTTTCATTTATAATAATTATAAAATGAAACTTTATTTTTACGGAGGGGTTGAAACCGTTACAGGTTCTAATTTTTTATTAGAAAGTCGATCGAAAATTTTAATCGATTGCGGTTTAGTGCAAAAAGAAAAAACTTGTTCTTTAGAGAATTTTTTACCTTTTCCTTATGATGTTAAAGAAATTAAAGCTGTTCTTATTACTCATGCTCATTTAGACCATATTGGTAGGTTGCCAAAGCTTTTAAAAGAAGGTTTTCAAGGTTATATTTATAGCACTTTGCCAACTAAAGAAATAGCTAAAGAAATTTTATTAGATTCACAGAAAATTATTGAAGAGAATTGTCAAGAAATGAATAAAGAGAATTTGTATCAAAAAGAAGATATTGAGAAATTAATGCAGCGATGGCAAACAGTTGATTATCATCAAAGTTTTAATATCGATGATTTTGAAATTGAATTTTATAATGCTGGACATATTTTAGGCTCAGCTTTCATTAAGATTAATAATATTGTTTTTTCTGGAGATCTTGGTAATAAAGGAAAAAGCTTAACCCAAGATTTGGAGCCTCTGCCTGAAGTTGAGTACTTAGTTTTAGAATCTACTTATGGTGACAGAAATCATGAGAATTTAGAAAGTCGTAAAGAAATTTTAGAAAAAATTTTAGAAAGAGTTATTTATGAAAAAAGAATTCTAATTATACCCACTTTTGCTTTAGAAAGAGCTCAAGAGATAATTTTTGATCTTCAAGATTTAGTTGATAAAAAGAAGGTTCCTGAAATAAAAATTTTTCTTGACAGTCCTTTAGCTTTAAGAATTTCTAAAATTTATGAAAAATATCATGAATATTTAAATCAAGAATCAAGTAAAGAAATTTTAAGTCGAGGAATCTTTGATAAAGAATATTTAAAAATAGTTCAAGTCCCAGAAGATGAGAAGGAAATGTTTTTAGCTCAAAATCCTAAAATAATTTTAGCTGGCTCGGGAATGGTTACTGGTGGAAAAATTTTGAAAATTTTAAAAAATTATATTGAAAACGAAAAAACAACGATTCTTTTTGTTGGATATCAAGCCGAAGGCTCTTTAGGAAGAAAAATTTTAGATGGAGACAAGAAAGTAATTATTGATTATAAAATTTTCGAAGTTAAAGCTAAAATTTTAAATTTATTTTCTTATTCTGCCCACAGAGATCAACAAGGAATTTTAGAATGGGTAAGCCCTCAAAGATTTAAACTGAAAAAGATTTTTTTAATTCATGGAGATTATAAAGCAAAGCAAGCACTTAAAAGAAAAATAATAGACGAATTAACTGTCGAAACAATTTTGCCTGTGGAAAACTTTTTTGTTGAATTATGATATAATTATGATATAATATTAAAAAAAATAAAAAGAGTCGTAATTAAATTAATTTAAATTAAAAATGAAAAAAGGTTTTACCTTAATTGAGATGGCAGTCGTTATTTTAATTATCGGTGTTTTAGCAGGAATAGTTTTAAGAAACATAGGTGGTCAATCTATTCAAGCAAGAGACGCAAAAAGAGTAGGCGATTTAAGAATTTTAACAAATTATTTAGCTCAATATTTGGCTAAACAAGGTCAATTTCCTACTTCTCCGGATACTTCACAAAGCTGGTCTAATTTAAGCTCTGCTTTTAATTCTGCAGGGATTTATGTTAATTTACCAAGGCCTCCCTCTGGTGACCCATATGTTTATTTTGCATGTAGGGATAGTGGCAATATAGTTAATCACTTTGTTTTAAGAGCAAGATTAGAGCAATCACAAACTCAAGCACCAGCAGTTTATGAAGGATCTTATAATGGCAATACAACTCCAAGTGGTTGGACATGCACAGGACCTTCTGGTATTAATTTTGATTGCAGTTGGACAAACAGATACTATTGTATTACTCAATAAATGAAAGCTTTCACCTTGGTCGAGATTGCTTTGGTAGTTTTAATTACAGCAATCTTAGCTGGTATTTCTTTAAGATTTACTGTTTTTTCTCCAGAAACTTTATATTTGAAAAATTTTGTTTATAAACTTGGTTCCAATATTAATCTTTTAAGAGATTTTTCTCTTTCTAGAAAAGAAATTGATTCAAATAAAGCTTGTGGTTATGGAATTTCTTTTTCTCAAAATAATTACTTTAGCTATGTTTTTGCTACAAGCAGTGTATTAGATTGCGATAGTCTTGCTTTATCTTCTCCAACAATTTTTGTGCCTGTCCCTCCCATATTTTACCTTCATACTAATGGAGATATAAGGCAAAATCCTATAGAACCATTGCAAATCAAAGATAGTTTTAGACCAGGTCTTTCAGCAAAAGTTTCTTTATCCTCAGCATCTTGTAGTGATAATTTATTTAGCTATTATCCAGAAATAGCCTTAATTTATTATAATCCTTATGGAGATCTTTTGCTTTTAGGCAAAAGTTCTGACTGGGTAAATCTTTTGCCTTCAGATTGGCAAAACATATTTTTTTGCTTTCAGTATAAAAATGAAACAAGATATTTAAAAATTAATCGTTCTGGTCAAATTCTTATTACCAGCCCATAGTTTGATAAAATTTATTTTATGAATAAAGCTTTTACTCTAACAGAATTGGTTATTAGTTTTGTTATTTTGCTTTTATCAGTTATTATCCTTGTTGGTTTAAGTTTTAATTATTTATCAATTTTAAATTCAATAAAATTAAGATATTTTGCTTTAAATGTTGCTCAAGCAGGAATTGAGTACGCGCTAGCTTTAAGAAATCAACAAATTGAAAAAGGCCTTTCTCCTTGGGCTGGAGTTTCTTATAAAGGAACCTATTGTCTTAATTTTAATACCTCAAACAGAAGAATTGAGGTAATGTCATCTTCAAATCCTTGTCCAGCAGAGTTTCCTGGTTATAGGAGATTAATTACTTATAACGATTTTATAGACCCAAATAATACCAATTTGTATAATTCTCAAGCCATAAGGGTTAGTTCAGAAGTTTATTTTGAGAGAGATAAAATTAAGTTAGATGTAGTTTTAACAAGATGGCATCCAACTCAATAAAAGGATTTACTTTATTAGAATCAATTGTTGTTTTGTTTCTTTTTATGACTCTTATTTTTATTGCTACTCAAATTTATTTTAATTTAATGAATTCAGCTATTTTAGCTCAAAGCTATCAATTATCTCTTGATAATTTTCGTTTTGGAGCAGAAAAAATTTGGAACGAAATAAAGAATGGAAGTAATTTTGTTATTTCTTCAAATAGCCTTGAATTTAATAATCGTCGCTGTCAAAATTTAAAAATATATCCTACTTCTTCTCCAAGTTCAAATTTAATTTTTGAGATTGATGGCAAATCCAATTTAATTTTTGACAATGAATTAGTGGAGTTTGTCTCTTTTAATATTTATTATGATAACCCTATAGGAAATCCTATTGATTCTTATTATAAAATGGCTAATAAAATATTTTTAATTAATTATAAAGTTAATTTGAAAACTAAGATAACTAAAGTTCCTCTTGATGTTTGGCAGGCAGTCGCTCCTTCAAACAGTGTTTTAATAAATAATCCATGTCAATAAAAGGTCAGGTTCTTTTAATTACTATTTTTGCTTTAACTTTTGCTTTATTTTCAATTTATATGCTTTTAGCTCCAATTAAAGATAAGCTTATAAGAATTAAAGAAATGGAAAATGTTTATCAAGCAATTAGTAACGGTGAAAAAGGTTTAGAAGTAAGTTTGTTGGATTTTTTTAAAGGAATAAACCTGTCTTTAAATAAAGATCAGTTTATTTTTCAAAACACAGATTGTGGTGGTTTAAATTTAGATTTGGCTTCAGGGACCTGTTTTCAAATAGCATATACTCCTCGTGGTAATCCTTGGCTAAATGATGAAAGATTCACAGATCGCTCTTTTATTTTTTCAAGCTTAGTAGAGGGAGAAGCAAGAATTTTATTTAAATCAATTAGCGATGGTTTTAGTGGTAGAGCTGTAAGGACAATTTTAATTGGTCC
>Ga0197142_1004987_pt1 | contig 10553 bp, 12 predicted proteins | sample GBS60_MetaG_FD_148614 | JGI IMG/M metagenome (GOLD analysis project Ga0197142, IMG submission 148614) | Sediment microbial communities from Great Boiling Springs, Gerlach, Nevada, United States - GBS 60_MetaG | ecosystem: Environmental > Aquatic > Thermal springs > Hot (42-90C) > Sediment...
AGTCCTTTAATTAGGTCTAAAACAAATTCCTTATCTTTGTTAAGTTCAATTCCCTTTGATTGGGCAAATTTTTTTAATATTTCATAAAGTTTTTCTAGATCCATGTTTAGATCTCAAGAACTTTCTTAATATTTTCCTCATCAAATCCTATAACTGCCTTTTCTACAACCAACGTTGGGAAGGTCTCCTTTGGATTAATTCTTTTTAGTTCTTTGAGAGCAACCCACTGTTCACCGCCATCTAAAAGGTCAACCTCTATGATTTCACAATCAATGTTATTATTTTTTAAGTATTCTTTAACTTTTTTACATACAGGGCATGTACTTAAAGAATATAATTTTATTTTTCTAAGCATTACCACTCCTTTCATTTTTATTAAAAGTATTGTTTAAAGTCATCTGAATATCTTCGAGCATTTCAAAATTAGCATTCCTAACCCTTTCTATAGGCAATCCTAACATTTTTGCAAATTCCTCAAAGGGTATTTTTGAGACATAACATAATTCAGCAATTAAAATTTTTAGCGCATCATCTTCAATTAGAGATTTAAGATTGTTATCAGATACTTCTACATTGTCTACAGCATCTTGAAAGCTCATACCCTGTTTAATATTTACAAGAATCTCTTGCATTGCCTTTTCATAAATGGCACTTTCTTCCTCAGAATATTCTCTGTAAACAAAATCAAAATCTTTCATATTTTTCTCCCTTGATTTTTTCATTGACATATAAAAAATACTTTGTTATTAAATTTTCCATAATAGATTTCATTTCTTCATCTTTGATTTTTTTTGCCATCTCAGAAATCCAAAGCTTTTGTTCATGAGATATTTGCATATTCTGTATTTTTTCACCACTTCTGTCTTTTTTATAAATTTTCCCAAATTTAAAGGAAACTTCTTTAATTCCATATTGAGATAAGCTCTTAGTAAACTCCTCCTGCATCAGTTTCAGTTCATTCAACCAAGCATGGGAGTTAACAATAACCAAAAGTTTACCCTCTTTTAATTCTTTAGGATAGGTATGTTCACTTAAAGGTGCATTGAAAATCTCTTTCCATTTATTTTTTATTAATTTTAAAACTACTGCATCCTCAATTCCTAAATTGTTAACCAAAGAGGGCAATATACATCCAATTCTTTCCATGAATTCAAATAAAATTACACAGCCTTCTTAACTAATCCAGAACGAAGGCATCTTGTGCAAACATTTACTCTTTTAGGACCTGCTTCTGTTAAGATTTTCATCCTCTGAAGATTTGGGAAGAAATATCTTTTAGTTTTGTTGTTTGCATGACTTACGTTGTTTCCTATTGTCTTTTTTTTACCACAAACATAACACTCTGCCATTTTCCCTCCTTAAATTTGCATATACTTATTTATTTATGATAACATTTTATTGATTTGGAGACAAGGAGGAATAGACTTAATCATGTCAAATAAAGGTTTAAGAAGTATAGAATTAGCAAAGGAATTAGGGGTAAAGCCTTCTGAAATTGTAAAATATGTCGAAAAATTAAGAGATACCCAATTTAAAAAAGGCACAACAAATATCAAAATAGAGGCAGAGGAAATTGAAAAAATAAAAGAATATTTTAAAGGACAGGAAAAGGCTCTTAAGGGAATACCAAAAATAGAAGAAAAAGAGGAAATTAAAGAAGAAAAAAAAGAAGAAGAAATTAAAGAACCCTCTAAAATTGATAAACCTAAGATCCCTCAAAAAGAAGAATTAGCAGAAGAAGAGGTAAAAGTAGATGAAGAAGAAATCGCTCTGCCAGGTAGATTCAGAAGAGAGATTTCCTTTGAAAAAATAGAAAAAATAAAACCGAAGCCTGTTTTAGCAAAGGTTCCTCCTAAAAAGATTGAACCAAAAAAATGGCTTGATTTAAAGGAACAAAAAAAACAGAAGGATAAAAACAAAAAGGAAGAACAGACAGTAGCACCAATTACAGCTCCGAGAAAAAAGTCAATAAAAATTCAGGAAGGGACAACTGTTAAAGAATTTGCTGAGCTTATAGGACAGAAAGTAGCAGATGTTATAAAAAAATTTATGGAACTTGGCTATATGCCAACAATAAATCAACCTGTTGATCCCGATGCAGCGATTCTTGTGGCTGAAAGTTTTGGGATTAAAGTTGAATTTGCTCAAGCACAGGAAATTGATATAATAGAGGAAGAAATTGAAGATGCTCCTGAGAATCTTCATCCGAGACCTCCAATTGTTACTGTAATGGGACATGTTGACCACGGAAAGACTTCTCTGCTAGATGCGATAAGAAAGACAAAAGTAATAGAGCAAGAAGCAGGCGGCATTACTCAACATATAGGTGCTTATAAGGTGACCTTACAGGGAAAGGATATAACTTTCCTTGATACCCCAGGACATGAAGCATTCACTGCCTTAAGAGCCAGAGGAGCTAAGGTAACTGATATAGTTGTATTAGTTGTTGCAGCCGATGATGGAGTAATGCCTCAGACAGTAGAAGCAATAAACCATGCTAAAGCAGCAGGAGTTCCAATTATTGTTGCTGTTAATAAAATTGATAAACCTGAGGCAAACCCTCAAAGAGTCAGAACTCAATTAAGTGATTACGGCATTATTCCTGAAGAATGGGGTGGTCAAAATATATTTGTTGATATATCTGCAAAGAAGAGAATCGGCATAGAAAATCTACTTGAGATGATCCTTCTTCAAGCTGAGATAATGGAGCTTAAATCAAATCCTAATAAGCCTGCAAGAGGAACCATTATTGAATCCCGTCTTGACAAAGGTAGAGGTCCTGTTGCCACTGTAATTGTTCAAGCAGGAACATTAAGAGTTGGTGATGCCTTTGTTGCTGGAACAACCTATGGTAAGGTTAGAGCTCTCAATGATGACACGGGTAAAAGAATTAATGAAGCACCACCTTCCACACCTGTTGAAGTTGTAGGGTTTGAGGAAGTTCCTCAAGCAGGAGATAGCTTTATAGTTGTTGAAGATGAAAAAATAGCAAGACAGATTGCAAACTTGAGAGCTCAAAAGAAAAGATTAGCAGAAATACAGAGAGCTCAAAAACTTACATTACAGGATATCTACGAAAAGATTAAAGAGGGAGAAGTTAAAGAGCTTAATATTATAATAAAAGGTGATGTTCAGGGTTCTATAGAAGCATTGAAAAAAGCAGTAGAGGATATTGTACATCCAGAAGTTAAATTAAAAGTGATTCACGCTGCAGTGGGTGGAATCACAGAAAGTGATGTCAATTTAGCAGCAACTGCTAATGCAATTATAATAGGCTTTAATGTAAGGCCTGAACCAAAAGCTCAAGAACTCGCAGAAAATCTCGGTGTTGATATTAAGCTTTACAGTATTATCTATGAAGTCATCGATGATGTAAAGAAGGCATTAATTGGAATGTTACAACCAGAAATAAAAGAAAAAATACTTGGTAGAGCAGAAGTAAGAGCAGTATTTAAAATCTCAAAGATAGGAACTGTTGCAGGTTGTTATGTTTTAAATGGAGTTATTTCCCGTGCAAGTGATGGCATCAGGGTTATAAGGGATAATATTGTTGTTTATGAAGGGAAAATAGGTTCTCTAAAGAGATTTAAAGAAGATGTAAGAGAAGTTCAGGCAGGATATGAATGTGGAATAGCAATTGAGAATTTCAATGATATAAAAGAGGGAGATATATTAGAAAATTATATATTAGAAAAGATTCAAGCAAAGGGTTTTTAAATGCATCCCTATAAAAGGTCTCAAAGACTGAGTGTTTTACTCAAGGAAGAAGTTGCAGATATTGTTTTACATAAAATTAAAGACCCTCGCTTAGGTTTTATTACTGTTACTGATGTAGAACTATCTGATGATTTAAGATTAGCAAAAATTTTTGTTACAGTACTTAAAGAAGAAGACAGAGAGATATCTTTACAGATTTTAAATGAAGCAAAGGGTTTTGTTAGAAACGAGATTGCGAAGCGATTAAGGATAAAAATAATACCCACCTTTGAGTTTTTTTATGATGAGTCTATTGAAAGGGGATTTAGAATAGATAAACTTCTTGAAGATATAAAAAAAACATCGGAGGGAATTTGAATCCTCCAGAGTCCCTTGTTAAGATTTTAAGGGAAGAAAATAATTTTCTTATCTTAACTCATACAACTCCTGATGGTGATGCCTTTGGTTCTGCTTTGGCATTGAAATTCTTGTTAGATCAGCTTGGTAAAAAATCCCAAGTATATACAGAAATTCCTGTACCTTCCCAATATAAATTCCTTTCAGGTATTGATTATATTAGAGATTTAAAAGAGTTAAACATCGATGGATTTAATGTGCTAATTCTTGTTGATTGTAATAATCTAAGAAGGATAAGCTATGATAAAAACATTATCGATAAACTCCATTCCTTTAAAGGGAAAATACTAATAATAGACCATCATATAGAAGATAAATCTTCTTTTAATAGCGCATCGAAGGAGTTAGTAAAATGGATAGATTCTGAAAAGGCTGCTACAGGTATTTTGATTTACTATCTTATAAAGTCATTGGAAGGAAGAATAACTAAGGAAATAGCTACAAATCTTTATACTGCTATTATAGTAGACACTGGTAATTTCCAGTTTGATAACACCACAGAGGAAGTCTTATCCATTGCTACAGAACTTGTAAGAGTAGGAGCAAAACCCTCATATATTTATCAACAATGCTTTGAATCCTGGAGTGAAAAAAGATTTAAACTTTTCACCATAATGCTTAATAAATTAGAGATTTTACCTCCCGTAGCTATTTCATTTATTTCTAAGAGTGATTTTCAAGCCACTGAAACTACAGAGTCAGATACAGAAAGATTTGTAGAATTCTTGAGAATTTTAAATAATGTAAATATTTCAGCTCTTTTTAGAGAAATAGAGCCGAGTTTTATAAAAGTAAGTTTAAGGTCAAAGGGTGAAATAGATGTAAGCCTTATTGCAAGAGATTTTGGCGGCGGTGGACATAAAAATGCAGCAGGATATCGCATAAATGACACCTTTGAAGGAGCCCGAATGAGGCTATTAGAGAGACTTACTTACTATAAATTGCTATGAAAAAGGAATGGGTAAAATCATAGCAATTGCAAGTCAAAAGGGTGGAGTAGGAAAAACAACTACTGCAATTAATCTTTCATCATGCTTAGCTCTAGCAGGTAAAAAAGTCCTTGTAATTGATTCAGATCCTCAAGCAAGTCTTACCTTTGGCTTAGGAATAAGAAAAAATGGGAATTCAATAAAAGGACTCTACGAGGTAATCATAAAAAAAGCATCTTTAAAGGAAGCTATGTATAATGTGATAAATAATTTATATCTTGTCCCAGCAAAAATAGACCTTTTCATGGCAGAGCTTGAATTTTTTGATACAGAAGAAAGAGAAAGAATGTTAAAAGTTATATTAGATGACTATAGAGAAGAGTTTGATTACATTTTTATAGATTGCCCACCTTCCTTTTCTATTCTTACTCTTTGCTGCCTTGTAGCTTCTGATTCAGTTATCATTCCAGTCCAATGTGAACAGTTTGCCCTTGAAGCATTAAGAATCTTTATAAAACTTTTATGGAGGATAAAGGCTAATTTTAATGAAAGCCTTGAACTTGAAGGAATTCTTCTTACAATGTTCAGCAGGCATCTGACTTTAAGTAGAACCATCGCAGAGGATGTAAAAAAAGTTTTTCGTTCGAAAACTTTTAATACAATCATACCAAGAAACATCATTCTTTCGGAGGCAACTATAAATGGAAAACCAGCAGTTATTTATGCACCTCAGTCAGCAGGTAGCATTGCTTATATGGAACTTACAAAGGAAATTTTATATAGATATGAATACTGATTTATCCCTAAATTTTTAAATTATTTTTTCATAAATCCTTAAGGTTTTATATCTATGGGCATTTAATATTTGGGTTAGATTGATTGTTTCATAGTTATCTTCAAGAATCCATGAAAATTCAACTTTTTTAAAACCATATTTTCTTGCTCCTATGAATGCCTGTTTAAGCATAATTGATTCTACTCCTCTGTGTCTGAAAGCTTTTTTTACTCCAAAAAGAAGTAATCGCATTGATTGAATTTTTCTTTTATAATATAGAGCTTTTAAAATTGAAAGGGGAGTAAGTTTTCCTTTAATTTTTCTTAAGACTTCGTTAAAATCAGGTATAGCACCAAAAAAGCCAACAGGACTGCCATTCTTCTCAGCAACTATAACTAATTCAGACAAAGCGATTTGTTTTAATTTTTCTGCCATATAATCGACTTCTTCCTTTGTAATGGGTATGAATCCCCAGTTTTGAGCCCATGCTTCATTATATACATTCATAAAGGCGTAAAGTTCCTGTTTTAAATTTTTTAATTTTATTGTTCTTGCCCTTATGCCTTGTTTTTCAGCAAATTGGGCAATCCTTTCAATTTTTTTAGGAAGAGTTTCAGGAATATCTGCTAAAAAGCAGTAAAGATCTTTTACTTTTTTCAAGCCAAAGGATTCAGCGAGCTCATTGTAATAGGGTGGGTTGTAGGGAATCATTATCATTGAAGGAGTGTCGAACCCTTCGTAAAGAAATCCGCATTCTTCGTTGGTGGAAAGATTCATTGGTCCACGCATTATTTTAAGATTGTTTTCCCTAAGGAATTCCTCTGCTTTAGAAAATAAAGCCTTCGCAACATCGAAATCCTCTATACATTCAAAGAGTCCAAAAAAACCTGTATTATCTTTGTGATAATCAAGATGGGCATAGTTCACTACAGCAGCAATTCTTCCGAGAGGTTCTTCTTCCCTGTAGGCTAAAAAAAATTTAGCTTTGGCTCTTTTAAAAAAGGGATTTTTATCTGAAAGATGCTCCATCATCTCTTTGATTAAAGGAGGAGCATAAAACTTATCATTTTTATAAAGGGAAAGAGGAAAACAAACAAAATCCTTTAATGCTTTTTTATCTAAAACTTCCTTGATTTTTATATCCATGTTTATATTATTCTGGATTCCTTTTCTTTAATGAACTAAATTACACCTAAGGCTTTACCGACCTTTTTAAAGGCTTCAAGAACTTTGTCAAGATGTTCATCTGTATGGGTTGCCATATAACTTGTTCTTATTAATGCTTTTCCCGGTGGCACTGCCGGTGAGACAGCTACATTGGCAAATATTCCCTCTTCTTGAAGCATCATTACAAATTTAAAGGCAAGCTCGTCCTCTCCTACAATTACAGGTATTATGGGTGTTTCTGCTACACCTATATCAAATCCTAATTCTTTAAAACCCTTTAACATCTTATTTGTGTTTTTCCAGAGCCTTTCCCTTCGTTCTGGCTCGCTTACAATGATATCAATTGCAGCAGATACTGCAGCAATTGATGCAGGAGGTGGGCTTGCACTGAATATAAAAGCTCTGCCAAAATGTTTAATATAATTTATAACATCTTTATCACCTGCTATAAACCCTCCAATTGATGCGAGAGACTTACTATATGTACCCATTATAAGGTCAACTTCCTTTTCAAGCCCAAAATGTTCTGCTGTACCTCGACCTGTTTCACCGAGTACTCCTATTCCGTGGGCATCGTCTACCATAAGGCGGGCACCGTATTTTTTACAAATTTGGTATACTTCAGGAAGCTTCACAATATCTCCTTCCATGCTGAATACACCGTCTACAACAACAAGTTTTGGCTTTTCTTCGCATTCTTGAATAACCCTTTCAAGATCTTCTACATCATTGTGTTTATATCTTTTGACCTCTCCGAAGGACAGTCTACATCCATCAACAATACTTGCATGAACCATTTTATCAATTATTACGACATCATCTTTTCCAACTAATGAAGCTATGACACCAAGATTTACCTGAAAACCTGTGCTAAAAACTAATGCAGATTCCTTTCTCATAAACCATGCAAGTTTTTCCTCGAGTTCTACATGAATATCGAGAGTACCATTTAAAAAACGAGAGCCAGCACATCCTGTACCGTATTTTTTTATGGCATTGATGGCTGCTTCTTTTACCTTAGGATGGTTTGTAAGTCCAAGATAGTTATTTGAACCTATCATTATCATTTTTCTACCATTCATTATTACTTCTGGTCCCTGTGCAGATTCAATAACTCTGAAATATGGATACATTCCTATTTTTTGTAATTCATAGGCTATTGTAAATTTAAAACATTTCTGGAATATGTCTTTTTTTAAATCCAGTGATTCATTTTGTACCACTTTGCTGTCCATTCCATCCCTTCCTTTAAGTTCCTTTTAGATTTATAGCCGAGCAAATGCTCAGCTTTTTTAGTAGAACAAACCCAGCATGGCTGGGCAAGCTCTTTGAGTTTATCGCTATTTATTATACTTTTTTTATCAAATTTTTGAAATACTTTGATTAAAAAGCTACCGAATCCTTGAGGAATTTTAATTTTTAATGGACGTTTACCTAATGCCTCTGATATTGCAGATACTATTTCATGGGTATTATAGGGAGTGCTATCGGCAATAAAAAAAATTTCACCAACAGCTTTATCGCTTTGTGATGCTAATATAACACCTTCGATAAGATCGTCAACGTAAATCATAGAATATAATCCCTCAGTAAAATAAAGAACTAATCCTGCTTTAATCATTTTAAAAAATGTAAGAAAATCACTATCTCTTGGCCCATATACAGCAGGTGGTCTTATTATTGTAACAGGTATTTGATTTTTGTAATACAATATAGCCTGTTCACCAAGAAGTTTGCTTTTTCCGTATTCAGAAACAGGAGAAGGTTCCGTCTCTTCTGTAACAGGTATTCCATTTTTACAGGGTCCTACAGCTGCAAGACTGCTTATATGGATAAATCTTTTTAGTTGTGTACATCTTTTAACAACAACATCTATAAGGTTTTTGCTTCCCATATAGTTTGACTGAAAAAACTCTTCTGGATGGTTTGCCTTTGTTATGCCTGAGAGATTAAATATATAATCAAATTTCCAGTCAATTTTATCAAGAGAATTTTTATCTGAACAGTCTGCCTGAATAATCTTTACATCACGTCCCTGTAAAAATTTCAACTTAGCGGGATTCCTTACAATGCAGTGAACATCATAATTTTTCTTTATAAGTGCTTCAGCAAGATGGCTACCTATAAAACCTGTTGCACCTGTAAGAAGGACCTTCAACTGCTTCTCCTTACTTTCAGGGTGAGTCCTCTAATCTCTTCAACTACAACTTCTTCGTCTTTTTTTATTTTCTCATCGGATACTGCTTGCCAAAGTTCTCCATGCACCATTACCATACCTTTATGGCTGTCAATATCAGTCTTTGCAATTCCTTTTAATCCAATGAGTTCTTCAACGCCTGTAACAGGTTTTCTTTTGTGGGCTTTATATGCGAGCCTTAATAAAAATCCAAAAAATAGAGCAGTTACAGCAGTAACAGGAATTACTACAGAAAGAGAAAGTTTAAAAAGAGGATTGGCAGTATCAAAAAGCATAAGAGAGCCTAAAAGAACACATATCACACCTCCAAGAGTCAGAAGTCCGTAAGAAGTAAATTTAAGCTCAAGAATAAAAAGAATAATTCCAAGAAGTATAAGCCCTGCTGCTGCATAATTTAATGGAAGGGTTTGTAGACTGTAGAAAGCGAGTATTAGGGAAATGGCACCTATGACACCTGGGAATATTGCTCCAGGGTTGCTTAGCTCAAAAATGATTCCGTAAATACCAATCATGAGTAATATGTAAGCTATGTTTGGATTACTTAAAAAATTAAGCAAACTCTGTCTAAAGTTCATTTTTATTTCATTAACTTTAGCATCCTTTGTATTTATAACTTTTTCTCCTAAAACTGTTTTAACCTTCCTACCATGAATGGCTTTTATTAGTGCATTCAAATCATCGGCAATCAGGTCAATTACACCTTTTTGCAAAGCTTCTTTTTCAGTAGATGATATACTTTTTCTTACAGCGAGTTCTGCCCATTCAACATTTCTTCCCCTCTGCTCAGCAATTGATTTAATGTAGGCAACAGCATCGTTAGTTATTTTTTCTGCCATTGTTTTATCCATCTTTTCTCCTATTGCAACAGGATGGGCTGCACCAATATTTGTTCCCGGAGCCATAGCAGCAACATGGGCTGCCAATGTTATAAAAGCACCTGCACTTGCAGCGCGGGCTCCTTTTGGAGATACGTAAACAACCACCGGGATGTTAGAATTAAGTATTTCCTTGACAATATCTCGCATAGAGGTATCAAGTCCACCTGGAGTATCAAGTTGAATAATTAACGCCTCTGCTTTTAATTCATGAGCTTTTTTAATTCCTTTAATAACATATTCTGAATGAGGTGGATTTATAACTCCATCTACTGTGAGAACAATTAATTCTTTTGCCCAGACAGTGCATGAAAAAAATAAGCTGAATAAAATTATTATTAAAAATTTTTTTACATCCATGAAAAATTATACCCTATTTTGTCATTTTATTGAAATGTATTTATGAATTTGAAGATTTAGCCTGACTGACAAACCATCTTTTATAATCCATTGAGCAAGTTCTGCTGCATTAAGCATTCCAAAGGCTGGTGAAAATA
>Ga0197142_1004988_pt1 | contig 10550 bp, 8 predicted proteins | sample GBS60_MetaG_FD_148614 | JGI IMG/M metagenome (GOLD analysis project Ga0197142, IMG submission 148614) | Sediment microbial communities from Great Boiling Springs, Gerlach, Nevada, United States - GBS 60_MetaG | ecosystem: Environmental > Aquatic > Thermal springs > Hot (42-90C) > Sediment...
CCGGTCATGTCAACCGACCTCCCCGCGACTGCGCAGATCGTTGTTGTGGGTGGCGGTTTCTTCGGAGCGGCAACGGCATATTTCCTGGCGCGCACTGGCGCCGCGCCGCTGGTGATCGAGCAGGTTGCGCCAGCATACGGCGCGACCGGACGCAACGGCGGTTTTCATGTCGTCGGAACGGCGGAGGGGTATGCCGATGCGGTTGCGCGGTTGGGGCGCGACACGGCGCGTGCCGTGATGCAGATCACCCTCGATAGTCGTGCGTTGCTGCGCCAGGTAATCGCCGAAGAGCAGATTGCCTGCGACTACCGTGAACCCGGACATCTGAATCTGGCGTTGGGCGATGCACAGTACGCCGATCTGCGCCGCCACGTGGCGGCGCTGCGCGCCGACGGTTTTGCCGCTGACCTGCTGGATCGTCATCAGACGCAGGAGTTGATCGATACGCCCCTGAGCGACGAGATTACGGGGGCGCTGTACGGTGCGGAAGATGCGCTGCTCCATTCAGCTCGCCTGGTGTATGGGTTGATCGCGGCGGCGCAGCGTCACGGCGCGCGTGTGGCAATTGCGCGTGTCGAGCATCTGGCGCCACAGAACGGTTGTGTGCGCGTGATTACCAATCGTGGTGTGCTGGAGGCTGGTTCAGTCGTGGTGACGGTCAATGCCTGGACGCGCGATCTGATCCCGGCGCTGCACGGGGTCATAACGCCGGTTCGTGGTCAGGCGCTGGCGTATGCGCCGACTCGCCGCGTCTTTCGCGCTGGCATCGGCGCAGCGGTGACCCCCACCGGCGAATACTGGCATCAAACGCCGGAAGGGGCGATTGTGATCGGCGGGTGTCGCGCCTGTGCGCCGGGGCGTGATGTGGGAGTGACGGAAATGGTTCCAACCCCGGCAGTGACGGCGGCAATCGAACAGATCCTGCCGCGCCTGTTTCCGCGCCTCGACGGTCTGACGGTCACCCGGCGCTGGGCAGGGTTGATGGCATTCACCGCCGATTATGTGCCGGTCGCCGACGCAGCGCCGGAGATGCCGGGAGTGTGGGTGGCAGGCGGATTCTGCGGTCACGGCATGCCGTTCGGCATGCGCTTCGGGCAGTTGCTGGCGGAAGCGGCGCTTACCGGCGCGACGCCGTCGGCGCTGATGCCGTTCCGCCTGGCGCGCCCGACACTGCAACCACCGCATCTTCAGCGATGACGAATACCTGATCGCCTGGGACAGGGGCGATGACCTTTGTGCCGGTAAAACTGCCGAATGCTGGCAGGACGCCAACCTGAGCGCCGAACCAGAAACAGGGCAGGGTCAGACGTTGTTTTCCTGCGCCGATCAGTCGTGCCGCCGGATGGAGATGCCCGGCAAGCGTGTAGCCTGCCACAGACGACTCCGGGTGATGGCGCAGCGTGAACGGCGCCATGTCCCATGGTTCGTCAACACACATCACCCGCCAGGAGTGCGGCGGGTCTCCGGCGCGCGTATCGTGATTGCCGCGCACCAGCACAATGTCGAGACTGCTGTGACGGGTGCGCCATTCCTCAAAAGCGCTCATGGTCGCAGCGGTGCGTCCACTTCGCGCATGCAACAGATCGCCGAGCACAATGAGCCGTTGCGCACCGCAACGCCGTATCGCCGTACTGAGTCGTTCAAGGTCGGCGATGGTCGTTCCCTCCGGAGTTGCAATCGCTGCTGCACGGAATGCGCCCGGCTTGCCAATGTGCGGGTCGGCGATGATCAGTGTGGCGGGGCGCTTCCAGAAAAGCGCACGCTCCGGGAGCAACCATACGTCCTCCCCCGCGAGCGAGCAGTATAGTCCAGAAATTGTCTGATCGTCCAACACAGACAGCATGCGCGCTTGAGAGAACGTCAAAGTCGCGCCGTTCATTCTGCACGGAATCATCCGCGCGATCTTCCCGGCATGGTATCATACGCACGCAGGTGATGAACAGGTGTGGAAGAGCGCTCACAATGACGACAGTAGCAGTCACCCGTCACCGGTTCACGGTCGAAGCATACGCCCGTATGCGTGAAGCCGGTCTTCTGCACGAAGATGACCGGGTTGAGTTGCTCGACGGCGAGATTTACCAGATGAGTCCGATTGGCGCGCGGCACGTGAGCCTGGTGAACCGACTCACCGCTTTACTGGTGCATCTTGCCGGTGATGCAGCCATCGTCAGCGTGCAAAACCCGATTCGTCTGAATGATTATAATGAACCTCAGCCCGATCTGGCGCTTTTGCGTCCGCGCGATGATCACTATGTCGATGCGCTCGCAACGCCTGGCGATGTGCTGCTTGTGATCGAAGTCGCAGATACGTCGCTCGTGTACGACCGGCAGGAAAAACTGCCGCGCTACGCTCGCGCCGGCATCGCCGAGGTCTGGCTTGTCGATGCCGGCAGGCAGGTCATCGAGCAGCATACGATGCCCGTGGCGGACGAGTATACGCTGCTCCAGAAGATTCTGCCGGGTCACCGGATTACTGCTGTTATGCTGCCACAGATCAGTTTTACGACAGATACACTCTTCTCACAATGACCGAATCGCCGCCACAACCACCTTCTCACTGGCAGATGGCGCGCAGCCTGGTGTTGCGCTGGCTGGTGACCTCGCTGGCGATCTTCGCCGCCATCCAGATTGTGCCCGGCATCGAATTCGTCGGTCCTGGCTGGGAGATCGGGGTGGTCGCGCTGGTGTTTGGTCTGGTGAATATCGCCCTGCGCCCGATTCTGACGCTGCTGACGTGTCCGCTGGTGATCCTGACGCTGGGATTGTTCACGCTGGTCATCAATGCGCTCTTGCTCTTATTGACCGCCTCGATTGCCAGCAGTCTGGGGGTGCAGTTTCGCGTCGATAGTTTCTGGTCGGCGTTGCTTGGCGGTCTGGTGATTGCGATTGTCAGCACCCTGCTCCTCTGGCTTGCCGGTGAAATGCCGGTACGTGTCATCATCCATACCAATCGACCGGATCGGTAGTGTTTGCTGTGAGGTCAGAAGTGTGTCTTCGGCAGGCACAGAAGTCAGGTTACTCAACAGGCAGGAGGCGTCATCGTGGATGAACAGGGTTACCAGGAGTTTCTCTCCGCCGAAGGCGTCGCTGACTGGGTTGTTCTGCATGGAGGCGCAACGGCTGTCTTTCGTGTCGGATCGCTTGGTGAAGCGGCGCGCCTGGCAGGGTCGGTGGCGAACATTCCCGGTCTCGAAGGCACAGGGGTGTTGTTGACGGTAGGGGATGGTTTTCTTGCTGTTCGTCTGACGCGCGACCTCTGGCAGCTGGCGCCACGACACATCGATCTCGCACGGGCGATCTCGGCGGTCGCGCGAGCATCCAATGCAGTCGCTGATCGTTCAGCAGTCCAGGAGGTGCAGGTTGCAATCGCGGCGAAGCGTGACGAGATAGACGTTGACTTCTGGCGCGCCGTGCTCGGTTACCTGCCGATGGCGGATGACAATGCGGTTGACCCGCTCGGACATGGATCAACGGTCTGGATGCAGGAGATCGACGCGGGCAAGTCGTTGCGGCATGCGATGCACATCGACGTGTCGGTCGCGCGCGAGCAGGCGGCGGTACGGCTCCAGGCAGCGCTTGCTGCGGGCGGACGCATCGTCGATGACTCCCGCGCACCGGCGTACTGGACGCTCGCCGACCGCGCCGGCAACCGTGTCTGTATTGTCGCGTGGCCCGATGGTTCTGATCGGAAACTGCCGGAAGACGTAAGTGTTCACATTTCTCCTGGGAGCGATGGCATCTTACCGTCGTAGACGCGACGAGGGCGGGACGTCCTCCATCGTGGTTCGTTTTTTACTCTCTGTGCGCCCGGCGTCTCAGCGGTGCGTTTTTGCAGCGAAGTCATATCTGAATGAAAGAGGAAACCGGTCGTCTGACGACGACCGGTGAGGATGAGAGAGGACGAAAGGGGGCGGCGTTGAGAGGGTGTCCGGTTGGGCGTCTGTACGCCCTGGAGACGACCGCCGCTATCGTCTTGCGCTTGCACTAGTATAACGTGCAGCCCGTTCAGAAAGTTGCACTGTTTCGTGAGTTTCTGCTGAGAAACAGATGAAATCCAGATGAAATCATCGCTCCTCGCTTCCCTGATGTTCACCCCGCTCCCGCCCGGCATTATCCGTCCACGCGGCTGGTTGTATCGCCAGTTGCGCTTGCAGGCGGACGGTCTGAGCGGGCATCTCGATCAGTTCTGGCCCGATGTGGCGAACAGCGCCTGGATCGGCGGCAGCGCGGAGGGTTGGGAGCGTGGACCGTACTGGCTCGATGGCATGGTTCCGCTGGCGTATGCCCTTGATGATGCCGTTCTGATCGCCAGAGTCACCCGCTGGGTCGATCATATTCTCGAACGACAGCGCGATGATGGCTGGCTCGGACCGGTGCACGACACCAGCGACACTCGCCGCAAGCCTTTCGATCCCTGGCCCGTGTTCGTTCTGTTCAAGGCGTTGAGTCAGTTTTACGAGGCAACCGGCGATCAGCGAGTGTTGCCAGCAATGGTGCGTTTTTTGCACCGCCTCGATGCGCTGCTCGATGAACAGCCCCTCTTCGATTGGGGGCGCTACCGCTGGGCGGATCTGGTGGTGACGATCCACTGGCTCTATGAGCGCATCGGCGAACCGTGGCTGCTGACCCTGGCGAGCAAGGTGCATCGCCAGGGGTTCGACTGGCGCGCCCATTTCGAGCGCTTCCCTTATACGTCCCGTCAGCGGCGCGAGGACATCTATCCGCCTGAGCCGCTGCCGGGGTGCACCTTTCGTCTCGATATGGCGTCGCATGTCGTCAACAACGCCATGGCGATCAAGACACCCGGCGTCTGGTTTCGGCAGTCGGGCGATCCGCGTGACCGTGATGCTGTCTGGCGGATCATCAGTGTGCTTGATGCGTTCCATGGTCAGGCGAATGGCGTCTTTAGCGGCGATGAGCATCTTGCCGGTCTCAACCCATCGCAGGGAACAGAGTTGTGCGCCGTGGTTGAGTATCAGTATTCGCTCGAAGTGTTGATCGCTATCCTCGGCGATGCGCTTCTGGCGGATCGCCTGGAGCGAATGACATTCAACGCTCTGCCCGCTGCTTTTGCGCCCGATATGTGGTCGCATCAGTACGTGCAGCAGGTCAACCAGATTCGCTGCGCCATTCTCGAAGACAACATCTACACCAACAATCGCGCCGATGCCAACACCTTCGGTCTGGAGCCAAACTATGGCTGTTGTACGGCGAATATGCATCAGGGTTGGGCAAAATTTGCCACCCACCTCTGGATGCGCACGCCGGACGATGGACTGGTCGCTGTATCATACGCTCCCTGCGAACTGACGACGTCCGTGGGAGGTGCGGCGGTTCGAGCGACTGTTGAAACAGATTACCCGTTTCGTGAAGCAGTACGGATTGTCGTCGCGTGTCAGTCTGCAACTCGCTTTCCGCTGCTTCTGCGCATTCCTGCGTGGGCTGATGGGGCATTGCTGACCGTGGACGGTATGAGTACGACGACCCTTCCCGGAACATTTCATCGTATTGAGCGTGTTTGGGAAGGAACCACGGTGATCGATCTGCATCTACCGATGCGTCCGGCGGTGATACGTCGCCCCTCTGGCGGTGCGGTCATCAGTGGTGGTCCACTGGTCTTCGCACTTCCGATTGGCGAAGTCTGGCAGCGCATCATTCCCGATCCACAGGGACGGTACGCCGCCGGAGAGCGGTTGCGTCCTTTCTGCCCGCCGCCGATTGCCGATTGTCTGGGGGATTGGGAAGTGTTGCCGGTGACGGCATGGAACTATGGTCTGGAACTGGATGACGTGCATCCTGAACAATCGATCCGCATTGAGTATCACCCTGTTGGCGAGCGTCCTTTCGCCCCTGAAGGCGCACCTGTCGTGGCATATGCGCCCGGTCGTCGTATTCCGGGGTGGATTGAAGAACACGGTGCAGCAGCGTCGCTCCCGTCACCGGTCATTTCTGACGCACCGGTCGAAGAACTGCGCCTCATTCCGTATGGATGCACCAACCTGCGCATTGCCGAATTTCCGCTCGTGAAGCCCCGAGCGCCTGTGGGGTAGCCCGACAGACCGGGCAGGTCAGCGATCCTCGGATTTGCGCCGCGCGCGCTGTTTTGCTGCCAGCAACCGGGCGAACTGCTCTTCCGCCGCTTCCGGGCGGGTTGCGGTCGGTCTGGCGCGCTGTTCGGTCGTCTGCGGCGGCGGCGCAGGGGCGCGCCCCTGGGAGGCCTGATCGGTGGGAACGACGGTTTGTGGCGCCGTCGGTGCGTCGATTCCAGAACGTTCCACACTGATCGACGACGGACGCGCCGCAGTTGCGCGCCGTTTCGCTGTGCCAAGCCGCGTCATCGTCGCCGATGCTTCTGGCGCAGCAACGACGGAGGGACGCCTTCGGCGAAGCCGTTCCAGCCAGGGGGCGACATCCTCCAAACGCAACATCACGCGCCGCGCGGCAATGTCGAGGGGCCACAGGATCAGCGCCAGCCAGAGGAGCGGAAATCCGATCTCACGCACCGAACCGACCTCCTGGTTGGGTGAGGCGAACGCTGTCTCCGGCGACGGGTTGATCCGTCCTCTGCTGATGCTGGCAACCTCTGTCAGAAGCGGCAGGTTCTCGCGCTGTGCACTGTACTCGAGCGAGTAACTGACGACGATGCCGGTTACCGCAACGCCAATCTGACGCCCTTCTGCATCGGAAGCTGCAACCTGCGCCAGGTAGACCCCCGGTGACGGCGTATCCACTGCGGCGCGGTATCTGCCCGGACCAATCTGCTGGAACTGCACCGTCGCTCCCTGATTCTGCGGATCGACGGCGCGCCCGGCGATTGCCAGGTTGTTGAGCGGACGTCCCTGTTCGTCCTGCGCAATCAGTTCCAGAAATGCGCGTGGACCGGCGGCGGTTGCCCGGAGTTCGAGCAAACCGCTCTCACGAGGCGGGAGCAGCAGGTCTGCCAGACCGCCAGCGAACTGTGGAAACCGATCCCAGGCGATCCAGTCACGCGCCCAGCGTCCCTGGGTATCGCTCGTCCAGGCGACCACCCGCCCCAAACCATACTGCCACTGCGCCAGCAACGGTTTACCATCCGGCGTGAGGAGCAGGGTGCGCGCCGCCTCGCGCACCTCTGTGCCATTATAGCCGTAGAGCGGCGGCAATCCCCCCAGGCTGCGGATGATCGGCGAAGATAGACCCAACTGCGGTTCGATTGGCTGTTCGATGATGTCACGCCCGGCGGCGATAATCGTCTCCTGCAAGAAAATGCGCGGCACTTCATCGATGCTGGTCACGCGATAGGAACGCCCGCCGCCAGCGTTCGCTACATCGACCAGATTAGGGTTGGCATCCAGACCGACTGCAACGGTGGAAATGGTAATGCCGGACGCGCGCATTTGAGCAATCAGATCGCTATAATTACTCTCCGCAATACCATCGGTCAGCAGGAGGACATGCTTGATCTTCGCGTCGGTGGATGCCAGCGCCAGCGCCGCCTGTTCGATGCCGGGCCGAATATTCGTGCCGCCGCCGATGCCAAATGAACCGAGCGCCCGCTCGATTTCGACCATCGACGGCAACGGTTGTAACTGAAGCACCCAGTTTGCCGTATCGTCGAAGACAACCAGCCCGACCTGGTCGATGGGGGTCAAACCGAGACTTGCCTGGTACACTGCTTCTTTGGCGAGATCGAGTTTATTCCGCCTGCCGCCTGCCACCGGTTCAGCCATACTGCCACTCCGGTCGATCACCATCACCAGCGCCAGATCGGGTTGTTGTTTCGTGTCCAGCGGGTCGAGCAGCACCGGCAGCATGGGTTCCAGCGGTGTACGCCGGTAGCCGCCAGCGCCAAACGAGTCGACGCCGCCGACCATCGCCAGGCCGCGCCCAAGTTCGCGCACATATGCTGGCAATGCCTCAAGCAGCGTGCGCGGCATCTCACGTGCCGGGGTATCGACGATCATGACGCCAGCGTAGGCGCCAAGTTGAGCGAGCGTGGCTGGCGCCTGACTGGGGGGAAGCAGATCGACGCGCACCCCGGCGGCGAGCAACGCATTGCGCAGGTTTGCCGCGCGTGATTCGTCGGAGGCGATCAGCAACAGGCGTGGCGGTCCCTGCACTTCGGTGAACGCCGCCCCTCGATTGTTCTGCGGCTCGGTATCGCCGTCGGCATCAAGCCGGACTTCGAGACGCCGGAATCCGGTTTCACCCGATGGCACACGGATATCAACTGTGCTCGATCCTTCAGGGATGGAGAGTTCCTGTTCGCCGATCAGTTGCCCATCAACGAAGGTTTGCAGACGCCCGCCGGTGGCATAGTTGGACGATATATTCGCCTGCACGATGATGTCCTGCCCTTCGCGCACAACCGCAGGCGCGCTCAGACCGGCGACGATGACGTCAGGACCACGTTCACCGGGCAGATACACCACATCGATCGGCACCTTGCGAATCGAAGCCAGTTGCGCGGCATCCGCCACTCTTCCGGCATTTTCGCCCCCATCCGAGATGAGCACCAACCGCTTCTGCGTCTCGGCAGGGAACAGCGCCAGCCCCAGTTGCACCGCCTCCTGGAGATTGGTGCGGGTGGTAATCGGCGTCGATGACAGACGACTCAGTGCGCCAATAGGACCGGGGGCGCGCTCCACCAGCGCATTTTCACCGAACACCACCACGGCGGCACGATCACCGGCTGGCATGGCAGCCAGTGCGTCGTTGACATATTGCAAAGCGCGTTCACGTTGCGCTGGCGTCATCGAGTCCGACACATCGATTAAAAAAACGGTTGTCACCTCACGCACCGGCAGCACAATCTGCGCACCGGCGATCGCCAGCACAAGCGCAGCAAGAATGACGCTGCGCAGCGCCAGACTCGACCAGAAACGCCACGGAGCAAGGCGGCGCGGCGTCAACAGGGTGAACGCCCACAACGCCGGAAGCAGCGTCAGGAGAATGAGTGCAAGCGGTGTGATGAACGAGAGGCGAATCATGGTTTCAGTATACCATGCCAGGTCGGTCGATGGAGGGTTGTTGCCTGTTTCTTTTCGATAATCAAACCTTTCTTAACGGTCTGCACAAGGTATGGTATAGTAACCAGGCGGGTAAAGACCCACTACAGGTATCGACGAGGATACGCCAATGGCTGCCACGCGCTTTCAGCCCCCTGCTCCCGATCAGACGCTGCACCCCAGCGGCGACAACCGCTTCAAGTTGCTCGAAGCCACGATGAAGAAGCACCAGTATCGTCCCGACGCGCTGATCGAAGTGCTGCATCGCGCGCAGGAACTGTTTGGCTATCTCTCGACCGATCTGCTGCTCTTCATCGCCAACAGTCTGCATCTTCCGCCAAGCCGGGTGTACGGCGTCGCCACGTTCTATCATTTCTTCTCACTCGCGCCAAAGGGTGAGCATTCCTGCGTCGTCTGTCTTGGAACGGCATGCTACGTCCGTGGCGCTGCCGCAATCCTGGCAGCGGCGGAACAAACGCTGGGCATCAAAGCCGGGCACACGACTCCCGACGGACGTTTGTCGCTGGAAACGGCGCGCTGCCTGGGTGCATGCGGCATTGCACCGACTGTCGTCTTCGATGGCACGGTCACCGGTCACCAGACTCCGGATCAGGTGCAGGTCTGGCTTGAACGTCTGACGGGGGAGGGGTTGAAGGCGAAAGGTTGAAGGTTGAAGGTTGAGGGTTGAAGGCGAAAGGTTGAAGGTTGAAGGTTGAGGGTTGAAGGTTGAACGTGCCGCGCTTTCTGTGACCGGGGGCTGGTTAGTGGCGGATTCAGTTCTCGGTTCCTGGTTCTTGATTCCTGGTTCTTGGTTCCTGGTTCTCAGTTCTTAGAGGGCGATCAGAAAACCGGATTTGTGGTATCATGATGGTGACCATGCCGTTCTGATGAGGAGCAATCTGGTATGCCACGACGTGCGCTTCGATCCTATCCAACCAAGTATGCGACCGATCTGACCGATGCGCAATGGGCCGCCATCGCGCCACTCGTCGTCACCCCGTCACCCAACGGCGGGCGTCCGACCGACATCGATCGCCGCGCGATCGTCAATATTCGCTTCATTTGTTCCGAATTTCGGGATATGGTCATGGAACCATGGTGCGGGCTGCACAACTTCCGAATTTGGCTGAAACGCAAAAAGCATTCCAAAAAATCAAAGTAAATCTTGATGAAGTCTAGTGCTCTTCAACGAGCCGAAATTGCTGAAATTCTAGACATCATCAAGATTTAGTGATATACTATTTTTGTGCAATCTGAAAATGGAGAAAAACGATGTGTACGTATCGATCCATTATCGAAAATCCGGAGAAATTACGCTCTATGACCGGACTGACCGTTGAAGAGTTCCACGCGCTGGTTCCGATCTTCCACACTGCATGTGAAGCGTATATGAAACGTCGAACCATTGATGGTCACGTCCGATATTGTCGTCGCTCCGTCTCTTATGCAAACTCGCCGCTTCCGACAACAGAAGATAAATTGCTCTTTATTTTGACCTACTTAAAACAAAACCCAACGCAAGTGATGCACGGACACCTCTTTCAAATGAGTCAATCAAACGTA
>Ga0197142_1004989_pt1 | contig 10550 bp, 8 predicted proteins | sample GBS60_MetaG_FD_148614 | JGI IMG/M metagenome (GOLD analysis project Ga0197142, IMG submission 148614) | Sediment microbial communities from Great Boiling Springs, Gerlach, Nevada, United States - GBS 60_MetaG | ecosystem: Environmental > Aquatic > Thermal springs > Hot (42-90C) > Sediment...
ATCATTTTTCTTTGGAAGCCAAAGACCTGCTGTATTCGTGGTCACACTCCTGTTTTTGTTGGGCTTGGTATTTCTTATTGGTGTAAAACCAGTTCCCAAGAAATCATAGAGACGAAAAAAATTTTTGTTGACCAATGAATTCAATGGGGCATAATAAGCTTTTTGTAAATAGGTTTTTATTCTACTCCCAGGTATTTCCTGGGGCAAAGGGGAGGTTGAGAACTTCAAGACTAAATCTTAAAATAAGGAGATGAGAAAGTGGCTGCACTACTTGATCTTGTCTTAATTGACCTTTATGACTGTGAAACAGAGAGCCTCAAAGATACTGCCAAGATAAGGCAGGGTATGTTGGAGGCTGCACGGATCATGGGTGCCGAGATAGTGGGAGACTCCTTCCACACCTTTAGTCCATGGGGGGTAAGCGGCACAGTTACCATTGCAGAATCCCATTTGGCCATACACACATGGCCTGAGTTTAATTTTGCCGCCATAACCTTTGAGACCTGTGGCAGCTCTATGGACCATAAAAAGGCATGTGACTATCTTGTAAGATTCTTCAAGTCCAAAAGCCCAAAGATAGTATATCAAAAAAGGGGATTTTTGGATGTGGACTTGGACAAGCTCTCTTATAAACAATCAGCAGGTTGACTGGTAAGATTGGGGGGACAAGAAGGCCCATTATTCCTTTCCTCGGGAAATGGGCCTTCTAAATTTTTAAGGGAAAGCCTTAAAAATACTTTGGTCCCTGTATCCACCTTAAACCTTTGGTCCAGTCTGTATCCTGCAACCCAAACTATATTATCCCCTGAAAGCACAAGGGGAATTTTTTCCCTTTCAAGCTTTGGTACCTTCAGATCCACAAAAAAATCTTGAAGCTTCTTTCTACCCTTCATTCCAAAGGGAATAAACCAATCTCCTGGCTTAAAACCCCTAACCTTTAAAGGAAATACGACTTTTTCTCCATCCAAAACAGCAGTATTCCCATGGCCTAAAAGCTCTTCCCTTAGTCCCTTTAAAATTTCAACCTTTAATAATTTGCCTATTGGGAGGGGATATTCTCCAGGAGCAGAGATTTCCATTTCCTTCATCCTTGGGACTGTGATTCTGGATCCACATATGAAAACCCATCTTGCCTCACAATAAAACCTGCCGCCACGGGGAAGGTGGATCTCTTTAAATCCTTTGTGGTTTAAAATAAGCCTTGTTGAATCCAGTATGTGCCTATTTGAAATGCCTTTTGTGCTTCCAAAAACCCTTAGAAAGGCTTCCCTTAGTATGTAAAATTGTATTACTTTTTCCTGTCTTAAAAAATTGTCAACGGAAAATCTTAGGCCAAATTCTGCCCAATCTGAATTTTCATCCAGCCATTTATTGGCAATATCCCTTAGATAATCTGCTTCCATCCCAAGTAATTGAGCTGTAATTGATAGCCTTTCTAAGATGTTTGGCTGAAATGTCATAAGATATGGAACAAGTTCAAGCCTAATTTTATTCCTGAGGAAAGATCTATCTTCATTGGTCTTGTCCAACACAAAGGGGATTTTATTTGTCTCGAGAAACTTAAGAATCTCTTTCCTTGTGATAAAAAGAAGAGGTCTAAGGAGGATTCCTGTCTTAATTTTCATGGAACCAAGGCCAACTGCTCCTGATCCCCGTAAAAGCCTCATCAAAAAAGTTTCCACCTGGTCATCCATTTGATGGCCTAATGCAATGTAATCACTTTTGGTTTCCACGGCTATTTTGTTTAGTGAGTCATACCTTGCTTCCCTCATAATTTCTTCTTTAGAACCTTTTTTGGAAAAGATGTGCTTAGGTAGCCGATCCACGATGATTTTAAGATTTAAACTCTCTGCAATCTTTAATAAAAACTGAGTCTCATCTGGATCTTCAATGGGCCTCATTCCGTGCTCAATATGTGCAATAATAAGCTCAAAGTCAGATTCTTTTTTCAGAAGATTGAAACAGTAAAGCATACACATAGAATCAGGACCGCCTGAAACAGCTGCCAAGATCCTTTTGCCTTGTAATTGCACCCCTTCCTCTTCAAGGGCAGTTTTTATTTTGTTTAAAACTTGCTCCATAACAACTTTTTGTTAAAAAGAATTTGACAAGGTCTTATAGTTTCCGAAGATACCTTTAATACAAAAAACCTGAAAGGGGAAAATGAATTGGACCTACTCCCTCTGTTAAAACCCCGTACAGTAGCAGTAGTAGGAGCCAGTGACGATCCATCTAAACTGGGCTTTCATGTAATGAAAAGTCTAAAGACCTGGTCTTATAAGGGAAAAATCTATCCCATAAACCCTAACAGGACCTTTGTGATGGACACCCCTACATTTAGAGACCTGGCTCAAGTGGATGACCTAATTGATCTAGCCATCATAGTGGTTCCCAATAAACGAGTGGAATGGGTCATTGGCCAATGTTTGGAAAAGAATGTTAAGTCCATTGTACTCATTACAGCGGGATTTAAGGAGTCTGAAGGAAAGGAGGGAGCACTTTTACAGGAACGCTTGAAAGATCTTGTGGGAGATAGAATACCCGTAGTGGGTCCCAATACCTTTGGATTGGTATCCTATCATCACGGTTTAAATGCCTCTTTTACCCCTGAGTTTTCTTTAGTTCCACCAGGTGGAGCAGCAATAATAAGCCAAAGCGGAGGCATTTCACACCTTATGGCTTTTTTGGCCATGGAGCAGGGGCTTGGCCTTAGCTATGTAGTGGGACTGGGAAACAGGCTGAACGTGGATTTTGAGCATATGTTGTATCATTTGGCAGAAGATGGCCCAACAAAGGTGGCAGGGCTCTATGTGGAAGGAATAGAAGAGCCTAAGAGGCTTCTTAAGGCCATAAAGGATGTATCCGATAGAATCCCAGTTGTTGTGATGAAAGCAGGCAAAGGTGAGCTTGCAGACAAGGCCTCCCTCTCCCATACGGGTAGCTTGGCAGGTAGCCAAAAAAATTACAGGTTTGGGATCCTACAATCAGGAGGTTTTGTGGTGGAGGATGTGCAGAGCTTCTTGGATCTCTTAAAGGCATATGAGATCCTTGCCCCTCCAAAGGGAAATAGGGTGGCCATATTAAGCGGCCAGGCAGGGCCGGGAATAGTAGCCTTGGATGCATGTGAGGATTATGGGCTTTCGGTAAAGCCCTTTGGCAAGAAGACCCTTTCTGAGATAGAAGAGATTATTCCTCCCATGGCATTTCGTTCAAACCCTGTTGACTTAGGGCCCCTTTGGTACGATCAATCTGCTTTGGTCGAAATTGTAAAAAAGGTACTTAAAGACCCTGATATAGATGCGATTTTGTTTTTGATGATGTTTGCATCTGCAAATGTGAATTCCATACCAGCCCTTTTGGAGGGCCTATTGGATAAAAGACCAGAAAAACCCATATTCGCATGTATTGTGGCTCCTAAAGATATCTGGCAAAAGGAGATAAAGGAAGGAGAGGCAAAAGGTATCTTTTGTAACTTTTCCACTCCTGAAAGGGCTGCCAAGGCATGCGCAGGCATGCTATCATTGGAAAAAAGGCGTTATAGAATATAAATACGGGAGGACAAGTTGGATATAATACAAAGTGCAATGGAAATGGGGCTGAACCAGCTTACCGAACATCTTGCCAAGGAATTTTTAAAGGGATTCGGACTTCCGGTTACAAGAGAGTTTAGGGTTACCTCCCTTGAAGAGGCCAAAGCCTGTTCCAAAGAGTTGGGCATGCCTTTGGTGTTAAAGGTAGACAGTCCGAAGATAGCCCACAAGACAGAAAAAGGCTTGGTGATAACCAATGTGGCCTCACAAGAGGCATTGGAACAGGCCTTCCAAGAGCTCCAAAACAAACACCCCTTGCAGGAAGACGAAGCCATATTGGTCCAAGAGATGGTGGAGGGCAAAAGGGAGCTGGCCATGGGTCTTATCCGTGATCCCCAATTCGGACCGTGTGTAATGTTTGGCCTGGGAGGCATTTTTTTAGAGGTTTTAAACGATGTTACTTTTAGGGTTGCACCCCTTGACATGAGCGATGCACTGGAGATGTTAGAAGAAATTAGATCCCATAAGATATTGGGGCAAGTTAGGGGAATGCCTGAGGCCAACAAAGAAAAACTGGCTAAGATGTTGGTCACCTTAGGGGAAATAGGATTGAATTTCCAAAACATAAAGGAGATAGACCTAAACCCTGTGATCCTAAGGGGATCTGAGCCTGTAATAGTTGATGCCTTGATCGTGTTGAATCGGAATGAATAATGAAGGTGTGGTTTGTAAGCTCCGAGATGGCTCCCTATTGTAAGACAGGGGGCTTGGGAGATGTGGTGGGGCATCTTCCCTTAGCTTTATCCAAACATGGGATGGATGTAAGCGTCATAATACCTTTTTATTTGGAAGCAGAAGAATCCGGTTTGGAGATCAGACCCTTTTTAAAGGACTTTTGGGCACCGCTAAAGTATCAATGGCTCCCCTACGATGTGTACCTCTCAGAACCCGCAGAAAAGGTAAAGGTCTTCCTTATAAAAAGAGAAGATCTCTACTTTAGACCAAACCTTTATAGGGATTCAAAAGGTGACTACTACGACAATATGGAAAGATTTTGTTTCTTTTGCCACGCCACACTACGGCTTTTATCATATCTCATTGGAAGTAACTCAATTATCCACTGCCACGATTGGCACACAGGTCTCCTTTGCCCCCTAATACTTGAAAACTCCCATCTCTTTAAGGCTTCCACAAAGCAGGTCTTTACTGTGCACAACATTGCCTACCAGGGCATATACCCCAAGGAGAGCTTTTCACTTACGGGCCTTCCTCTTGAAAGGTATTTCCACCCCGAGGGCCTCGAATTTTGGGGGAATGTAAATCTCATGAAGGCAGGGCTTATCTATTCACACATCATTACAACCGTAAGCCCAACCCACAAAGAGGAGCTAAAGGACCCTTGGGTATCAAGGGGATTGGAAGGGATCTTCTGGAAAAGAAACAGTAGTTTATATGGGATCTTAAACGGAGTAGATTACAGCGTATGGAATCCTGAAAACGATCCATTTATAAAGGCCCCTTTCTCCCCTAAGGATATCTCGGGTAAAAGGCTCTGCAAGATGGAATTGTTGGAATATTTTAACCTTAGCTTAGATGATCAAAATCGCCCATTGGTTGGAATGGTAAGTAGATTGGACTACCAAAAAGGACTAGACCTTGTGATAGCTGGCATGGATCAGATCATCAATATGGGAGCAAACTTTGTTTTGCTGGGTGAAGGAGATGAAAAATATCAAGATCAGCTTAGGCACTTTACAGAAAGATTTCCAGGACACATAGGCTTGTATTTTGGTAGAAATGAAAAACTTGCCCACAAGATAATAGCAGGAGCAGACATGTTGCTTTTGCCATCCCTTTTTGAACCATGCGGCCTTACACAGATGTATGCACTAAGGTATGGCACCATCCCCATAGGTAGGGCCACAGGTGGGTTAAAAGACACAATCGTTCCCTTTGATCCCATATCTGGTACTGGATATGGGATTCTCTTTGAGCACTTTGATGTAAACGGAATCCTATGGGCCTTAAAGGAGGCCATTGGGTTTTACAAAGACAAGCAGATTTGGGAAAGAATGGTAAAAAACGCCTTTGCGCAAGACTTTTCCTGGGACAGGGCGGCAAAGGAATATATACAATTATACTCAAAACTAATGTCCCAATAAGGAGGTAAACCATGAAAAATGGGGTAGAAACAAAAAAAAGGGTCTCCTTCTATCTCCGTATACCGGAGGCCAAGGAAATATATTTAGCAGGAGATTTTAACAACTGGGATAAAAGTTCCCTTCCCCTTAACAGAGATTCAAAGGGTGCCTGGAGAAAGACCCTAACTTTAAAAAAAGGAGAATACCAATATAGATACATTGTTGATGGAGAATGGTATACAGATCCCAATAAGGAACAATGCCCAAACCCCTTTGGGACTCAAAACAACTTATTGAAAGTATAATCGGCAAAAAAATGGAGCACAGGCTTAAAATATTTCTGTCAACATTTTTATTACTGATCTTTTTCTCTATGTTTTTTTGTATCAAGGATACAAATGCAGAAACAAAATCTTCTAAAAATACTCAGGAGATTATATCCGAAAAAGATTTACAAGAACTTATAAAGACACTTGAAGACCCAAAGAAAAGAAACGAATTCATAAAGAAACTCAAGGCCCTTAGCCAAGCACAAAAACTTGCTCAAGAGCAAAAACAAGAAGACTTACTTGTTGTTTCAGGCATTAGAGGATTATTATCTCAGTTCTTTGAAACATTAACCCAAACTATTTCAACCATAAGAGCCAAGCCGGAAAATCTAATAGAACAATTTTCGGATCAGATTTCGAGAAAAGATTTTTTAAATAACATGCTTATTTTGCTTATTTCCTCCTTAGGAGGAATTCTGGTTGGCAAATGGGCCAAAGGCAAAGTAACCAAAATTCAAAGCAAGATTCAATCTAAACCTCTAAGCTCAGTTCTTTCCTATTTTGTAAATACACCACTTGCAGTTATCTCAGTTTTTCTGCTTTACAAAATTATATTATTCATTTGGAATGAACGATTTCAAGGATATGATATTATATCATCCGCTTTAGCTTTTTATCTACTTTATACCTTAATTGCTCTTTCTCTTAATGTTTTATTTGAATTTGTAACGTACAGATCTTCAAAAATTCTAATTCCTGAAACCACGTTGCTTTACACCAAAATGCTCCAAAATATAGCCAAATATCTATGCCTTTTGCTTTTCCTTAAAGATATCGTCTATACCTACGGCTTGGGTTTAATTCTTATTCTACCCTTGGTGTGGCTATTTCTTTTAGTTATCGGGGTCAAGGTTACATTATTTTTGAGAAAAATCTCAAGTGATTTTATCGCAGTGTTTCGAGAAGATGAAAAGCCAGATTTAGTTAATTTTACTTATGTTCTTAGATATTTCCTAACTCTCTTGATATGGCTTGTTCTAATTGATGAAATAATTCAATCTGTTGCCGGATCAGTGCATTTTTATTATGCTATCAAGCAAACATTGATTTATATGTGTGGCTTTTTATTTTTCCACTACTTTTTTGATCTCATTTACAAATCGTTTGTTCAGTCGAAAGTATATACTGTATGGGAAAATGAAGTTAGTTCCAATATCTCTAAAGGAGTTATTAAACTAATTAGAAGCCTTATTTATTTGGGCGTATTTCTGCTTTTAGCATTTTCTATTATTAAAATTTGGGCGCTTTATTTTTCAAAAGACATTTCAGCTTTATTTGCTACCCCTATAGTTAGCAAATTAATTAATGTTTCAATAGTTGTGGCAATATCTCTTGCCCTTTTTAAACTAAGTGGCCTTATAAGCTATGTGATCCTAGAAGGAAAGATACGTGTTGCGTCAGAACTAGGCCAAAGACGGCTTAGAACGTTGATGCCTGTTATAGGCAATGGAATAAAGGTTGCTGTTGTATTCGTGGGAGGGATATTGGCCCTCAAATATTTAGGTGTGGATGTGGGGCCAATATTGGCGGGAGCTGGGATTGTAGGTTTGGCTGTGGGCTTTGGCGCACAGGCCTTTGTGAAAGACGTGATAAACGGCCTGTTTATAATCTTAGAAGAGGCCTTTCACGTGGGAGATGTTGTGGAGATAGCAGGGAAAAACGGAACTGTTGAGATGATCGGAATTAGAACCACAAGGCTAAGGGATCTGAGAGGCAATCTTCATATAATCCCCAACAGTAGCATTGAGTTAATCACAAACACCACAAAGGATTATTCCATGTCCTTTATCGAGATAGGGGTGGCCTATAAAGAAGATGTGGATGAGGTGATGGCTATCTTAAAAAAGCTGGGAGAGGAGATAGTGGAGGACCCTGATTGGGGAAAAGATATCTTGGAACCTCCTGAAATCTTAGGCCTTGATCGTTTTGAGGATAGCCAGGTGGTGATTACCTTAAGGTTCAAAACAAGGCCCAGGAGGCAGTGGGCTGTAAGGAGGGAGTATCTAAGAAGGGTCAAGAGGAGATTTGATGAGTTGAACATAGAGATCCCCTTTCCCCATGTCACCCTCTACATGGGTACAGGCAAGGACGGCAAGGCTTTACCTGTGCATGTGAATCTAAAAAAGGAAACAAAGGATGAATGACTTATCAACACCCAAAACCTTCCCTGTTGCGCAGGGCCTCAAAAAAAAGGGAAATAAAAATCTTTTGTTGCTTTTGGAGATAAGCAAGCTCATAGTAACTGCCCAATGCCTTTCCAATCTGCTGGATTCTGCCTTGGAGATCTTGTTAAGTGGCCTTCATTATTTTGCTGGTAGGATTTACCTCTTGGACCCAGGTGGCAAGACCCTCTCCCTTGCAAGTTGGAAAGGTATCAGCAAGGACCGACTGGAGAAGGTGGAGATCCACAATTCCTTTACAGGATTGGCAGCCTTAAACAAGGCCATAATTTCACATGGTGTGGAAGAGCTCACCGATGAAGCAAGGAAGGCGGTTCTAAAAGAAAAAGGGATAGCTTCTGTAGTATGCGTACCAATCTTTTTTGGAAAGGAAGTGGTTGGGGTTGTAAATCTGGCCTCCAATAAACCTGTTAAGCTTAGGGGTGCATATGTGGAGCTATTATCAGCCATCTCAAATCAACTTGGCGTAGCTATCACCTGCTTCAAGACCATTGACCAACTTAAAGAAAAAACAAACCAGCTTGAAAAAGAGCAAGAAGTAATGCGATTTTTCACATATTGTATCACACATGACCTTAAAAACCCAGTTAATTCAATTATAGCACTAATTAAAAGATTGGTGGAAAAAAGTATCTCTCCACAAAAACTGACAGAATATCTTAATCAAATTTATTCAGCCGCTTTTCACATGTATCATCTTATTCAAGACCTCAATTCATATATTACAACAAAAGAATTACCTTTGTGTATTGAAGATTTGGATCTAACCGAAATCATCGAAGAAGTTAAGGCAAGATACGAGAAAGATATTAAAGAACGTGATATTACCTTCACCGTTCACAAAGGTTTTAACACTTTAAAAACTGATGGATCCCAAATGAAAAGGATGCTTTTAAACCTGATTGATAACTCCCTTAAATATGGAGGAGAAAATCTTAAGCATATTGATATCATCTTGGAAGAAACTGAGGATTCCAAAAACATAAGGGTAAAAGACGATGGTATAGGTCTTAAAGAAGAAGAGATAGCCACACTTTTTGATCCATTCCAGCGAAAAAGCAGTGCTAAAGGAACAGAAGGGGCGGGCTTGGGCCTTGCCATAGTAAAGACCATTATGGAAAGGCACAAGGGCACAATTACCGTAAGAAGGCTAAAGGAAGGAGGCATTGAATTCTGCCTTTCTTTTCCTAAAGATGGCCCCACCAGTATTACAAACACACGAGGCTAAACATGAATGGCAAGCTTACCACCATACTATCACTCACATTGGTATTTTATTGCACTTTTGTGGCAAGGATCATATTTAGTCCCCTCTTGCCAATGGTGCAAAAGGATCTTGGCCTATCACATGCCGCATCTGGTGCGATTTTCTTTTGGGTTTCAAGCGGGCTTTTTGCTTCTTCTATCCTCTCAGGTGTGTTTAGTTATATCTTTTCAATAAGATATCTTGTTTATTTTTCGTCTTTTGGCATAGGTTTAACTTTACTATCAGGAATATTCATAAGCTCACTCACATCAATTTATGTGGTGTGTGTATTTATAGGTTTTTTTGCAGGGTTTTATCTCTCTGGTGGCATTGCAATTATAACCTCAATAGTTGAAAAAAATTATTGGGGTAAAGCCCTTTCTATCCATGAACTTGCACCAAATCTCAGCTTTGTAAGTGCTCCTTTTATTGCTGAGATTTTAATAAGGTTTATGCATTGGAGATATGTACTCATTATCTTAGGATTTTTAGCTATTCTAAGTGGAATTATATTTTTAATTTTTGGGCAAGGTGGTGATTCAAAGGCAAAAGGAGTTGCTTTTTCATCTTTATTTAACATTGTATCTCGAAAAGAATTTTGGATAATGGCCCTTTTGTTTGGATTATGTGTAGGAGCAGCAATGGGTGTATTTTCAATGTTACCACTTTTCTTGGTGACTGAAAAAGGTTTTGTTTACAAAGATGCCAATTATTTGGTTGGATTTTCAAGGCTTTTTGCAATTCTGGCAGCTTTCTTGTCCGGCATCATTACAGACAAAATTGGTTTTAAAAAGGTGATATTTTTTGTTGTAATTTTAGCATCCCTATGCACAATCCTGTTAGCTTTTTCTAATAAATCCTTAATCCCCGTGTTTGTATTATTGCAACCATTTTTTGCACAAGGTTTTTTCCCAGCCGGCTTTGCTGCACTTTCCCACCTAAGCACGCAGGATGAAAGGGCTATGGTTGTGGGCCTTACCATACCCGTTGGGGTTTTAATAGGAGCAGGAGGCTTTCCTTGGATTATAGGATTTGTGGGAGATAAAATATCTTTGAAGATGGGGCTTTTGCTGGTTGCCCTTATCATCGGAACAGGGGCAATGTTAATAAGATCCCTTAAAGAC
>Ga0197142_1004990_pt1 | contig 10548 bp, 11 predicted proteins | sample GBS60_MetaG_FD_148614 | JGI IMG/M metagenome (GOLD analysis project Ga0197142, IMG submission 148614) | Sediment microbial communities from Great Boiling Springs, Gerlach, Nevada, United States - GBS 60_MetaG | ecosystem: Environmental > Aquatic > Thermal springs > Hot (42-90C) > Sediment...
GGATGGGGCGCTCCGCTGGCGGGGAGCAGGGGGAGCCAGACCGAGAAGGTGAGGATGAGGAGGCTCGCCACGAGGAACTCGGGAAGACTCCCGACGAACACTAGCGCGGACAGCCAAAGCCTCCTCCGGAAACCCCGTTCGGTCACCGCGGACAGCGTGCCGAGCAAGGCCCCCAGCACCACCGCCCCCGTCCACGAAGTCAAAACCAACAGTACCGTCCAGGGCACCCTCTCACCCACCACCTGCGTCACCGGTCGGAAAGAAACCAAAGAGCGTCCCAGGTCACCCCTGGCCAGGGACCGGAGGTAGTGGGCGAACTGCTCCGTCCACGGCCGGTCCAGGAGGTACTCGGCCTGGATTCTCTGGCGGGCTCCCGAGGGGAGCGGCGCGAGTTCGGGAGCAGTCAAGGGAGTGCCCGGCAGAAGCCGCGGCACCGCGAAGTTCGCAACGAGGACCCCCACCCCGAGGAGCAGCCCGCGGGTCGCCGCGGTGCCCCACATCGCCCTCATCGAGTTCCGGGGAGGAAGAGGAGTTTGTTCTCCACCAGAGGAATCCCGTTCAACAGGCCTCCCCGGGTGTTCCACAGTCTCAGCTTCCGGCTGTCGTACACCCAGTAGAAGGGCCGGTAGAACAGCACGAGGGTGGGAAGCTCCTCGCTGAGGACCCGCTGGAGCTGGTACACGGCCCGGCGCCTCTGGGCCGGGTCCACCGCCTCCGCCTGCAGGCGCGCCCAGCGCTGGAACTCTGGCGTGCGGAGGACCGTCCCCGCCGCGAAGGCGTTGGCCTCCTCCCCGGAAAACCAGGTCCGGAGGTAGTCGGGATCGCCACCGGCACCCACGTGCGTGGTGTACAGTACCAGGAACCGCCCCTCCGCGGCCAGCTGCGCCCGGGTGGGGGGGTCCACCACCCTCGCCCGGGCGTCCAGCCCGACCCGCAGGAGGGACCGCAGCAGCGGCTCGGTCTCCCGGGCGGCGCTCGTGACCACCTCCACCACGAGCCGCGTGCCGTCTGGACCTTCCAAGAAACCGTCGCCGTCCCTGTCCTCGTAGCCCAAGGACCGCAGCAGCCGCCGCGCCTGGACAGGGTCGAAGGCGTAGCGCCGCACACGGGGCGTGTACCACGGGTCTCCCGGACGCACCACCCCCGGGTTGCCGGGGATCCCGCTCCCCCGCGTGACCCAGTTTGCCACGTCCGGGACGTCCACCGCATGCGCCAAGGCCTGCCGGAAGAGTTTGCGGCCCCCAAGGGGGTGTTCCAGGTTAAACACCAGCCGTCCGACGGAGAGGGGCTCTGTGGCCAGGACCCGCAGGTACGGGTGTCCCCGGAACAGGTCCACCACCTCCGGCGCGGTGGTCATGGCCAGGTCCACCTCGCCAGTCTGCACCGCGAGGACCTGTCTGGCCGGAGGCACCACCACGTACTGGATCTCCCGCACCACAGGCCTTCCGCGAAAGTAGCCGGCGAAGGCCACGAACCGGTAAAATCCTAGCTCCGGTCGGTATTCCACTAAGCGGTAGGGCCCCGAGCCCACCGCCACCTCCAGACTCTGCCGGCGTTCCGGGGCCTCCACACCCCCCCAGACGTGTTCGGGGATGACGGGCACAACGCCCGCTACGTTTTCCAGGAAGGGCGCGAACGGCCGCGCAAGCTCCACCACCACCGTCTCCCGGTCCTGGACCTCCACCGCCCGCACCACGGACAGGTCCACCCACCGGAAGGGGTGTCGCCGGAAGTACGCGAACGAAAAGCGCACGTCCCGAGCTGTGAGAGGCCGCCCATCGTGCCACACCACCTGTCGCCGCAGCCGGAACACGTAGCGCGTCCCGTCCGAGGAGGTCCGCCAGCTCTCCGCGAGCCACGGGATCAGGCCGCGGTCGTCCTTCCACAGGAGGCTGTCATACAGCAACGTGAGACGCACCACACCCCCGGGACCCACCGTGGAAAAGGAAAACGGCGTGGGGAACCCCACGTCGGTCCACCACGCGATGCGCACCGCCGCTTCCTGACTCCCCGCCGGGGCGGCCAGTGCCAGTACCACCAAGCACACTACCAGCCTCACCATGCAAGGGGCGAAGCGGAAAGGTGCCGGTTCAGCAGGTCCAGATGCAGCCGCGTGTAGTGGACCAACGCCCGGCGCTGTCTGCGCGACAACCGCCCGCACACACACCCCCAGTGCAACGCCACCACCTCTCCCGGCTGAGGGGGCGGGACCAAGGCTTTCCCGTCGAACCGCCACCAGGCCCGCGCGGCCACCGGGGCCCCGAGGTCCAGGTATCCGGCCTCGAGGCGGAGGGGTCTCCGTTCCACCCACACCGCGTCTCCCTCCACCCCGAGCACCCGCCCCCACGCGATGCGACACTGGTCCGCCACCTCCACCGTGTGGGGCAGAGCCCCCCGCTCTGTCCGGGCAGGGATGGTGAGGACGTGGAAGTTGTGGTGGGGGCGGGCGCCCTCGGGGACCCAGCCGAGGACCTGCTCCAGCTGCCGCCGGGAGAACCGGCCCCCAAAGCGCTCTTCCAGGTACCGACAGAAATCCCCCATGCGGACGTTTTCCAACAACCGGTTGCCGATCCAGTACGCCTCCACCACTCTTGGGTCGAAGGGGTCTTCGATCTGGTTGGACGCGGCGATGAAGCCGTAGTACGGGAAAGCCGCCTGGAACTTCCGCAAGATTTCCACAAGGCCCCGGTCCCCCGCTCCCTCGACCACGTACTCGAGCAGGGCGCGGTTTTCCTCAGGCCCGCAGTAGCCCAGACGGTTCGGCATGAAGGCGAACCGCGCAGCCACCAGGGCTCCTTCCCACGTCACGGCTCCGCCCTCGTGGAAGCGTCCTCCACCCACTCCCGCAGCGCCCGCGCCTCGTCCTCGCCGACCCTGGCCACGACCAGCCCCGCGTGGACCAGCACCCAGTCTCCAGGCTCTAGCCTCTCCAGGATCGCCACCTGGGCAGACAGCCGCTGCCCGCCCATGTCCACCACCGCCCTGAGCAAAGGTCCTGGGACCACCGTCACCACCTGCCCGGGGAGCGCTACGCACACGGCTCCTCCTCCAACTCGAGCTCCACGTGCTCCAGCAAGACCTCGTGGGCGTGTGGGGAGCTGGGGCTCGGATCCTCGCAGACTTCCAGACGACATCCCTCCGCAAGGGAACCCCGGGCCGTCTCCTCGAACAGCGTACGAAAGTGCTCGGCAGAGACGTGCGCCAGGGCACCGAGACGCACCCGGGCTGCCACCACCCGGCTTGCGCGGTTTTGGCGGGCCACCTCCTCCAGCTTGCGCAGCAAGCCTCTTACGAGCCCGTGCTCGTGCACCCCTTGCCCTCCCGCAAGAGCTCCACCACCTCCGCGGTCAGCCGCCCCGCCGCCTGCTCCAGTCCCGCCCGCACCGCGGGCGTCAGGGGACCCCCCAAGTCCAGCACCTCTGCCTCCACCCCGTACACCACCAACCGCGGCGGCAGTCTCCCCAAGGACCTCGCCAACTCCGCCACCTGTGCCAGCCCAAGCCCGTGCGTGGACACGGTCCGCGCGACGGCCAGCAGCGGAGCTTCCGTGACGTCCCACCGGTAGACGGTCCCGGGGGCTCCGCCCCCCACCACCGCGTCCAGCACGTACACGGCGTCGTAGCCCTCCCAGAGTTCCAGGAGCTCCACCGGGGATCCCACTTGCCGCACCGACACGCTCCCCGGCAGGGCCGCGCGCGCGACCTCCGCGAGCTGCAGCCCCGCGGCGTCGTCGCCTCGCTCGGGGTTCCCCACACCGACCACCAGGACCCTCACGCCTCGTCCACCTCCAGCCGGAGGAAGTGGGTGGCACACGAAATGCACGGGTCGTAGTTCCGCACCACCTGCTCGCACCGCCACGTGAGTTCCTCCCGGGGGAGGTCCAAGTGCCCCTGGACGAAGGCCCTCAAGTCCTCCTCCAGAGGCCGCTGGTTCTGGGAAGTGGGCGGCACGATCCGCGCCTCCTGGATGATGCCGTCGGCGCCGATGCGGTATCGGTGATACAGGATCCCTCGCGGGGCTTCCGTGCACCCGTACCCCGTGGCCTCGCGGGGCACCACGGGGACCGCAGGTTCCGCCGGCGGCTCCCACGTTTCCACCAGCCTCAGCGCCTCTTCACACGCGTAGACCATCTCCAGGCTGCGGACCACGATGCTCCGGAACGGGTTCCGGCATGGCGGTACCGTTCCCACCTCCCGCGCCAGGGCCCGAAGGGCCGGGGGCAGCCTTGGGAAGTTCAGGTTGAACCTCGCCAGGGGGCCTACCGCATACGGGCGCCCGTCGCACGTCAGGCTGTGCAACGCGTTGGAGTGGGGCACCTGAACCTCCACGAAGTGACGGTCGTAGTCCCGAATCTCGACCTCCAGTCCGTCGGTGGAGGCGATCTTCCCTTCCAAGATCGGGTACTCCGTGGGGTGGCGGAGGGCCACGTACGGCACCTGCTGCTCCAAGTCCGGAAACGGGAACGTGCTCACCCACCGCACCGTCTCCACCGCGAGGTCCCGGGCCCGGCGGAGGGGTTCTGCCAGCGCCTGGAGCTCCTCTCGACCGGGGACCCGGTAGAACCCGCCCACCCGGGCGTTCACGGGGTGCACGGACCGCCCCGCGACCCGGGACATGACCTCGTTGCCGACCTTCTTGAGCTCCAAACCCCTCTGGACCGCCTCGGGGTGGTCCCGGGCCATGTCCACGGCGCTGTCGTAGCCCAGGAAGTCCGGGGCGTGCAGGAGGTACACGTGCAGGGCGTGGCTCTCGATCCACTCTCCGCAGTACACCAACCGCCGCAACGCGCGGAGCGGTGCAGGCACCTCCACCCCGCACGCGTCCTCCATGGCCTGGGCGGCGCTCATCTGGTACGCCCACGGGCAGATCCCGCAGATGCGCGCCGTGATGTCCACGGCCTCCCGGAAGTCCCGGCCCTTGAGGAGGGCCTCGAAAAACCGGGGCGGCTCGTAGATCCGCAACTGGACCTCTTCGACGCGCCCTGCCCTCACCCGAACTCGGAGGGCTCCCTCCCCCTCCACGCGGGCGAGGGCGTCCACCTTGATCGTTCGCGTCCTACCCGGACGCATGACGCTCTCCCTCCTCCTGGAAGGCAGGCGCCGCCGCGTTGAAGGTCCGGAAGGCGCGCATCACCTCCGCGCGGCTTTGGCCCAACTCCTGCCACCGCCTCGCCAAAGAGCGGGTATTGGGAGACTCCGCGGGTCCGAAGCACCCGTAGCACCCCCGTCCCACCCCGGGGCACAGGGCCCCACACCCCGCCTGGGTTACGGGGCCCAAGCACGCGGTCCCTCCCGCCACCAGCACACACACCAGGCCCCGCCGCTTGCACTCCATGCACACGCTGTGTGTCGCGATCTGTGGCTTCCGCCCTGCCAGGAAGGCCGAGAGCACCTCCAGGAGCTGCCTCCGGTCGACGGGGCACCCGCGCAGCTCGAAGTCCACGGGGACGTGGTCCGCGATGGGCGTGGACCGTTCCAGGGTCTTGATGTACTCGGGCCGTGCGTACACCACGGACAAGAACTCCCCGACGTCCGCAAAGTTCCGCAGCGCCTGGATGCCACCGGCGGTGGCACACGCTCCGATGGTCACCAAGTACCGGGAGGCGCGTCGGACGTCGCGGATCCGCTGGGCCTCTTCGGGCGTGGTGATGGACCCCTCCACCAGGGACAGGTCGTACGGCCCCCGCACCCGGGCTCGAGACGCTTCGAGGAAGTACGCGACCTGCACGCGGTCCGCCAGGGTCAAAAGTTCGTCCTCGCAGTTCAACAGGGTGAGCTGGCAGCCGTCGCACGAGGTGAACTTCCAGACGGCCAGCTTGGCCCTCCGCCCTGAGGACCTTACACCTCGTGCACCCGGAACAGCCATCCCACGTCCCCGTAACGGAACACCGGCCCCTGCCGACAGACAACGTGCGGTCCCCACTGGCAGTGGCCGCACAGCCCCACCGCACACTTCATGTTGCGCTCCACGGACACGTAGATCGACTCCCGCGGGACGCCGAGCCGCTCCAGTCCCGCTGCCGCGAACCGCATCATCACCTCCGGCCCGCACACGAGGGCCACCGTCTCCCCAGGGTCCACGGCCGCCCGCGGGAGGAGGGTGGTGACGACCCCCACGTGTCCCCGCCACGTGTGGTCGGCCCGGTCCACGGTCACCTCCACCTGCACGTCCAGGCGATTCCTCCAGCGTCCCAGCTCCACCCGGTAGAGCAGGTCTTGTGGGGTCCGTGCGCCGTACAACACGGCCACCCGACCGTACCGCTCCCGATGGGTCAGCACGTGGTACAGCACCGGTCGGAGGGGGGCCAGCCCGATCCCCCCGGCCACCACCAGAAGGTCACGCCCCTCCGCCTCCGCCAGGGGCCAAGTGGTCCCGAAAGGACCCCGCACGCCCACCACGGCTCCCGGCCTGAGCTGCACCAGGGCGGTGGTCACCGCCCCCACCGCCCGGACGGTGTGCACCGCCACCCCGCGGCGGTCCGGAGGCCCGCTCAGGGAGACAGGGACTTCACCCACCCCGAAGGCGTACAGCATGTTGAACTGCCCGGGCTGGAAGCAAAACTCCTCGGAGGCCGGGCGGAGCTCCAAGGTCCACGTGTCCTGGGTCTCCCGCCGCCGTCGGACCACCACCGCGGGCTCAGGCAAGTAAGGATCAGGCGGGACTGCGTACACTGCGTTTGCCTTCCCCGTACACGTCCAGGAGCTGAAGTCGGGTGGCCTGCAGGCGCTCCACCACCACGGGCAAGAGCCGCCGGAGGAGTTCGTAGCCGAGGCTGGGGTCCCGTTCCGCCTTCCCCCGGATGCAGGCGGCGTCGAAGCTCCAAGCCCGCACCAGCTCCAGCGCCCGACCGTCGAAGGCCCACCGGTACGGAGGGACCATCCACGACCAGCCCACCACGTCCCCTTCTCCCAGGGTCTGGATCACCGTGGGTCCTCGTCCCGGCACCTGCACCTCCAGCGCCACCCGGCCGTGGCGCAGGAGGAAGAACCGGTCCGCGGGGTCTCCCTCCCGGAAGAGGAACGCTCCGGCCTCGAAGCGGACGTGGGCGGCACAGCCCGCGAACAACCGGATGTGCTCCTCCTTCATTCCGCGGAAGAACGGGTGCTCGGCCAGCACCTCTTCAAGGGATTTCATCCCGCTCCTCCTGTCGTTCGCAGGTCTCCGCCGACCGGATCGCCGCCACCTCCTCCGTCAGGTCGATCCCCACGGGGCACCACGTGATGCACCGCCCGCAACCCACGCAGCCGGAAGTCCCGAACTGGTCCCACCACGTGGCCAGCTTGTGCACCAGCCACTGGCGGTACCGGGACCGTGTGGTGCCCCGGACCGCGCCCCCGTGCAGGTAGCTGAAGTCCAGGGCAAAACAGGAATCCCATCGCCTCCGCCGCTCGGCCACGTTTCCCCGCAAATCCGTGGAATCCTCCACCGTGGAGCAGAAGCACGTGGGACACACCAGGGTACAGTTCCCACAGCTGAGGCACCTGGCTGCCACCTCGTCCCAGCGGGGGTGTTCCAGGTTTCGCAGCAACAGCTCGCGCACGCCCGCCGTTTCCAGCTTCCGGCCCATCTGCTCCGCGGCCCGGGCCACCGCTTGGTCCGCCGCCCTCCGGTCCTCGTCTGTGACGGGCCGGCTCGGCAGTTCCGCCAGCACCTCCGCGCCCTCCGGGGACCCCACCTCTACGTAGAACCGGTGCTCCCCGTCCAGGATCTCTGTCAGCGCGAGGTCGTAGCCGGCTTCGCACCGAGGACCGGTCCCCATGGAAACGCAGAAGCACGTCCCTCCGGCCTGTCCGCACTGGACCGCTACCACGAATGCCCCCGCCCTGCGGGCCTGGTACGACGGATCCTGGAACTGTCCCTGCAGGAACACCCTGTCGTGGATCGCTAGGGCGGCCAGCTCACACGCCCGAACTCCGAGGAACGCATAGCGCTCCGTCGGTGGGGGTTCCGGTTGGAGCTCGAATCCGGGGTCGGCCCGAACCGCGCGCCAGAGCCGTTGCTCCGGGGGGTACAAGAACTTCTTCCAGGAGTGCGGGCCCACGGCGTAGCCGAAGTACGCCCCGTCCTTACGGCTGCGCAGCCGGTACCACCCCGGCCCCTGCTCGTCCGTCATGCCCACGGGCAGGTCCTCCGGGGAGCGGACGGGCCCGTACACGATGGCACCGTCCCGCAGGGTCGGGCCGATCACCGTGTACCCACGCTCGCGCAAGGAGACGAGAAGGTGTCCGAAGGCAGAGGCAGGCAGGACTGCTTCGTGGTCCATGCCGGGTTTCCGAGAAGAGTCGGGTGCTCAGCTCGCTCGCGTCACACGCCCTGTCCCCATTTGTAGCGTCCGCCACCGTTCCTCGTCAAGCCATCCGCTCCCCGCAGAGCCCTACGGGATGGCGCGGCGGTACGAGCCCAGGGCCAGCCACTCCCCCACCCGGCCGTCCTGCTCCCACACCAGCTCCGCCCGCCCGGAGCTCGCTGCCCCGGACCCGTGTTCGGTCTTCCACCAGTCACGACGCCCCGTCAGAGCGGACCACGCGTAGCTGGCCACAGCCAGGGGTGTGGACAGCAGAGGGTGTGTGGTGAACAGCCCGTACGCGGCAAGCCCCGCCAGGACCTCGCGCACCCGGCCTTCCAGCTCCACCACGGCGGACAGGAGCAGGGCCAGCAGCAGGGCCCCAAACGCCCCCGCGGTGACCGGCTCCGGCAGAGACCGCGGAAGGGGCAACAGGTAGTACGGCAGCAGGGCCTGGCGCAGAAAGGCCGCCAAGCCGTAGGCGTAGCTGGTGAACACCGCGGCGGGGATGACCACGGAACCCGTCAGGAACAGGAGGAGGTCCACCTTCTGCAGAACCGACATCTTCCCCCGGAGGATGCGGGAGGCATGGGCCACCACGGCCCGCAGGGTTCCCTCGCACCACCGGGCCCGTTGCCGCACCAGCCCCTGCCACGTGGACACGGACTCCTCCCACACCACCGCCTCCTCGCAGTACCGGACCCGCCAGCCCCGCGCGTGGAACCGGATGGCGAGGTCGATGTCCTCCGTGAGGGCGTCTGCGTTCCACCCTCCCACCGCCTCCAGGGCGAAGCGGTTCACCACCAAGCCGTTTCCGCCCAGCAGCACGTGCGCCCCGAAGCGCTCCCGGGCCCGCTGCATGAGGGTCTGGTACACGTCGAACTCGTGCTGCTGCCCCCGCGCCAGGGCACCGCCCCCGCGGTGGTACGTCCGCCTCCGGCCCTGCACCGCGGCCACCCCGGGCTCCAAGAGGTCCGCCACCGCCCGCAGGAGGAAGTCGGGTTCGGGGCGGGCGTCCGCGTCGAACACCGCCAGGAGCTGGCCGGAGGCAGCCTGCGTGCCCACGTTCAGCACCGCGGCCTTGCCCCGGGGTGCGTGGTCCGGAACCCGCACCACCCGCACGGGGACAGGCAGGCTTACCTGAGCCGCCCGCTGCCCGGTCCCGTCCTGCGACCGGTCGTCCAGCACCACCACCTCGAAGCGGGGTCTGCCCTGGGCGTCGTGGTAGCACAGGCCCCCGATGCACCGCAGGGTGTCCTGGATCACCGCCGCCTCGTTGCGGGCGGGGACCAGTACCGACACGAAGGGCAGCCTGTCCAGGGGACGCAGCGGCCGGGGTGCCCGCCGGGCCGCTAGGCCCAGGAGCTGCATGGTGGCGCCGTATGCGGAGTACACCAGGAAGGCTACCTGCAGGGCTACCAGGTCCCGGCTTCGCAGCACGTACACCGCCAGCACAACCCACGCGGCTAGCCCCACCGCCAGGCACACTAAGTCCCTCACGCGCCGCCTCACACGCGAGTTCCCTCCTTCAAGGCTCGCAGGGCCGGCCCGAAGGGGGGCCGCACCACCCCCGCCTCCGTGACCAGGGCGTCCACGAGTTCCGCGGGGGTCACGTCGAAGGCGTAGTTCAGGGCCGGGGTCCCCTCGGGGGCCACCCGTACTCCCGCCACGTGGGTGACCTCCTCCGGGCTGCGCTCCTCCACGCGGATGGCGGACCCGGACGGGGTTTGCAGGTCCACCGTGGAGAGGGGGCACACCACCCAGAAGGGCACGTCGTGCCGCCGAGCCAGCACCGCCAAGGTGTACGTCCCGATCTTGTTGGCCACGTCGCCGTTGGCGGCCACGCGGTCCGCGCCCACCAGGACCCGGTCCACCAAGCCCTGCGCCATGAGCCAGCCCGCGGCCGCGTCCACCACCAGGTGGAAGGGGATTCCCAGCTGCGACAGCTCCCAGGCGGTCAGGCGGGCGCCCTGCAGAAGCGGCCGGGTTTCGCAGGCGTACACGTGCAGCCGCTTGCCCGCTTCCCACGCGGCCCGCAGGATCCCCAAGGCGGTGCCGATCCCCACGGTGGCCAGGGATCCGGTGTTGCACAGGGTGAGGACCCGCTCCCCGTCCCGCAGCTCCCTGGCCCCCACCTCCGCCAGGAGCCGGCACGTGCGCTCGTCCTCCTCCGCGACGCGGTGTGCTTCCTCCAAGACCCGCCGGCTAGCCTCTTCAGGGTCCCGCGCGCCTTCCGCCGCGCGCAGGGCGCGGTCCGTGGCCCA
>Ga0197142_1004991_pt1 | contig 10545 bp, 10 predicted proteins | sample GBS60_MetaG_FD_148614 | JGI IMG/M metagenome (GOLD analysis project Ga0197142, IMG submission 148614) | Sediment microbial communities from Great Boiling Springs, Gerlach, Nevada, United States - GBS 60_MetaG | ecosystem: Environmental > Aquatic > Thermal springs > Hot (42-90C) > Sediment...
TCAGGTGGACACCTAAAAAATCCAACTTATGAACAAGTATGTAGCAACACAACAGGACATGCAGAAGTAGTAGATATTACCTTTAATAACAACATAATCTCACTAGAAGATTTATTAAGAATTTTCTTCTATATCCACGATCCTACTACGCCCAATAGACAAGGAAACGATATAGGTAGTCAATATAGATCAATTATTTTATACCACACAGAAGATCAAAAAGAAAAAATATTGAATTATATTAAAGTTCTACCTGAAGAAGATTTTTATAAAAATTATGAAAACAAAGAAATAACAACTGAAATAAAAAAATTCGAAGAATTCTATAAAGCCGAAGATTATCATCATAATTATTATAAAAACAATCCTAACAATCCATATTGCAGATTTACTATATCCCCTAAAATAGAAAAATTTAAGAAAAAATTTAAAAATATTATTAAATAAAAACAAAATAAAGCTATTAAAGTTATTCTTTAAACACTATAAAATTAATCAATAAAATAAAGAAAAGAAAGCTTGTTTATAAAAGCTTTTTGAATATATTTTCAAATGTAATTAGAAATTGTAATGAAAAAATTCCTTTACCTGAAAATTCAGAAAATATTAAATTACTTAAATTACTAAGAGAAACATTTGAAATACTAAAAATCAAAATCAAACTAAATAAAACTATAAAAAAATTTTCATTTTTAAAACTTAAAAATCCATTATCAATAGGATTTTAATTTTTTTTTGATAATAAAATAATAAGGAGATAAAAAAGGAGGATATTATGAAAATAATTTTAGATAATAAAGAAATAATATTATCAGAAAGTGATAAAAATAAAACAATATATGAAATAGCCAAAGAGCATAATAAATATATACCTACTGCATGCCATTTAGATGGATTAACTCCTATTGGAGCCTGTAGAATGTGTATAGTAGAAGTTAAAGGCTATTCTAGACCTGTTTCATCCTGTATTACCAAAATAACCGATGGAATGGAAATAATAACCAATAACGAAAAACTAAGTATGTATAGAAAATACTTAACAGAGTTTTTATTTGGTGAGCGTCCACATCCTTGTAATGTTTGTGTAGCTAATAATTTCTGCGATCTACAAAATTGGAAATACAAAATATTTGAAATTAACCAAAACTACATAGACTATTACTACCAAGATATGGAAGTAGATTATACTCATAAACTATATGTATTAGATCACAATAGATGTATATTGTGTTTTAGGTGTGTTAGAATATGTCATGAATATGCTGGCCCACATACCCTGGATATAAAAAATAGATCTTATAATTTAAGAATATCAATTGATTTAGATGATAATTGGGGCGAATCTAAAACATGTATTAATTGCGGTAAATGTGTAATGGTATGTCCTACAGGTGCATTATTTATGAAAAATAAAGAAGTATCAAAAACCCGAAGATACGATATGCCTAAATTCCTATTAGAAAAGAATAAAAGAATAAGAAACTGGGATAGCCTATTTTATTACTCTTAGGTAATTTAAGTTTATAAATAATAATTATGAATAATAATAATTTAGAAAACATTATTTTTTTTATAAATTCAATTGATGTAGTATTTATTCAGTTAGATAAGAATAATTATGAAGTTGTGTTTATTTCAAATCAAGTAAAAGATATCTTAGGTTATGAACCTAAAGAAGTAATAGAAGATAAAAATTGGTTTATAAAAAATATTCATATTAATGATAGGAAACGAGTTATAGAAGAACATAGATTATTAGAAGTATTAGAATTAAGTAATGATTTTGTTTACAGACTTAGAAGTAAAAATGGAAAGTATTTATATATTAAATCTTATTCAAAATGTTATAAAAATTACATTTTTTCTTTATTATTTGATATAACTAAAGAAAAACAACAAGAAGAAAAGTTTTTAGAATATCATAATATAATAAATAATATCTACCAATCAATCCCCCAAGGTATCTTATTAATTAATACAAACAATTTTAAGATAATAGAATATAAAAAAACAAAAATAGTTGATAATGAAATATGTTCAGCTTTAGGAGTAGAAATAAATAAATCTTTAAAAGACATTTTTCCTGAGCAATTACTTAATAAGATTTCATATTTTATTGATAGAGTTAAGATTTTAGGGACTATAGAAAGTATAGAAATAAAAATAGATATATTAAATAAAGAAAAATATTTTTTATTTACTTTTTCAAAAGTTAGCAATAATCAAGTATTAATAGTAGTAGATGATATAACGCCAAAAAGGGAACAAGAAGAAAAACTAAAGCATCTAGCTTTACATGACGCTTTAACAGGACTACCTAACAGAAAGTATTTATTTGAACAACTTTCACAATTAATTATTCAAGCAAGCAGACATAATAGAAAATTAGCAATCATTTTTTTAGATATAGATAATTTTAAATATATAAATGATAATTATGGACATGAAGTAGGAGATAAAGTATTATTAGCAATAGCAGAAACAATAAAATATCATTTAAGACCAGGAGATATAATTGGAAGGATTGGTGGAGACGAATTTGTTATAATCTTAGATGATATAGCTAAATTAGAAGATATTAACATAATAGCTAATAAACTAAATAAAGCTATAGAAAACATTCCAAACTATATAAAAAGCAAATTAGAAATAGATATTCTTAAAGTAACCTTTAGCATGGGGATCTCTATCTTCCCAGATGATAGTAATGATATAAACGAATTAATAAAATTTGCTGATATAGCTTTATATAAAGCTAAAGAACTAGGCAAAAATACCTTTAGTTTTTATTCTCGAGAAATAACTAATAAAATTGAAAAACAACTAAAAATGCTAAAAAAAATTAACGAAGCTATAAAAAATAATGAATTTATTAATTACTATCAACCAATTATAGATATATCCAAAATTAATTTAGATGAAATAGACTTTAATAAAGATATTGTTAATATCCCCCTAAATTCAATAATAGGTTTTGAATCTCTAATTAGATGGATAGATAAAAATAATAACTTTATCCCACCCTTAGAATTTATTCCCTTAGCTGAAGAAACTAACCTAATAATAGATATAGGAAAAATAGTTATAAACAATGGAATATCAGATTTTAATCAATTAAAAAAAGCAATTAATAAAGATTTTAGAATATTTTTCAATATCTCTCCTAAAGAATTCGAAAACCCTTTTTTTATAGATGACCTATTTAATTTAATTAATCGTAATAATTTTAATTCTAATAATATTTCACTTGAAATTACAGAAAATTTAATTATAAAAAATTTTGAAAAATATAATGAAATTTTAGAGAAATTAATTCTAAGTGGAATTTGGATATGTATAGACGATTTTGGTACCGGTTATTCTTCATTAAGCTACTTAGCCAATTTAAATGTTAATATAGTTAAAATAGATAGATCTTTTATAAAAAATATCGGCATAAATTATAAAGATGAACAAATAATAAAGATAATTACAGAAATTTCACATTCCTTAGGATTAAAAGCACTAGCAGAAGGAGTAGAAACTTTAAAACAATTAAAATTTTTGAAATCTATTGGCTGTGAATATGCTCAAGGATTTCTATTCGCTAAACCAATGCCACTAAATCAATTAATATATTTTTTAGCACAAATAGAAAATTAACTTATAAATATTAACATTGATATAATTATATTGATATAATTATAAATTAGCTTATAGAAATAGTTTTACTGGCTGCTTTTTCCAATCTGTTCATTATAGCTAATCCCAAGGATTCCCTTAAAACCTCATTTACTAATATTATTTCTTTATCGCTTTTATCAGCTATATACAGTTTTTCAAATAAATTAGATGCTATCTCATAATAATTATTGCTCTGAGATAAATAATCTATAACAAAATCTAATTTATACATTTCTTTAAAATTTTCTAAATAATCATTTTTAAAAGTTAGTAAAAAATATAATTTATTTAAATTAAATTCTTTCTCAATTTGTTTTATTAAAGAAGGTGTATTAGAAATAGTTAAATTTTTGAGAATAATAAGTTGTTTATGAGGTTTATAGTGGTGTTTAGTTTGCCCAGGAGCTAAGATATTTGGTTTATTGTAAATAATAACTTTTTTGTTAAGTAGTTTTTCAATTTTCTCTATTTCAAGAGCCCCAGGTCTTAATAAAACTATCTGATTATCTTCTTCAAAAGTTATAATAGTAGATTCTAAGCCAAATTGAGTTTTACCACCATCCAAGATTACATCTATTTTATCCCCAATAGATTCTAAGACTGCTTTAGCAGTAGTAGGTGATATATAATTAAAAGGATTAGCACTAGGGGCAGCTATAGGTAAGTTAGAGTATTTTATTAATTTGAGTGCTACTGGATTAGCAGGCATCCTAATAGCTACAGTATCTAAGCCTGATGTAACTATATCAGGGATTATATTCTTTTTTTTTAGAACTAAAGTTAAAGGACCTGGCCAAAATTCATTTATCAACTTTAATACATCCTCATTAATATCCTCAACATAGTTATATATATCCCCTTTATTAGCAATATGTATGATTAAAGGATCAAAGTTAGGCCTATTTTTTACTTCAAATATCTTAGCAACAGCTACCTTATTAAGTGCATTAGCCCCAAGCCCATATACAGTCTCAGTAGGAAAAGCCACTAATTTGCCATCCCTTATATACCTCGCAGCTAAAACTATATTATCTTCATTAAACCCACTTAAAACTATTGCCATATTCTAGCCATATCTACTAAATATTTAAAACCTTAAATATTTAAAATTTGATATTATTTAACAAAATCAAAAACTATACTTTTTAGTGTTTCTAAAGATTTATTTGCTAATAGCAATCTCTTTTGTTCCTTAGGTAAATTAATATCATTATACTCAGGGATTATATTCCAAACAGGATTAATAGGTTGTAATTCCCCCTCTTTAGTAGTAATATAATTAATTAGTGCCCCTATGATTGTATTGGTAGGAAATTCTGTAAAATTTTTGTTGTTAATGTAATTAAAAGCGTTAATAGCAGCAACTATTCCAGTAGCAGCGCTTGCTAAATATCCCTCCACTCCTATTATTTGTCCCGCAAAAAATATATTACTATATTCCCTTAAATTTAAATATTTACTTAAAACATAATTAGACTGGATAAAAATATTTTTATGAATAGAACCATACCTTAAAAATTCCGCATTCTTTAAAGCAGGTATTAATCTTAATACCCTTTGCTGCTCAGAATACTTCATCTTAGTTTGGAATCCTACAATGGATAACATAGTACCCTCTTTATTCTCTTTTCTTAATTGAACAACAGCATATGGTCTTTTACCAGTATTAGGATCTTTTAAACCTACTGGTTTCATAGGTCCATAAAGTAAAGTTTTGTATCCCCTTTTCGCCATCTCTTCAATAGGTAAGCACCCTTCAAAATATATATCCCTTTCAAATTCTTTAAACTCAACTACTTCAGCTTTAATTAGCTCATTATAAAATAAATCATAATCTTCTTTAGTTAATACACAATTAAAGTAATCCTGAGAATCTTCTTGATAACGAGAGCCCCAAAACCCTTTAGTATAATCTACAGTCAAAGAATCAACCATAGGAGATATAGCATCAAAAAAATATAGGTATTCCTTATTTATTATTTTTTTTAAATTATTAAATAATTTTTCAGAGGTTAAAGGTCCCGTAGCAATTATAATAGGATTTTTAGTATTTACAAACTCTTCTATATTACAAAATTCCTCATTTATCACAGTTAGGTTTTCAAAAGATTTTAAAGTCTTAGTAATAAATTGAGAAAATAAATTTCTATCTACCGCTAAAGCTTTACCCGCAGGTACATAGGATTCTTTTGCTGCTTTTATAACTATAGAATCAAGTAGCTCCATTTCTTTTTTAAGTAACCCTGAAGCATTTGTTATTTCTATACTTCCAAAAGTATTACTACAAACTAACTCAGCAAAATTATTATTTCTATGAGCAGGTGAAAATTTTAAAGGTTTCATTTCATATAGTATAACCTCAACACCTTTCTTTAGGAGATAATAAGTTGCTTCAGAACCCGCTAATCCTGCCCCTACTACTACCACACACTTCATCTTATACACCCTATATTCATTTATTTTTTTTAATGATAAAATCGATTAAAATTTTCTTATTTAATTTAGCACCATAGCTCATCGTTATAGTTTTAATAGCTGACAATAAAGCCTTATTTTTTAACAAAAAATTATAATCATTTTTATTTAGCAAAATTTTTAACCTTACAACTTTAGTATCAGGATTCTCTATTATTTCATAATTAGAAGATACATTAGATAACAAATAATCTATAATTTTTCTAGCACTTTTATCTTTTTTTACATTAGTTTCCAATTCATTATTAGACATTAAATTATTATTAGGTACTAAATTATTAAGATTATTTTTATAATAATTTCCCTTTTTATAATAATTTTCCATAATATCCCCCCATTAATTAAATTTGATCAACTTTATGAATTTTTATGAATTATTTTAAACAATTAACTTATTTAATTATTTTTAACAAAATTTATATAAATATTTTTTATAAAATCCATTCTAATAAAAAATAATTGTTTTAACAAAAACAATAGGTTTTCTGAATTTCATCTAAAAATTAGCTTAAATTAACTAAAAATAATACATTCTTAATATAATATTTTTTTTTTGTAAAAAAAAGATTACTATTTAGTTTTATTTAATAACTTTTCTTGGTATCTTTGAAATAACTTTTTAACAGTCTCAGTAGGTTGAGCACCTTTTTCTACCCAATATTTAAATTTTTCTAAATTAATTTCTAAGACTTTAGGATTCATTCTAGGGTTATAGTATCCTATTTTTTCAATATATTTTCCATCCCTAGGGCTTTTAGCATCTGCTACCACTATCCTATAATGAGGATTATGCTTATGACCATATCTTGACAATCTTATTCTTAACACTTGAAATTCCCCCTTTTATAAATATATTTTCTCTTTTTTTATTTTTCTATTAATTATAATCTAATCCTTCAAAAGTAATAAAATTAAAGTAACAAAAGGTAAAAAAATAGTTTTTATAAAATTATATATATATGAGTTTATTACCTAAGAATTTTCCTGATAATCTGTCATCAATAGCTTTAACAGGGTACTATGGATTAGGAAATATAGGAGATGATCTACTACTAATAACAGCTTTAAACGAATATAATAAAGCATATTCATTAGATATAAGGATATTAGCAAATAAGCATCCATATTTAGAAAAAATGTTAAAAGAATTTGAATTTACCTCTATTCCAATATACAATAGATGGGACATTTCTTCAATATCTCAAGCCATAAGATATTCCAATGCTTTAGTATTTGGTGGTGGCGGGATCTTTCAAGATGAAACAAGCTTTAAAAGCTTTCTCTACTACTTCTTTAATTGCTTTATATCTAAAATTAACAAAAGATACTTAATAATAGATAGAAACAGTATAGGACCAATTAATTCCAATACTTCTAAATACTTATTTAATTATGTAATAAATTGGGCTTTTTCAATATCCGTAAGAGATAATTTATCATATGAATACTTAATTAAAAACTACCCAAAATCAGTCGATAAATTTTATAAACGAGAAGACTTTGTACTATCACCCTTCTTTGATCTCAAAGATAAAATATATACAAACTCAAAACAACAAAGGATTTTATTCATATTAAGACCAGTATATATAAAAAAACTTAAATTAGAACATCCCAATTTTGTTAAAATACTGGAAACAGTAGCAAATACAATTAAAAGCTATAAAAACTTTGAAATATCCATAATGCTATTTGATGAAAAAAATTATGAAGAAATGGGAATAGAAAATTTTTTATCAAATAAGTTATTAGAAAACTTTTATTTTAATTTTAAAGAATACCCATATGATGGATTTTTAGGTACCTATAAAAATTGCAGTATATATTATCCCGGAAAAGGTAATTTAATAGATACTTTAAAATATATTAAAGAATCTTTAATAGTAATATCTAATAGATTACATGGAATAATATTAGCAAAAGTTCTAAATACACCAGTCTTAGGGATCTCAATTTCTCCTAAAATCCAAGGTATATGCCAAGATTATAACATCCCATTTATAGATATTAATGATCAAGATTTAGATAAAAAAATAGATTCTTTTTTAATAGAAACCCTAAATAAACTATAAAATCCTTAAATTATAAATAGATTATAAATAGATTATGATAAATAAAATTAACGTAAAAGTTAATTTATTAGAAAAATTAAATTACTATCCAATAGTAAAGGAAAATTTTAAACATTTAGACTTTAACTACTTTATAGTAGATGCAGTAAAAAAAAGTATTTTCTTAGATTTAGATAAGAATTTATTTATATCAGTAGTTGGCTATGTATTACTAGAAAAAAATCAAATTTCATTTAGTAATCCTCTTGTTTTCTATTGTTTTAATTCATACTATAAAAATAATCTCCCCAAATTTATAAACTCCTCAATTAAAGATTTTATATTAATAGAAAATATTGAATATTTAAAAGATATAAATAACTTTAATAACATAATAAAAAAAATAAATTTAGAAAAATCAAATACTTTTATAGTTTTTTTTGATATAGAAGAAAATCTCTATTGGCCTATTAGTGAATACTTAGAAAACTATACTACTTACCTTATGCTTAATTTAGAATCATTTTTTATTTACTCATTAATCTATCATAAATTTAAAAATAATTTATTCATTATATCTGACGGAAATATCTTAAAATTAAAAAATATATTAAATTTCTTTGAAACTCAAAATTCCAATGAAATAACAAGTAAAATAATAGGGGTAATTAAAAATCAAAAAGAAAACTACTACAAGTACACCAATAATATTGATAATACTATAAATATAGACAAATACCTATATAATATTCCCTACGGAAATAGAACAGCTCTTATTGAATTAGATTATCAAGATCTAAAAGTTAATACCTTCTATTTTAATCCTTTTTCCTTCAATACCATTAATACTAATATTTTATCCTTAAGTAATTCTATTTTAAGAATTGAGAATATATCAAATAAAAATTCTAATTATTATCTTGAAATAATAAGCAACTTTATATTGGATATAAATAAAGGGGTTCCATCATTATATTTTAGAATGCCAGAAAATAACATAATACTTACTAAATTAGAAAATCATCTTAAAAAATTTATCCCTAATGAAACCACTTTAAAATATTTATTAACTTAAAATTAAAAAATTAATATAAAATAAGGAGGTATAAAAAAATGTTAACTAATACCTGGATAGAAATAGCTGATATAAATGAATTACAAAATACTAATAAAATTAAAAAAAGAATATCAGATGATTTAGAAGTTTTAATAATAAGAATAGGGAACTCCATTTTTTGTGTAGAAAATAGATGTAGTCATGATGAAAAGCCACTATATGACGGTAATATTCATAACCAAGAAAAAATGATAGAATGTAATTATCATGGTGCAAGATTTGATTTAGAAACTGGTAAAGCCTTAAGAATGCCTGCCGTAACTCCTATTAATATATTTAAAACTAAATTAGAAAATAATAAAATTTATATATTCCTAACCTAAAAAATCCTAAAACTAAAAAATAATCCTATACAGTATTTAAATTATTTTAATATTTTTTTAACTTTTTTTTAATATTTTTTTAACTTTTTAATTATAAAATCATAAAAAAAAGAGGAGGGTTTTATGGATCAAAATATTAATAGAGATCAATTACTAAATTTATATAGTCAACAGCTAACTAAAGTACCAGGCTTTAAACCAGATACTATATCAGAAACAGAAGAAATAGAAGAATTGGATCCTTTAACATTAGCGCAACTAAAAGCCGCTGAAAAATCCCCACTATCTAAGGATATGGTTATTCTATCACCTTCCGCCCAAAAATTTCTCGAATTCTTAAGAGTAAACCTACCTCTTGATCCTTATATATTCTTACATAATAACTTTATAAAAAATGTTAATTTTGGTAAATCAGTAGGGGTTATATTAGATAAAACGACTAAAGGATACAGAATGGTATTCGCTATGCTATTAAAAAAATAAAACTATTTTAAAAAAAATAAAACTATTTTTAAAAAAATAAAACTATTTTCACAAGCTTAAAACCACAGAAAAATAAAAAAGTAAAATAATTCAAAATAATAAATAAAAAACTTTACAGTTTTAGTAGATAAAAAAGCCGTTATTATAAAAAACTTTTATTACAAATAAAAAAATATCCATAACTCTGTTTTTTAGATTTATATTTATTATATCTATAAAGGCACTATAAAATCATCTATTATTTTTACTTGATTAAAGTATTTTAATACTTGATTAAAGTATTTTAATTTTTTTTATTTTTATTGACTTTTATCAATTTTTTTTTATTTATTTTTTATTTCAAAAATCTAAATGTTAAAATTATTACAAAATTATTACAAAATTATTAACAAGTTGTAAACAAAATTAAAATTTATTGACTTTTGTCAATGTT